>ENA-ORXT01000661-ORXT01000661.1-marine-metagenome-genome-assembly--contig:-NODE-661-length-52884-cov-57.392429_pt1 | contig 52884 bp, 56 predicted proteins | sample MGYA00237868_ERZ511482 | MGnify/ENA metagenome assembly ERZ511482
TTACAGATATTCGATGAGTCAGGAAAGCTTAAGTATCAGTTACCAGTCATGAGTAACAAGCTTAAGATATCTAAGAAGATGTTTAAGCAAGGAACATACAAGATAGGCTTCATCACTAAAGAAAACACAACAATACAATTTACCAATCTCAAGGTAAATTAATTCTCAATAGTCATGATTCTCGATCTAAGTATCGGAGTCGAAAAAGGTTCAAAACAAAAAAGACTGTGATTCATTTCACGGTCTTTTTTTGTGCTTGGGGTGTCCTGCTGTAGGCCCAGCTCAGATTTGCCAGGTTTTTTTTGAAATTTGTTAAATCTTGCTTGACTTATATAATATGATTATGAAGTTACTTTACTGATAGAACTTCAAGGATTAAGAAGTCGAGTTAGACCTCACTAAAAATTATTACTTTCGACAACACTTAATTTATAGTTACTCTGCTTACAGGATTCCACACACCGACACTTAATCTACCCAGCCCTATCCATAAGGTAGATCAGCTATCTGATAAGCACCACATATATATCAAGAGAGAAGACCTCATACACACAGACTTCGGAGGTAACAAGTGGAGAAAACTTAAGTACAATATAGAACAGGCAAGTAATGATCAGTGTAAAACAATCATCACTTTTGGTGGTCCATTCTCTAATCATATTGCAGCGACTGCAGCGGTGTGTAAGACATATAATATTCCCTGTGTGGGAATCATACGAGGAGAGTACGTAGATGCAGATAACCCTACGCTTAGTCTTGCTCAGAATAATGGAATGATCTTGCACCATGTCAGCAAGTTGGATTATAAGAAAGGACTCTCATCAGAAAATATTAGTAAAATAATTAGTAGCTATGATAGACCATATATCATTCCTGAGGGTGGGGCTAATGACTTAGGAATGTATGGTATGAGAGACTTAATAAGTGAGATAGAGAGTTATTCGATAGAGTTCGATTATATATGTGTTGCGGCTGGGACTGGAACGACCGCTGCAGGAATCATAGAATACTTAGATGGCAGGTCCCAGGTAATCATAGTTAATGCTTTGCGGAATGCCTCACTTGTACAGATGATATCTGAGCGATTATCATCGGTCCAAAATAATTGGGAGGTGTTATCTGATTATCACTTTGGTGGATTTGCTAAGACGACTGATGAGCTGCAGTTATTTACTCAGTCATTTTACGATCGATATGGAATTATATTGGACCCTGTCTATAACGCTAAGCTTGCATTTGGGATAGTCGATCATCTTGTTGTATCAGATATACCTGCTGAGTCTAAGGTGCTGATCATACATACAGGTGGTATGCAGGGCATAGATGCCTATAACTACAGACACGACAAACAATGGTTATATTTCGGTGGGTAAAGCAACAATATTGTAACAGAATGTATTATATATACGATAGTGGAATGATATCGAGAGAATTCGAGCATCTTTTTAGAAGATATCATACTTTTAAGATTAGATTATCACATAATTGCCTATAGTTACATGAAGTATTACCATTTTATCCTTATTATTTTACTAAGTGTTTTCGCTTTGGGTTCTTGTTCTACTGAAGATGATGTAGAGACTGACGCAGAGCTATTACCTTTCTTTCAGATATTCGCTGATGAGGCTGCTGAGAGAGGATTTGAAGTAGACTACGAATCTGAAAGAATAGAAGGCCTCTTGCAAAATATACCCAATGCAGAAATCAAAGGCCAATGTTACCGAAATGTAGATAAACCTCGTAAGGTCATTATAGATATAGAATGTTGGAATAACTCCAATGACTCAGAGAAGGAATTTATAATATTCCATGAGTTAGGTCATTGTTTTCTCGATCGTGGTCACTTAGATACTACGAGACCTGATGGAAATTGCACAAGCATCATGCACAGTCGTGTGGGTATTTGCCCATTTGCATTGACGAGTAGTAATCGAGAAGGCTACTTTGACGAATTATTCCAAAAGTAATTTCCTTCTCTTAAACCCTTAAACCCTTAAACCCTTAAACCCTTAAACCCTTAATCCCTTAATCCCTTAATCCCTTAATCCCTCACACCCGTACTCCTAAATTACTTCTGAGGTGGTTTAGTCGGTCTGACTTCTATCTTACTTGGTAATGTCCTTGGAGGCATCTTTAGCAAGTCTACGACCATCTGGCCGATATCTTCTGGTTGTATTTTCCATGCGTCTTCGTCATTTGGTTCGTTACCATTAAAGTGAGTAGATACAGAACCTGGCATGATCGTCGTACACTTAATGTCATCTTGTCGCAGATCCATCATCATCGCTTGAGTCATACCGACTAGGCCAAACTTACTTGCATTATATGCCGCTCCACGTGAGAAAAAATTAGTCCCAGCGAGACTGGCGATTGAGATTATATAACCTTTACTGGACTTTAGACTGGGCAATGCAGCTTTTACAGAATTAAATACACCAGTAAGATTGACATCTATGGTCTCATTCCATTGTTCTGAGGTCATGTCTTGTATCTTAGCGAAGTGACCTATACCTGCGTTAGCGACCAGCACATCCAGCGTAGGCCACTTATCCGTCATAGCTGTGGTAATAGCTTCCATATCAGGTAGTTTGCTTACATCACCTGCTTTTCCTATAATACGATCAGGGTATTTCTCATTTAATTCTGAGACGACTTTATCTATCGATTCTTGATCTCTTCCAGTGATCATGACTGACATGCCTTGTTCTAACATGGCTATTGTTGTTGCATACCCTATTCCCTTAGTTCCACCCGTTATGAGTGCTGTTTTTCCTGCGACATTCATGGTATTTCTTTATGTGATTATATTTGTAGAAAAAATATCTTTGTTCTTTAATAATCAACTAACTGTACGACTATGAGATTGTTCTATTTTATAATTGCTTTATCTATATGCTTGGTATCTTGTGGAGATGAGGAATTATCACAAGAGGTTATAGATTCTAATAATGATATTGAAATTACAAATTACTTAACTGCTAATAATCTAACGGCGACTAAGACTGCATCTGGTATGTATGTAAGAGTTGTAGAAGAAGGTTCTGCAGAGAAGCCAACCATCAATGATGAAGTTACCGTCAATTACTCAGGATACTTGATAGATGACTCTATTTTTGATAGTAGCACGTCACCTAGAAAATTTCCATTATCAGGAGTGATAAGTGGATGGCAAGAAGGAATTCCTTATTTCGGTAGAGGAGGTAGTGGTTCATTATATATTCCATCTCGATTAGCATATGGTAATCGTTCACCGAGTTCTTCCATTCCAGCTAATTCTGTATTGATATTTGATATTGAGCTTGTAGATTTTTAGTAGGAGACACAGAGATTACTACAAAAAAAAATCGAAGCGCAGTGCATACTGGCTTCGATTTTTTTTATTGAATAATCCTAATTACTTCACCTCGAAAGATATTTTAAGATTGACTCTATACTCTTTGATCTTATTTTTGTTAACGGTAACGCTTTGGCTTTGTACGAAAGCTGACCGGATACCTTTAATAGATTCACCTGCTTTAGTGATACCTAACTGAGTTGCATCTTCCCAACTCTTCGTAGAATTAGATAATACTTCGATAACTTTTACTACTGACATATTATGATTATTTACAATGTGAAAATGCTGCAAGTTTATAACATTTAGAGATATCAGTCAAGGGTATTGGTAGTTAAGAGATAAGTCAGACGATAATGTTGGGCTTATGATTCTCATTGATGTAGATACAATGATGTCTTATCCTATGGCATCCAGTGCCTCTAAGAGTTTGTCGAGATTTTTTTCTATTGTAAATATATTAGGACTGATCCGTAAGAAACTTTCGCCTTTGTAGCCTGATTGTTTGACATTTATATTGTAACTATTGAGTAGTTCTTTCTTTATTATAGCTGCATTTTTTCGAGTTTTGACCGAAGCGATGGCACAGGATCTACTGATATCTGTGATCACTTCATACCTATTATCATTCTCTAACTTATCAGTCCAGTAAGCTGTAAGTTCACTTAATCTTGCTTGTTTGTTTTCTATTCCTATCGTATCTAAGTAATCGAGAGCATCTCCTATTGCCATTGCATTTTGATAAGCTCTTGTTCCTAAGTATTGTAATTTGACAGACTCGTCACGATAATCCTGAGGATAAGAAATTGGAGGTGCTAACTTTGGTAATCGCTCATCAGCAACGTATAAGAATCCACTTCCGAGAGGAGCATTGAGCCACTTATGTAGACTGCTGATATAATAATCACAAGCCATATCTGCTATACTATGACGAACTTGTCCGATGGCGTGGGCTGCATCGACTAAGACTTCTACATTGTATTTTCGAGCCATCGTGCATATCGATTGCACAGGCATTATCTGTCCCTCTCTGTGAGTGATGTGTGTTACGACTATAAGTTTGGTTTTCTTGGTAATCTGATTTTCATAACATTTGACGATCTCTGCATCAGTTAGGTTTTTGAGTCGTCCAAAATTAATTTTTTTGAGTTTAAGCTTTTTCTTCTCTTGCAAATGCAGAAGCGAATTCTCCATTAAGTTATAGTCGCAGGATGCGTAGATTATCTCACATTTAGGCTTATACGGTATGCCCCACAAGATAGCATTCATAGCTTCCGTACAATTGCGCATAAGGTATACCATACCATTATCTGCACCTACATGCTCTGATAGGCGTTGCAGATTCTTTTCTATTTGGTCATTCCATGATTGTAGTATTTGGTATGGAGCAGCGCTATTTATTTCTGTTGTGTATTCGATATACTTTCTCAAGACAGGAATTGGCATGTTGCCTGCACTGCCACTATTGAGATTCATTATCGATTTCTTACTTGTATGGAAATCATCTGCAATCGATACCCAATCTATTTCTTCATAGGACACATGCTTGCGAAGCTGCTTAGCGCCTACATAGGAAGCAATCGGAACACAAATCATTTGAGCTAAAAAGTGTCTTCTATGAAGATTTGACGTCATAATATTAGAGTCTTCTTTTTGAGATTAGTTTTATTCTTTATTATCCTCTATAGCAGACATTTTATAGTAAATATAGCGAAGGCTAAGGTAAGTTATCCTGAAGCTTTTAGTGATATAACTCTATTATTTTTGTGACTTCTAAGAATTGTCTTATTTTAGGCTCTACTGATTACATTCCATTCTAAAAAGAATACTTCCTCTTTATTATATTTAGTTTTTTCACTAATTCGTAACGCATTCAATATGAGTAGGTTATTATGGATTATTATCCTCGCTATTTGGATTATATTTTTATCATGGATATGGTGGTTTTTCACCTGCGGTCCTAATGCTACTGGTGCCGGTAATGAAAATTGTGGCAAAGTCACCTTAAATGATGGAAATCTTTTAAGTTATGAGGATCACGGTAATATTAAATTCCTAAGATCCAGCCCTACACTAATAATTAGTGATAATTACACAGATAATGCTCTTGCTACAGTTAATAATCATCTTATCGAACACGATGATAGATCAGTAACCATTACTGGTTATTATGAATCAAGTGAGGCATACAATAGTAGTACATACTCTAATCTAGGGGAGGCGAGAGCTGATCAGATAAGACAATTATTCATAGGAAATGGCATCAAGAAAAATCAATTGTCGATACGAGGTAATCAGTACGATGCTGAATGTATAGATGGTGATACGATGCTTAATGCAGCCACTTTTACTTTTGGAGCCATACAATAATCGTAAGCTTCACTTCTATCTAAACTTAAGAAACAGAATTAATCAACTTAATCTAAACAATAGTTATTATGATAACTCACTCAGTAATTTCACTTATAGCATGGGGCCTCGCTCCTTGGTGTTGGATTCTTGCACTTATCGGACTTTTACTGACTGCATTTCTTGCCTGGTGGGCTGGTACTCGATCTATGAAATCTACTCTTGCCAAAGCACATGCAGATCTCAAAGATGAAAAATCAAGATATAAAAATCTAAAAACGGACTATGATGCATATGCTACTAATTATGCCTCAGCGATGTCTGACTACGAAAATGAAAAAAGTGGATGGGCATCAAGATTTACATCATGGGATTCTGAGAGATCAGGTCTGATGAGTAAGTTAGATAGCAAAGCCGTTGAGATAGAGATAGAGAAAGAAATCGAAGTAATCAAGGAGATCGAAGTGGAAAAAGAAATCGAAGTGATTAAAGAGGTCGAAGTGATTAAAGAAGTGGAAGTGATTAAAGAAGTAGAAGTCATCAAGGAGGTTGAGAAGATCGTAGAAAAACCAGTAGAAGTAATTAAAGAGGTAGAAAAGATTGTAGAGAAGCCTGTAGAAGTGATTAAAGAGGTCGAGAAGATCGTAGAAAAACCTGTAGAAGTAATTAAGGAGATAGAAGTGATCAAAGAGATCGAGAAAATAGTAGAGAAACCTGTCGAAGTGATCAAGGAGATAGAAGTTGTCAAAGTAGTAGAAAAGCCTATCGAAGTAATCAAAGAAATCGAGATTGTTAATGAGGTGATTAAGGAAGTAGAAGTGATCAAAGAGGTAGAGAAGATAGTCGAGAAAATAGTAGAAAAACCTGTAGAAGTAATTAAGGAAATAGAAGTAGTCAAGGAAGTTGTTAAAGAGGTAGAGAAGATAGTAGAGAAGCCTGTAGAAGTGATTAAGGAAGTAGAAGTGATCAAAGAGGTAGAGAAGATAGTCGAGAAGCCTGTAGAAGTGATTAAAGAAGTACCTGTCGAAGTCATCAAAGAAATCGAGATCGTTAATGAAGTGATTAAAGAAGTAGAGGTCGAGAAGATCGTAGAAAAAATAGTCGAGAAGCCTGTAGAAGTGATTAAGGAAGTAGAGAAGATAGTAGAGAAGCCAGTCGAGGTCATTAAAGAAGTGCCTGTCGAAGTTGTGAAGGAAATCGAAATTGTCAATGAGGTGATCAAAGAAGTAGAGGTCGAGAAGATCGTAGAAAAAATAGTCGAGAAGCCAGTCGAGGTCATTAAAGAAGTCGAAGTAGTGAAGGAGGTCGTGAATGACAAAGAACTAAATGCACTCAAGAAAAAATATGCCTCACTCGAAAGTGATTATGGGAAGAAAAAAGCATCATGGACAGAAGAGAATAATAAACTTAAGGCCGATCTAAAAGTTAAACCAAAAGAAGTAATTAAAGAAGTAGAGGTGATCAAAGAAGTAGAGGTCATAAGAGAAGTCCCCGTAGAGATCATTAAGGAAGTAGAAGTAACTAAGAGTATAGATATGGAATCCCTCATGGCGATGATGTCTAATGTAGAAACAGTAGAAGTAAGCAGAAAGACTACAGGAGAGACTACCACAAGAGGTAAAGCTAAGACTGTAGAGACTAGATCCAAGACTACGCCTAAGACTAAAGCAAAAGCTACTGAATCAAAGAGCAAGACAACATCAAAGAGTAAAGCAAAATCTGAAACGAAAAGCAGCGCAAAAAAAGTAACAAAGAAAGCCAGCGGAACTAAGAATACTTCTAAGTCTAAGAAAGACGATCTGACTAAGATAGAAGGCATCGGACCTAAAATAGCAGGGCTTCTTAATAATGCAGGTATCCATACATGGGCAAAGCTTGCAGATACTAAAGTCACATTTATCCAAGGTGTACTCGATAAGGCTGGGCCGAGGTATCAGATGCATAAACCTAAAACTTGGCCGAAGCAATCTAAGCTTGCGGCTGCAGGTAAGTGGGATGCCCTCAAGAAATTACAGGATGAATTAGACGGTGGTAAGTAATAACACAATTCAATATTAATAAACAACAAAAAATAATAATCTAAACTATGGAATATCATAAGAAAAGAGTGATTAAGAAAGCAATTCCAGATAATGACACGAATGGATTACTTGATATTATTAACGTAACACGAGACCTAACTGTAAAAGGTGTAGAAGTATCAGTTAATGTAGATCACCCTTACACAGGAGATGTCAGTATAGAATTACATGCACCTAACGGAAAGAAGAAAATGTTACATTCTCCAACAAGAATTCCTGGTAAGAATATAACTAAGACATTCAAAGGCGACATGATGGAAATATTTAATGGTCAGAAGTCGAGAGGAGAATGGAAGATAAAAGTTGTAGATTCTGGTGCTAAGGATAGCGGTAGTTTAGAAGATTGGTCTTTACATCTTCATGTTGCTAATTCTAAGAAGACAGAAATATTTGTCGATGATAAAGAAAAACTAAGCAGTACACAAGTATGCCACCAAGGTGGTAAAATCACCTCTATGACAGCTAAGGTCAATGTAGAACATTCTCACATCGGAGACCTGCACTGTACACTAACTGGCCCTGGAGGTAAGAGTGTTGTGTTACACAACAAAACAGGCGGCGCATCTAAGAATCTTAATAAGACCTACAGCGCAGATGATCTTAAAGAATTCAAAGGTGGAGCAGCTAAAGGAAAGTGGGTTTTACAAATTACAGACTCACTGAAAGGAGATGCTGGAAGATTGGTCAGTTGGGGAATAGATATTAAGACATCTACTGGAGCTGCACCAAAGAAAGTGTCTACTAAAAAAGATAATCTTACTAAGATAGAAGGAATAGGTCCTAAGATTAATGGACTTCTTAATGGAGGAGGGATTAATTCTTTTGAGCAATTAGCAGCTGCAGATCCTGCAGATCTTAAGAAGATATTAGAAGCTGCTGGGCCAAGGTATCAGATGCACAATCCTGGTAGCTGGCCACGTCAATCTAAGCTTGCTGCAGATGGTAAGTGGGATGAACTTAAGAAATTACAAGATGAGCTAGACGGAGGAAAGTAATCACTTTTCTTTTAAGAGGATTAATATAATTTAAGGTACAGATGATGATTTCATTTGTACCTTTTTTTATGCTCTATATTATGTCGTTTAATAATGGAAGTGCTGCTTAAGATTGTAAATAGATTAAGCTAATAAGTAGTCAATACTATTTAATATCTGTTCTTTTGGCAATGTCAGCATCATAAGGGACCATTACATTAAGCCAAGCAGATCTTGATATCCTCAATATCTTAAGAAAACCTACAGCTCCGATCATAATTATAAGCAACATAGCTTGATTAGCAGTCCAGCTAAACATAAATACTGCAAGCAATGCAATCGGCAAAAGTATAAATGCAGAAATTGTATAGGATATAAACATGGCACCAAAGTAAAAACCGGGCTCTGGTTCATATTTGAGATTGCATATAGGACACCTCTTAGGCATATCCAGAGGATTCTTTATATCAAGAGGCTTAGCAAATAGATCTCCAATCCTGCATCTTGGACACTTATACTTATATATGCTTGATAATCGATTAATGACTAATATGATTTATAAATCCAAATGTAAACTTATGCTTAAAGAATGTGTAGAAAGTATTTGGAAACAATTTTTACACTACAAACAGGAAGGCTAATAGACATATCATTCTATAAAATGCTCAATCCACAACCAGAGGCAATAAATTGAGCATTTTAAAGTATTTAATACAATCCAACAGAGTAGATTATGATAGAAGAACTACTAAGTAGATGTTATTTCCTATTGAGGGTAGCAGAATTACCAAAAATATCTATTCTTATCTCATCACAATCATAACCCGTTACTGATAAGTCAGCGGTAAGAAAATTACTACCAGACTCGATTCTTAAGGTAATAAGAGAATCTCCAGTTACTGTGTAAGATTTTTCGTCAAGAACGACACCATTTATTTCGCCAGAGAAAAGCACATCATCTTCGTCCACAAGCGTTCCATCTGATCTAAATTCTGCAGAACCCATATTGGAGCCGTTAGCATTTAAGTCCCATTCTCCTACAATAGCTGTTGATAAGCTGGTTGCATCACAATCATCGTCTTTGCCACACGAGCTGAAGATGACCGTAAATGCTACTAAAAGGTAAAATCCAAATTTGATTTTCATAATTTTTTAAATTGATGGTTAGTAAATAAGTCACTTTTCTAAAACTAAATTTTTCTATTCATAGTAGAATTGTAAAGTGTTATACAAAGATTAGCAAAAATTATAGACATGTAGTCATTTTGTAGATGAAATAGATGTGACTTTGTAGATAATCTATAGTGGTAAGTGTCAATTATTCTGTCCTATAAGTGAACAAGTTAAAGTTAAAACCTATGAAACAAAATTTACTTCTATTAATCGCATTATTCAATTTCTCATTTATCTATGCTTCTGGCGATCCTGCAAGTCCTCTTGTAGTATATGAATCAAGCTCTCTTGAAGTACTGGTAACAGATTTATCACAAACTGATTTCTTCTTACATTCTAGTTTTAATTTCGAAAATAGTAGTCTTGAATTCGAGACAAAGAAGGAAATTACATTTGTTCAAATCTTTGACAAAGACGGAAAATTGAGCTATCAACTACCAGTAATGTCAAACAAGCTTACAATCGGCAAAAGCATTTTTGGAGCTGGAGATTACAAGCTCGGATTTATCATTAAAGGCATGGACAATGTCCAGTTTGCTAATGTAAAAATTAAGTCATGATACCAATCCTAACAAAACCAATTTACTAAGAACAGATCCGTATTCGATACGGCGATAGAATAATTAAGGGTGTATTTAAAAAAGTCAATGGTATGAAAATATCATTGACTTTTTTTTGTTTGTGACTAACAGAAGAAGTAAGCTTGGATTGCTTGTAATTTAGATAATCTATGTTTAATTTTTTCTTGAGCTCCTCTCTGAGCGATTGCTACTATTACCTGACAATCTAAATTGTCAGATAGGATGTCAGTAGCCATTATCTTTTCAGTATAAATGGTAACACCGACTTTTTTTTCATTATCTGATATCCAGATGAAATTTTGATTTTGCTCTGATAATTTTTTGGCAATAATTTTACCTTTTTTTCCTGCACCCCAGAGTATTAGTTTCCTCTTTATATCTCGATCCTTAGAGAGGAAGTGATGTAACTTCAGATTTAGGAAGTTATTATTTTTATAATGGGGATCATTACGAGATGCTCTATCATCATGATCTCTCCATAGATGTATTATTTTATTTACAGCGCTTACTTTTATATTATTATTTCTCATCCTAAAGCATAGATCGTAATCCTCCGGATAGACATCTGGGTCGAATGCTCCGCAATCGATGAGGTCTTCTCTATGTAACATCCAGCAAGGTGAGGGTATGACACATTCCTTATAGATTTCTGAGAAGTTGTTTTCTTTTAGTGTTAAGTCATTGAGCCAATCAGCATATTTCTTATATCCTTCTCCCAGAGATGTCTCTGATATATATTGCACAAGCCCCACCGACAATTGCTTACGCTTAGTTAGTGATTCCCTCATGAGAGCAAGCTTTTCTTCTACCATAATGTCATCAGAATCCATCCTTGTAATATATGTACCAGTAGAGAATCGAAATGCTAAACGTAGCGCAGATATGATTCCAGTTCCATCATTTTTGTATGCTTTTATACTTTCGTATCTCATAGCATATTCTGATAATATACTATAACTATTATCTGTACTATGGTCATCTATAGCTATTAATTCCCAAGACTTATATGATTGAGACAGGATAGAATCTATGCACTCATGTAGAAAATGAGCCGTATTCCTTACGGGCATAAGGACGCTTATCATTTATAAATAGATTCAGTAGTTATTATAGCTTGCATTCTCACTTATCTATCGTAAATATAACTATAAGAGAATATTTGTTGGATTTTAATATCTTGATAAGGAATTATACCATTTAAATTTTAAGATTTCGGTTAAGATTATAGAATAGAATTTGTTAAAATTAAGGCTTGAACGAATGATTTCGTTGTAGACGAATCGAGTATGACAATACTCGAAAAGAGTGAACCACGAAAGTGGGTGGGCTGATTCATATCGGTAGCTGCCGCCGTGGGCGGCACAGGTAATGATGAGCCTGCCTGCCTACAAAAGAGGTAGGTATTTTAAACGCAAAGATTGGCTAATTCTATCATAATATTTCCGACATTCTAATGTTTAAATGGTATTAGTATCAATCTACCCTAAATAATCAATCATGACAAAAACATATAAAAGTTTTGAAACTGATAGGTTATTATTGATTCCGACTGCTGTAGAAGATGCCGCATTCCAATTGCAGTTAATGAATTCTCCATTATGGATACAGAATATCGGGGATAGAGGTGTGAAGACCTTAGAGTCTTGTGAGGAATATATACTTAACAGAATGATAGCTCAGAAGGAACGTCTTGGTTTTTCTAATTACACGGTATTTCTAAAGCCAGAAAAAATACCAATAGGATCATGTGGATTATATGATAGAGAAGGAATGGAAGGAATCGACATAGGCTTTGCTTTTATGCCAGAATATTTTGGTCAAGGCTATGCTTACGAAGCGGCCTCGACCATTATGCAAGCCGGCATAGAATTATATGGCTTATCAAAAATCATTGCCATAACTATAAGGAATAATACGGCATCTCAGAAGCTATTAGATAAGCTCGGTCTGAAATATATAAAGGATATTAGATTACCTAACGATGATGCAGAATTACTCTATTATGAATACAATGTAACGAAATGAAAATTAGCGTTACAAGCTAAAGCCTTCTACTATATTTATTTAATAGATGAGATCTTGTCAGTCTATCAGAGAAATAGTTGGAAGTCCCAATAGATAGCACAGATCACAAGCACTTTACACAGGATATAATATATTGTTACATTTGTAACTCCTATATGATACGTCGATACATCGCATCCAAAATTTATACAATTATAACTATTACTTGATTTATACGTTAGTATAATTATTATTGGCACATAATAGAACAGGTAAATTGACCTATTTCTTTCAATATTTATAAAGATAAAAAGATATTGCATGCAAAATGCCTTAGATATATTTAGAAAAATCACCGACACATTACTGCAAGAAGAAGTTTCTAATCCAGTTGTAGAACACATTCCTACGACGGATCTTTTTTCTACTTTGGACCTATCGCTCAAAGCTAAGGGCATCTCTGATGAGGCTTTACATACTGCCCTCAAGCAAGTTGTACTTGCCACACCAAGGACTGCAACAACCGCTTTTTTTAATCAATTATTTGGCGGTAGAAATGACAAGGCAGTATTAGGAGATCTGTTATCAGTTGTTCTTAATAATAGCATGTACACTTATAAGGCCGCTGGTCCGCAGATAGCTATCGAGAAGGTGATAATCAGAAAAATATGTAATATAATAGGCTGGGACGATGAGGCTGATGGTACAATGGCTCCAGGTGGTTCTATGACTAATTTTATGGCGATGGTTATGGCACGCGACGCATATGACGAGAGCACAAGATCTGAAGGCGTATCTGGTAAGTTAATTGCGTACACATCCAGGGAGTCACACTATAGTATACCTAAAAATGCTGCTTTCTGTGGCATCGGGCGTAAGCAAGTCCGCTATATAACTACTGACGAGAACGGTTGCATGGATGTCAGTGATCTTGCTGTACAAATAGAAGAGGATATAAAAAAAGGAAACAAACCCATGATGGTTAACTGTACAGCAGGGACAACTGTCCTTGGAGCATTTGACCCTATTAGATCTGTGAGAAAATTATGTGATAAGCATGGAATGTGGTTGCATATGGATGGCGCATATTGCGGTTCCGTAATAATGAGTAATAAGTATAAGCATCTTGTAGATGGGGTAGAGCTATTGGATTCCTTTAGTCTCAATGCGCATAAGATGCTGAGTACTCCATTGTCATGTTCCATAATCGTTGTGAAAAATAAAAAGTTCCTGTATGATTCTTTTTCTAATGATGCGAGTTACTTGTATCAGACAGATCAGGATGATTACAATCCAGGAAAGACATCATTACAATGTGGAAGACGGAATGATGCACTGAAGCTATGGACCCTATGGAAGAGTGTCGGGACTGAAGGCTTAGAAGAAATTGTAGACCATCAGTTTGCACTAGCAGATGTCGCAAGAAATTATATCCGTAGTAATTCAGATTATCAGTTGTATAGCTTCGATGATTCCGTTTCTATTTGTTTTAACTATAAGAATATTTCTGCGAGAGACATTTGTACCGCTTTGTATGAAGAGTCAGAATTGTTAGTAGGTTATGGTTCGTATAGAAATATAGAATTCATAAGACTTGTCACAGTCAATGCTCAGAATAAAAAATCTGATATCTTAAACTTCTTCGAAGTGATGGAAAAATTCGTAGAAAAGAACACGAGTATGTTCTTAAAGTATGATTTGGTAGAGGTCGATTAAGAATATCTCAAACGTTTAATTTTCTTCTGATGCATACCGACGTATATTTAGAAGGTTGACTGTACAACTGTAATGATCACCAATAGAGAATGCTAATCGCTGACTAACTTTCTGACCGTTAGAATATTCTGCAGGTTTCCATCTGGGCATCTCACAAATTTTATCCACAAGAAATTCTTCTAATGATACTTCTTTAGAACTATCATATAGAGACGTGTCGAATAATGTCACATCTACAACTTGTCCATCTGGGTTAATTGTAAAATTTACAGCTCTTAGTTTATGTTGTTGGAATTTGCTTTTATCGATTTTACTCATGATGTTTTTTTCAAAATACTTTCTCATTTCTACTTCCCCACCGATATAACTGGCTTCGCTTTCTGGATCCACAACAAAACTAAAATCGTATGCTTTTATTTCTTTTTGTGAGAGAGAATTTTCAGGAAGATATCGAATCTCGACCGAGATATTTCTTCCGATATCTGCCTTTTCCATAATGTCCTTTTGATCTGGAGTTAGGATATTATTATTGCTTTTAGCTTGTAGAATATTACCATCTGAGAACGTAATAATGTTGACCGAGATATATTCTTTGACCCAAGATGACTTGTAGTAACTATTGAGATCACTAACGGTAGAAGCCTCGGCTAATTCTCCTTCAGTAATAGATATGTCAGGTAGCACTCTATTCACCTCATAACTTAGGTCAAATAAGTTGTCCTGTCCATAGGAGTTATAACTAATTGTAATTCCAAAAACGCAGACCAGCAATGAACAATAGAATGTAGTTTTCATATTGAGAGTTATATTTAAATAAACTTTTTCAAGTTCAGGTATTATAGTTAGAAAAAACCACTCTTACAGAAAGAATGTCGATTTGTGGAAACTTTGTAATATTGCTTGGACTTGAGAAATAATTAATTTTACTAATCATATCTGTAGAATTACCACGACCACCCTGAATAATGTTTTTTTCCAACTAATGAATATTACTTAGGTAAAGGTATTATGAATTTATATAATGTGCATAGTTGTTCCATAGCATTGGATGAGTATTTGTAACTAATTATTCACTAATTGCTTCTTAGGTAGATGTTAGCGTAAGTTGCAGTTAGGATGAAATCTACTCCTCCATTATTGACGGTGCCGATGACTTTAGATCCTGTCCATCCTTTTTTGCCACTTTTTTGTTTGTCGACGTCGATATCTAAGTCACTGTAGATATTGCCATATGTTGTGTTAAGATTGACATTGCTTTTAGTGGTTGTCGGTACGGTTACATCTACGTGTTCGTATACAGAATATAGGGACACAGATCCTGTCTGCGAGACTTCTTGGAAGTCAGCTGTGATTCCCCCATATACAGTCTTGATTGCCATCGGCCCTGTTACTTCTTCGAGAACAATTTCATTATAATTGGTAGATACCTCTATAGTTCCTGATATATTTTTGATATGTAAGATTTCTCCTTCCCATGTCGAATGCTCATACTTGATATTCATATTTTTCGGTATCTTGATATTGTAATGTTGGTCATCATTTGCGCCACATGCATTATTGACTACCTGCTTAATGATTACAGCATCTGATTTCTCATTGATAGTCAGTCCGATTTTCGTAGCATTATCGAATTCGTCATTGTTCCATAATTTAAGTCCGACAGATTTTTCTTCTACTTTCTCGTGATCTTCATAATCGGATTCGATAATTATTTCCTTGCCATCATATCCTTCTATGGATACAGAATTGACACTTTTAAGATGCACCCAGTTGGTGGTGGGCGTGATTGTATGATTTTGACTATGACTTGTATGTAGGATGGTTAAGCATAAAATAATTGTAGAAATACTTTTCATAATAACCGTTTTTATAATAATAAAAATTTTCTTTCTCAATAAGTTCTAATAAGTCTCTATAAGTTTCAATTTTCCAGAGTGTGCTTCATTCTTTACAAAATCTACCGCATTTCTATTTTGTATTATTTTGTCAAATGATTCCATGGCATCTTTTTCTTTTATAGAAGCTAGTAAATTAATAAGAGCTATCTGTACAGTCTCATCTGTTTCTTTTTCTAAAGCATTAATGAGTGTATTTCGGACACCTTTCTCAGTTGTAAATTTTGCTAATGCTTCTACACTTGCCAGTCTGACGTGATCACTCTTATCAGATAACAAAGTCTTGCTCAGTGCTTGTATGATTGCATCATCAGGAAGTTCAGTATAGGTAGACATGTTGACTGCTCTAAGTCTATTGCTTACCGAAGCTTCATTAAGTAAGTCGAGCATACCATCTTCTTGCTGGGCATACTGATGATGCTCAAGTTGCATAGGAGCATCCGTTTCTAAGTTAAGCCCTATGATTAGTCCGATGAGCAGTAGACCTCCTAACAGCAATATCTGCTTTAGATGATTATTTCCGCTTGCTCCCTTTTTCTGATTGCTGTCAGTTATCGCTTGATCTAAGTATTGCTGGAATCCATTACTCATGCCCGATGAGGGAGCTACAGGAGCACAATTGTCTATCGTTCCATATAGCTCTCGGTATTCTGCGACTAACTTCTGCGCAGAGGTATTATCTGCGATATACTTCTCTACCTCTTGGTGATAGGATGGTTCCAGTTCTCCATTCAGGTAATCTATTATTATATGTTCTTGTATATCTTTATGCATATCTTTCATAAATTTTATAACTCAAAAATTATCAGGCATTAGAAAAAAAACATTAAAAGAATGTATTAGTTAGCCACCTAATTGTCGGGTTACATTTCTTCTAATTGCATGTATTCTACTCTTAATCTCTTAATCGCTCTATGTACTTTTACTTTAATTGCTGATTCTGTAGTTTGCATTACTTTAGCAACATCTGCATATTTCATTTTTTCAAATCTTGTCAGCCATATTACTTGCCTTTGATCCATAGGCAATTTTTCTATTGCTCTGTGTAATTGTTGCTCACATTCTGATTTAGCCATTTTATCGAGTGGATTATATGTGTCATCTTGTCGTGAGCTGTATTTCTCATTTCTGTTTTTCAGAGATTTCTCTTTTCTATAATGATCATTTCTGACATTGGTTGCCACTCTGTACAGCCATGATTTGAATGAGTTTTCATTTTTATATGTAGATCGATACTTAATAATTTTGATAAATACTTGTTGCGTCAGATCTTGACTTAACGACTGATCATAAGTAGTACGCAAGAAATAATTGTACATCAAGACATTGTAGCGTTTATATAGTAAGCCGATTTGACGGATATCTCCATCTGCTACATTATACATGATTTGTTCGTCTGATAGCATATAATTGTAAATCGCTTGCTTACATATAGATTACTGAACGGAGATCATAATAGTTACATGATCACACAATATATTTACATATTCAACATTATTGCATGCTCATTTTGGGAATTGTCTACTGACTTAGGGAAGATTTGTCTAATAGTCTATTAGTTTTAATGGCTTATCCTCTATTCGTATGTCAGGTACTTTGCAGAAATGGGATGTGTGCAACCATTTTGTATAGGATCGTATATCATTTGTCTATTGATGACTATTGTATGCATATACTATACGGTTGATATTTGTGTCGATATAAAGAATTAAGGGTGTTATATTGATCGAAAAAAAGCTGCCAAAAAGTTGGTAGCTTTTTTCATTTTAACAAGGACTTTTTTGAGAAAGCTTACTTCCTCACAAATGAATTACCTATCTTGATATCATAATCAATATTTGAAATAATTATGGAAATTTGTTGGACTTGTATTGCAATGGTGGTTGGCTCAGGACTGATTGTGCACTTATTAGATAGATTCTTTCTTAATTCTTCCAAGAAAGAGATACAGATAATCAAAGAAGAGTCAGAAATGGCCAAATTGAAACTGTCAAAAGTCACCGATGAATATAATCAGTATAAAGCGAAGGCAACAAATAGAATAGAAGATGGTGAAAAAGAAATAGATAAATTATCAAAGCTCAATATTGCTTTATCTAGAGAACAAAAACCTAGCAAAACTCAGAACCGAGGGCTTACTCAAGCGCAACTCGATCATAAGTATACAAAATGGAAGAAAAGGTCGGAAGATCTGTCAAATGAGTTAGAGTACCTCAAGGCAAAAATCAACTCCAATAAAAAACAGAAACTCAGTACAGAAATCAATGATGACGCTCTCTCTGATCTGAAGTCTCAATTGTCAAAAGCTGTAAGGAAAATAAAAGAACAAGACCTTTTGCTGATGCAAGCCAAAAAAGAATCGTTTCCGACATCTAAATCGTCATCGAAAAAATCTGGGAAAAAGAAGAAAAAAATTGCAGAACTTACTGCACAAGTCAAAAAACTAAAGCAAAAATTAAAAAAGAAGAAGACAAAAAATTAGAACTTATAAATTAGTTTAAATTTTTTCTCATTATCCTTTCTTATATTTTAATAATGATTCCTATCCTGTATTCTGTGCCCTTCGTGCATTTGACAATTTTATCATTTTAATTTTCGCTTAATTATCCAAGAATTAGAACAATCCGATCCTTCCATTATTAACGTATATATATTTCTAATTCCTATCAAAAGCTGTCTCGTTTTATATTGTTAGATTAGTTATAGAATTTGTTCTATTTTATTGATAATAACACTGAGAGAGAGGATGAAATACTTTATTGTTTTACTTTTTTTATTTGTTAACTGCTGCATCACTGCCCAAGTCGTCTCGGGTATCATAAGAGATTCTGACTATCTTCCAATAATGGATGCTAATGTTATCAATCTCAGAAACAAGCTTCATGTACATACAGATCATGATGGCCGATTTGATATATCAGATGTTGCTATTAGAGATACTATATCCATATCGCATGTAGGATACAAGGCAAGAACAATTATAATATCCAGCTTAGAAGAAAAACTCGATCTAATTTTAGAAGATAAGACTATTTCGCTCAGTGAGGTGGTCATCAGTCCAGAACTTAATGCGCTTAATATTATAACGAAGTTAGATTTACAAACTAATCCAGTTACATCTTCCCAGGAGGTACTTACCCAAGTACCAGGATTATTCATCGGGCAGCATGCTGGAGGGGGTAAGGCAGAACAGATATTTCTCAGAGGTTTTGATATAGATCACGGGACTGATATAGCGATTACTGTAGATGGCCTACCTGTCAATATGGTGTCACATGCACATGGACAAGGTTATGCCGATCTTCATTTCCTTATTCCTGAGACAATAGATAATATAGACTTTGGAAAAGGACCTTATCGAGCAAGAGTCGGTAATCTCAATACTGCGGGTTACATCGATTTCAGAACAAAAGAAAATCTAAACAACAGTACTCTAAAAATGGAGTATGGACAATTTGGAATGAGAAGATTATTGGGTATGATAGATCTTAATAATTCTGACAATGAAAAGATCAGTCCTTATGTAGCAGCAGAATATATTAGTATGGATGGGCCATTCGATAGTCCACAGAATTTTAACAGAATAAATGTTTTCTCAAAGCTAAAAAATAAGATTAGCGAAACTGAAAATGTAACGCTTACGCTTTCACATTTTACAAGCAAGTGGGATGCCTCTGGTCAGATTCCTGAGCGAGCTGTAGATACAATATCGAGATTCGGTGCTATAGATGACACTGAGGGAGGAACCACAAGTCGGACTAATGCACTGGTCAGACACCAGAAGTTCCTCAACAACGATTCATACATTACAAGTAAGTTATTCTACACCAGATACAATTTCGAACTGTATTCTAATTTTACATTCTTCCTCGAAGATCCCATAAATGGAGATCAGATCAGACAACAAGAGTCAAGAGATATATTCGGATTACAGAGTGAATATCATCATGGATTCGATTATAAAGGCTGGGATGGAGAGATTACTGGAGGTGTCCAGTGGAGATCAGATATCATATATAATAATGAATTATCACGTACAGCTAATAGGCAGACCACTCTGGAATCGATCCAGTTAGGAGATATAACAGAAACCAATACAGCAGCATATGTAAGTAGCCAGGTAAGTTCTGGCCCATGGACTATACACACAGGGGTGAGATTTGATCATTTCGAATTTCAATATGTCGATGCATTATTGCCTACTTATTCTACCCAGTCGAATACTAAGTCTACGATAAGTCCTAAGCTCAGTCTCTTATATAATTATACTAACAACTTACAATTGTATGTCAAATCAGGTAAAGGATTCCATTCTAATGATACAAGAGTCATCGTCGCTGAGAATGGAGAGAAAATATTACCAGCCGCTTATGGTTCCGATTTTGGTTTGATTTGGAAGCCGAGGCGTAATATCATTATTAATGCTGCCTATTGGTATCTGTTTTCTGAGCAAGAATTCGTCTACGTCGGTGATGCAGGCATTGTCGAGCCCAGTGGAGAAGCGACTCGCAACGGTATAGATCTTAGTATTAGGTATCAGCCATTGTCATGGCTATTATGGAACATGGATGCTAACCTTACTGATGCTCGAGCCTCAGGGGAAGAAGCTGGCAACGATTATATACCACTGGCACCGAGAGCTACACTTGTCTCTGGCCTGCAGGTTAATAGCAGTAGCGGTTTATACGGAGGACTACATGCGAGATATATTGGAAATAGACCAGCTAATGAAGATAATTCTATCATTGCTAAAGGGTATACCATCTTCAGCCTTAATGCAGGATTCCAGAAGAGTCAATTCGATATAGGCATCCAGATAGAAAATCTTCTAAACTCTGAATGGAATGAAACTCAATTTGCCACAGAAACAAGACTGGCAAATGAGAACTCACCAGTAGAAGAAATCCACTTTACACCAGGAACACCATTTTTTCTTAAGTGCTCAGTAGCCTACAAGTTTTAGAAAATCTATAATACCTATTAGTTTAGGTGTTCCTATTTAGCATCATAATTACTCATATAATATTATAAAATCTCTTAATATCATGCCCAAGTTTGGGATTACTTTCACAGTAAATAAATCTTCTTAGTAATTAATTTTTTTGTTATAGGGCGGAACTAATTATTAATTATTTATCTTTAGTATATGGAAGCTATTATTAAAAAGCAGTTTTTAGCATAGTAACCACAATTTTTTTATTTACAAACATTACATTTATTATGAACATTTTTGTCGCAAAGTTAAACTTTGACACACGCGAGTCCTCTTTACAAGATGCATTCTCCGAGTATGGAGAAGTAGAATCTGTAAAAATTATCATGGACAAATTTACAGGAAGATCAAAAGGCTTTGGCTTTGTTGAGATGCCTAATGAAGAAGAAGGTAATAGCGCAATTAGCGCTCTTAACGATTCAGACTTAGACGGTAGAACTATCGTTGTTAAGAAATCAGAACCAAGAGAAAGAAGAGACAACAACCGTGGCGGTGGCGGCGGTGGTGGCGGTTTTAACCGAAGATATTAGAATTATCATTTTAGTATTGATAGAATCCCGATTAACGTCGGGATTTTTTTTTGCCCCTTATTCTTCTTCTGTGGATTCCCTCTGATTTGGGAATATGGCTCTAAATTTTTGAGGTAAGATAGATGATACATTCACGGCCACTTTAGTTATAGGATGTGGAAAGTTGACATTGCTAGCATGTAGATATAGCCCTTTGCCTCTAGACACAAGACCTTCTTTATAATATAGAGGATCACCTAGTATCGGTGTTCCTATGCCATGCATGTGTATACGTAGCTGATGACGTCTTCCAGTTGTCGGTTGCAACTTTACGAGATTTAGACTTTCATATTTTTCGGAATCTATGGACTCTATAATCTCGTATAAGCTGATAGCTTGCTTTCCGCTAATGACATCATCTATGACTGCTTTTGGTTCAGGAGGTGTCCCTATGGTAATTGCATGATAGGTCTTGTTAATTGTACGATGCTCAAATGCTAAATTAAGAGCCGTGACTGCTTGGCTGGTTTTTCCAATTATGAGTATTCCACTGGTAGGAAAATCTAATCGATGTGCTGGTAATGGTCTGATGAGTGCATCTGGCTCATTACTTTTTTGTAATAGTGTAGGCAAGGCATTTTCGATAGTCCTTTTTTTATTACCACTGACAACGATTCCTGCGGGTTTGTCTATGATAGCAATGTATTCATCTTCATACAATACATTCAGGTCTAATGAGATCGTAGGTTTGCGTAGATCAGCTTTAGATTCTATGAGTTCTATCATCTCGCCTCCATTGAGATACTTAGATGTTCTTGCATATGTTCCATTCACACGGACGCGTTTATTTTCGATAGCTTTTTTGATCCCCTTCTTAGAACTGACAGCTTTGAATATGCCAGGTAAGTAATCAGAGACCCTGACTGGCTTATCTAACTTAGGAACAGTATGTGATTCCAGTTTTTTCATGTATTAGAGTTTGTAAAAGCGTGATTTCCAACAAGTAATACTATTTAAGGTTGAAGATGTTCCATTAGATTTTGAAATTAATTTTTCCAAGTTCAAGGCGAAAAACGCAGGGATAGCCTTAGCTACCGCGAGCCTGCCTGCCTACAATAGAGGTAGGTATTTTTAACGAAGAAATTGGAGCATTAGGGCAAAATATACGGGACATTCTTATTCTTAAATAGTATAAAGTGTAAAATATTCAATGAGTTATTATAACCTGCTTTAATTATAGTTTTCTATAATATAGATCACAAAGATAGAAGCTATTAATCATCATTGTATTTATATTTTTTTGAAACTCTATTAGCTAACACTCTGTTAGTATCATTATGCGAGGACTTATTATATAATTAAGTATCTTGCATCTACTTGTCTTTTGAGGTGATAATATTCTGTATATGTTACTTTTATTGATCAAGTAGAACCATTATTACTACTTTTTATAACTAAATTTATTAAATGGGCCGATCACAAGAAACGTATAACAAAAAAGAAAGAGAAAAGAAAAAGCGTAAAAAAAAGAAAGATAAAGCAGAAAGAAGAGAGCAACGTAAGCTCGATGCTGTAGAAGGTCTCAACAAACAACCTCAGTTTATGTACCTCGATGAGGACGGAAACTTAAGTGAGACTCCACCAGATCCTACCAAAAAGAAGAAAGAAGTTAGTCTTGAAGATATTGAGATTAGCATACCTAAGCAAGATAAGTCTATAGAAATAGACCACACGAGATTAGGTAAGGTTAAGTTCTTTAATACAGAAAAAGGTTATGGATTTATCAATGACTTAAGCACTCAGGAAAGTGTATTTGTACACATGGAAGGACTCTTAGAAGAAATTAGAGAGAATGACAAAGTTACATTCGAAGTAAGAAAAGGGCCTAAAGGCCTGATTGCAGAGAAGGTAAAAATCTATGTCAAACCACCGCCACCTAAGCCTAAGCCTCCAGTGACTGAGACGCCAGCTGCAGAAGGGACTCCAGAAGATAAAGTAGAAGATAAAGTAGAAGATAAGACTGAAGATAAGCCTGCAGAATAATCCAAAATAATTAGGTATTAATTTAGTAACAACAACTCATAATTGTACGAAGAGGTATACATTATATTATACTTATGAAGTTCATTAGGATTTGTCATACAACCCGTGCATCTAATACCATTTAAATTTTAAGATGTCGGTTAAGATTATAGAATAGAATTTGTTAAGATTAAGGCAAAAAACGCAGTCATAGCGGTAGCTATGAAGAGTATTTTTAACGCAGAGATTGGCTAATTCTATTATAATATTTCCGACATTCTAATGTTTAATTGAATTGTGTTAATATTCAAATAAAAAAGGATTAATTTTAGAATAACGGAAGGAAATATCTGGTGATAAATAACACCAAATATTATCCTGTATAGCAGAAGACTTTGTCTTCTGCTATTATTTTTTTAACGGAAGGAAATACCTGATTTCCAATATCCCAAATATCATCCATATTTGAATTTCAATTTTAAATTTTAATACTCTCTTCTAATTTAAGCTGCTTTTCTATAAGACACATACTCTGGATCGTATGGTATATTAGATTTAGCTATGGCGTATATGATGTGTAGTAGTTTGTTTGCTACTGCAATTAATGCAAGTTTTTTTGGTTTATTTTTGGCAATTAATCTGTGATACAAATCTCTACAAGCAGGATTATGGATTGATGCTTGAAGGCTACACATGTATAGTTTTTTTCTTACTAAGGGGTTTCCTTTTTTACTGATGGTACTTTTTGCATTAAGGCTGATCCCAGAAGACCTTTCACTGGGAGCTAATCCATAAAAAGAGGATAGTTGTTTAGCGGAGTCGAAATGTTGAAAAGCATTTGAAGAAATGATTAATATCGTGGCTGTACGTGTACCAATGCCTGCTATAGATTTAAGATTACTAAATAACTGTGCATGACTTTTACTAATGAGTGTAGTTATCTCAGTCTCTAATTCTTGGATAGATTCAGTGAGGTTATGGATTTGATTATCAACGACTTGAATAAGTTTTGAATCTGATTTTTTACATTTAAGTTCTTCAAGTTTATTCTTGAGGCTAGCTCTAATATTTATGAACTGCTCCATGGTCTGATAATTATCTTTACTTTGTTGCAAATCAGGATCAATAGGCTTGTAAAGCTCAATGTCTTGATTAATGCCATAGAGTCGAATCATTTTAGCATCTGATTTATCTGTCTTGTTACGCTTGAGATGCATCTGAATAAACCGCTTTATTCTAAGTGGATTTATGACTGCGACACGTATGTTATTAGCATATAAAAAATTAGCAAGTTGCAGATGGTAAATGCCAGTTGCTTCCATGACACAAATACTATCTTTAGGAATAGCTTTAAGGAATTTTTTAAATGCATCTAAATCCTGAGTATAAACTTGATGCTTAGCGTTATGATCGGAAACATCAAATGACTGCTTAGAAATATCGATGCCGATTATATTTTCTTTATTCATATTTATATATTATAAGTTTGTGAAAAAATGAAGAGCAACTATCCCATATCCACCAACCTGAAAGCGGGCTCGAAGCCCTATGAATTGTTCGAATTATGGATAAAAGCAGAGAGGAAAATTCAATTAAAACAGGATCTATGTCCTTATGGTATAAGCTTTTTTAATCTCTCTGCTGCTCGTTTATTAAGTTACTAATTTAATCTATCACAAACTTAGGATGGTATAAGATGTGGCAACAACACTCCAAGACACTCGAGAGTCCTCTATACTCCGCAGACAATCAAAGCCTAACTCTATATTCTTAATCAATTTATTAATGAAAGTCACTATAATTGATACTCTATAAACTGAATTTGATCTATTTTGGAGAAATCAGAATCAGCAGAAACTAAAGGCATATTTAAATATTTTGCAGTTGCTGCAATAACAGCATCAGGTAATTTTAATCTTAAACTTTGCTTTAGTTCTATTGTCAATAACTTTATTGATTCATTAAGGTCTATGATTATACAATCATTCAAAAAATCCTTCACCTTGTTATGTTCCTCTTGCGTTATACCACGGTAACCTAACAATTCTAATTCAGTAATAAATGAAACGTAAACATCACAATTATTTAATGTTTCAGCCAGCACCTTATCACCAGATAAAAGGTACAACGCTATATTGGTATCAATCAGCAAATTGTTACCATTCATTTCTCATTCTCTTTTGAATTTCTATAGGATCATTGCTCAGGCTGATTTGACCACAATGCTGATGGGCATTTAATTTGCCGCTTTGTCTAAGTTTTTCAATAGCTTTTCTTATAACATCTATATCCTCAGAAGATTTTATTACTATGGTCATTACAATGTATTATTACCTTAAAGTTATATCATTTTTAAGTTATAAAAAGATTGATTTTTTAAACGCCAAAATTTGAAAATTCTAATTTCTACGATCTTTATTACCGCCTGACTTACCGCCACCGGATCGACCACCACCGCCTGACCTATTATTTCTGCCACCTCTTGATCCTCCGCGACCTCCGCCGCCTGATCGGTTGCCACCTCTTCCCTTACTACTTCCTCGTCCACCACCACCTCGTCCGCCTCGGCTTCCTCGACTGTTAGGGTCCCACTCTGGAGATACACCGATCTCTGGGGGTAATTTCATTTTGATAACTTCTTTTTCGATTAACTTTTCTATCTGAGCAAAGTTTCTCATATCATCCGTATTTATAAATGTGATAGCTACGCCTGATGTATCAGCACGTGCTGTACGACCGATTCTATGCACATAATCTTCTGCATCACTTGGGGTGCCATAGTTGATTACAAGGTTTATATCTTTCACATCTATACCTCTACTGATAACATCTGTTGCGACAAGTATTCTTATCTCCTTAGATCGGAATCTCAGCATGACTTTCTCTCGCTCTGACTGATCGAGATCTGAAGATATGGCTTCCGCAGCAAGTTTATTAGATTTTAGAGCTTTAGTGACAGCAGATACATTTTTCTTTGTGGAGCTGAAAATGACGATACTGTTATATGCAGGCTTATCTTTTATAAGCTTCACTAATAATTTAATCTTGTGCTCATCATTGACTAAGTAAGCTGCTTGTAGAATTTTGGCATTTGGTTTAGAAATGGCGATTTTTATTTCTTTAGGATCTCTTAGAATCGACTTACTAAGCTTAGTTATTTTCTGAGGTAATGTGGCACTGAATAATAATGTCTGTCTCTTCTCAGGTAGCATCTTTATCACTGACATGATATCGTCATAGAATCCAATATCGAGCATTCTATCTGCTTCATCCAGAATAAGGTAATTGACGGTCTTACAACTAAAATATTTATTATTGATAAATGAGATAAGTTTACCTGGTGTAGCGACAACTATATTAACTCCACTCTTAAGTGCTTTCTGTTGATTACTCCAATCTTGTCCACTACCACCACCGTAGAGTGCAATGGAGGAGACGTTAGTCATATAAGAAAAAGCTTGTATCTGATTATCGATCTGGAGTGCTAGTTCTCTCGTAGGGCATATGACAAGTACCTGAGTTGTGCCATTATTTTCTTGGGCTAACTTATCTAAGATCGGCAATATAAATGCTGCCGTCTTACCTGTCCCCGTCTGTGCTGATGCTAAGATATCGCGACCTTCCATGATATGTGGAATCGATTGCTCTTGGATAGGCGTTGCGTTCTCGAATCCCATATAACCTAATGCCTCTAATATTACTTCACTAAATCCTAATTCTTCAAATGTCATGCTTTGTATTTAGTCTAACTTATTTATATCACACCCCTATCGACTTAATCTAATATAATGAGATGTATATTATCCATTTACAAGCTCAAGGTACTCCAATTCTGTCAATATCTGGACAGTGCCGATGGCCTGTGCCTTTTTTAATTTAGATCCGGCCTTCTCCCCTACGACCAGAATATTAAGATTAGAACTGACCGCAGATATGTTTTTAGCTCCATTTTCTTCTGCCATCGCCTGTGCTTGCTTACGAGTCATTTCCTTAAGAGACCCAGTGAATAGAATCGTTTTACCTAATAATACGGCCCCTTCTTTGATTGATCTGGGCTTATCCGCCTCTGTCTGAGATAGATTGACACCATAGGATTCCATTCTCTCCAGTAGCTCAATATTTTCAGGGATAGAGAACCAATGGATAACATTCTCAGCCACTACTGGACCTACATCTTTAATATCCACATATTGCTCTACAGTCCATTCCTTTAGGTCCATCGCTGACTCTATATTCTGAGCAATCAACTTACTGGCTTTCTTACCGAGATGGTGTATACTAAGACTATTAAGGACTCTGTGTAGTGGATTCTGTTTGGCTTTATCTATCGCTTGCTTAAGATTGTCCGCTGACTTCTGTCCGAATCCCTCTAATGCACTTATCTTGTCGTAGTCTAAGTTATAGACATCAGATATATCAGATAACCACCCCAACTTATTGAATTTTTCTACATAAGATTTTCCAAAACCATCTATGTCCATCGCAGCCTTAGAGACATGATATATTATGCGCTGGAGGTTCTGCTCTATACACTGAGGATTCTCGCATCTCCAAGCGGCTTGATCTTCTGACTTCTGCAATTCTGAATGGCAAAACGGACAATGGGATGGGAAAACAATAATTTCTTCCTTGCCTGTACGTAATTCTTCTATCGACTTGACAATGTATGGTATAACATCTCCTGCTCTTTCGATAATGACCTTGTCACCGATCCTCAGATCTTTTTGCTTTATGAATTCTTCATTATGCAGAGAGATGGAAGATACAGTTACCCCAGCGAGGTGTACAGCTTCTACTTTGGCTACAGGCGTAATAGCTCCTGTCTTTCCGATCTGATATTCTACATCATTAAGAGTTGTGGTTGCTTGCTTAGCTTTGAATTTAAATGCAATAGCCCATCTCGGATGATGCTGAGTGGAGCCTGCCTTTTGTTGTAGTACAAAGTCATTGACCTTTATTACGGCACCATCTATCTCATAATCATACGCTTCTCTTTCTTTCTCCCAAGCTTGTGCATGCTTGTAGACTTCATTGATATTATTTGCAAGATCATGATTGTTTTTGGGGATATTAAAACCTAAATTTTTAAGCATGTCTATGACCTTACTATGACTCTCTAAGTTTGCCATCATATTGTTGCCATCAGCATCCACCGCATAAGCCATCTGAAAAATGAAGACCTCAAGGCCACGCTTTCTGGATTCATTCGCATCTTTCATTCTTAGCCCACCTGTTGCAGCATTTCGAGGATTAGCAAATATTTCTAATCCTTGCTGTTCTCTTTCTTTGTTTTTCTTATGGAAAGTATCTATATGGATTACAGCTTCGCCTCTGAGCTCTACTGTGGCAATCCCATAATCAGAGAACTTGGCAGATAGTGGTACTGAAGATAATGTCTTAGCGTTAGATAAAATATTTTCGCCTGCTACTCCATTACCCCTCGTTGCAGCTCTAACTAATCTGTTATTCTCATACACTAATGCAATGCTACCGCCATCTAATTTTGGCTCTACATAATACTCTACATCTTGCTGAGGATCAATCTGGCATAGCTTATGTATCGCTTTGTCAAATTCTAAAAGATCTACTAAATTATAAGAATTATCTAATGACAGCATCGGTGTCAGATGATTCACCAACTTCGTATCTTTCTCGACATCACTGGATACTCTTTGCGTCGGTGAATCATCACGAATAATTAGAGGATTATTCTTTTCTAAGGCTTCTAATTTCTTATACAACACATCATACTCAGTATCTGAAATGACAGGATTATTATCTACATAATACTTCCACTCATGGTATTGCATCAGACTTACAAGATCATTATAATGATTATCATCTAAGTTTTGACTTAGGAAATTTTTAGAAAGGTCAAAATAGCTTAAGTGTTGCTTTTGTGTATACATAATTCGATTTCCGAAAGATACTTATTGATTAAAAGACTAAAATTAAACAAACATTCTTTTGTAGTTGTTGATGATTTCTGAAATAATATCTATTATAATATGTAAATTTTCAAAAAATGAAATACAATTTGGCTAATAAGATCACCAATAGTTAAATATTAAAATAAAATATATATATAAAATATATTAAATTAGCTTTGTGTCTAATAACTAAACAAAACATCAGAAAATGTTAAAAGAATTTAAAGAGTTTATTCTAACGGGAAATGTATTAGATTTTGCAATAGCTGTAATACTTGCAGGTGCTGTAGGATTGGTTGTCAATGGATTTGTTAATGACATAATTATGCCAGTGGTAGGCCATTTTGCAGGTGGTGTGGACTTTGCTGATATGGTACATCCATTAAGTGATGAAGTGGATGCAGACGGAAATTATGTAAGTGCAATAAGATATGGTGCTTGGATTAATTCCATCGTTAATCTAATCATTGTAGGATTTGTCCTATTTATGCTTGCTAAGTCTAAGATCAGGTATATGGGAGCTGCACCAGATCCCGGACCGACTGCTGATCAGTCTTTACTTACTGAGATAAGAGATGCTTTAAAGAAGTAAGAATGATCTTGCTTTGATAATAAATGAAACCGCTGCAATTTTTGCTGCGGTTTTTTTTTGTACTCCCATAATCCAGACTATTTTTATCCCATGCCTTTAATCTACGATAAACAACTATATCACAATACAAGAATCATGGTATGGGATAATACCGAGGATGAAGAGTTCTTCTTAAGTTCTCTCAGCCTTAATGATCAAGAGATAGAGCATTATGCAGGCCTTAAGCCACACAGAAAAAAAGAGTGGTTATCGAGCAGGTACCTATGTCAATTATTAGATGGGGATTGTGACAGAAAGCCTGTGATTAAAGATAAACACAATAAGCCAAGTCTAAAAAATAGCCAAAGACATATTTCTATAAGTCACTCCAAAAACAGAGTTGCAGCGATCATTTCAGATGTGACTGTTGGAATAGATATCCAAAGACAAGAACATAAGATTTCTAGAATTCAGCATAAGTTTATTTCTGAAGCTGAGCATAAGATGATAGATCTGCAGCACTTAGAAGATTGCTACCATATATTTTGGGGTGCAAAGGAATGTATGTATAAGGCTTATGGCAAACGAGAAATAGAATTCAGGGAACATATGCATCTGTACCCATTCATTTATTTTCAACAAAAGTTAGAACTCAAAGGTTGGTTAAGAAAAAATACTATCTCTCAAACTTATAATTTATATACCGATAAACTTAATGATTACTATCTTGTCTATTCAATATTAGAATATGAATCATAAGTTTATTCTACTGTGCATTTTCCTTATCTTAAGTTGTAAATCAGAACCAACAAAGCAAGATATAGGACAGACTTCACTATTTAAAGAAGAGATTCCTCAAGATTTTTTGAGCTTCTATGATCGCTTCCATAGTGATGCTGACTATCAGTTGTCGCATGTTATTTTTCCACTGCAGCAAAAGGATGATTCTACTCTATGGCAAAAAGATGAATGGATTATGCATAAGCCCTTCTCGACTCAGGGGGGAGAATTTACAAGAAAATACACCCATCTCAGTGGCATCGTAGTAGAGAACATCCAAGATCAAAAGGGATTATTTACAGTAGAGAGAAGATTTTCTAAATCAAGGGATGGATATAATCTTATTTATTACTCTGTCAGAAATGCTTTTGAAAATTCCGATTTTAAAGAAGAAAAGCAAGAAGATTAACCCCTGATACAACAATTAAACATAGCGCCCTGTTAGGGTCAATACAAATAGATCTTATGAAATATCTACTTCTTGTTCTTGCAATGTTCTTATCAGCATGCTCAGTTCCTTCTACTGATAAGCAAGTTCTGCTCAGTTCTGTAGACTCCACTAGCGAGAATAACCGATCAGAAAATATTCTTAACTCAAAGTGGTACGAAGGCAAAGCTGAAATCAATGTATATGATCTACAGCAGAATAGATATAACAACACGCATGAGGGTGAGGCAGTAATGATTTTTGTCACAGAAGATTTCCTATCTGATAAGCAAGTGAAAAACGACAACTACACACAGAAAAATTCTGTACCCATTCTTAAGAATAATCAGATCAGAAGATTTACTACCGGATTATATGACTATTCTATTTTCACTTCCGTTTTTACAAAATCCGAAAGTCTTGATGATCTTTCTACTATGAAGATTACCACTTCTTCTCAGGACTGGTGTGGACAATCATATCTACAACTCAATGAAGCATCAGGTTACTATAGAGTTAGAGGATTTTCTTACTTCGAAAACGAAGGTGACACCGACGAAAAAATAAAGAAATATATCACGATGGATGAGATCTATAACCTTATCCGTATAGACGTTACACAATTACCTATTGGAGAATTTGAGATAATCCCATCGACTATATATCACAGACTCAAACACAAAGAACTGAAACCATATGCTGCTAAGGGAATCAAAATACCTTACGAAGGTCCACTCACTCAACAAAAAGCAACGACCTACATCATAAAAATTCCTGAACTATCTCTAGAGTATGAATATACATACGAAAATAATGATCTGAGAAATATCCTACAGTGGAAAGAATCTTATCCTTCAGCGTTTGACGGCCAGCTAAGAGCAACTACCGCAACGCTAAAGCATAGCGAATGGTCAGACTATTGGAGTAAGAATAATAAGGCAGATTTTAAAATGAGGGAAAGGTATGAGATCAAGGGTATGTAGATACATCTTACTTAGAATTATAACTCTAACATGTAATGGACTTATATAATGCATAATGCATAATATCGCGATACCAAACACTATTTAGCCTCTAAGGAATAATTTTTGTATCATTATCCTTGTGTTAGATACATTGCATATAAAGAACTTTAAATCCATTAAGGAATTAAAGATTAATCCGAAAAAAATCAATCTTTTTATAGGACGCCCCAATGTTGGAAAATCTAATGTTCTCGAAGGAATTTTTTTGGAAATCTTTTTTTTGATAGAAAAGAAGCAGCTTGTATTGAATCAAACTTAAATAAACTTCAACTTAAGTTAAGTACAGATAATTCGTGTTCATTCGACTACGAAGGAAAAACTGTTGATAATTCTGATCCAGAAAATCTAAATCAAAAATTCTCTTTCAAAACAAATTTGAGTGGGAATGTCACCTACGATGGTGATAAGTTTAATAGTGCTGCTGATATAGATATAAAACCTTATAGATTCAAAGAGTCAAAATTGAAATTCAGAAATATTGAATTATTTCAAAGTATTCTAAAATTTCCTTTTGGAGAAAATTTATTTTCTGTTATAGAATCAGATAGTGATTTAACTAATGACTTAGCCGAGATATTAAAAGATTATAACTTAGACCTAGTTTTTATTGAGGATGATAGAAAATTTGTAATTCAGAAAAAGCAAAATAATAGGATAATTCAACTTCCACTGGAATTAATTGCTGATACTATAAAAAGATATATATTTTATCTGGTTGCTATTAAGACAAACTCAGAATCAACCTTAGTATTCGAAGAACCTGAATCCAATTCTTTTCCTCCATATATAGTTGAACTTGCTGAAAATATTGCGGCTAATGATAACCAATTTTTTATTACTACTCACAGCCCATACATATTAGAAACATTGTTCAATAGATGTGACAAGTCTGATATTGCCATATATCATTTAGAATACAAGAATCACGAAACTGTAGCAAACCTATTGCCAAGTGATGCAGTCAAAGAACTGATTGACCTAAGAGGTGACATTTTTTATAATCTTGATTATTTTAATAATCTAAATGTCTAAAATTTTATATCCAGAATGTCATGGAGAAACCTATCTGCATAAGATAATAAATCCAAAAAGAACCAAAGTAATCCATAATACTCCAGGTGGAGTCGGTTGGGTACTTAATCAAATCAAAGATAAACCAGATAAAAAATTAATAGGAATTATTGATAATGACAATAGCCTACCAAGGGATATTCAGAAGTAAGGAGTTTTAATCCCAGAGGGATTACATTATGTTTAGCCCTGCAAGAATTGCAGGGATTAGGATGTAAAGTCTGAGGGGATTTGGCGGGATTTTTTACAAAAATCATGACAAATCTGATAGGCACGTACCCCCTTATAGTCCGTATTTATCCAATTACTGAGTAATGATATAATTTATAACATTGTAATAAACTGAGTGTAAGCTGATTGGATTACTTCTGAACATCCCTACCAAGTGAGTTTGATAAATACTCAAGAATTGACCCTGTAAATCCCAACTCTCAGATTGATTCTGATAAAGCTTCTAAATCTGGAATCACATACTTCAAACATAATTCACAGAATTCATATTTAATAATTCAAGAACCTGATCTTGAAGGATGGCTCTGCAAAATTGGTAAGGAGAATAAGTTATTCTCAAAAGGTAGTACCATTGATACACCTAAAAAAATGAAAGCAATTACTAAACAAAAAGGAACGAGATTAAGAAGAAATACTGAATTTAGAAAACTTATTAAATCAATAGAGTCTCTCCCTAATTCTCCGCTAAAGGAAATCAAAGATTTTATCGAAAACCTATAGCTCCTATATAAGTTTAGCGTAATTGATTTGTCAATCTGTTCACTTATACCTACACCTCCTCAGCCATCATCTCATATGACTCAATAGGCGGACAAGTACAAACTAAATTCCGATCACCATATGCATTATCTACTCTTGATACTGTAGGCCAAAATTTAAAACTATGATGTAAAGAATCTATCGGATAAGCAGCCTTACTTCTACTGTAAGCATGATCCCAATTATCAGCTGTAATCTCTTGTAATGGATGTGGCGCATTACGCAGAACATTGTCATCTGCAGACACCTTACCTTCTATCACTTCGTTAATCTCCTGCTTGATACTTTGCATGGCTTGTATAAAACGATCCAGCTCTGCCTTATTCTCACTCTCTGTAGGCTCGATCATAATCGTACCTGGCACAGGGAAGCTCAATGTCGGTGCATGGAAACCATAGTCTATAAGTCTCTTAGCGACATCCTCTGCAGATACGCCACCTTCCTTATACATTCTGAGATCGATGATTAATTCATGTGCACAGTAGCCTTTGTTATTAGTATATAGGACTTGGTAGTCATCTGCTAAGCAGGTCTTAATATAATTAGCACTAAGGATGGCTAACTCCGTGGATTTCCTAACTCCCACCCGGCCTAACAATCTTATGTAGGCGTAGGATATTAATAGTATACTTGCGCTACCCCACTCTGCTGCTGATATGGCGTGTAAGGCACTATCAGAGTTATCAGCCTTGCTATGACCTGGTAGGAAAGGCAGTAATTTTTCATTGACACAGACTGGACCCATTCCTGGTCCTCCTCCTCCATGTGGAATACTGAAGGTCTTATGTAGATTAAGGTGACAACAATCAGCATGTATGGCTCCTGGACTTGTAAGTCCTACTTGAGCATTCATATTAGCACCATCCATGTATACTAGACCACCTGCATCGTGTACTCTATCGCATATCTCTATGACATCTTCCTCGAATACACCATGTGTAGAAGGATATGTGATCATGATACCCGCAAGCTTATCTTTATATAATTCTATTTTTCCTTTTAGATCTTCTAAAGAAATGTTTCCGTCCTCGTCACAGCTCGTTATAACGACTTGCATTCCAGCCATGACTGCACTGGCAGGATTAGTCCCATGAGCAGAAGATGGTATAAGAACTATATTTCTACTGCCGCCATTGTGAGCTGCATGATAGGCTCTGATCATCATGAGTCCAGCGTACTCACCTTGAGCACCCGAATTAGGCTGTAGCGTACATCCTGCGAATCCAGTTATCGTAGACAAATACTCTGATAGCTCATCGAAAATCTGCTGGTATCCTTGTGTCTGATCTGCTGGAACAAATGGATGAATAGAAGAAAATTCTACCCACGACACTGGCATCAATTCGGTTGCAGCATTCAGCTTCATCGTACAACTGCCAAGAGGTATCATGGAGTGCATCAGAGAGAGATCTTTGTTCTCTAATGCCTTAAGGTATCTCATCATCGATGTCTCCGTGTGATGTGTGTTGAATATAGGGTGAGTGAGGTAATCTTCTACTCTTTGTAATGACACTGGTATTCCATAATGGACTCCATTGCTATACCCTTGATTTTGATTTCCGTCAAAAGTATATTGTATATCTTCTATATCTTTTTCCGTAATTGTCTCATCTAAGCTTATGCTTAGGTGATCACCATGTATAAAATAATTAATTTGTTTTTCTGCTGCTCGTTTGGTGATTTTTTCTTTCTCATCATTCTGTAAGGCAATTGTTATCGTATCAAAAAATGTATCATTTACAATAACATATCCTCTTTCCTTAAGGAAGTGATATAGACTCTTAGTTTTGGAGTATATCGTATTTCCTATATCTCTCATCCCATTCGGTCCATGGTAGCAGGCATACATCGATGCCATAATCGCTAATAATGCCTGCGCTGTACAGATATTAGAAGTCGCTTTTTCTCGTTTGATATGCTGCTCTCTTGTCTGTAGAGCCATACGCAATGACATGTCTCCTCTTCTATCTTTGGATACCCCAATGATTCTGCCGGGGATCTGTCTCTTATATTTCTCTGACGTAGCAAAGTAAGCAGCATGAGGCCCACCATAACCTAATGGAATTCCTAATCTCTGTGTCGTACCGACTACGATATCAGCTCCCCAAGATCCTGGAGATGCGATCATCGTAAGACTTAATATATCAGCCGCTACAATGAGCATCTGATCATTATCATGCAGCTTTTCCGCTAAGTTTTTGTAATCATGCACCTGACCTATTGCGTCTGGATATTGTATCAGGCAGGCAAAGTATGATTCATCTAGATCTATGTCTTTCCAATCTCCAACTACAACCTCGATATTGAGAGGAATCGCTCGACCAGTGACAACGTCTAAGGTCTGGTCAAATACATTTATATCTACGAATATCTTATTGCTATCTACTTTAGATCTCTTATTCTTAATATTATAAGACATAATCATGGCCTCAGCTGCAGAGGTTCCTTCATCTAATAATGATCCATTAGCAAGCGGCATTCCAGTTAGGTCACAGACCATGGTCTGGAAGTTAAGGAGAGCTTCTAATCTGCCTTGCGAAATTTCAGCTTGGTAAGGTGTATATTGGGTGTACCACCCTGGATTTTCAAATACATTTCTTAAGATCACTGAGGGCGTAAGTGTCCCATAGTAACCTTGCCCAATGTAAGATCTATAGACTTTATTCTTCTCAGCTATGATCTTGAGTTCTCTCAGATATTCATGCTCGCTAAGGGCTTCTGGAAGATCTAATTCCTCAGATAATCTGATAGATTTAGGAATGGTGTTAGAGATTAAGTCTTCCATGCTACTACTTCCTATAGCTGAAAGCATTTGGGAAGTCTCTGTATCATTAGGACCGATATGCCTGTGCTGGAATTGCTGAGATTTCATACGCGAGAATGTGATTGAGCTTTATTATTATGTGACTACACTTTACATTTTAAAACAATATAAATGTAGAAAAACTTTATATGTTCAAAGTAAGCTTTTCTCGACTAAATCTACAACACTCTGAATGTCTTATCTGATACCAAAAGCTTTCTTAACTTTCTTAACATAATCGAGCTTCTCCCATGTGAAAGTCTCTACTTTAACCTTTTTGGTTTTGCCCGAGCCATCAGTGAAAGAAACAGTTTTCTTTTCTGATTTTCGACCCATATGTCCATAAGCAGCTGTCTCAGAATAGATCGGAGTTCTTAGCTTCAGTCTAGTCTCGATAGCATACGGTCTCATATCGAATATATCATACACTACATCCGCAATATCAGGATCTGACATCTCGATCTTACAAGTATTATATGTATTAATATAAATGTTAGTCGGCTTAGCTACACCTATCGCATAAGACACTTGTACAAGCACCTCATCACATAATCCCGCAGCTACGAGATTTTTTGCAATATGTCTTGTAGCATATGCTGCAGATCTATCCACCTTAGAAGGATCCTTTCCAGAGAATGCGCCACCACCATGAGCCCCTTTTCCACCATAGGTATCTACAATTATCTTTCTTCCCGTTAATCCAGTATCACCATGTGGTCCTCCGATTACAAACTTTCCAGTAGGATTGACATGGTATTGGATTTTAGAGTTGAATAATTTCTTGACTGAAGCTTTCATTTTCTTCTTGACTCTTGGAATCACTATAGCCTCTACATCTTTTTTAATCTGAGCTAACATTTTTTTCTCGGTCGCAAAATCATCATGTTGCGTACTTACAACTATGGAATCGATTGCTATGGGCTTATGATCATCAGAGTACTTAATCGTAACCTGAGACTTAGAGTCAGGTCTTAGGTACTTCATCTTTTTTCCTTCTTTTCTAATCGCCGCTAACTCTATGAGGATCTTATGAGACATATCTAATGCAAGTGGCATATAGTTATCTGTCTCAGAAGTTGCATACCCAAACATCATACCTTGGTCACCAGCACCTTGGTCTATTTTATTCTTTCTGTCGACGCCCTGATTGATATCGGGAGACTGCTCATGTATCGCAGATAATATACCACACGAGTCTGCATCGAACATATACTCTGACTTAGTGTAACCTATCTTTCTAATAACTTCCCTAGCTATAGACTGGACGTCAAGGTAGGTCTTTGTATTTACCTCTCCCGCTAATACAACTTGCCCTGTAGTCACAAGTGTCTCGCAAGCTACCTTAGACGACTTATCGAAAGCAATGAAGTGATCTACTAAAGCATCTGATATCTGATCTGAAACTTTATCTGGATGTCCTTCTGATACAGATTCGGACGTAAATAAGTATGCCATAGTCTATTTTTTTCTTAATGTAAATGCAATTGGCTGCAAATGTCTTAAATTATTGATACTTCTAGTAATAATTCACCTTCTAAATAGCCTTTTAAAATATCCCCCTTACTAACAGGTCCTACACCCTCTGGAGTGCCTGTGTATATCAAGTCTCCTTGATCGAGTGTAAAAAACTGAGAAGTATAAGAAATAAGGTGATTAAAGTTAAAAATGAGGTCTTTCGTATTACCATCTTGCACGACAGTGTCATTAAGCATTAATTGAAATGCTAGATTATTAAGATTAAAGCTATTCTTAGGTCTCCATATTCCTAATGGTGCAGAATGATCAAATGCTTTAGCTTTTTCCCAAGGATGTCCTTTCTCCTTGCACTGAGCTTGTATGTCTCTTGCTGTGAAGTCTATTCCCAAGCCTATCTTATCATAACATTCCCCTGCTTTAGCTTCTGATATATTACTTACCCTTTGATTAATCTGAAGTACAACTTCCAGCTCATAATGCAAATCTTTTGTAAAGCTTGGATATACCATCTTCCCTGATGTATTAAATGCATTACTTGGCTTCATAAATATCATAGGTACTGATGGCACATTACTCCCCATCTCCTTAGCATGATTAGCATAATTCCTTCCTATGCAAATAACCTTCATCGCTTAGAATTTAACATTGAGCAATCCCGCCAGATCTTTGACCTCTCGTAACGTCTCCTGCGCTATCTTCCTAATCTCAGAGCTAGATTCTTTTATTCTATTCTTAAGGGCTCGCTTATCTTGTGTGATCTCTTCCTTTTTTTCTTTGAATTGTTTAGAAAGCGATACCAACGCTTCTCCGACTACGTCCTTTAGTTCTGAGTACTTAAGATCCTTGCTAGCATATCTATTCCACATTTCATCATGAGCTTCCTTGTTACCAGAAGCTTTGAGTAATTCGAATAGATTCTTTACACCCTCACTCATCTCAGGCGATTCTACATCTCCGGCATCTGTAACGGCAGATCTGATTTGCTTCATGAGACGAGCTTCGTCAGCAAATACACTAATATTATGTTTCTCTCCTGCACTTTTACTCATCTTCTTAGAAGGATCAGCTGTAGACTTAATCTTAGGTGTATCAGAATAAAGGGTCTCTGGTAGAACAAAGTACTCCTTCCCCACCTGATGATTAAATCTCTGAGCGATCTCTCTTGTCAGTTCTAAATGTTGCTTCTGATCATCACCTACAGGTACATAATCTGCCTTATAGATTAATATATCCGCTGCTTGTAATACTGGGTAATCAAATAAGCCTACAGAAATAAAGCCACTCTTACCAGCACTACTTTGGATACTCTTATCCTTAAACTGAGTCATATTCTCTACTCTTCCGTATCCAGCGAAATTGTTAAATATCCAACAAAGTTCTGTGTGCTCGGGCACTAATGATTGTATAAATAAATTTTCTTTCTTTATCCCAACAGCAACAAGATTATAAATAATCTCCCAAGTATCTTGTGCGAGTCTCTTAGGCTTATAAGGCATCGTCATAGCATGATAATCTACCACACCATAGACACACTCATACTTATCCTGTAATCGGACCCAATTCTGTACTGCACCGAAGTAATTACCAAAATGCATTTCTCCAGTGGGTTGAATACAAGACAAGACTCTTTTCTTAGATGACATGTTTCTTAATTTATTTAGATGCAATTGCGGATATTTCCACATTGACAAATTTAGGTAGATTGGCTACTTCTACAAGTTCTCTTGCCGGAGCTGTAGCCTCATCAAAGTACTTCGCATAGACAGCATTAATCTTACTGTAGTTATGCATGTCAGAGACAAATACAGATGTTTTAACAATATGATCATAAGTCATATCAGCTTCCTTAAGTATGGCACCTAAGTTTTTCATGACTTGTTCTGTCTCAGACTCAATATCTTCTGTCAGCAACTCACCTGTCTCAGGTACAATCGCTATCTGACCAGATACGAAGAGCATATTACCTATTGCTACAGATTGATTATAAGGGCCTACGGGTGCAGGCGCATTGTTAGTATTTATTATTTTTTTCATTATAAATTTTAGGTGTTGGTATAAACAAAGAAGCCCTTTATAAAATCAATTATAAAGGGCATGTATATCTTACAGATCTCAAAGAGATCAATCTTCCTCGAATGAACCCTCTATGAGAAGCTTTCCTTTATAATACATATCTCCCTCGTGCCAATATGCTCGGTGATAGATATGTGCTTCTCCTGTCTTTGCGCATACCGTAATAGGTGGAATAGTCGCCTTCTTATGCGTTCTTCTTTTCCTTTTTCTTTGTTTAGATATTCTACTCTTCGGATGTGCCATAGTTTCTTACTTTAATTTAATGTTTAATGACTTCAGAGCATCACCCAATGGATTATTCGCTGAAGATTCAATATTACTTTCTTCCAAGTGCTTAAGAACTTCCTGATCACATGGTCTTGGTTGTATATCATCACAATCAAAGACTTTAATAATCGGCATGGACAAAATGATATGTTCGTATATATATTTCGCTACATTGACCACTTGAGTCTCAGGATGTATATATATAATGTCCTCTTCCTCCCTCTCATTCTCATCATACTTTATGATAAGGTCAAAATCAGAAGTTAGTGGAAAGTCAATATCCGCTGTACATCTATCACATTGTGTCTTAATCGTTCCATTCATATAGAACCTAAGAAGAAGGTTATCATACTTCTTTTCTAATTCTAAGGTAGATTCCAACATTCCATTCTTATATGGCGAATGGTCAAACTGAGCAAAGAAGTTATTGTCAATCTGATATGTGAAATGATGCACTTTAATATCTAAGCCCTTAAGAGGGATAGAAAATTGCCTAAGCGCCTGCATTTGAAAGATCTTTTTTTATTGGATTGCAAAAGTAGGAGATTTTCTCACAATAATCCAATGAAATATGACTAAAAAACAAAAGGGCTGTCATATGACAGCCCTTTTATATATATTAAACTAATTCTCTCAAGGAGATATTAGCATTAATCCATCTTAGTTACTTTATTGATTGTTCTTGCTGCTGCATCTCTACCTCCTAAGCCAAATGCGATTGCAAGTCCTAAACTTAAGCTTCCGAATACAGCTGTTACCACAGTATTAACGATATCTCCTCCAATACCTACTGTGCTGATAGCCATAGAAACTACAAGAAACATAACAGCTCCATAAGCAATGTTACCTACAAGATTAGGATTGTCAAAGCTACCAGCCTTAAGCATACCTTTAACAAGTTCTCTAATGAAATCAGCTGCAAACATACCTACCATAAGAAGGATACATGCTACAATGATCTTAGGGATAAACTGTACTACACTTGTCAATAAATCAGTAACAACTTGTAATCCTAATGCATCGAATGCTAACATATATACTGTAAGCATGATGATCCAGTAAACCAATTTAGCCATTAATGATGAAGCAGTCATTTTCGTACCACTTGCTTTTAATTTTTGATTTAGGCCTATCTTATCTCCTATGTCATCAAACTTGATTGTCTTAAGCAGCTTTTCCGCTGCCCATCTAACCGCTCTTGCGACGAATGACCCGATGATCCATATGATCAAAGCAGAAACTAAGTTTGGTAAAAATGCTCCTATTTTGTGAATAGTAGAGCTTAGTGCATTCATTAAAGTAGTCCCTAAATCTGTAACCTGATCCATTGTAAATTATATTTTGATTAGTTAATTGTTGATTAAGTAAATTATCTTAATTACTGTCTTGAGACTTGATATTAAGACAGAAGTAACGAAAAATGTATTCTAAACGTTAAAATAAATAAAAAATAATTAATTATTCATCGCAATCTGATGGTTTATTCTGTTGGATAATAAAATCTATAGATTGTCCTGTCTCTATATTACTCATCGGGTCGGGTGACGGAAACTGCTGTACCACATAAGCTGAATCTCTATTAGTAACGAGGCCTTGAGTCTCGATCTCACCTAATTTTAATTTATTGAATCGTAATATTATCTGGACCCTTGCAAGTGTCTTACAACGCAAGTCAGGGATAGAAATAGCCGCTCCAATGGATTTGCTAACGACAAATTGCATTTTAGCACCCTTGCTTATCTTAATTCCAGGCTTAGGTCCATTAGGTCCATAGACCATTTCTCCATTGTACCAAACCTCCAGAATATGATTGGGCTCCCCTTTATCTGCTTTTTTAGACCTAATTTCCGAATCTATCTGTAGATTCTTTAATTTTTCTTTAGTCCGATTGTATTCCTGACCATACATCGTCGGAAAATCTTTTTCTAAGGAATACTCATCTGCATTGTACTTACTGATATCTACATAAATCTTACGATTTTCTTTGACAAGCGATCCAGACTTAGGCTTCTGAGTTAATATCTCCCCTCCTCTCTTACCTACGACATGTAATGAATCATTAATAATAATCTCAAAGCTATTATCCTTAGCGTCATCTATCGCATTATCATACATCTGACCTATATAGTTAGGCAATGCTATTTTCTGACCATGATTCGTGTAAGACTTAAGCCACTGAAATACGATAATTAAGATTATCGCTACAAGAGCCATCATCAGAAGTATATGAATAAAGAATCGCTTGATAGTCAATTATATGAAGTATTAAAATAAGTTTCTTGCTCACAAATATAGTATTCTATATTATGAAATTATTTGATGTAAGATTATTAAATAACGGACTTATTTAAGATGGATCAGAAAGGCAGACATTATACGATTACTCTTACCAAATGATCCGGTCTAAGAAAGCTATATTTTGAATTACAGCATTAGACTGATGCTATTAATTAGAATACCATGCAGGAAGAACAGTAAGAAGATCTATTCTTAGATTATGATTTGTACTTTGCTTTTATCAAATCTGGAAAAGCTTTCAGTACTTTTTTAACTTTTGGTCTACTAACATTGACAACATAACCTTGATTGGGGTTTAGCTCATAATAATTTTGGTGATATTCTTCTGCTACCCAGAATTCATTATAAGCTGCGACTTCGGTCACTATTTTGCTCTTATAATATCCACTATCATTGACCTTCTGGATAGCATTGTCTATCATTTCTTTTTCTTGAGGTGACTGATAATATATTGCTGATCTATATTCCTCACCTGAATCAGGACCTTGACGATTAAGTGTCGTAGGATCATGTGCTACAAACAAGACTTCTAATAAAGTCTCATATGTAATTATAGATGGATCATAGTATATGTATATCGCTTCTGCGTGACCAGTCTTTCCCCTTCCTACACTGTTATAATCTGGATACTCTTCCATTCCTCCTGAGTAACCACTAATGACATCTATGACTCCATCGATTCGTTCGAATGCTGCTTCTGTACACCAAAAACATCCGCCTGCAAAAACTGCGGTTTCCCATATGTCTAAATCGTTCAATTTCGTGTAAGTAGACACCGGATAAGTACCTTTAGCATATACTTTAAGAGAAGAATCAGAACTGTTATCTATGTCGATAGAAGGAGATTTAGTGGGACTACATTGACTATAAAATAGGACTGTAGCAAAAAGCAAGAATGCATATTGTAACATAAATTTGTTTTATACAAGACTAAAAAAAAACAGCTATTTCTTGAATTACAAAGTAACTGAGATGAATAATTAATTCTATAATTCTAAAACTTTAGTATTTGTTTACCGCGATCAGATAATTCTTTCTCTTTATGAATTTCTTAAGATCATATAACGCCAAGTCAGCAATAGAATATGAAAAATGGGACTACAATAATATTGCAATCCCATCTGAGTAATTTATTATTCAAAATTTCTAATCTCTTAACCTATCTGCCTCCAGATAGTACATCTTGCAATTTCTTCAGATCATCCCATCTGCCATCTCTAGCCATACTTGCTTGTTTAGGCCATGACCCAGGAGTATGCATCTGAAACTTAGGACCTCCCTTAGTTAGTATAGATTGTAATGCGGATATCTTACTCTCAGCTAATTCTTTAAAAGTATAAATCTTATCTCCATTCAATAACTTTTCTATCGCTGGACCTATCCCTTCTATCTTAGTCAAGTCATCACCTTTCTTTTTACCAGATGATGTGGTGGTGGTTGACGCAGAAGAATTTGTAGTTTTCTTAGTTTCTACTTTTGATGTGATCGAAGTAGGCTTTGCAACTACTTTAGATTTGCTCGTACCAGGTTTGATTTCTTTCCTTGAGACAATCCTACCTTCACCTCTGGTTCTCGATTCTCCGACTACCTTTTTAGATACTTGGACTGTACCGAGCTTAGCCATCATTTTCTGTAGTGATGCCATATCTAATGATTTGACAACTTCTACCTCTTTAATGATCTCTACCGGCACTTCTTTGACGACTTCCTTTATCACTTCTTTAGTGATGGTCTTAGGTTTCATTTTAAGCTTTGCATTCGCATCTGATAGATCCTTCTGAAGCTTAGAGATTTTAGTGTTCAAATCTGCAATAGCCTTTTCGTCAGGTACTTTCTTAGTAACTGTTTTAATGACTTCTACTTCCTTGATAACTTCCTGTAGAACAGTGATCTCTTTGTATACTGGAACTGGAACTTCCTTAATGACCTTGACAGGTCTGATCACTTCTTTGATTATTGTCTGCGGGACTTGTTGCTTGAGTTGTATAGGCTTGACACTTTCTAATCTATATACAGCTCTATCTTTGATAAGACAATCGTAAGCCAATCGAGCTTTTGCGGTAGATATACCAGCTTTTTTACTGATTTTTCCCACTAAGCTCTTCTGGCTTACGATTTCATTAACTATATCTATTTTTTTTTTACGCTCGCTCTTTTTGTTGACTTTCTTGCTGTCGTCTTCTTAGCGGTTGCTCTTTTCTTTGGAGCAGCTTTTTTAGCGGTTGTCTTTCTTGCAGTCGTCTTTTTAGCTGCAGTTCTTTTCTTCGGTGCTGCTTTCTTTGCAGTTGTCTTTCTTGCAGTCGTCTTCTTAGCTGCAGTTCTTTTCTTTGGTGCTGCTTTCTTTGCAGTTGTCTTTTTCGCAGTTGCCTTCTTTGCAGTTACTTTTTTAGTAGTTGCTTTTTTCTTTGGTGCTGCTTTTTTTGCAGTAGCTTTTTTCTTTGCTACAGTTTTTTTAGCGGCAGGCTTTTTTTTCTCTGTTGACTTTTTTGTCGTATTTGCCATTAGTAATTATTTAAATAAAAAATTTACTTCAAATTAAAAAATAAGTACAAAATTACATTAAAATTTTTAATAATATATAAAATTTTGCTATCGCAAATTTTAACACAATTTTTCTCATTTATATTTAACAAAAACGTCGCCAAAAATATTGGATAAATGAAAGTCAATTGACAAATATAAAATAGAAATATTAAGTCATTAAATAATGTAAGATTCTAAATATTAGAAATCAAAAAACCAACTGAACTATAACCAAAATTTGTATCAATATAATTTACAATTAACTTCGCAAAATAATAGAAAGTCAACATTTAGATTAAGGTTAAATAATCTACCTCACATTTCAGTTGTTACATGTGCAGTAAAAAATCGGTAATCATTCTCGGAAGTGCTAACTCTGCTGGAGACACACGACAGTTCGTCGACATCATTGCTACAAAAGCTACTATTGACATCATCGATATCAAGCCTCTGAACATTAGTCATTTTGACTATGACTATAAGAATGAAGGTGATGATTTCCTAGCTCTAATAGAAAAGGTGATCGCTAATTATGACAACATAATATTAGCTACACCTGTGTACTGGTATACAATGAGTAGTTACATGAAGATGTTTCTGGATCGGATATCTGATCTGTTATATCACCACAAAGACACTGGTCGTCAACTAAGAGAAAAATCTCTGGCAGTTATTAGTAGTACTAATCAATCAGAAGTCAAAGATGCATTCTATATGCCATTCCAAGAGTCGGCAAATTATCTCGGAATGCAATACTTAGGTCACTTGCATGGATTGATAAATGATGGGGAAATCAGTGAAGAGATAGAAGACAGGATTCATAATTTTATAGCCAAACTTCAATAGATTTTCTATTTTAGAGCCTTTGTCAGACTGTCTTTTCTTAAGTATCTAAGACCTTTATCTAATCCATATCTATAATCACTCATAATTGTCTTTTTAGTATAGGTATAAGTTGTACTCTTAAGAATCTTAGCCGGTGTTATTTGTTCTACAACTAGATCATCAGGTGGGTTCTCTATGAAGTCTACCCCTTCATTATAGTTAACATATGCTCTCTCAAATACTCTCTTAAGGCTTGGTGTAGATCTAAAGTAAATACTACCAAAGTAATCCGCCCAACTCTGAGTACATCGATCTCTTTCTGGTCTTGTTCTTAGCACTAATATCTTACGTGCACCTTGATTATATGCCCACTTAACTGGCAATGGATCACTCCATCCACCATCCAGATACTCTACACCGTCTATTAAATGCTTTCCTTTAGTGACGAATGGTAACGTGCAAGAAGCTACAACTGCATCCATCCACATCTTATCGTCTGGAGAAATGTAATCTGCACTACCTGCTCCTCGATTAGTCACCACGAAGTGCACTGGCATATGCTCTGATCGTTGTAATGCAACGCCTATGTCAAACGGCACCTTAGACTTAGCAACCAATGCAATAAAATCTATATCCATGTAACCTTGTGTACCTAAGGTCCTACTTAATTTTGTGAAGTTCTTATCCTTAGATAGCAGTAAGATTGACTTTAAGCACATTCTGAACTGATTGCTTAAATAATATGAGATCGCAACTGCTCCACCTGAAACACCTAAAAATCTATTAAATGGATTATAGTTAGCTGCCATAAATGCATCTAAGATTCCAGATGTAAATCCAGTCTTAAATCCTCCCCCTTCTACTATGAGACATGTATCAGTATCCACCATTTGATCTTATGTAATAATTAAGAGGACAAAGGTATGAGGAAAAAATATTGAATACTGCATCATATTGATAATCCTAAAAAACCATCAACTTTCATAAATATTTTCTGTAAAACATTCAGGCTATAGACAAGCTAAAAACTTCGACCTATTATAAGAATCTAACACTCAGGAATAATTACGGGCAGATTAAACGCTAACCCACCTTCGGAGGTTTCTTTATACTTATGATTCATGGCTTCGGCAGTATCTTTCATAGTTTTGACTACTGTATCAAAATCTACCTTAGCATTATCCGGATTACTTACCAGAGCCAGGTTGCTAGCTGTGATTGCTTTCATCGCTCCCATGGTATTTCTTTCGATACATGGAATCTGTACTAAGCCTCCTATGGGATCACAGGTTAGACCTAAGTGATGTTCCATTGCGATCTCTGCAGCCATAAGAACTTGCTTAGGAGTACCGCCCATCACCTCAGTCAGACCAGCAGCTGCCATTGCAGAACTGACACCAATCTCAGCTTGACATCCACCTACTGCAGCAGATATTGTCGCTCCTTGCTTAAATAAGCTACCAACAAGACCTGCAGTTAAAATAAATTTGTAAGTATCATCTTCTTCGGACGTCCTACAGAAATAATCGTAATACATTAATACCGCCGGAACAACTCCCGCAGCACCGTTAGTCGGAGATGTAACCACTCTACCCATCGCCGCATTTTCTTCATTAATCGCCAAGGCAAAGCAACTTATCCACTTATTAATATAATCAAAAGCTCTGGGCTTAGAACTAATACGCAATTTCCACTCATCGAAATTACCACAAGATCTGCCGTCTAATAATCCATTAGATAAACTGTATGCTCTACGCTTAACATTTAAGCCACCAGGCAGTATGCCTTCAGTCTTGCATCCTCTATAAGCACATAACTGCATGGTCATATATATATGACTGATCTTGTCTAAGATTACTTCTCTATCAGCCAGTGATTTCTCATTATCGAATACTAATTCATATATAGGCTTGCCAGTGGTCTCACTTACAGATATGACTTGCTTACCATTATGCATGATATGTGGAAAACTAACGATATCGGTCAGATTGACGATTTCGCCTTGCTTCTCTATGAAGCCACCTCCTATAGAAAAATAAGTCTCTTTATGTATTACTTTCTTGTTAGTGATTGCCTTAAGTTCAAGAGTGTTAGGATGAGTTCGCTTAGTCTGCTTACTGAAGATAATATCGGTAATGCTATCGAATGTAATGTCCTTATTATTGACCCTTAAGAGTTTATTTGTCAGAACATCTTCTATGTAGTCATTAATCTTTGTGGTATCCACTACTACTGGATCATATCCCATTAGTCCGAGCATAATTGCGATATCTGTGGCGTGGCCTTTGCCTGTTTTTGATAGTGAACCGTATAAAGTTACCTCTATCCGCGTCACCTTTCCGATGTCTATATTACTTGCAAACTGTCGTGCAGCATTCCATGGACCTAATGTGTGTGAGCTTGATGGGCCCACTCCTATTTTAAATATATCAAAAATGCTTATCGGTGTCATACTTATAGAACTATGCTAATAAATTAACGAGGATGTATCAATTATTTGATTCTTATTGGCTTTTTGGCATTTTACGAAGCCAAATATATATTTTATCAGCTCATTATCAGTATGTGCCAAGGTATAATAAGTGAGGTAAAATAATGTGAGACAGGCTCGATCACAAATACAAAAATGAGATCAAACAAAAAACGACTCCATTATTATCTCCGAACCTAATCGTAGGTTGGAAATAATGCCGAAGTCGTCAAAAATAAATCTTACACGTAAGGATTTCTCCTCAGTTTTTACTTAATTCTGTATCCTTAAAAGTATGTAATGTAATCTTTAATTACTTAAGGTTTTCTCCATTGACATATGATGGCTTAAGAAGATCGTAGAATTGATTAAGCTTAGGCATTAATATAATTCTGGTTCTTCTATTCATTGCCTTACCATCAGCAGTATTGTTATCAGCTAATGTGTTGTATTCACCACGACCTGCTGCTATAAGTCTATCAGGATTGACACCATAATTCTTTTGTAGTGTCTTGACTACCTGAGATGATCTCTTCACACTTAGGTCCCAGTTATCTTCGATGCAATTGTTCTTAATCGGTACGTTATCCGTATAGCCCTCTACCATAAGCTCAAGCTCTGGCTTAGACTTTATAATCTGAGCTATCTTACCGAGTACTTCACCAGATCTCGGTGTAAGTTGGTGACTGCCAGACTGGAATAACATCTTATCAGATAGATTAATAAATACAACTGTTTTGTCGACCTTAACTTCGATATCCTGATCATTTATGCCATCCTTAAGGACACTCTTAAGATTTACTGCTAAGGCTAGATTAAGAGAGTCTGATTTAGACTTAGCGTCCATTAAGTATCTGATATATTTATCCTTACCCTCTAATTGCCTAATTGTCTGATTCATGTTCTCGTTAGCAGACTTAGACAATACAGTAAGATCACCGACTTGCGTGTACTGTTGCTCTCGTTGTTTCTTTAGATCTTCTAATTGTGCTCTGAGATTTCTTTCGATTTCTTCTTTTGAATTCTTTAGTGTTTCATATTTAGACTTTTCAGAACTTATTTGTGATGAGAGGTCGCTTTTCTGCCTTTTGCACTCTTCTAAGTCATATTGTGTTGCAGATAATGTATTGGTTGTCGTTTCTATCTCATAGGTAAGATCTTGGATTCTTTTCTTGCTTGAACATGATCCAGCTATCACGATGATGCTGAAAAAAAAGATTAATACTTGGATATGCTTCATATAATTAAATGTTTATTTTATTTAGGAACTTCATTTTGTATACGTACTGAGAGACTAAATCCTTTGTTCGTTATTACATGTTTTGTTTGAATGGTTCTAAATTACTATTTTGACTTTAGAAAGTCGCATATATTTCACTGAAATTAGCTAATCTCAGCCTTAAAAAATATCTGACTGTTGTAGTCAGGCAGACTCGTGATAACTGCGGATATAATCAAGCCCATCCACTATTTTAGTTCACTCTATTCGAGCACTATCATACTCGATTAGTCTTTCGCTTAACGCAAAGCATTCTTTTTGCTCTGATCGCTGCAGCGTTTTTTTTCTGCTACGTTAAGTTTTGCTCTTTGTTGTTTTTTATGTAGATGGTTTTTTGGTTCTTCATTAAGCTTGTTGACTATAATGAGTACAAAACAGAAATATGGCCTTGTCTGATGCCTGCTACACATCGAATCACATCTTCTATCATGTAGGTAGATCGTTTATTATGGCTTACTGCAACTGAGATAAGGTTTTTAGAAAATGAGCCTCTTCGTTATAGATCATATTAAGATTGCTCATGTACTTATCTCTATCATTAGGCATCAGCATCAAAAAGTGCAGCTTAAATAATGCATTCTCCATCTTGTATACAGCCTGTACTTTACTCCTCTGTTCTGTAGACCTCTGGGCATTCTCAGTTTCGTACTTCTCGCCTATTATCTTTTGCTCTTTCTGCCATATGCTACGAAACTTACTTATTCGCAACATAATATCGTCAATCTCTGATACATACTTGCCTATGAGGTAATCGAGACTCTCAGCTTCAGCACCGCTGAGTTGGCTTCTGTAGTGCATATCCTCTCCTATAGTTCCTTTAGAAAGTGATTCAGAGTACATGTAATATTTGGCTCTTAGGTTTTTATAATTATAATAATCTGATAGCGTCATCTGATTAGTAAATTCAATATGAAATTGTGACAAGACTGGTAAGACTCTCTTAAATCTATATTCAATTATTTCATTAAGAAAATCATCATTCACTCTAAGATTCTGAAATTCAGACACGTAGGAGTCATATAGTCTTGTCATCTCTGTCTCTTGCAAGATCATGAACAACTTATACCTCGGTTCTCCTATTAAGTTTTTTATCTCTGCATTTCTCTTTTGTGTTGTCTCTATAATTGCTGTCTCTAACTTATCTATACGATTGATATTCTTAGACAATGCTATCATAGATTCGTAGTAAACCTTAGATAGATCTGATTGCTCACCTTTATTTAAGTCAAGCTTAGCCGATAAGTCTAGAGCTGTCTGATCAGCAATTTCCTTGTACCTATAGTGGACCTCTTGGCCAGTAGCTTGCAGGCTTAGGAATGTGGCAAAAAGTAGTAATATCGATTTCATAATAAACTAAATGTAGTTATTTCTGATAAATTAATTTTCCATAATTAAGATGGACTCTTTAGATCTTAGTCCATTAAATTTTTCTTGCTCTATGATCTCTTTTAATGATCTGTTATCAAAGCTGGAATCCTCTAAGAATTTAGTTACCGCGAATTCTGTTCTACGATTTATCTGGTGCTCTGCTTCTGTGCAAGTGACCCCATCACCACATTTATTAGTCAATTTTGATTCTCCATATCCCTTAGCTGAAATTCGACTGGTTTTGATACCTCGCGATATGATATAATCCACAGCGGCATCTGCACGCTTCTGAGACAAAGTCTGGTTATATTCAGACTTACCTCGGCTATCAGTGTGAGAGCTAAGCTCTATGACAATAGGATTTCTTTTTAATATCTTAACTAAGTTTTCCAATGCTGGACGGGCATCTTTTCGGATATAAGACTTATCATAATCATAGAATATATTATCCAGAGCAATGGCTTCGTCCTGGATGATTTTCTTCATAGGAATATCAGCAATTAGACTTCCTCTTTGATTATTCTCAGTAGTTGCTGCTTCTATTTCAGGCGCAAAATGGCTTCCCAGTCCTTCAAAGCATAAGATGCATCCTTCTATATCTACATAGACCTCTATACGCTTGGCGAAGTAACCTTTCTTTCTCAATAACATAGTATAATGATTACCTCTCTCAAAGTTTACATTAAAGGTATTCTCAGGATCATCATCTATGACCACGATTTCTTTACTAGTGGTATTATTGTAGACCTCTACCTTAATATTCTTTAGTTCTTTGCCCAGTACCTGATTAGAATAAGATAATCTTTCTCTAACTGTGGCTTCTAATTCATAACCAGGTAAGCGAGTCATAGTCATCTTGAGATATTCATCATCCCCAGTGATATCTAAGAAAACTTCCTTGTCGTAGTAAGCTTGTCTTCGCAGTCTGATAACATAGCTGCCATCCTTAGGTAAGTCGAAGACAAACTTGCCGAAGCCATCTGTCTTAGACGACAATACCAGACCTTCAGTTGTCATATCGTACACGGATATTACCACTTTATCGAGTTTTCGATTGTTTTTACCATCCGTAATGTGGCCCTCTACTCTTTGCTGCTGAGCCAGAAGATCGCCACCCAATGTGACTAATAGAACTGTAATTATAATTGATGTTATATATTTCATTTATAGAGAGTTTATACCACAACTTTAAGTCTTATACCATTTAAACATTAGAATGTCGGAAATATTATAACAGAATTAGCCAATCTCTGCGTTAAAAATACTCTCCATAGCTACCGCTATGACTGCGTTTTT
>ENA-ORXT01000663-ORXT01000663.1-marine-metagenome-genome-assembly--contig:-NODE-663-length-52760-cov-4.141469_pt1 | contig 52760 bp, 47 predicted proteins | sample MGYA00237868_ERZ511482 | MGnify/ENA metagenome assembly ERZ511482
TATTCTCATTCTGAAAAGAGTTCCAATTGAAGTGGTAAGAACAACTATGAATGGATGGCTTTGGTCTGCGGCAATGGCAAGGAACATATCGGGTTGGGCATGGGTTTGGGCGCTGACTGTGTTGCCAGTAGCAATCGTAAGCTATGTTTCTGGGCTGAGCCTTTTAGTGGTCGTTCTTTTTGGAACTATTGTATTAAAAGAGCGATCAGATCTGAAGAAACTGTCAATAGCTACAGTGCTGTCGGTAATCGGATTAACGTTAATTTTTCTTGCAAATAATCATGAATCGAAAAAATCTGGAAACGCTGACTTGCTAGTTAAAGCCAATCTAGAAGTTGAACGGGTTGATGCAATATACAAAGCATTCAAACCATTTGACATAGACAAGAAATTGTCGACATCAAATACAACTACAGAATCAAACTCTAGACCTTTAGATTTTTCAAAAGAAATGAACGTAATATCAGAAGTATAAAACCTGTCATTGGGGTCAATGTGGCCTCCACCCGGCACCTTTGCAAGGTTTAGCCGATTTGTGGTTTCTAATCGATTTGCTACTTCGTCTGTGGCACAAACCACGGCGATTCTTTTATTTATTTCTATCGCAGCTATTTCTTGTTTGACTAGGTTAACAATATCGCTATCACTTTTTATATTTATAAATCTTACTGGTTCTCCAGATGACCGAATCGATTCTGGTTGCGGCAAGCTAATATCCATCTGATCCAGTATTTTGCCAGCTATTTCATTTACTTCTGAAGGCGACCTATAGTTTGTATGCAGCTCGTGATAGTTAAAGCCATCAACTTCTTCAGACAAAAGCTCATCCCAAGTTGCCTTAAGGCCTGAGGAACGTTGCGCTAAGTCACCAACTATTGTGATTGCCCCTTTATGGGAACGTCTATTTATCATACGCCATTGCATAGGAGTTAGATCTTGTGCCTCATCAACAATTACATGTCCGAATCTCCATGATCGCAACCCTTCAACTAAATCAGCAACCGAAACCGATTCGTCGGCTAATTCATCTACATAGTCAACGTCAAGCTCGGTTTCTCTAACTAGTTCATCACTTATAAGATCGTAGAAGTCCGTTATTTTTTTCTGCCCCCACCCGGAGAGCCGATCATCTGCCATTAGGTGTCTCCATCTTCATCAACTATTGAAAACCCTAGATTCTGGCCTTCGCCGGAATGACGACGGGAGCCAGACTTAGAAGTTTCAGCCTGGTCGTACATAACCGGGAACAGATCATGGTCGGGGTCTGGTGATCGCCAAAAATCGGTGGGGTCAATAGGGTCAATGTCGCTTTGAGAATCGTTGTAGCTATCAAGGATCACCGTTTCGTCTTCTTCAGTTCCTGCTGCTTTTTCAAACTGATCTTTCAGTTCACGATCGGATTGGCGAATAGCATCGATATCGCCTACCAGCCCGTTGAGCAGAAAAGTAAGTTCATCTAGAAGTGCAACATCTGAGTTAGACCATCTACGTTTCCCTAGTTCAGCCGAGGTTACAGGATCTCGAAGCATTTCGTTGATCAATTTAGATCCCTGATCTATAGAACTCTGCGAGTTCTCGTCAGAGATGACGTTGTGAGATTTGACTAATAATTTTTTTAAGATTGCTGGTGAACAGAATAGATCTGCAAGAGCCCGTTCGGCTGTTAGTTGCGGCCAAATACTGAAAATAAAATGTTTCACTTCAGTTGATTTATTAAAGAAGCTTTTTAATTCAGATTTACTATCAAATGAAGGACTATATATTTTTTTAACTAGAAGGTTAACAATCGATTTTTTGAAAGCCTTTGCGCCTTCATTGTGGAACTGGTAGTTTTTAGATTTTTTATAAACGGTTTGTAAAGATTCAACATCGATTACAACTTTGGAAGAGCCATACCAAACGACAAGATCTTTATTAGGTTTGCGCTGCAATAGCTTCACATAAGAAGAAAGAACTTCTGCCATCTCAGATCTTCCTTTTAGTTCAGCAACCTCAGCTGACTCAAGATGTCCTAACTTAATACCTGAATAAAGTTTTTCTGGAGTCATAGATACAACCCCAGACTCCCCCAGTGATGGAAGAACTCGAGCGATGTACTTTAAGAACTCTTTTGAAGGCCCAACAACTAAAATTCCAGTATCTTCTAAATCAACACGGTGATGGTAAAGCAGATATGCAGCCCTGTGCAAGGCAACAACGGTTTTACCAGTTCCAGGTGCGCCTTGAACAACTAAAGTTTTATCTGCAGAGGCTCTGACTATTTCATCTTGTTCGGCTTGGATTGTTGCAACCACTGAACGCATATGTTCTTCAGTTGGAGCCTCAATAGAGGCTAGGACTGCGGCTTCGCCACGAAGCCCAGATTCAGAAAAACTAAGTTCAGCTATATCAAATACTTCATCTGAAAAATCAACTAAATCTTGTTGTTGATCTGCAGCTGCAACTTCATCGTAAATAAGATGACGACGCTTGACCATACCTAGAGGTTCACCATAGGTTGCCCGATAAAAGGGTTTCGCTGCTTCAGCGCGCCAATCCACTAATAGCGCCTTCTCATCATCTATTACGCTATGGCGTCCGACGTAATGGAGTTCACCATCGTCAGATGTGGTGTGACCAAAGGCCATAGCTGAACCTAGCTCTTCTAAATATCTAAGCCGTTTAACCGCATAAATAGCCCTATTTGAGGCTTGGCGAACCAAAGCTGCTTGCGCCGCAGCGTCTACTTCTGCGTCTTCATCAACAAGATCTTTAATACCTTCAGCGGTTGTTTCTGCAGCTTCAGCTGCCAACATTTCAGCTTGGCCCCTGACTTTGTCAATATGTGTTTGATGAACTTGAATTATCTTTTCAAGTCGAGCTTTTTCAGCTAAAAACTCTGGGCTTTGTTTGAACGCGTCTAAACCATCATCTCTTGAATTATCTTGTTGTTCGCTTTTGATATTGATAAATACAGATTACTAAAGAAAGTTATAATTTACAGTAAGCGAGTACATCATTTTTTAAATAACAAACCATTATAATTATTAATGGCGGTATTTGATGAGCGGTAGTAAAAAATTATCAGAACTAGACTCATTTATTTCTCAGCAATTATCTGATTTTTGGGCATCGCAATACCCACCCATTCAGAAGCTACTGAACCATGGAACTTCAGTAGTCTTAGCAGGCACATATGGAATTGGAAAATCAAGAGGAATACTCCCGATCTTAAGAAAAGATTTAGAATGCACACATCAAGCAGACATCCCATACCTAAGATTCTATCCCGGTGGTGAATACAGATATTACACCCCAAATGCGATTTATGGGAATAGGACCGAAGATAGCCCTGCACTAGTTATTGATGAATGTTCAGAAATTGCTGATCCACATCAAAAACCTTCTGCCTTAGATTTCTTAGATTCTTTAGTGAATAGAGGAGTTAAACAAGTCGTCATGGTTGTAGCTGATCACCAAAAGTTTCTTCAACCATTAGGCATGCAATTAATGCAATCTTTACTTGCAAGCCAACTTCCAGCGCAGCTTTATCTTTTACCAACCTTTTACCTCCCTAATGACGAAGTAGCTAAGTTTCTTTTGCACATTGGGGCAACAGAACGCTTAGCTACAAAAGTTTCGAATAACATTTGGTTGAGAAATCCTAGAGTTTTTAATCAAACAATCACGGGTCTTTTAAAATACGGTCAAACGTTAACAGAAAAAGGCCTAGACGATTTTATAGAAGAAGTATTTAGAAGGGGCCAGTGTAACGGCGTATTATTGGAGAATATGTTAATTGCTCCTAGTGATGGAATTCCTCATATAAAGATACCTGAAGGTACTCCGATGCTACGGGGGACTAAAAACTTTGCAGCTCCATATACTTTGAGATTAAATGCAGATCCTTCTATTGCAGACGGCACAAGAGCCTTATAAATCATCCGATACTGGTAATTGATATTAAATCAATTACCAGTTGGCTTTTTTCAGCTGAGCTTTGTAAATCTACTTTTGCTTTAATTCGCCAAGAACAAACTTGATCTTCATCTACAAGAATTTGCTCTACATCACCATTTGAATGATCATAATCAAAATATGTTGCACTTCTGGCATCACCGTCAATCATGATTTCTGAGAACTCATCCCAATAATCGCTCATCAAATCTTTATAATCATGGCCCGCTGGTAGGGTCTCGTAGCGTTTATGCGCCAATGATTGAACCCAACTAAACATCTTGTTTCTAACCATGACGGTAAATACTCGAACGTTGTCGGTGATCGGTTCTTCCTTCTCTTGGGGCTCAGGGAGATTAGACCCAACAGTATCTGGATTTGCTTCTACGTTATTTAAATTCTCCCATTCATCTAAAAGACTAGAATCAACTCTTTTAACTAAAGAACGCAACCATTCAATAAGGTCACTAAGCTCTTCGTTTTGTGCATCTGTTTGAACGGTTTGAACTAGGGCTTTGTAAGCATCAGATAAATACCTTAGCAATGTTCCTTCTGACCTTTTTATTTTCAAATGATGAACATAGGTATTAAAGTCAAACGACCCTTCATACAACTCACGGACCACACCTTTTGGTTTAACATTCTGTGTAGCCGCCCATGGGTGAGATTCCCGAAACATATCAAAAGAGTCCCAAATCCATTCCTTATGAGGCATTGGGTGTTTAACCTCTGCTAGCTTCTCCATCCTTTGCTCATATTCGATACCTTCGGCTTTCATCTCGGCCATAAGCTGATCTTTAGCTATATCGGTTTGGGCCATTAAAATGGTTCTTGGAGATTCTAAAATAGATTCAACAACAGCCAGAACATGCAAAGCATAATCTGGGTGTTCAAATTCTAGCTGAGCAATTGCAGTCAACGCCCACAAAGACAACGGCTGATACAAAGCCAAATCATCGTCAAGATCTACCTCGACTACTGCCCTGTCATCTGATTGTCGAGTAATAAGACCAGCCTGGATTAATGATCTGTAAATAGAAATAGCTTTTCGTTTGAGCTTCCTTTTGTTCTTTATAGATTCATGATTTGAATTTAGAACCTTCTTAAAATCTTCACACCCGCTAAATTCACGACCAAGATAGCTTAATAACATTTGATGAGTGATATCGAAGCTAGATTTTAGTTGTTCTGGTTGCCCGTTAACAATTTTTGCGTAAGTGTCTTTAGTCCAGTGTGTGTAGCCACGCTCTGGAGGCTTTTTATTAACGTGTTTTTTCTTAGAACCATCAGCAACTTTTGCATTACCAACTTCATTCTCAACCACATGAGCGGGGGCTTGAACCCAAACAAACCCTTTATCATCAAAGCCTTTGCGTCCTGCACGCCCGGCGATCTGATGAAACTCTCGGTTATTCAAGATACGGTTACTTTCACCGTCGTAACGACACAGCTGAGTTAACACAACCGAGCGAATTGGCACATTAACTCCAACACCAAGAGTGTCGGTTCCACAAATTATTTTTAGCAAGCCATCTTGGGCGAGCTTCTCAACAAGTAACCGATATTTGGGAAGCAGACCCGCATGGTGCACGCCTACCCCACCAGAAATGTAGCGTTTAATGTCTTTACCCATAGGAGAACTAAATTTGATATCTTTTATTATTTCTTTGATCTTTTTTTTCCCATCTTTATCAAGCGGATCTAAGGACAGATAATTCTGTGCAGCTTCTGTTGCTTGACGCTGAGTAAAATGAACAAGATAAATGGGAGTTACATCTCTATCCAAAAGATCTGATACTGAGTTATGAAGCGTTGATTTTCGATACTCATACTCGAGGGGAACAGGCCTAGTATCGGTAGTAACTAAAGTAGTTGGAGATTTTGTTAACTCAGCTAACTCAGATTCAAAAAACTCTGTGTCACCCAAAGTGGCCGACATTAACAAAAAACGTGCTTCAGACATTTCAAGCAATGGTAGTTGCCAAGCCCAGCCTCTTTGTTTGTCGCTGTAGTAATGAAACTCGTCCATGACTACAAGATCAAATGGTGTAGCAGAGCCCTTACGCATAACTTGATTAGCTAAAATTTCGGCAGTGCAACAAACAATTGCAGCATCCGGGTTGATACTGACATCGCCGGTGATCATTCCAACTGCATCTGAACCAAATTCGGCACACAGACTAAAAAACTTTTCAGAAACTAAAGCTTTGATTGGGGCGGTGTAAACACTTCTTAATCCTCGCCCGCCATATAGATAATGACCAGCAAAAGCAACCAACGACTTTCCAGAGCCAGTCGGTGTTTTTAAAATGACATTATTATTGTCCCAAAGTTCAAGCACAGCTTCTTCTTGAGCTGGATACAACTCGATCTGTTTATCATTTACATAATCAAAAAAGTTATCGAGTAATACATCTGTCGATTGAACTTTGCTGATGTCTAGGGGACTCACCCACTCATACTAGGTTGAACTTTGCAACTTTTAACTTGTATTCAACTGCATATACTGAGGATCACAAATTTTGGATGTATTAATCTTGGTTACTACCCGTGATATTGGCTATTATCACGGGTGAGAGTAGATGGTTTACCTTTACTTTATAGTTGTGATTTTTTCACTATACCCTTCAAGTGGCCAACTACCGGATCTCCATTAAAGAGGTTGTCAAGCTTCCTTACTTTTTTCTGGACTTCAGGAGAACGGGTAGCTGCGTAACACATTGTAGATAAATTAGTCAGATTCTGATCGTCTTTCACAGTAGTATCTAGAACCTTAACACCCTTTAAATGGTGCTCCCAGGAAGAAACCAGCATTTTGCCCCTACTGACTCGACTCTCTAGGCCATCTATTCGTTTCTGGACTCGATAAAGCCTTTGACGCATCCATCTCTGAGTTAGAACCGGATAAACATTCCCTAGAATTTGTAAGGGCACATAGAAGAACAAACTTTCTAAATTTAGACCTGTAATAAAGTTGATCGAAAAAATAACCGGTATAAGAGCCAAGTGAATAACTTCATAAAGCTTTGTAAAATATATTTGTTTTGATAAGGATCTGTCCTCTATAGACCCTCTCAGCCAATACAACTTCCAATTATCACGCCGCCTAATAGCACGAGATACAAGAAAACCAAATGTTGGAAGTATGCGATAGAAATAATTTACCCCTAAAAAACGATATATTTTTTCAGACTCACCAGGTAAATTCCAAAATGAATATTTATCTCCATCCGCCACATAAAGATTATACCAAAAAACAGCTATAAATTTTCTGTAAGTTTAGGGTACACCCTATCTACACGCTTAAAACCCTGAAAAACAGTCACCTAAAACAGCGGTTAAATTATCGTAACAATCGACGATAGTTGAAGGTCTAGACCCTATTTATACACTGCTTCATATAAATTCAGCTTTGTTATAGAACTTATTCTTCTTCTACAAGAATAGAGATATCAGGCAGATTACGATACATCTGCGCATAATCAAGTCCATAACCAACAACAAACTCATCTGGAATTTTGAAACCATAATAATCCAAAGGAGGCTCATTAGCAGGATCAATATTGCGCAGCAGCAGCGAACAAGTTTTAATAGAAGCAGGCTTTTGACCAGCAATATAGTTAACCAAATAATTTAAAGTAAGACCAGAATCAATAATGTCTTCAACAATCAGAACATCCCTACCAGCAACATCGGTATCTAAATCTTTTAAAATTTTCACGGCTCCGCTGCTCTTAGTGGACTGACCATAAGAAGAAACACTTAAAAAATCCATTTCTAAAGGACAATCAATATGCCTAACAAGGTCAGCGGCAAACAACACGCTACCCCTTAAGACCGTTATAACTAAAGGACATTCATCTGCATAATCAGCAGATATTTTTTCTCCAAGTTCCCTAACTCTCTGGCCGATTTGATCAGCGGTAAAGAGCACGTCACCAATTACATAAGACTTATCTGGGTTAGACACATCATCTAGTGTATAGATAAACACAAATATTCAACTCACTCAAAATAAGCCACTGTTTATAAAGGTTCTGGGAGAATGTAACAAACATATTTAAGCCCAAATCACAATATGTAGGTCAGACAACGAATCATATTGGGCTGGCAAGAAACCCTGTTGTTATTAGCTAGATTCTTAAACAAAAAAATCTTGCCGTAATACTCGCTTGAACAGTAAATAACGCCTAAATTAAGTAGATGTCAAACCCAAGATCTCGTAAATGCCAGATAGAGCGCATAAACGGTGGGTCATTTGACGTAATTATCATCGGCTCCGGAGTTTGTGAAGCCGCTATATTTGCAACACTAGCTTCAAAAGGAATACCCGTTGCATTATTATCACCCGAAGATTTTTCAAGCCGAAGCAACCAAGACATACCATTCCTACTAAACGACGGCTACGAATCTGTCAGAGGATCAGCCCTTTCAAACAGCTATCTGACAAATAAATCTATTCAAAAAATGAGCTCTTCTAGAACCACCGGCATTCAAGAAATTCCATACCTTTCCCTCTTATTAGAAGCCAAAGACGAAAACGTACGAAGTTCAAAAAAACAACTACTAGCAAATTCAATCGCAAGCAAATCTGGCAAACCACAATTAATAAGACAAAAAAGTTTGGATGCCCTTCACGACAAAATGCGGGTAAGCAACCTTAAAGGAGCCATAGAACACAAAGCCGCTTACTGCCCAGACGGTGAAGGCCGATTAGCGATGAATTTAATTCACCATGGGATGTCACACGACACCAATAATGCTTTAACCGCAAACTATTTGGAACCAATATCAGCTAATCAATCTCCAGGAAAACCCTGGGAAATAGTATTTAAAGACAAAATAAACCAAACAGAAATCACATTACTAAGCAAAATAATCATCGAATCGCAACGACCTGACGCTGAAAACATTGTCCCTCTAAAAACAGAAACCAAACAAGTAGCAATTCGAAACACCCATATAGCCTTTCCTCAATTCATAAGCAAACAGAAATATATTCGATTATTCAACAACAAAAACAAACGCATGACGATATCGCCGGCAATGGATAAAAACATTGTGACTTGCTCAAGAATCCAAAAAGAAAACGAAGACGAATCTACTCTTGCTGAAGATACAAAAAATATATTATCGGCCATCAATGCACAGTATAAATTAGAAGAAGAAATATCCGAAACTGATATTGAATCGGTCTGGACCACATTATCTCAACAGTCTTCTACCAAAGAAGACGACCTATTGTGCAACCTTTCATTCATTGGCATCAAAAATCAGGTAAGACTAGACGCAACCAAAAGAGTAATTAATCTACGTGGAGCTAGAGTTTCATCCTCTTACTACATATCTAAAGAAGTAGAAAAAATTATTTCCAGGATTGGCATAAATTTCAAACCAGAAACAAACAAATGGCACAGTTCTGCTAACACTACTGAAAAAGGTTACTTCCTTGATCTGGCGAAGAACCTTGACCTAACAAACACCGAAGAAGGCCCAAATTCGTATGCACAATCAATTTGGAGAAGACATAGAAGTAACAGCTTCAGAATATTAGACATAATTGAATCTAATGAAAAATTAGCAACACCGCTCATTAAGGACTACAACTATCTTTGGGCAGAAATCGCTTCTATTCGCAGTAATGAAATGGTCACTTCACTTGAAGATTTTCTTTACAGAAGAACAATTCTTGGACAGCTAAAAGGTGATTTGGTATACAAACACATTTCTAGATCTGATTTAGAAAAAGCTCTATGGCTAGACCCAACTGCTCCGACCCCACCTGTTGAAAACAAACTGGAATCGACATAACAGGACGAGCCACCTGTCATCCCACGATAAGCTTTTTGAACTACCGGAGATCCTGCAACCAAGGAATTCGCAGGAACCTAAGGGTTACTACGAATTCCAGTGCAGGATGACGGCCACACAAGAAGCACAAAACAAAAGCCTACAAACAGAAACCCAGCGAAAAGCGATCTAAAACTGTCATCCTGCGATAAGCGATCTAAAACTGTCATCCTGCGATAAGCAATCTAAAACTGTCATCCTGCGATAAGCAATCTAAAACTGTCATCCTGCGATAAGCAAAGCTTATACGCAGGATCTCCAAGCAAGCAGAGGGTTAGCCTTGACCACCAGAGCTTGATCTAACAGACTCTTTACCACTAGAAATCCATGGCATCATCTGACGAAGTTCTTTTCCAACCTTCTCAACAGGATGATCGTGACCTGCTTCTTCTAATTTATGGAAATTAGCTCGACCTGTCTTAGATTCAGCAACCCACTCATCAGCGAATTTACCTGTCTGAATCTCATCAAGGATGGCTTTCATCTCAGCCTTAGTGTCAGCATTTACAATTCTTGGACCTCTAGTAAGATCACCATACTCAGCAGTATCACTAACAGAATATCGCATACCCGCAATACCTTCTTCATACATCAAATCAACAATTAACTTTAATTCGTGAAGACATTCAAAGTATGCAACCTCTGGCTGATAACCAGCTTCAACAAGAGTTTCAAACCCCGCCTGAACCAAAGCAGAAGTTCCGCCACAAAGAACAGCTTGTTCTCCGAATAGATCAGTTTCTGTTTCTTCAGTGAAAGTTGTTTCAATTATTCCAGCTCTAGCGCCACCAATCGCATCAGCATATGCCAAAGCAAGGTCTTTACCTTTGCCGCTTGCATCCTGCTCAACGGCTATAAGGCAAGGAACACCGCCACCTTCTGTATAAGTGCGTCTAACTAAGTGACCCGGGCCTTTAGGAGCAACCATGCACACATCAATTCCTGCAGCAGGCTCAACAAGGCCGAAACGAATATTAAACCCGTGAGCAAAGAATAACGCATCGCCATCATTTAGATTGGGTGCAATGTGCTCGGTATAGTTATCAGCCATTTCCGTATCTGGGATGAGCATCATAACAAGGTCGGCTTCAGCAACAGCATCAGCTATCGAAAGAACTTTAAGGCCTGCTTCTTCAGCTTTAGCGATAGAACTTGAACCTTCACGAAGTCCTACTCTTACATCAATTCCTGAATCTTTAAGATTAAGTGCATGAGCGTGCCCCTGAGAGCCATAACCTAAGACAGCTACTTTCCTGTCAGCCAGAACAGACTTATCGACGTCTTTCTCATAGTAAATATTTGCCATTTTATTCTCCTGTTTATATGATATTTTGTAATAAATTTTTTTTAGATAACCATTTTATGCCGAAACATTCGAGATCCTGCAACTTCGTTACACTTCGTGCAGGATGACAAAATCGTCAGTTCAATTACTCAAACCCAGCGGTATGTTTTGCGATGCTTCTACCAATTTTTGGTAAAGCAATTCTTCCAGATCTTTGTAAATATACGATATTGAACTTGTCTAGTTCATCTTCGAACTCATCAACCTTAGACGGATTTGATTCCATACTAACTGTGATTTGTCCTTCAGCATCAAATAATACTTTCCCTGAATATGACTCTAGAACATCGTCAATGGTTGACTTCTCACCGTCAGACAAATCTAAAGTAGCGATAATTAATTCTCTTTGAATAGCAGTGTCAGCAGTTAACTCCTGAATTTCAACAACGTTTATGAGTTTAAACAACTGCTTGGAAATCTGTTCCAAAGGAGAAGATTCAACATCAACAACAATAGTAATACGGCTGAACCTTTCATCTCGAGTTGGCGCAACGGTTAGAGATGCTATGTTGTAGCCTCTTCGTGCAAATAGGTCAGCGACCCTAGCTAATACACCGGCCTTATTTTCAACAAGTACAGCTAATGTTTGGTATGAAACAGTCTGGCTCATGAATCTTCTCCTTGTTGAGATGGATGAACAATAACATCATCGTTTGAACCACCAGCAACTACCATTGGATAAACTTTCTCTTCGCTTAGACAGCGGAAGTCTATTACTACTGGACGATCATTAATTTGATTGGCTTTCTCAATTGTAGCTTTCACATCAGCAGTCTCTTCAACTTTAAAAGCTGCACAACCCATTGATTCAGCCCACATAACATAGTCTGGCATGTCGTGACCAAAATGAACTTCGGAGTAACGTTCATCATAGAACAACTCTTGCCATTGGCGAACCATACCAAGATATGCGTTATTAATTAACGCCACTTTGATTGGAATATTTTCAGCAGTTGCGGTAATTAATTCTTGTGCAGTCATTTGGAAACAACCGTCACCATCAATAGCCCAAACCATCCGATCAGGAAAAGCGGCTTTGGCCCCAATTGCAGCAGGAATAGAGAAGCCCATAGTTCCCAAACCACCAGAGTTAACCCAAGTATAGGGATGATCAAAATTCCAGTACTGGCTAGCCCACATTTGGTGTTGCCCAACCCCAGCTGCGACAATAGTATCAGCAGGACAGCTATCTCGGAGCTGTTCAATAACATACTGAGGTTTCAAATATTCACCCGGTTCAGACTGTTCATAAGTTAGTGGATATTTTGTTTGCCAACCAACAATTGTTTCACGCCAAGCATCATGGTTTGCAAAACTTGCAGACCCACCAAGACCAGTTATTTTAGAATTCATGTAGTCCATAACTAAACGGCAATCACCAACCAACGAAATATCAGGGTTTCTAATTTTTCCGTGCTCAGCAGGGTCAATATCAACATGGATTACTTTAGCGTTAGGGGCGAACGCATCAACTTTGCCAGTTACTCGATCATCAAATCGACTACCCATTGCAATCAAAAGATCACTCTTTTGTATTGCCGTGATAGCTGTGTAGTTTCCGTGCATGCCTGGCATGCCTAAACACAATTCGTGGCTATCTGGGAAAGCGCCTCGAGCCATTAAGGTCGTAACAACGGGAATATTGCCAGCTTCGGCAAGTTCAAGTAAAGCTTGCGCTCCCCTAGCTTTTAAAACACCACCACCAACATATAGCACTGGTTTTTCTGCAGCAAGCATAAGCTCAATTGCTTTATCAATCTCAGATTCTTCAGGCATTAACGAAGGGTTATAGCCTGCTAATTTGACTTCATCTGGATAGTACCAATCGAAGTAAGAATCTGGGTTGTTAGACGCAACAATGCTTTTGGGAACATCAATCAACACTGGACCAGGTCGACCAGTAGTAGCTAGATGAAAGGCTTCTTTAACTACACGAGGAATATCTTCAGCCTTAGTAACAAGATAATTATGTTTAGTTATCGAACGAGTAATACCTGTTGTGTCACACTCTTGAAAAGCATCAGTACCAATGTTTTGTAAAGCAACTTGACCGGTTATACAAACCATAGGAACTGAATCTAAATAAGCGTCTGCTAACGCAGTTACAACATTGGTAGCAGCTGGTCCACTAGTAACCATACAAACACCAGGTTTGCCAGTTACATGAGCATAGCCTTCAGCCATGTGGCCAGCGCCTTGTTCATGACGCACTAAGACATGCCTAATTGGTGTATCAATTAGTGGATCATAAACTGGCAGAATCGCACCACCAGGGTAACCAAATATTATTTCTACACCTTCGGCTTCTAAACTCTTAATAAGCGCTTTAGCACCGTCGATCTGACCTTCTGTATTTTGATCTTCCATTTTTCCCTTTAATTCAGCCTATCCCATTGCTACAGTTTCAATCCGTGTAAAAACAAAAAAACCTCCGCTTTGGGAGGTTTAAAGTACGCGAAATATGTTGCCACGTACTTTACATAACGACCAGGACTAGACAAGAATAAATATTCATTAATTCAATATAATCAAAGATCAGAGAATAAAGCAACGATAGTAAATTAAAAACCGATAAATCCTGTCATTGTGGCCTGGAACTCTAAGAGTTACTGACACCAACGACAGGTTTTATCACAAATAGTGTGTTGACTTATGCGCTAGCTAAATCATCAAATGAAATATCTTGAGGACCAAGATCTAAGTCCCCTAAAAGACTTTCGATAGATTCCTCATCAATAATAGATAGAGGGTCAGTAACTTCAGCACCTTCTGGAGTTTCAATTGTTTGTTCTGAACCTATCTCGGTGAATGTTAAAGAACCTAGAAGTTCTTCACCTTCAGATTCTGCAGTTACATCAACTTTGTAAAGCTCATCATTATCTAAATATATATCCAGATCAATCATGCCTTCTTCTGTACTTGGCGAAACTGCAGAGTCACCTTCATAAAATTCATCAGAGAACTCAGTCAGACCCAAGGAGTCTAGATTCAACTCAGAGAATTCAACCTGGGCTGTGTAATGTTCTACATCTTTACCATTAATTGTAGTTGAACCAACTGCTTCAACTTCTGATAGATCTTCAATAATCTCATATACGTTAGCAGGATCAAAATATTGCCCAATCAGGTTCTCGACTATTCCGTCAAATTCATCTGGAACGTCAACGCCAATCCATTCTCCATCCATGTTTGTATAAACTACGCCATCTACAAACCTGACTTGTTCATCAAATTCCTCTTGCCCATCAGACAAATCAGAGATTGCAAGATCCGCACCGTCATAGATGACAGTGAAGCCAGCCTCTCCATAAGAATCTTCAACCGAAACAGCTATCTGACCAGAACCAGCTTTGCGTGCATCTTTCGCAGCATTATTTACAGCAGCAACAGCAGAGTTAGTCCCAAACGGTGAAACAAGAACAGCAGCAGCTATAAGCGTGAAAGCTACTAGAGCCGCAGCCATTGTCATAGCTGACTTTGAAAATCCGGCTCTTTGTTTCTTACTACCTTGACTAAATTGATCAAAAGTAGCTTTATCACTACCGATATTTATGTTTTGTGTCTGGTTTTGACTGTCCATGAGTATTGCCTTCAATTGTGATTGAGCCTTCGGGCTTGAAGGAGAATCCATTTGAGAAACATCAACAGGGTTTACATCTGAGAGTTCACTTAAAATATCTTCTGAACCATTAAAATCTTGTTCTTTCATGTGTTTTTCCTTTCAAGATTAGAGCTAATTTGTGTCTTATTACCGTTTATGTCCACAACTGCGTCTTCTCTTTCACTATTTTCAATATTTTCTAAATTCTTTTGAACATCCATAACTTCTTGCAAACTTTTCTTAGCCCGATGAACCCTAATTCCAACAGCGTTAGCGCTGCAATCAAGCACCTCTGCTACTTCAGAATGACTTAAGCCTTCCCATGCAACCAACATAAGAATTTCTTGTTCTTCATCTGATAATTCCGATAAAGCTTCAACTAATCCACTCTCACCTCTTAGAGCAGGATCCTCAAAAACTTGTTCAGGCTGTGAAGACATTTTACCTACTAGACGAGAACGCCTGTTATCTGATCTGTGACTATTTCTAATCAAATTTCCGGCGACTCTATACAGCCAAGGCAATGGGTTATCTATGCCGGACACTTCATCCCAACGCCGCCAAGCAACAAGAAACACCTCGCTGACTACATCGTCTACATTCTGCTTCGAAAAAACACGACGCATGGTGTATGCGTTTATAGCTTTATAGTGCTGTTCGAATATAGCGGAATAAGCAACTTCTGGAGAATATTCGCTTTCCATTAGGAGTCCAATCGTTTGCTCGCAAATTTTTTGCTCTAAACACTTATGAAACTAGCAGAGTTCAAGTGTATAACATACTTCGTCAAAGGATCGCAACGACTTAACATAATCCATGCCAGAGAACTCAATAACACAGCTAAAAACATAGAATGATCGTAAATGAATAAACATGGCAGATCACAATTTTCCATTCAACTGCTGACAGCGTTTGCCAGCATGAAGAGTTGGTCCCAAAATAACTATTAGCTTTCTTAAACATACTAACTTAACTAAAATACTACACCAAGCACACCCATGCATAATCTAGGTCGTGATAGACTAGAATCATGGCGGATACAACATCAAATGGTAGATTTTTATACAGTCTTGGTGATCCTGCTGATTCTACACCTCAGAGAATCGAAGTCGAGAGGGTAACCGCCGAAGTTTCTGCTTGCTTAAAAGAAATTTATGCTGATACAGCGAAACTAGCTGCACTTGAGCTGGTCGATTCAAAAAGGTCCGCTCAGAAATTAGAGCAAACTATTAAGAGCATTCTTTACCTTCCCGAAGACCAATCAAATCTACTGTTACTCCAAGCTGTTTCAATTATTAATCAAGGACTCGAAACAAACCCTGAAGATTATTATGAAATAATCTTAGATTTACCAATTTCATCAGCCGAAATATTATGGCCTAAAATGGTTCACGCTCTTGGCGCTGCCTTTAACCCCTGGCTTGCCAAACCTACGACAGAAATCAGAAATTTATTTGCATTTGCTGCTCTGCCCGGAGAACAACGCGAACAGTTTGAAGAACAAATCAAAGAACTTGCCAAATCAATACTCACTGATCCAGAAATTGATTCAATAAGAACAATACCTGTAACCAGCAGAATTATCAGCGAAGAAGATACTGGAATTTGGGAATTACTTGAAGCTAAAATATTGACAACAATGAAAGGCAGCTACTCTACAGAGGTTACTGAACCATTATTGAAAGCACTAGACAGCCTCCCCGAACCACTTCGAATAAAACTATTAGAACAGGCTCTCAAAGATCCAAAGACAACGGACAGTTATGCGTTGATGATCTTAGAAAATATTCAATCGTTAGACACAGCTGCAAGACCAGAACTAAATGAACAAGCTATAAGCCGACTACTTAAAGTAATAGATTCACAACCAGAGGACAAAAATGTCATAGTTCGAGCTTTTAGATTATTAAGTATGTTGCCTATTGAGCAAGCGAGAGAATTTTCTTCGCAGATGACAGTAGAACCTGACCAAGAGTTAGCTTTCCAATCGCCACTTCATAGCCTTTCAGACGATCAACCCGTAAAATTTCAAAAAATTGGATCTGAACTAAGAATAATGCCAACGGAGAGAATCCAAAGAGTTTTTACAATTCCAAATGCCGAAGAACCCCATTCAAAAGATGTAGACCTTGTTCCAGTTTCTTCTATCGAAGCTTGGGCAGTGGCATACGGGGCTTGGCCGGTCTGGCAAGAAGCAGGATTGGATCATATACCAGTTGAACCAATGATGACTATAGGTAAAGAAGGATCCGAAATAACTATAGAAACGGTTAATCTAAGAGGCAACTCAGCAGCAAAAACACTTACTAGCTACTCGATAGAAGCTCAAAAAGATATTTGGCGTCAGATGAACCTAATAAAATCTACACTAAAAGAACTAGGCATTGAACACGGTCATACTCACCTTGGAAACTTCGTTATCGTCCCATCTAAAGATGAATCAGGCCAGCCTGATCCAACACAATTCCCAAAGGTCTACATTATTGATTTTGATAGAGCAAGCTATACAAGAGATAAAAACTTACATATAGATCAACTAAAAGCGGTTCGAGCGAATTTTGCAAACACAAACTCAGTTCAAATAGACAGACAGCCACCAGCATCTATTCTAACTTTGTAGATAGTTTCTAAATTTCCTTCCGAAAATCTTGTCCCGAAGGTTTTATAAATCAAGAATAAATAACTATTTTGAATAAAACAAACTTTCCATCTTATTGGGCCAACACCAACTCAATTGAACATCTCCTAGGATTCAGGACTAACCTTACCTTGCCAAACCCATATGGTAATAGAACCTTATTCTTATTGAAACAATTCGTAATTCGCTCAGTGGTATACTAGGGCAATGGCCGGGAACAAATATACTTTAAAAATCAATTCAAGGGATATATCGCGAATTGCAATATGCATTTTTATATTGGCAATAGCTTATGCCTTTATCAATTTCATTAGAGTTGAAGAACCTGCATTAGCTGTCCAAGAGTTTAAGCAAGAACAATATTTTGAAAAAGCCGATTTAAAATCTACAACTCCAGCAACCGTTCTACCTTCAAATATTTCTACAGCGTCAGATACTGAACCTACGAACCAGTTAAGAGACACTTTAGAAGACACACTAACTATCCAAATGGAAAAAGCAGAAGAACAAACTGGCGGAGCAGTTGTTGCTGTTGCAATTGTGATAGATGGAGAATTAGTAGTTGTAGGGAACACTGAAGAAATTCCGATAATAAATTCAGCTAGCATGGCAAAAACATACTGGGTGGCAGCAGCACTAGATCAAACTGATGTTGCGACTGTAGAACAATTCGCAGTTCCAATTTTTACAAGTTCTGATAATCTAGCAGCAGGACAGGTCATAAATTTAGTATCGACACCCGAAGGAACTCACGTAGACGCAGTAAATGAATGGACAAATTCTATTGGACTAGAGCATACAAGACTTAATAACTGGAGGCTGGGGACAGATGATGGTGGGCTTTCTTCAGATGCAACCCTTGAAAGTTTTAACCAAACTACTGTTACTGATGCAGTAAACTTCTTGGACTCACTAAATTCTGGAAACTTATTCGATGATCAAGAAAAAACCGATCAATTACTCGAATGGATGACGCTCTCCCCTGATTCTGGTCAACCTTTAGCAGCCCCGATCCCTGAGCTATTACCTCAAGAAGTTGCCAGCCAAACCGCTCACAAAGCAGGCTGGCTCCCAAACAGCGGAGTGTTAAACGACTTCGCTATCATCCCCCTCCCAGACGGGCAACAAATGTCAATAGCTTTTACGACAGATGACGGCAACAACTACGCTGGCCAGTCACAGTGGATTAGTGAAACTACATGCGCCGTCTATACAGATTTAGCAGCTACTGATCATTCATGTTCCGGACAGGATAATTCAATTATCCCGATCCAACCAGAACAGCCAACTTCTCCAGAACCTGCAGTCGAACAAGAAAAACCGGCCCTGTCAACACAGCCTGATACATATTATCACACTCCAGAGTATTATCAGCCGCCAGCTGCACCCGTCTACTCTCCAACTATCGACTACCCATTTTTTGACCAACCAATATTTCAACCTCCAACAATTCAACAGCCTCCTGTAGTTCAGCTTCCGCCATCTGAGAACCAGTCGCCTGTATTTGTTAATCCTCCACCCCCTGCAGCATCGGAACAACCAGTCATTAACCAGCCACAAACTATCGAGCCGATACCAGAGCCAGTTAAAGATGATGGAATCGAATATTATGAATGCGGCTCAAATCTATATATGCGATTCTGCTAATTAGACAACAAGCAGATACAATTAGGTTGTGGCAAATTTACGGAAAACACCATCGGATAAAGAGCTGGCAATAAACTCGATCAGTTTGTACGCTCTGCCTGCTTTGATAACTATCCTTATCCTTCTTGCGTTTGTCCCGACATTCCCAGTTATATCAATGATTGCAGTAGGGTCAGCAGTAGCTGGGCTGACAAGGGTCTTTAAAAATCAGGTAAATAGATTCTTAAAAAATAGATCACCTTTAAGACAAGGTTTTCAATCCAGGGATGCCTACAAATCAAACCCTCCAAGACGAGAATTAATAATCAATGAAAAAGAAACACTTGAAACTTTAGAAGCGAGAGTTTCACAATTCATCACTGAGAAAAAGCTCCTTGAAATTATCCCAACAGACGAACCTGCATTATTTGATGACATAAATGAAGCTGCCAAAGAAAGCTTAAAAAATCCAGGCAATGAAGTAAGCCCATTTATATTTTCTGATCAGAACATGAGAAGAGCTTTGAGTTCACTAAGAGCACTCAACATAGCGAGCAAAAACCTTTCACAAAAATGGAGACTACTAGTAACTGACCTAGAACAGGTAGAACAAATTCTACAAGTGGGCATAGCAACCGATGTTAACCCAGCGTTACTCGAACAAGATGTAATAGAATATATAAGAAGAGAATATGGGGCTATCAGGTTTGGAAATAAATTACACGATTTGACTAGTCCTGATACTAAGATGCCAGAGTTACCAGATCCTAACCGGCGTTCACCTCTTGAGGAAGAACTCCATGCAGCATTCACTTTAGATCAACAAATTTATGCAAGCCAACCGCCAGATATAGGTGGCAACACTCTAAAAGCTCAGAGAAATCCGCCTCCCGTTAATACATTTCAAGATCAAATTCAGCCACCAAAACCAGGCCCTAAATCTAATTGTTAAGCCAAGTTCCATCTTCAATAACTGCCAATTTCAGCTAAATGATTAACTGAGAACTATGATTAAATTTATCAAAGGCAATCAGTAGGCGTGGAAATGAATGAATTCTCTGTATCAGATCTAACTTTAGGAATAGTAGCCGCAAACAGATCACCTCAAATCGTAGACAGACTCCTAGCAGGCTCAACCAGAACAGCAAAACTTCTAGGGATAACAAACATAAAAACAATTCGAGTACCAGGCACATTAGAACTACCTTTAGGTGCAAAATATTTAGCCGAAACAAACACTGTTGACATGATTGCATGCCTAGGTTCAATCAAAAGAGGCGACACTAATAATTACGATTTAATCACCAACACCTCAATCGGTGCAGTAATGGGTATACAAATATCAACTGGGATACCAATAACATGGGGAGTCGCCGGAGTTGAATATGACCAACAATCTATTTTTAGAAGCGCATTGGTTAGATCTGACCCGGATGACAAGAACCTAGGCGAAGAGGCAGTTCAAGCAGCCATCGAAATGACCCTACTTAAAAAAGAGTTGGATCCGAACTTCAAGCCGATAAGTAAATCAACTAACTAAGCTCAAGAATTTGGCCATCATCAAAATCGAGAACAAGCAAACTTTCATCAATCGAAATCAATGATTGTGGGTGCTCAATACCTGTATAAACATCTTCGACTTCCGAAGTCTCTGCGTTTACTGAAACAACTTTAGATTCGTTCCACAGAGCCACAATAAACTCACCGTCTTCCCATGGTGAAACCACAACAGAAACAGGAGTAGATTTAGAGCTAAACATAGCAACCGGGGCAAGAGTTTGATTACAGAATTCAGAAACGCCACCAAACTCAGACACAGGTACACGATTATTAATACACTTAGGCCAACCAGCGTGAGAACCTTCGTCTGAAATTTTTATAAGTTCTTCATTTGGATCTGCTCCGTCATAAGTGCCATCACCGATTTCAGTAACCCAGATATTGTTTTCAGAATCATAGGTATGAGAATAAGCATGTTTGAAACCTGAAGCGACACTCTTTGACTTCTCGGTTACTGGATCGTATTCGAATAAAATCCCAGACCCCACTTCGACCACTGCATCTTCAGTGCGACCGGAGGTGTTATACAAAACCCGGCCTTGGGGAGTAACTGTCAGAGTCCCTTGCGATCTGCCATTAAAGGGCATATCTTGCTCAATAACTTTTAACGGAACACCAGAAAGATCCCCTACTGAGAAACTATTACGCTCCATAACAAAAACTTGCCCATTTATTTCTACAACACCGGTAGGTTTATCTAGCTGATCGTAAATAATTTCTTTCGAACCAGTGCTTATATCGATTAATAAGATTTGACCTTTATTATCGTTTTCATCGCCAGCCAACTGAGATACCAAAAATTTGTCTTCATCTAATTGAAAGAAATGAGTAGGACTATCTAAACCTGAGAATATTTGATTAACCTCTAACTCTGAATCAACTTCCAAACCTGGATCAGGATCATCAGCAACACATGATGAAAGAACCAAACAAACAAAGACAACTAAAACAATTCGTATTAATGAAACTATCTGAGGCATAAAGTAATACTAGTTGGACAGAACCAAATAAGTCGAAGGCCAAACACATTGAACATTTCCATCAAATTTATTACATCCACGGCTAGTCTATTTCTATGACAAACCCTCAAGAATTTAGTCCACAACAACAACCTCAAAATAAAGTCCAACAACAAGTAGCTAAAACCAATGCGACTCCCAGGACACAAGGTGGAGGTACAATATTCACCGAAGATGTAATCGTTGTGAACCAGAAAGCTAAGCTATTTGAAGCATCAGCGCAATACAGCGTTTTTGATCAGAATGGAAATGAAATAGCTGCTGTACAACAAGTCAATCAATCAAAATTTGCAAAAATCCTAAAACTTCTAGTCAAATTTGATGGCCTGTTAACAACTGAACTAAACGTAATAGACACAAACGGAAATCAGCTTGCAAGACTATTTAAACCAAGACATTTTTTTAAAGCAAAAGTCGAAGTAACTACAGCATCCGGGCTAGAAGGGTCGATTAACACAGTATTGAAATTTGGAAAAGCTGAATTGAAACTCATGATGGGTGAACAACAAGTAGGTTTGATTAAAGCAGAAAACTTCAGAGCTTGGAACTTCGCAATTTTTGATGCAGCAGGCAATCAGGTCGGTAAAGTATCAAAAACTTGGGCCGGGTTAGGCAAAGAATTTTTCACTCAAGCAGACAATTATGTTGTTGAAATTGCACAAAATATTCAACCACAGTTACGTGAGTTCTCAGTTGTATCAGCCGTGGCAATTGATGCAGTTCTTAAGCAATACAAGTCATAGAACAAACTGTTGAAGTTAATTTCTAAATATGCGTAATGGGTTTATTAAATTTGAGGCTAATTTTACAGTGACTTTAAGGTATTTTATAAGCTTCACTTCCGATAATTTCGGTTGTTTCACCATTGACGACTATCGCTGAGTCATCTCTTAAACCATAAACGGGGAAAGCTGTCTTAGCTAAAAGCTTATTCATATTCTGTTTAGTTGCCATAGGAAATTGTTGAGATTTCAAATGAGGTATCAAACCATAATCTAAGAAACCTAAATACTCGCTGACATCACCGAAAGGCTCTTCCGCATAAATATTTCGAATTATTTCAGGAGATAGCCTGCGGCCCATGACCATAGAACCAGCACTGCTCCCAACATAAACTTTGTCTTCCAAAAGAGTCGGTAGAAGTTCTGAAAAACCAGTTACATCAAAGACATGCATTAAATAATCCGAATTGCCTCCAACAACAAAAATCACATCTTTGTCAGCAATTCTGGTTTTGACCTCATCAATATCTAAAGCCAATAAATTTATTATGTCTAATTCTCCAGAGAAGCTACTTGAAACACTATTCAGATTATTTAAAACCCAACGTTTATCACCCAGCTCGTGAGCAAACGCCTCATTAATTACAGCGACACTTATATTGTCTTGAGGCTTATCGCACAGCCCTACACAAGCCTGAACAATGCCATCGGTATAGAAACCTTCTGAACACAGAATAAGTCTCACAATTGGCTGCCTTTCTCAAAGCACTCAATGAATAAGAGGCGAAGAAATTTTTGCTCGGAGGGGAGGACTTGAACCCCCAATGTCTGTACCAGAAACAGATGTGTTGCCAATTACACCACCTCCGAAGGTATACCTAATAAAGGTACATCACTAGACTATCAAATTCTGTATGGTGTACTCTTAATTTCCAAATGAGTCCGAAAAAATTATATTTAGAGATACAAGATTTTGAAGCTATACTAGTAGATAAGCTAAGATTTTCAGGCGGCTAGATGAACAAACGGCTTACAATAGATTTTTCAACAATCTTGGAACAGGCAAAGGACGATAAGCCGTCTACTTTGTCTGCTTTACATGATCTGTATGCAAAGCGACTTTCTGAATTTATACTCTCAAAAGGCATCGAAGATACTAATAATTTTGTCGAAAGAGTAATTGAAAAATCGTACGGATATCTAAATGACTTCAAAGGCTTAGAAACAGATTTCACATATATTGTTTGCAGAATAGCGTGTGAGAATATCCGAACAAACTATCCGTGGACGGCATTAAAGATAACACAAACCCAAGAACACGTTATTGTTTTAAGAGTTTTCTTTGGCCTTACAAAACAACAAACAGCAGACGCAATGCAGTTAGACCTCAAACAAGTCAACACAATTGAAGATCTAACACGAACCAACCTTGAAGAATATATATCAAATAAATTATCCAACCCAGTTCAAGAAGTAGAACCAGTACCAGTAGAACTAGAAGTAGAACTAGAAGAAGAAGAAGAAGACCCTCCAACACATTACGAAGAATCTGAATTTGTTGCTGAAGAAACAAAAATTATTCCTGTAGTAGAATCTCATGTAGAAGAACTAGAAGCTTTTAATCAAGTTCCCAGTCCGGATCAAGATCTGGAAACATTAGAAGAAGATACAAATAGCAAAAAAACGATGCTGTTAATAATGTGCTCATTGATATTACTTTTCGGTATAGGTTCTATTATTTACTTCTTATCTGACGGAGATGAAACCTTATCCGCACAATCCCCTGAGACTACAACCACAACAACTATTCCAAATAGAAATGACATACAACCTCTTATTACAGATGAGCTTCCAGTAGGCGATGAAGAACAAGAAGAAGATCTAGAAGAAACTGATACAGATATCGAAGAAGAACCTAACACCACGCCTCCAACAACGCCAGTTCAACCCATTACAATAACGTTTTCGGGTTCAGTGAGGCAATCATCAGGAAACCCAGCCCGAAACGTCGAGATAAACCTAACTAAAAATGGAGTATCTTTCAAAACAAGAACAAACTCATCAGGAGCATACACTTTCTCAAATATTGAGGAAGGCTGCTATCAAAGGACAACGAGTGTTTCAGCGAACTCAGAAACAATCTGCTTAGAGAACGGCAATACTTCATCTCAAATTATAAATGTTGGCGTGTTAACCGCTCCCCCTATCAAATGCGAAGTTCAACTCTCAAGAGACTTAGCAAATGCAGGTGTAGAAATCCATTCGATTGTTCCATTCGAAGAGAACTATGAATTTAGAGATATAAATCAAAAAGTCGTTGCAGAAACTCAGAACATGGGAGACCAATACGATACCTCAGCTGCAGAGCCAAATGAACGAGAATACAATGCAAACTGGAATAGGTTTAATCTCGGAAGTGTTTACTACGTGGCAGCCACAAACCAATACGGAACCTCGCAAGCAAAACTTTGTGAAAGAAACTAATAATATTTTGGGCTTTGGTAGATAAACCAAGAAGTCCTATCAATACTTATTCGACAGAGGCTTGCTCTACAGAATTTTGCAGCCTACGAAAACCAATAATGCGGCCAACAGAAACAGATGCTGTTTCTCTAATTAAACGCCCAAACGAAGCTTCACCAGGAGTGACAACAACTTCAGCGTCAAGCCCAACCTCTTCAGCAATAAGCTCTGAACGTTTACCATGATAAGAATCAGTAACCATAATTACATCGGTAATACCATCAGCTTTTAAAAACCTTGCCGAAGCCGCAATCGATTCATAAGTTGACTCACCATTAACTTCAAGCAATAAATCACTTTCAGGAATAGTCCATCGACCTGCCGACAAAAAATCGTAACCAGTTTTTGCTTCTGTGGTTTGATCCCCCGCTTGTCCTCCACCAGTAACCACAACAGTCTGAACTCGACCATCGAGATAAAGATCACCAGCCGTTTCAAGTCGACTTCTAAGAACGGGAGAAGGTTCACCGTTATATTGAGCAGCGCCAAGAACAATAGCTGCTTGAGCATCCCCCTCGTAATTTGAATTAGCAGTGCTCCAAACACTGTAAAAATTCAGCAAGATATACAACACAAATATTAAAGGTATTGAAATAATTATTCGTTTAAAGGTTAACCATTCTGGAATCAAAATTCGTAGAACCTTTCTCTAGTAAACAATGCCCACATACAACATAGCTAATACTGAACTAACTAAGATATAGAACCAAATAATTATTTAAAAGTTACAGTTTGGATCGGGCAGCCTTCAATCTTGAAATAACAATCTCACGATCAAGCTCTGCCATAGGAGTAAATAAAGGAAGCCCAAACCTGCTTCCAGAAACAGCCAGCCGAACTGGGAGCTGCGTTTTAGTGCTAAGTTCTTCACCAACACCAAATACAAGCTTTTCGAGAGAATCAGCATTCCATTCAACTGACTGCATTCTTTCAATAACCAAATCAAGAACCTCTGGGACACCTTCTTTGCTCATCACCTTTTTCCAGTCTTTTTCACTAGGTTCTGGAGGCTCACCGACAACCCAATTAATAAGATCGGGAGCTTCAGAAAGCGCTTTGACTCTCCCCTGGATGTCTGGAGCGAGCCGTTTATATAATGCAGAATCAACATCTGGAACAAATTCTTGAGTTTTAGAAATAAACTCGTCTAGTTCCATCTGCCGTATATATTCAGAATTGAAATGGGTTAACTTCTTAATATCAAAAAAGGCTGGCGATTTAACAACATCGGAAATATCGAATTGACGAATCAGCTCTTCTATTGGTGCTATTTCTTCACCCTCTTTAGGCCCCCAACCAAGAGTGGCTAAATAATTTGTCATTGCAGCTGGGAGAATTCCACGGTCGCGATAATCACCAACAGCAACATCATCACGACGTTTAGACAACTTTTTGCGTTGTTCATTTACAATCAAAGGCAGATGAGCGTACACCGGGTGTTCGGTTCCGCCCATAGCTTCACGAAGTAAAATAACTCTAGGAGTTGTATTTACTAAGTCTTCTCCCCTAATAACGTGAGAGATTTTCATATCCATATCGTCATAAGCGTTCGCTACATGAAACATTGGGGTTCCGTTTGATCTAACAACAACAAAGTCTTCTAAAACAGAGTTTTCAAATTCAACACGACCACGGATAACATCATCCCAAGCAGTTACACCCTCATCTGGTGTCTTGAATCTAACAACGACACCTTTGCCTGGTTGCACATCGCGATCTCGACAATGGCCGTCATAGCCTGGAGTTCCGCCACGTTCTTTAGCCCTTGCTTGAACCTCTTCTTGAGTGCAATCACAACGATACCCATGACCACTATCTAAAAATCCGTTCGCTATATCTCTGTAAGTATCAAAACGGTCAGACTGTCTATATTCCTCATCCCAATCAATGCCAAGCCATTGCAGGCTTTCATGAATTGCTTCGATTAACTCAGGACTAGAACGATCTGCATCGGTATCTTCAATTCGAAGAATCATCGTTCCGGATTTATTTCTAGCATAAAGCCAGTTGAAAAGAGCCGAACGGGCTCCTCCAACGTGCAAATATCCGGTTGGGGCTGGGGAAAATCTTACTCTAACAGTCACACTAAGATGCTAGTGGACTATTAAGAGTAAAACACTTTTTTCCTAGAGCTCAAGACAACAAGATATAAACTTCAACCAACTTAGAGAAAGTAAAAGTTAAGATCGAGTCTTTATTAATCAGAAAGGGGCAGACCAATCTCTATCACAAGCATCTTTAATCTCTGTGTGAGATTTTTTTAAAAAAGAATCTGATACCTGATCAACTAGATCTCGACGCTCTGAATAATGATGAGAATTACTAACTTCAGGAAAAAGTTCTTCGCGTTTCTTAACTAAATCAGCTGATACATCTGACTTGAGAAATCCGTAAATGGTAAAAGCCGCTGTCAGGTCGTGAATGACTGGGGCTCGGCCAAACAATGCTGCCCTTTTCATAGCCAATGCAAGACATCCTGAGATTGCATCTTTGCGGCTAACTTTTCCTGTTATTAGCCTGTCATCAAAGGCTGAAACCAATTTGTACGCAAAACCTTGATCTGGGCCCACCGACCCTAAACGTTTACCTTTAGGTTGCCCAGTTTTTATTTCGCCAGGGCGTTCGGTATCATTTGATCGTATTCGCTGTGGAGGTGACGAGTACCCTCTAGTCTCATTGGTTTTTTCAGTAGGAATAAATTTTGGTGCAGCCACAAGATCAGCATACAGTTTTTGTATTAGATGACAATAAGAAGATCATATTACAAACAGTAAACATTCTTCAACTATTGAAATAGTATCAACACGTTTATTATTATTGATGGAGACGACATCACAGATGAAAATGCTAATGTAAATATGTTAAAAACAAATATTGGTATGGTTTTTCAACAATTTAATCTTTTCCCTCACTTAAAGGTTCTCAGGAATCTTACTGGTGGCCAGAAACAACGTGTTGCCATTGCAAGAGCTCTGTGTATGCAACCAAAGATGATGTTATTTGATGAACCAACTTCTGCTTTAGACCCGGAGCTAATCGGAGAAGTTCTCGACGTTATGAAATCTTTAGCCAACGATGGCATGACGATGATGGTAGTCACACATGAAATTGCATTTGCTAAAGAAGCTGCAGACAGAGTTGTTTTTATGGATGAAGGTGTTGTGGTTGAAGAAGGAACTCCCGATGAGGTTCTTTCTAATCCCAAAACAGATCGAGCTAAACAATTTTTGGATCGAGTTCTAAACCATTAGAAGCACAACTTCTGTACACCAAACCTTCTGACAAGCAAAGCCCACAGTTGCTATACGTCTAGAGAGATATTTTATTTTCTTTTATTTGGGTAGAATCAGAGGTAGAGATTACACCTCAAACTTCAAGGGATAGGTTTTGACTGAAGCAGTAGATAAGTACAAAAAATATCTAGGGAAACGGGCGACGAGTTTTAAATTAGCCCTTGATTCTATTGCGAAGAAACAGAACCCTGTCGTCGTAGAACTTGGAACGTCTCGTAGTTTTGTGAGCGGCGGCAACGAAGGAGTTATGAGCGATGACTCAAAGTATTGGGAACCAAACAATATTGATAAATGGGATTGGGGTGCAGGAATATTTAGTCGCGTTGCTGCAGAAGCAATAGAGGGAACCAATTCCAAATTCTATGCTGTAGACCCTTGCCCAAAAGCTATTACTATCTCAAGCACTATCACTGATGATTTAGAATCTGATATTAGCTTTCATCAAACAACTTCAACAGAGTTCCTCAATAACTTTGACACAAAAATTGACCTCTTGTACATGGATCATCATGAAACTTGTGAAGAAGGCGCAAGACTTCATCTATTAGATTCAAAACTAATTATCGAGAAAGATTCACTTTCAAAGGACGCTCTGATTCTAATTGATGATGTACACGTTAAAAGGTGGTCAGAACCAATCAAAAAGGTTTATCGAAAACTAAGAAACAAACCAAGATTACACTTTGGCAAAGGCAAATATTCAATCCCCTATCTTGAAGAATCCGGATTTGAAATAATTTATGAAGGCTATCAAGTTGTTATGGCTAAATCTGAATCTATATGAAATCAGTCCTAATCAAAGCTTATAAATTGGTTTGGAACGCTACACAAACCAGAACAGGTTCAATCATCGTTGCCGCAGCTGTAATCTTTTGTGCATACAAATTTGTGCTTCCTGAGTTTGCTGATGTTTGGGAATCATTTGAAAAGATTGATTCTTCGTATTTCTTTGTTCTGGCATTTTTTGGATTTTTAAATATAACGACTACAGCTTTGACACAAAAAGCTGCTCTGCCTGGTTTAGATCTTAAGACGGCTATGTCTGTTGATTGGGTTACATCAGCGGTTGCTAGCACTATTCCTGGAGGCAGCCCTCTTTCGACTGCAATGACCTGGTCTATGTATAGGTCAGTTGGGCTCGAGAAAGCGTCTATTGTGCGTTCGATTCTAGTAACTGGGGTCTGGCATACTTTTGTAAAGCTCGGGACACCGCTTATAGCATTAATTTGGCTGGCAACTCAAAGACCGATTGATACAGGTTTCATAACAGCTACTGTGATCGGTTCAATTCTGTTTTTGGTTGTTATTTGTTTAGGCACAATTTTATTGGTTGGTTCTAAAGCTAGTAACCTTTTTGGTAGGATGCTGAACAAGCTACCCTTTGGAAATGAAGATTGGGTCGAAAAATTAGATTCGCTGCGTAAAGATACTGTCTGGCTTCTAAAAGAACGTTGGTTTAAGCTTACTTTTTGGACGTTGTTTGGCCATATCATTTATTATGTTTTACTTGTTTTTTGTTTAAGGTCTTTAGGGGCAGATTCTTCTCAGTTAAGTTGGGCTGCGATTCTAAGCGCTCTTGCTTTTGGGCGACTTATTACAGCGATCCCTCTAACACCTGGCGGTTTAGGAATCTTAGAAGCGGGTTTAGTAGTAGCTTTGACATCAGTTGGAACAGCACCTGAGGCCACAATCGCTGCAGGGGTGCTTCTGTTCAGACTATTTACCTTTGTTATGCCAATACCTCTTGGTGGGTTAACTTGGCTGCATTGGAGTAGAAAAAATTCTCTGGGGACAGAGGGTTTTAAAACTCCTTCTTAGCGAACTGGAAGTTTGATGTAGAGATATTAGATCAACTAGTTAAGGCTAATTCCAGATAAAACCGACTTTGCTTCTTCGAACCAAACTTGATCAAGTTCTTCATCAGGTAATGGCGTCGCTTTAATTTTGTACACAATAAAATAGTATTCACCAGAATCGGTGTTAACGGTATCGGTGTAAAGCCCAGCAAGAACATTGCCTAGGTCAGATTGAGCTCGTCTTGCTCCATTATTCATACTAATTGCATCAGTCTCTGCACCTAGTAATGAAATCTTAAAACTTTCAGTTAGCACCTGTCCCGTTAAGGGATCAGGCTGATCGGCAAGCTGCGAAAATGATCCATAGTTTGCTGGTGTTATTCCATCGCTATCTTTTACTAAGAGCACTAACTGACCGTATGGCCGTTCAGCAGAGTATACAGACTCACCATCAGAAGAATCTGTGAGTGTCAAGCCAAGGTCGTTGTTGACGGCAATCGGTAAATCACCATTTGCTTCATTAGAGGACTGATTAGTCTCATCTGTACCATTGTCTGTTTCGTCGGTATTCTCATTACCTCCACAGGCTGTTAGTACTAGAGCAGCTACTAAAAAAATTATTGGTGAGAATAGACGCATATTAATCTTTCGTATTTAGAAATCAAAGGTTAAATGTATCTGTGGATGAGACGTGACATGCACCCCCAAACACTAATAAAATAGCACTTAATAGATTCTCCATGCTTGATATGGTTTTGCGAGTTAATCAATTACGCAAAAACAAAGATGTAAGGTCGTAATTTTTCTCTGGTCCTTCGACTTTTAGCGAGACTATAATCTCGTCTTTTTTAAACTGATAGGTTGCACTATATGTATCTTCGATACAAAGATGTGTTGCTGAACCAATCCAAGCTTTATCATCCTTTTCTGTTTGAACGTCATGATATATATCGTCTACTTCTCCATCAAAAAACACCTTTAAAGAATGTGGAGGCTCTAACTTCCAAATCCAGTTTTGCTGTGAGATGACAGATATGTTACTCGGATAATAAGACTTACCAACTTCGTTCAATCTCAGTTGATGCTTTCCAATAAATTCAAAATATGCTTTACCATCAAATTCATATCCATCTGAAGACTTTCGGGTTAAACACCACTCTCCAACATATGAATCTAGAAGCTCCACAATATCCTTTACTCAGTCATAGCCTTGACTGTTGGTTCCGAAAAGAGCAAATACAACTATCGCTCTGATTCATACTAAAACAATACCCTTAGATCTCCTGAATGTTTATGCTCTCAGTATCTGTTGTATCTATCTTCAAAAAAATTCTCAAATATAATTATGTTATGAAAGACCATGGTAATGGTTTAGGTCGACAGCAACATCAGCTCCAGGATGACCATGCCCGGCAGCCTGCACAGCATCTCTTAAGTCTGCTTCTGAAGGTAAAGGTGCTGCTTGAGGAGTTCCAGTTGGAGCTGTTTGAGCAAATGCAGGCCCTGACTGAGTGCTCTGGCCAGCTAAATCGCTAGGTTCTGCTGTTTGAACGGCAGGTTGCACTAGGGGGTCGCTAGAAACTTTATTTAGTTCCGTAATAGAGTTGTTTACTTGCAACTCAATTTCCTCGGCAACCTGATAAGGATTCTTATCTTTTGAAACAATCTTTTCAGAGAATTTACGTATTGTATCATTCGGAATATTTAGCTCAGTCGCTATGTAATTCCACTGTTCAATTAGCTCCTGATTGTGATCTATCTCAGGAGTGTAAATTGATTTACCTGCACGAATGGAACGTAATAAATTGTGCAATGTAAAACCAATTTCAAAATATTTATTCCCTAAAGCTGAATCAGCTTCAGAAACTGCATCTATACCTATTTGCTTGACCCGGGTAGACACATTCGGATTTTTTCTAATTATATTCAAACCCATTGAACTAAAAAGTACTTGACCTACTGACCTTCTTGGTAAAGATCTTACTGAACTCAGCAATTCATTATCATCAAAAGTGTCCATCTTCGAAAGATACGCTATCTGAGAAATTGTCTTGCATAACTCATGCGCTTTAATAAGTTCTTCAGGTACATCGCGTTCTGAAACAATATGTTCATTAAATATTTCTTCAAGAACCTCAAACAGCTCATTTACATCCCGAGCAAGATGACCATTAAACATATCATCTGGATCTAATTTCTGTCGAAGAATGTCAGCGGCCTCTTTTCTTTTAGTTTTGCGAGCAAATCTACTTGGCAAGAGGCCTTTTAGATCAACGGGAGCGTATTCAAGCACATCAAGAAGTCGAACTAAATTAGCGTACTGTATACCTAAATCAACATCTTCTCTAATAGAAGTCATATTTAACCGCCTTAACATATTCTACCTCTTTTTCACATCGTTCATCTAACAGCAACATTACAAAACAACAAAGGCCGACCCCATATGGAGCCGGCCTTTGATTAAGCTTTGAGATCCCCGGGTCAAGCCCGAGGATGACGGGTGGATATTCAGACTTCCGCTGGATGGCGGGTAGATATTTGTGATTCGAAACGGAAACCCGCTTCGAATCACAAAGGTTACATCATTCCACCCATGCCGCCCATGCCGCCCATATCTGGCATACCGCCACCAGCTGCTGCGCCTTCTTCAGGCTTATCAGCAACAAGTGATTCAGTAGTCAGTACAAGCGAAGCAATAGAAGCAGCATTTTGCAATGCAGCTCTAGTTACTTTTGCAGGGTCAGTTACCCCGGCAGCCATTAAGTCTTCAACAACACCAGTTGCTGCATTAAGACCAACGTTACCAGTAGCTTCTTCAACTTTTTGAACCCAGATAGCGCCTTCAAGTCCAGCGTTATCGGCAATCAAACGAGCAGGTGCTGACAAAGCTGAGTGCACAGAACGTGCTCCAGTTTCTTCATCACCGGTCATGTTAGAAAGAGAAGCTTCAACCACAGGGCGAGCACGTAATAGTGCAGTACCACCACCGGCAACTACACCTTCTTCCAACGCTGCTCTGGTAGCAGATAAAGCATCTTCAATACGATGCTTCTTCTCTTTAAGCTCAGTCTCAGTCGCAGCTCCGACTTTAACTACAGCAACGCCACCAGCTAATTTAGCAAGACGTTCTTGTAGTTTTTCACGATCCCAATCAGAATCAGAGTTGTCGATTTCAGCTTTAATTTGATTTACTCGACCTTCAACGTCACCTTTATCTCCAGCACCTTCAATAATTGTGGTGTTGTCTTTAGAAATGATAACTTTACGAGCCTGACCTAACATTTCTGTTGTTACAGCATCAAGTTTAAGCCCTACTTCTTCAGCGATAACTTGACCACCTGTAAGAACTGCCATGTCTTCGAGCATTGCTTTACGACGCTCACCAAACCCTGGGGCTTTTACAGCTGCAGAAACAAAAGTTCCTCGGATCTTGTTAACTACTAAAGTGGCAAGAGCTTCACCCTCAATATCTTCAGCAATTATTACAAGCTGTTTACCAGACTGCATGACCTTTTCTAGAATTGGAAGCATGTCCTGAACAGCAGTGATTTTGCCTTGGTTGAAAAGAATGTACGGGTCTTCGATTACGGCTTCTTGACGTTCAGCATCAGTTACGAAGTAAGGAGAAATGTAACCCTTATCAAACTGCATACCTTCAGTGAATTCAAGTTCAAGACCAAAGGTGTTTGACTCTTCAATAGTCACAACTCCGTCTTTTCCAACTTTATCGATAGCGTCAGCAAGAACTTGCCCTACACTTTCGTCAGCGGCAGAAATAGCAGCAACTTGTGCAATTTCTTCTTTGGTGTCTATTTCTTTAGACTGTTTAGCAATTTCAGCGACAGCGGCTTCAACAGCAGCCTCGATTCCACGCTTAAGACTCATTGGATTTGCACCTGCAGCTACGTTTCGTAGACCTTCATGAATCAAAGCCTGAGCAAGAACAGTAGCCGTTGTTGTTCCGTCACCGGCAACATCGTTAGTTTTAGTAGCAACTTCTTTAACTAGCTGAGCTCCCATGTTTTCAAACGGGTCTTCTAACTCAATTTCACGAGCGATAGAAACACCATCGTTTGTAATTGTCGGAGCACCGAACTTCTTTTCTAGTACTACGTTGCGACCTTTTGGCCCAAGTGTAACTTTTACAGCGTCTGCAAGTTGGTTAACACCAGACTCTAGAGCACGCCGTGCTTCTTCATTAAATTTAATAAGTTTTGGCATTATTTATTTTCCTTTACTTTACTACTGCTAGTACGTCTCGAGCAGAAAGAATAAGAAGGTCATCACCTTCGATAGTTATTTCTGTTCCCCCATATTTTGAGTAAACGACTACGTCGCCTGTAGAAACATCCATAGGTACAAGCTCGCCAGTATCTGAACGGCGACCTTCACCAACAGCTAAAACATCACCTTTTATTGGTTTTTCTTTAGCTGTATCTGGTATTACTAAGCCAGAAGCTGTAGTAGCTTCAGCATCTTTTGGTTTAACGACAATACGGTCGTCAAGCGGTTTTAAATTCATTCACAACTCCATTTAGTTGGTTAGTATTTTGCGTCAAAACTCCCTTTAGGGAGTTTTAGCACTCTAAGAGTGCGAGTGCTAATCATAACAGAAATGAAACATATAGCAACCTGAAACAGCCATGAATTAGAAATAATAAGCTGCTTGAGTTATTAGTTCGTCGTTATTATAAATTCACCTTGGGCTACAACGGTTAATATGATATTCCGCGTGTAGCATCTTCGATCATAGCGTCAATTCCCGCATCAGTTGAGGTGTAACCTTTCCCAGCTTTAGGCCTTTCGCCTAGACCAAACGGTCGAGTATTAGAACCCTTAGTTAAAGGTTCACCTGAAGCAGAAACACTACGACACCCCGCAAGCAAACAACAACCACAGCCACAACACGCAAACCAAACACAACACGCAAACCCCTTACGAAAGCAGACATTGAAAGAATTATTAAAACCCCGTATACCCCATTAGTAACCTCATACAAAATTCCAGCCGGTGTCACAGCTGTTCGTTCCACCTCTCTATGTCACGGATTTGCCGGAGGCTCCTACCGCAGAGCTACAAAAATTTTATGTGTCTCAAAAGCCACAGGCCTTCGTGTACAAGCACACGAAGTTGCGCATGCTTGGCACAATGAAATCTATACCCCCGAAGAACTAAGAAAAGCGATGGGAAGAACAGAAGCAAACGATAAGTTTGATTTCACTGACAGCTACGGCAACACTTTTCAAATAAATTACGGCGCAGAAACAGTTGCTGAATGCGTCACATATTCCTTAGGCCTAGGCAATAGCTATTACGTCACAGCTGGAGCAATAAATCTAAATGATTGCAATAAGCCTGCCACACAAGCAGTAATGAATAAGATTTTAACCAGAATGAAGTGATCGGCCCATAAAAACTGCCTTGTTTGGGTGTTCGAAAAATATGATTACAATGAAATGGATGGCGGACAAAACAGAATTAGATTCATTACTTGGTTCTTCTGAATCTGGCGATAAGCAGACAGAAATTGTAAGAGCATTTATAGAGCTCGATTTAAATTCTACAACAGTAGAAAACGAAGTCAAAAGCATAATGAAAGAGCTAGGAATTCGAATTATTCATTCAAGTGTTAGAGACATACTCAAAGAAAGCCTAAACAAATCAACATTAATCAAAACAATTGAAAGCAAGATCAAAGAACCTCTTCCAGCAGCAGTCGAAGCTATAAAAATATATTTAGAACTCGAAGACTTTTGCACTGACCCAAACCAAAATGAATTCACCAACAAATTTATTGAATCAGCCCAAAAGATTAGAAAGTGTTTGAATTTACCTGATCTAGATTCTGACCAGTTACATAACGTAGCCACTCATTTTGGCATTGAATTAGATGAACAAGAAATGCTACTTAATCCGTTTATGAAACGCAAAGCTGACAAACTAGTACCCTATTTGTTAGCAAATGTTGTGTCAAAAATTGCCAAGGATCCAAAATCATCTTTAACAGATGAACTCAATACATTTATTACTAACGCTAGCGTTCCTATTGGTGATGTAATTACTGAACTTGGTTTAAGCCCCTCACCAAAGGATTATCCTAATCAAGGTCTTGGACAGTTTTATTCTGATCAACCTAGAGGTGAAGAATTTGATCAAATTTTACGAACATTGGTCACCAAGTTATATGATGTTGGAGATCCAAACGCTACTGTCAGATTTCTTATCAGCCCGTCAAGAGTCCGACTTATTGAGCTATGCAAAACTGATAAGCAATTAAATACTCAGGTTCAAAGTCTATGTAAAATAGCTGACACCCCTAGAAGCCAACCCGCCTTTAGGACTCTTACTGAATGGAAAAAACTATCTGCCCAAAAGGTTGAAGGTGCTAGAAAACTCAGGGTTGTAAAAAGAGAACCAAACCGCCAAACATCGGTCACAGAAACAATAACTCAATATGTTAACGGTGGTGCAAGTTCGAAGGTTCTAAAATCAATCCAGGAAATGGTACTTGCCTGCACACTAGATACACAGAGATTGATCACTGAGCTAGGAATAGCAAACAAAAGTCATGGTGTTGGGTTAGCTTTTGATAACAACCCCGGTTGTAAAGATTTCGACATAATATTGACAAATCTCATAGATAGAATACATAAAAGCCAAAAACGCAACGGGCTGCAGACTCTCCTAACAAAACAATCAAAAATCAGGCTTCTCCAAAAATGTCGCACTAATAAGAAATTCAAAAAAAGACTGACTTCTCTTTTAGCTGAGCACAGAGACACAGGTTTCTCTGACTGGGTTGATGAGGTATATAGCGTAACAGTTTCGGAGATTAGAACAAATTTAGAATCTGTTAGCACAGTCCAGTCAAACTCTTATCAAATAAAAGTTGCAGCAACTGCTGAAGCATTAGCAAGTTGCATCGCTGAAGGCGATAAGAAAGGCGATCCGAGAAGAAATACGCTAGTAGAGCTAGCGGCAACGGTCATCGCTGACAATTTAGATAGAGGCCTGCCAGCCGATCAGTCACAATGGTGGGCAGACATGGCCGAGCGTGTAACAGCGAGCTATAAGCCAGAGTTAGAAAAAGCCAAAAAAGGAGCACTCTTCAGAAGACTAGGAAAAAGCATCGAAAGAAACCATCGATCTGGACTAAGGATATAAGACATGCCATATGACTCTCCTTTCTATGCTGATTGGCGTGAGAATACATCATCACTACGTGAGCTTGTAATATCATTCGGCGGTAAATTCAATCGACCTATCATTACTGAACCATTATTTCTAGACGATTTTGAACTAGCAACCAAAATGTTTGAGGAAATGGTTCAGATGATGGTTTCACGTCCATATTCACAGTTAGGTCTACGAGATCTACGGTTGCCATGGTTTTATCAGCTAGTAAATCAATTATATGTCTCTGAAACAGACACAAAATTTAATGCACAACAACTTGACATCAACGCCTCTGAGTATTCAAGGCTATATGCAGAAATAATTGGGATAGGATATATTACTTCAATTGCAAATAGAAAAATATTTCTAGAGAAACACCTCAAGTCGGGCAAATCAGATAGAGCAATTTTGGACACTATTTTGGTTTCAATGATTTTTCAGATTGTTGAAATAGCAGAAAGGGATTGGGTTCGACATGGAGAAAACAGCGTTCTTTATAGCTTAACAATTAGATATTTAGAGACACAGAACCCTCGGTCTGAATCTGCGAATAGGTTAGCTCTGACATGGCTACAAAATTTCGGACAAATTGGCAAGTCAGGCACCTACTCAAATTTTGCGAACTCACTTGTTTCAAATTATTTCAATAGGATAAATGCACTTAGAGAATTAGATTACCAAGAACACCGAATTGACACTATAAACATCGGGGATGAATGGCTCACCGTATACAACGCAACGCCTATAGAAGCTAGACAAAAACTAGTCAAAGATTCATTAACATTGTTAATTGAAATGACTCCTTCGTCTCATAGTCCAGATCTAGATATTCCTAATGAAGCGCAAAGATTAAAACTAATTGTAGAACAACATGCATGGACTCATTTTTCTGCAATCGTATTCGAAACGATTGATCGTTTGATTGAACCCAGAAAGAGCACAGGAAGAACGTCTCCTGAACGACTGGCATTTGAAAAAACTACAAAAGCATATTTTTCTGAACTCCCTTGGGTTAGTAAATATTTGCGATTTGGCAGAGACCATATAAATAGGTCGATTTACAACGTAAACCGCTCATTAGAAGCTGTTCTTAGAATATAAGCGAATATCATATTTGTATATAGCTGATAGACTGTAATTACTCGGAACGGCGGCGGTTTGGCGACTATTAATTCAAAAATATTTAGAATTATTAGTATAGTTTTTTTGTCTGCAATCAGCATTTCGACAGCATGTTCAGATGACACAAATGAAGCATTTTCTCTGACAGATGAAGATTCTTCTCCAATCAACACATCTGAAACTTCTACGACAATTGATGCAGGTTTTCAATCAGCGTCAACGTTTTCAAATTTTATAGAAGAAACAACCACAAGCTCATCTACTTCGACAACTCAGACAAACTCTTCAACCCCAACAGCTTCTATCAGAACTATAAATCCTGTAATACCAAAACCAGTACAACCAAAACCGAATCCCAGCCCACAACCAGTAACACCAAATCCGCAACCAGCTGTACCAACACCACAGTCACCAGCGTTTCAAAAACCAACAGCAGCACAAATACAAAGCCAAATCGGTGGCGGCTATACAAGCCTGATAACAAAATATAAAAAACCAACGAACTCTACAGCGGTAAAAGCAAACACAACATGCAAAGGCTATTCAGGAGGCCTTTATCTATCATTATATAAAATAATATGTGTATCAAATGGCGTCGACATTCGTGCAGAAACTCACGAAGTGGTCCATGCTTGGCATGACGATCTTTATACAGTAGACCAATTATCAGCTGCATTTGGCAGAACAAGAGCAAACGACACCTTTATATACGGTTCTTACAGTGCAGAAATGACAGCAGAATGTGTGACAAAAGAATTAGGACTAGGAAATTCAAGTTACGTCACTTCTGGAGCACTTAATATGAGCGGCTGTAATACATCATCTGCAAGAACCGTCATAAACAATATTGTCAGCCGAATGCGCTAGAACAAAAAATCATATTTCTAATCTAAAAATTTAGTATCAGAAAATATTGCATTTACAACCTGCATTTATCATTATTCAAATTAAACAATATTAGAGGTGTTTTAAAGGTGTTCATCATGCATTGCGGTTCTACAATAGTCCGAAGAACAACTAGACCATTTGATAATAAAATACTTAATTTGTGACCAGTGTTGTCTGACACAAACTTAATAATACTTACGGAGGAAAAATGCGATTTGGGATATTAACAAGTGGTCAAGAAGGCGACTCAAGACTGGTTTCAGTTGCTGAAAGACGTGGACATACAGCAAAACTTATAAACATTCTTGACTGCAGCATGAGAGTAAGCACAGACGTTCCATTAATCTATTACGATGGCAAAAAAATATCTGCATCAGATTTTGATGTAATTGTCCCAAGAATAAATGTAGAGTTTACTGACTATGGTTTAAATGTTCTCAGACAGTTTCAATCAATGGGTGTTAAAACTATTGACAATGCTTACTCAATAGAGCTAGGACGCGACAAACTTAGATGTTTGCAATACATGATGCGGTTCGGTTTAGCATTTCCAACAACGGGCTTAGTCCACTCAAAAGAAGACTTTGATACAGCAATGCAGACAATCGGAAACTTACCAATTGTTATTAAATTGATTAAAGGCACTGAAGGTGTCGGAGTGTTTCTGGTTGAAGACCAAAAGCAGGCACTAAACATTTTAAAAACATTCCAACAACTTGATGCGCAAATTATCTTACAAGAATTTATTGCAGAATCAGCGGGTACAGATTTACGATGTTTTGTGGTTGGTGGAAAAGTGATTGCAGCCATGCAAAGAAAATCTCAAGATGAAGATTTTCGCGCTAACATTTCTTTAGGCGGAAAATCAGAAGCTGTTGAATTAACAAGTGCCGAAGAAAAACTCGCGATCGATGCAGCTCAAGCTGTAAACCTAAATGTAGCTGGTGTTGATATTATCCGTTCAGACAGAGGTCCACTAGTAATTGAAATTAATGTTTCACCCGATTTTTCTGCTCTAGAAGAGGTTTCTGGGGTTGATGTTGCTGAAGAAATCATTAAATTTGGTGAAGAAATACAAGATGAGAATATATAACCCTTGACTTATCATTTTTGAAATAAATGTAAAGGTTAAGCTAGTTTCTATCGAATATAGGGTAGAACTATGTATTCTGTGTGAATGCTGAACGGGACTGGCTTATGCCAAAAGTTATGAAACTTGGACTCTTAAACTCATACACCCCTGACAACGAAGCAACTAGATCTATAAATTGTTATGAGAGTTTTCAAAAATACTTTGCTGATTACAGTAACGAAATTAAGATTGAGAACTATCAGCTGAGCCAAGGAGATTTTCCGGCCACCCCGAATGAATGTGATGCATACTTATTGTCTGGAAGTGCAAAAAGTGTTTACGAAGAAATCGATTGGCTTGAGAGGTTAAAGACTTTAGTCAAAGAAATTGCAAAGACCGATATCAAAATGGTTGGCATTTGTTTTGGGCATCAAATACTCGCCCATTCATTAGGTGGAGAAACACGTAAAAGCGAGAACGGCTGGGCGCTTGGGCCACAGAAATTTATAGTTCAAACTGATGCTCCGTCTTGGATGAATCCAGAGATTAAAGAACCCAGCTTCTATTTCAGTAATCAAGATCAGGTTTTAGAACTACCAACTGGTGCAACTTTAATAGCCGGAAATGAACAATGCCCTAATGGCATGTATTCAATTGGAAATCAAATCTTTGGAATGCAATTCCATCCAGAATTCACTCAAGAAATGATGTTAGAAAGAATTGACAAATTCTTATACTCAACAGATTACGAGTGGCTCAGCAAAGTTCGAGAAGATACCAAATCAGTTTACCCTGATTCTGAAGACGCTTTACAATGGATTCTCAATTTTTTAGAAGTAAACCAGTCGGAAGACTAATTGCATACCACTCCTAATCCGTCAGCAAATTATTGGAAATACAATTTAATTAACAGCCAATTCCAAGCCAGACTGGTATAGCTCTTCCGGTTCCTGCAACTTTAGTTTGACCATAAGCATTAAATTCAACAGACCCGCCACCATCCATTTTCACTAAGTTTGTATAGCCCTCAGACTGAGCCCAAGAGATAAGCTCCCATGCATTCATATCAACAGTAGAACCAAATGTAACGATGCCTGGTTCTTTAGTCGCCACAAACGAATGACGTCTAGTTCCGTGAGTGTAATCTGAAGTATTTATGTGTTGCATATGGCTCGATACATCTCCCCCAGTGATTAAAGAAATACCAGATGCAGCCCAGCGCCAGTCGTTCGTGTTTGATCCAAACACGTTATGTTCATGTTCTAAACTTTTACCATTTTTTTGGAAAATGTAATCACTTAAAACATCACCAGACCATGCATCAATTTTTCCTGCTGGTTTAGGATTATTATCTGACCAACGTTCGCCGATGATGCCTCTATCGTCTCTGTCAATTGAATTAAGAACTGTTCCATCAACTACAGCCATATTAATTGGCTGATTGTTACTAAGGTAAAGCCAGTTAGCATTTATTGAAGCAACGCTGCATCGGTTGCGGCTTGTTTTTATATCAACTTTTTTATAATCAACGTCTACAACTTGTCCACCTGGGATATTTCGAAACCTGAATTTTTCAAACCCAATAGAATCACAACTTGAAGGATTATTTACAGGGTGTTTAACTTTCAACTCAGGTTGTTGAACCCAATAGAGAGCAATCTTGTCTCGGCCAACTTTTGCAACATCGTTTTCCCAATAGTTGAGACCATCCAAATCTGGGGCCCGTCGCAACAAGTTATTATAAAGTGATTTACTAACATAATCTCGGCTAGATGTGTTCGCCCAACGAATTTTGAACTCCTCAGATTGAGACATCCAATAAGCAACATTATGCAAATCACTTTCAGCATAAATTGTCCCCCAATATTGCAAACCGTTCGAATCAGGTGTCCGATTAAAATATGCTCTATATAAACGTACGATAGTTTTAGCATCTTCTCCACAAAAAGTTGCTGTCGGGGCATTACTCGCTACAGCTGAAGAGGCATTGGGGCTGCTAAACAGAATTGAAAATACAAGTATAAAAATTGCGAATAATCGGATCCTTAACATACTTGAATTTCTCACCATTTTAATAGACCCCAATCAACTTTTTTAACATCGACATTTTGGCAGAAAAACTGAATGAGGATTATTGCACACCAACATATATGCTTCTTGAGTGCAGAAAGGCCATAAGAGTTTTCTCAAATACACATTATTTTCAATATCGCTTATAGCGGTATCAAATACTGCACTAATATCGCCCAACACACCAGAAATTGTTGCAGATCTTGGGCGAGACAAATCGCAAATAGGGCTAATATTTGCTTTTAGTACCTCGCCAGGCATCCTTATCGCACCTATATTAGGACTACTTGCAGATAGATTCGGCAAACGCCGAATTCTTATTATTTCATTATTGTTTTTTGGATTAGGCGGAATTGTTGGAACAATTGCCGGTTCATTTAAAGTATTCTTATTCAGCAGATTTTTGGTAGGTATCGGAAACTCTGGTCTTATTGCTCTAGTAGTTACTTTATTTGCTGACTCTTGGGAAAAAACTGAACGTATCAAGCTTCTCGGCTACAACTCAGGGGTAATTGCATTAGGTCTTTTAGGGTTCCCAATTTTTGGTGGATGGCTATCCGATAACACTAATTGGAGATACTCGGTACTGCCAATGTCACTATCGATAATCTGCGCTGTAATTGTTTTTCTAATAGTCCCTAAATCAGAAAAAATCTTAAGTGAGAACTACTCGCTAAAAAACCAACTAGTAGAGATCAAACCAGTGTTGTTAAAAAAAGAAACTATAGGGGCACTTTTGATGGCTTTCTTAATATTCTTCACAATATTTGGGGCTCTTCTTACAGTGCTACCCAACTATCTGAAAGAAGAATTCAACTTTACAGAGTCTCAAAGATCATACGTGTTTGCAGCTATTGCTTTGACAGCAGGCATGGCAGCCTTTGTCGTCGGAAGGTTAAGAGATCGTTTTGGTGCAAAAAAGCTACTGATAATGGTTAGTGCAGTTGCAATAATTGGCTATTTATTGATCGGTTCTTCGCTAGGTATAATCTCGCTCATCGCTGGTGCATTAATATATGGACTAGCAGAAGGTGCCGCTATTCCAACTCTCCAAGAAATAATTGCCACTAACGCTCCCGAAGCTGTAAGAACCACTGTGATGACTGTATATATAAGCACAATTCGGATTGCACAGACTGCCGGTGCTCTAATTTATGCATACCTGAGCACTCAATTTGATAATGGTGTCCTGATATCTTCTACCGCAATTCTTTTTGTTTTAACAGGTGGCGTTCAGCTTATTTCAAACAATAAGCACAAGAGGATGCAAAAATCTAAAATTTTTTAGTTAAACAGCGGATTCGGTAACTGATTCGGTAACAGGTAATGCAAATATTTGCCTTATGTTTAATAAAATCAATGACAAATGGAACAGTTGGAGTCAAACTCCTTTAGCAAAAAAAGAATTAGCGATATGGAGGTTAAAGGAACCTTCACTTAGGCATTGGGATCTTTGCCAATTAGGAAAACCAGCTTTTGGTGCTCAAAGAGTAGACGAAATGCAGGCTAGTTTAGTGAGGCTTACTCAAGCAAACTTTAGTTATGCAGGACTTGCTTTAGTATTACAGCTTAGACCGGCATTAAAAAACCTGTCAAAGTTCTCTAAATGCCCGGCTGAGCGAGACTCTGAGGTGCTCTCTTACTTCTACGAAGTTTTGTTAAGCCGAGATTTGAATAAGCGTCCAAATAAGATAGCGGCTAATCTAATTTTAGATACAAAACAAAAACTTTATCGAAAAATGATGAAAGCTAACAGATTAGAAAAAACATTACAATCTCAATCAGTTGTTGAATATTATAGAAAAGAATCAGCTTGGGGAATAGAAAGCCCAATAGTTACTGTTGAAATAATCAAATCAGCTTTGAATATGCAAAAAAATACTCAATCAAATTTAAGATTAAGCGAAATTGCTTTTAGGCATTGGATAGTTGGCGACTCGATCCAAGAAATTGCTGATAAATTTTCGCTTAGCAAAACAGCAGTTACCACAAAACTTTGGAGATTAAGGAAAAAGATAAAGGAGATTCAAAATGCGAGCGAGGTAGAGCATCTTGCTGCATGAGCTAAACTAGCCGATTTCTTTTCTTGATTCATCAATAGTCTTGCATTGGGGTCTGACCCCAATGCAAGACTATTCGATTTAAAGACTTCTAATTAGCTTCTAAACTCAGTGAAGATGTTGCACCAGTTGACAGTCCACTAGGACCATCTTTTTCGAAACGCCAGTGAGCGGCAGCTGCAATCATCGCAGCGTTATCTGTACAATACTCTTTGCTTGGTACAACAAAATTGATGTTCTTAGAAAGACACGCCTCAGCCAGTTTTTTTCTTAACCTCGTATTTGCTGCCACTCCTCCACCGATACAAATATCGGCAACATTAACCGATTCAGCAGCAGCTACAGTTTTTTTAACTAGTACGTCGACAACTGCTTCTTGGAAACTGGCGACAATATCAGCATCGCTAGTATCAGGATTCGCACGCACATAATTTACAACAGCGGTTTTTAGACCACTAAACGAAAAATCAAACGAACCGTTATTTAGCCCACGCGGAAATTTGACAGCTGAAGCATCACCTTTGGTGGCTAGCTTGTCGATAATAGGACCACCTGGATAACCAAGACCCATGTAGCGGGCTACTTTATCAAAGGCTTCACCTGCAGCATCATCAATGGTCGAACCCAAAATTTTATAATCACCTTTATCAACCACGTGAACAATTTGGGTGTGTCCACCGGCAACTAATAAAATAACAAAAGGTGCTCTGAGTTCTGGCGATTCAAGAAACGACGCGAACAGATGCCCTTCAACATGGTTTACCCCTATATAAGGCTTATCCCAGGCGAATGCTAAAGCTTTAGCGGCACTGACACCAACTAAAAGTGCCCCAATAAGGCCAGGGCCATGAGTGGCAGCAACCAGATCGATTTGGTCTTCAGAGATATTCGCAGAATCTAAAGCTTGCTTTAAGATTGGGGCCAGAGTTTCGAGGTGTAATCTAGAAGCTACTTCAGGAACTACTCCTCCAAATTCAGCATGTAAATCTATTTGAGAAGAAACTATATTCGAAAGAACCTCTGTGCCATCTTTAACAATGGCGATCGATGTTTCATCGCACGAAGTTTCAATTGCTAAACAGATAGTCACAGACCGCAATTGTATCGCAGGCTCATAAGAATTTGGTCATAAGCACAGCATCGGTGTCCTTGCCATAGTAATTATCTCTTAAACCAACTCTCTCGAAACCTAGATCTAGGTACAAACTTATTGCAGTAGAGTTTTTAGTATTTACTTCTAGATGGACAAACGAAACAGCACGGTTAACTGCCTCATTAATTAGGTTCAATAATAACTCTTTACCAATTCCTTTTCTTTGAAAGGATTCTTTCACTCCAAGGTTAAGGATATGAGATTCTCCTGCACCAAATTTTATTCCCGCATAGCCAACAATCTGCTCATCAATTTCACATACAATCCAATGTCTGACCGCTTCTGATAAATCAAATTCGCCTTCAAATAAGAGGAGACTCCAAGGAGCTTCAGCTAGCTGAGCTTCGATTTCTGAAACTTTCTGACAATCAGAAATAATCATCTCACGAAAACTAATTTTTTTGTTAAACATAAAACCGATCCAAAATTAGCTGAAATTTTAAACACTGACTATAAGAGATTCCTGTGGGCAATAACGAGGCTGGGCTACCATAAGCTATTCATTCAAACGAGTTTTAATATTAGCCACAGCGTCTGGTTCACGCAGGTACATTGGGCGAAGACCAGCAGCATTCTGTGTTTTTTTTCCAACGCTAATTTTCAACATGACTTCGGCAGAGGGAGTCTGGCCTAGCAATCCGCTACTCCCATAAACTTCGCGATATTTATCTACTCCATCACCAACAAACAAACCAAGTGTATTTTCAGAGAATAACAATTCAGGATCACCAGTTTCTGGTTCATTTATTGGTTTTCCAGATAAATCGAACCGTTGTTGGAAGACCTCGCTTCGTCTGGCGTCAATTACAGCTGTGACTGAATCAACTATATTGTTTTCAGCTATTGCTCTGGCAGCTAGTATTTCTAAACTCGAAATTGGGATTGTTGGAATTTCTAAAGCTAGTGCTAAACCAACAACAGTGGAAACTCCTACTCGCAACCCAGTGAATCGTCCAGGCCCGACATCGATAATCAAAGCTTCTATCTTATTTTTATCAACTTCTGCTTGATTCAAAACTTTTTCTATGAGAGGAATTATCTCCTCAGCGTGACGGCGTTGCGTCACCAGCTCTTCAAAGGCCAACACTTCACATGCTGTTGAATCAACCGATCCGACAGCTGCGCCGACGATTTCTGTAGAAGTTGTAATCGAAACACTAAGCATCTACATTCCAATTCTCTACCAGTCCGTTTAGTTCTTCTTGAACTTTAAGCCAACGAGACCCTTTTAATCGTATTTCAAAAACTCTGCTGTTGATATCATCAATATGTTTCATTGTGATATGTAAATATTCACTTGGGAAAAGCTCTTTGATCTTCTCGCCCCATTCAATAAGTACTACACCTGTCTCTTGAAGTTCTTCTAAAGCAAGATCATATGCTTCTTTATAGGAATTTAGCCGGTATACATCTAAATGATGAAGCATAATTTTGCCGTTATATTCATTAGCTAAAGCAAATGTTGGGCTTGTTACCTGGTCGCTAACTCCTAAACCTTTTGCAAATCCTTGCGAAAAACATGTTTTGCCTGCACCCAAGTCTCCAGTAAGAACAATAAAGTCTCCTAAAGCAACGATTGACGCTATCTGGGCAGCTATTTGTTGAGTTTCGTCTGAACTAGAAGATTTTAGGCGTAAAAGCACATTAATAAAGCTACCAGAACAAAATAGATTGCGTTTGTGTTAACTCACAATAGAATACTGTAATTTTGCTACTAGAATGTTATTTGTACTCTAAGCATCGGCTAGAGACAAAGGAATAAATCATGTGGTATGTACTAGCAATATTAGCAATTCTTGTTCTAATAGTTCTTTATCTAATTTCAATTTTCAACAAACTGGTACGGCTTCGCGAACGTGTCCGAAACGCTTATTCTCAGATTGATGTACAACTAGAACGCAGACACGATCTTATCCCTAACCTTATTGAAGTTGCCAAGAAGTATATGAGCCATGAGCGTGAAACTTTAGAAGCGGTAGTAAACGCACGTGCGGCAGCAACCCAAGCAAAAATTGAGGTAAGTGGTGACCCTGCAAATCTTGAAGCAATGAAGAAAATGGCGGGTGCTGAGGCAGGCTTGGCTGGAGCTCTCGGAAAACTTATGGCTGTGGCAGAAAGCTACCCGGATCTGAAAGCAAATCAAAACATGAGCGAGCTTACAGAAGAGTTAACTACAACTGAAAATAAAATCTCTTTTGCTCGCCAAAGTTACAATGATCAGGTAACTAGCTACCAGGTTTATAAAACAACTTTCCCACCTGCATTAATTGCAAACCCATTCGGATTCAACGATGCAGCTTATTTAGATCTCGATGACGAACCAGAAAAACGAGAAAACATTAAAGTTTCGTTTGATGATCCTGAGCCTAACTCGTAACCCAAATCAGCGGCTGCGTGCAAGCATTCAACCGAGCCAAGTGGAACATAGCTAGGAAGCTAGAATTTATTCAGCTTCCGACAACAAGAATAGGTTTCTAAAGTGGATTTTCATCAGCATCAAGATGAGGCAAAAAGCAAAACAACAAAACTAGTGTTTCTTATGATTGCCGCTGTTCTAGTTATTGCTCTTTTAGTTAGTTTCCTACTTGCAATTGTTATTACAAGCCAAACCGGCGAGTTTAAACCTTTAAATTCTATGCTTATTGCAACACCTATAACGGTGTTAGGAATTGGGGGAACTTCATTATTTAAGACTAGTCAAATTCGCCATGGCGGCGGGTCATATGTTGCTTCATCACTTGGTGGACGAAAAATTGACTTCAATACCTTAGACAGCAATGAAAAGCAGTTAGCGAACATTGTTGAAGAGATAGCAATTGCTGCTGGGATGCCTGTCCCTGGTGTATTTATTCTTGATAATGAACCAGGCATAAATGCTTTTGCAGCTGGCTGGACTCCAGAAAATTCAGTAATAGGTGTCACACGTGGCGCTTTGAACTATCTGAACCGAAATGAGCTTCAGGGTGTTATAGCCCACGAATTTGCACACATCTACAACGGTGATACAAAGATTAAAACTAAACTTATTGGGATTGTTTTTGGAATAGTTGTGCTGGCTTTCCTTGGAAGACTGTTTTTGAATCAGGCAATGTTTGGCCGTAGAAGCAGAGGCAAAAACGATGGAGCTATGGTTGTACTTGTTGCCGGAATAGCTCTTTTAGTTATTGGCTATGCCGGGTCATTTTTTGCTCAACTCATTCAATCAGCTGTTTCAAGGCAACGTGAATTTCTGGCAGATGCTTCGGGTGTTCAATTTACTAGAGATCCTGAAAGTCTAGGAAAAGCTCTTTCTAAAATAGGTGGGATTGGAAGCAAAAATAAAATTGTTAATGCGCATGCAACTGAATCGAGTCACCTATTTTTTTCTTCTTCAATGCTGACTTCGATGAGCACTCACCCACCGTTAAAGAATCGAATTAAACGACTCATTCCAACATGGAATGGCAAATTTGAAGTACCAAAATCTTCCGCTGTTGAAACTAATGTAAATCTTGGTGGAAGAACTACCGGCCATATTCCAAATGTACTCCCAAATATTTTACCTAATATTTTGCCTGGCATGAGCGGGTTAGCTGGAGACTCAGTTATTACAGGCTCTCAGCGTGTTGAGATTCCTGTTGAAGACGTTCTGCCAGAAGTTGCTAGCTATCAGGCACCTACGTTTAATGGCCCTACGCAGGCTCACATGCATATGGCTCAGGGTTTGATATCACAGATCCCAGCTGACGTGCAGAATTCGCTTAGAACAACTTATGGTGCTGCTCTTACTTTGATTGGTTTGTTAGTAACTAATGATCCTCAATTGCGTCCAGCTCAACTTGCTAATGCGGCAAAAATTTCAAATCTAGATATGAATTTGATTGATCAAGCTAGTCAAAGAATATCTAATCTAGACCGAAGGCTTTACTTGCCTGCTATTGATTTAGGTTTAGGAAGCATACATAACTTACCGTTTGAGAATAAAAGATCTTTAGCAGAAGCTGTTACCTCTATTGAGTCTGAAAGCCAAGATCTTGATTTGTTCAGATGGGTTCTTAGAAGAGTTCTGATTCGCCATTTGAACAGCGAACAAGATACTGGGTCGGGTAAGAAAGAATTGAACCTTAAAGATGTGGAGCCTGAAGCTATTATTGTGTTTGCTGTAATGGCAGGTTATGCGGGATCTAAAGATCTTGTGACTGATTCTTTTGATTCAGCGCTTTCTGCTGCTGGGTATAGCGAACAGCAGATACCTAACCTTGAAGAAATATCCTTTGAGAGCATTGATGAATCATTAACAAAAATCTCGATGCTCAATCGTGATCATAGGCAGAGATTTGTTATGGCTGCTTCAACCGCTGCTATGCACGACGGTAAAATTGGTGTTGAAGAAGCGCAGCTGATAAGGGTATTCGCTGATGCTGTTGGTGAACCAATTCCCCCATTGCTACCAAACATTTAGATCCCTGATATTTGCTACGCAAATTCGGGGATGACGACAAAACACAAGCTGTCTGCTACCCAAGCCATCAATATCAGACTCGATCCGATAATGACCAATCGGTACTAAAGTGATTTAACTTCTTCAGCAATTAGTTTTATACCTTGGCTCACAACGTCGGCGTTCTGAGAATAGGTGACACGAATGCATTGGTCTTTATGTTCCCCATCAGCTAAGAAATGATGCCCTGCAATTGCAAGAACTCCTCTAGCTTTTAGTCTCTCATAAAGTTCTTGCGAAGATATCTTCAGTTCTGGAAACCATAGCCATAAAAATAAGGCGCCTTCTGGTTTATGGATACGATAATTGATGCCTTTAAATTCGGTATGAACCCATTTGACAGCTTGTTCCATTTTGTCTTGGTAGAACGGCCGAATGTAATTATCAGATAAATCTAGAATTTCTCCTGATTCGATAAGGTCGGTTACCAATACAGCGCCTACGCCACTTACCGCTAGATTTGTGACTGCGTTTGTGCGAGCTATGAGATCTGTAATTTCTGTTCTAGCGATTATTATCCCTGTTCTAGTTGATGGTAATCCAAGTTTTGAAAGAGACATTGATAACACAATATTCTCATTCCATATTGGCGTTGCATCAGAAAAAATTATGTGAGGGAAAGGTACACCGTATGCGTTATCGATTATTAATGGGATATCGTGTTCTTCAGCTAGAGCACTTAGTTTATGCACTTCATCATCTGTTAGTACATTCCCTGTTGGGTTTGTTGGCCTTGAAACACAAAGAGCCGAAATGTTCTCATCAATTTTTAGATTATCAAAATCAACTCGGTATTTGAACATGTTGTTGTCAAGCAAATCTATGCTGGCTTCTTGAGCTTGAAACATGTTTTCTGATAATCCTTGATCTGAATAACCTATGTATTCAGGTGTTACAGGAAATAAGATTTTTTTGTGAGACCCATCGCTGAACTCCCCCGCTATGGCATTAAATAGTTGAAAGAATCCGTTTTGGCTTCCGCCGGTAAGAACGATATTTTCTTCTGTTAAATCCCAGCCATAAGTTCTTTTTAACAGACCGGCTAAAGCTACCCTAAAATTTACTTCACCTTTTGGGCTTGTGTAATTGCCGATTAAGTTACGAAACTGTTGTTTATCTTTTGCTATTTCAGATAGTTTTTGTTGCAAATATTCTTCAACTTCTGGAACCTGGCCGGGGTTGCCTCCACCGAGCATCAACATGTCGTTTGAGCCTGACATTGCAGAACCAAGGTCGTCCATTAACTGATTTATGCCGGAGTTAGCATTAAATTTCTCTCCAAATTTCGAAAATTTCATCGCCATCCCATACTCTGCGCTTTAGTACATTATAGATTGCATATTTAGTTGTTTACTGTCGGCTTACAATGAATCGTCTTTAACCTCTGCAAAATATGAATGATGAGACACTCTATTAGTTAGTTCGACTTAATCCGGCTCTAATTGATTCGTTTTCTGATACTCCAGGCTGACCAGAAAAACCAGTTCCATAAACTAATTGAGTTGCCATGTATCCCATGAACACAGGACCGCCAGCGTGCATGGATAATTCGTCTTTAGTTCCCGCTCTGTAGCGTAATCCAACCAATTCAGTTAGTGTTTTCACATCAGCTGTATCATTTAAAACATCAACACCCGCACAGCAGAACTTTTCGAGTAGCTTAATATCTTCTTGATTTTTTGAAGCTAGATTGAATAAAGTGTTGAGACCAGCTGCTGCACTACAAGGATCATTAAAATTACCAGCACGAGCTGAGGTAACAAATCCCGAACGAGTATCTTGTTCATCTTTGCTATACACCGTTCCAGGCCATCTAAAATTAAAATTATTTAATGACTCAGAACTATCAGCAATTGTCTGCCATTCTTCAGAATTTAAAGCAAGAGTGCCTGCTAGTACAAATCGATTTAGTAAATTAATTGTACGATTAAATAAATCTAGCGAATCTTGGCCTTCCACTCCGGCTAGCGTAACATTTTCTGCTACATCACCACTCGCTGGTCTTGTACTCAAAGGAGAATCATTACGAGAAGCTATAATTAATAATTCTGCCAAAAGAACTTCAAAAGGAGCTTCAGGTTTTGAAATACCAAGTTGAGGACTAGAAGGAACATGGACTTGATTTCCAGTAGTTTCAGAGCCTATTAAGCCACCTTCGGCAAACAATCCAGGCATGCTAGATGCAGCAGGTCCAGCTTCAAACCCATCAACTGGCACATAGTCTTCAGCTATCTCGACTTCAGGTGGTGCTGTAAATAAAACTTCGTCTGAAGAATACGCTAAATCAATAAATTCTCTAACAACATGTTCGGGGATATCAAGAAGATTTTCATTTTCAGCTCGTACTAAGTCAACCCATCCTTGCAGAAGGCTTGGGTCTAAATCCCCTCTTTCAAGCTGTTCTAACATAAAAACAGCTACGCCATTTTTGATAGGAATCTTCCATGAATTAGCCCATTGATTATGCATAATGATTTTCTCTGCTATTTGTTCACCTTCTGAATTTACAAGTATCACTACGCTATCATCATTCATAGGTCCATTATTCCTGCGAATATGCTTGAATCTATTTCCAGTTGGAATCCCTATATTTACAGATGAACCTTCAGGTATAAATTGGCCCATCAAATCGACCATCTTTGCTTCGTTTCTAGCATCTAATTCATTACGTTCTTGCTGAGACCTAAGCTGACGCTGACGCTCATCGTTCGATCTGATCTGCTGAACTGCAGAATCTATTGCATGAACTGCACCGGGGTCTGGTGGGTGGAATCCACTAATTCTAAGTAGTGTAGAATTCCAAGTTTCAACTTTCATATGTCCTCGAAGA
>ENA-ORXT01000664-ORXT01000664.1-marine-metagenome-genome-assembly--contig:-NODE-664-length-52738-cov-56.060842_pt1 | contig 52738 bp, 51 predicted proteins | sample MGYA00237868_ERZ511482 | MGnify/ENA metagenome assembly ERZ511482
AGCGGATGACGAGATTTGAACCCGCGACCCTCACCTTGGCAAGGTGATGCTCTACCAGCTGAGCTACATCCGCAAGAGCGAACACTCTAACCGTATTATCTACGGCTGGCGTCAGATTTGTGGTTCTTTCTCTATCTTTCCGCGAACGGCTCCGGCGAAGGCCTGAGCGGAGTCGACCTCGTGGATATCGCCCAGCACCAGGACACCATCGAGACTACTGAATCGAAGCGTGGCCCGACCGGAATCGGCCCAACCCTTGACGTCGTTGACCGCCGTCAAGGGCATTGATTGGATCTCGGGCGCAAACGTGCGACTGTTTGCCATCAGCACCCGGCGGTCCGTCAGCACGGCAACACCATCGTCGGCCATGAACTCGCCGCACACCAACGCCTGAACCTGCTCGCCGGGTTCGAGTGATGTTGCGGCCGCAACCACTGCGGCTTTCGCTCGCTTCTGGGTGGCCGATGGAATGCTCGCAGCAGCGGCACCGAAATTGTGCGGGTCGGGCGGGGTGCCCGACGAGATGTTGCTTGGAGGAATCGGCTCTGCTGCTGGCGGCAACGGATCGGTGGCCGGGCCTGTTGGCAACGGGCCGGTCGCATCCGACGCAGCTCCGGAAGGCGCAGGCGGGGCCGGCGGCACAGCAGCAGGAGCACCCATCGGCGGTGGCGGCGGCGCAGGCGGTACAGGTGGAGCAGCAGCAGGCATCGGCGGCGGACCCGGCGGTACAGGTGGAGCAGCAGCAGACATCGGCGGCGGAACCGGCGGCGCAGGCGGAGCAGCAGCAGACATCGGCGGCGGAACCGGCGGCGCAGGCGGAGCAGCAGCAGACATCGGCGGCGGACCCGGCGGCGCAGGTGGATCAGCAGGCATCGGCGGCGCAGGCGGGGCAGCCACCACAGGAGCAGGCGGCGGACCCGGCGGAGCAGGCGGGGCAGGTGGATCAGCAGGCATCGGCGGAGAACCCTGCGGCGCAGGCGGTTCGGCCACCACAGGAGCTGGCGGAGCAGGCGGGGCAGGCGGTTCGGCCACCACAGGAGCTGGCGGAGCAGGCGGGGCTGGCGGAGTGGGCGGCGTGTCGCTGCCCCCCATGATGCCGCTGGCGGATTCGGGCATGGCATCGCTCGCCGCTGCCGAAGCAGCTGCACCGCCACCGTCGGTGACGTCGCTCAACGACTGATCCTTGACGGCGCCCGCACTATCGACCGCCCCCTGTGCGGCATCCTCGGCATCGGCCGCGGCCGTCTTTGCGGCTCCGAGCATGTCGGCGGGCGCATCGGCGACGGCTGACTTGGCATCGTCGGCGCCATCGACGATGTCGTCGAGCGTCGGCACACCGTCGGCGGATGGAAATGACGGCACCGGCGGCGGAGACAGATCGGGCACATCGGGAATCGGGGGAGGCGGTGGCACCGGTGGAAGGTCTTGATCTGACATAGCAGCGACTGTAGTACAGCTGAAAGAACCCCAATTTAGGTCTGATGCTTTTGGCACCACCACGTCGAACGCCCGCCAACCGTTGCGTGGCGCATCTCATCGCCATCTCGGGGGCACCGCCCCTGGTCATGTCGTTCGGTGAAATGGTCGCCGCGATGGGAGCCACCTCGGTCGTACAGCTCGTCGAGCATCGGCGCCAGCTCTGATGCCAGCTCGCAAATCACCTCGTCGTCGACGGCGTTGGCGGGGCGAAGCGGCGAAACGCCGACACGCCACAGCAATTCATCGACGAGCAGATTGCCCAGTCCGGCGACTCGTTTCTGATTCAGAAGTAGGGCCTTGGTCGCCACCTTGTAGCGGGTGAAAAGTTCGCGCAGTTCATCGACATCGATCGACCAGGCGTCGAAACCGAGCCTGGCGACATCGGGATCGAGTTCTACGCCACCCAGGCGGCGAGGATCATTCATGTCCATGCGCCCGCCACCCTCGAAGTACACCGTGAATCGATGCCAGGCAGGATCCAGTCGCTTGGGCCAGTATTCCAGCTTGTCGATCACCGGCGTGTCGTCGACGATCAAGATGCCGGTCATCCCGAAACGAAGACCCAGTGTTGCCGCCGTGGTCTCGACCAGCATCAGCTTGCCGATTCGGCCCAACGATTCGATCTTTGCGCCGACGAGTGCGGCTCTCAGGCTGTCTGGATCCGTGCGTTTGAGATACCAGTCATCGGGCGTTTCGATCCCCGCAATCGTTCTCCCGACGACTGGCTTGGCCCCACGTCGGTACATCTCGATTTCGAGGAGCTCGGGCATGGGCGATGACGTGAGCCGTTTTCAGCCCGCGGCCCGGTCCAAGAACTTGCCGAGCGCTGCACCGACGGCACCCGCTTCGAGCAAGAACCCATCGTGACCATGCGGGCTCTCGATGATCTGGTACTCGGTCTCGACCCCCGCATTGCGGGCGGAGTCGGCCAGATCGCTCTGCAGCCGAGGGTGATAGAGCGTGTCGGAACTGATGCTGATGCTGAGTACGGGAGCCTGCAACATGGCGAAGGCCCGATCGATGCCGCCGCGGCCGCGACCGACATCGTGGAGGTCCATTGCTCGATTCAAGATGAGATAGCTGTTTGCATCGAACCGACGGGCGAGTTTCTCGCCGTGATGGTCGAGATAGGACTCGACGGAGAAGCGATCCCAGTGACCGAATACGTGCGACGGATCGACCAGGTTGCGTCCGAACCGTTCTTGATAGACCTCGTCGCTGCGATAGGTGATCTGGGCAACGGATCGGGCAACCGCCAGCCCGGCGTGGGGCCCCTCACCCGGCTCGCCATCGTAGTAATCACCGTGGTGCCACTGGGGATCGAGCGTGATCGCCAAGCGGCCGGTGGCGCTCCACCCGATCTGCCATGGCGTTGCCGCCGCAGCGGTGGCGATGGGTGCAATTGCCTTCACCCGGTCGGCGTACATCAGACCCCATTCGAGCACCTGCATGCCACCCATGGATCCGCCGACGACGCCACGCCAGATATCGATGCCGAGCGAGTTCGCCAAGCTGGCCTGCGATCGCACCATGTCGCGGATCGTCACGGTGGGGAACCTCATGCCGTAGGGCTTGGCTGTTTCCGGGTCGATCGAAGCGGGGCCGGTGGATCCTTGGCATCCGCCGAGCACGTTGGCGCACACCACGAACCAACGGTCGGTGTCGATTGCCTTGCCGGAGCCGATCAGCCGGTCCCACCAGCCACCGTCGGGGTGCGCGGCACAGACCCCGCCCGAGGCATGAGCGTCACCGGTCAAGGCATGACATACGAGCACAGCGTTGTCGGCGGCCTCGTTCAGCTCGCCCCAAGTCTCGTAGGCAAGTGTGGCATCGTGCAGCACGCCTCCGCCCTCGAGCACGAAGGGGCGTTGCGCAGTCAGGGAGTGGAACCGGCGATCGCCTACCGGATCACCTTCACGCCATGCACCGGTTACCGGTATGCCACGCGACCACTGGCGCGGTACCTCGAATGGGCTCGGCAAAGAGGGCGTGGACATCGTCAAGAGTGTAGAGCGCCAGTGGCCACTACTCCGTGCGGTTTGGAAGCCGCTCGAGCCACCATGCAACAAGAGCTGGATCTTGCACGCCATAGGCACGGCCCATGAGTGCTGCGAAGTCGGCAAGCTCGAGCGGTGCATCACGCAGCAGGTCGGCCGCTTCGCGCCATGCCCCCGTCTCGGTCGGCAGGGGCAGTTGCAGCACGTCGCGCGCCGCGACCTTCATGGCATTCAAGGACATGGCCGTACCGAAGTTGACAGCCAGCAAATGGGCGCTCACCGCCGGCGCCGATAGTGCTGCCGCCAGCAACCAGAGCTCCTCGGGGTTCTCGCTATGGGGCTCTATCGAGAGCACCGGTGTCGAAGGGACCACCACGCCGTCGGTGTCCACCCAGACCTCGACAACGCGCGTTTGTGTCGCCATGACCACCTTGGGGCGGCGACGGGCGGCGACCCAGCCGTTGAGTTTGGGATTATTGGCAGCCAGCGCGTCGAGATCGATAGTGGGCCGCGTGAACGACTGCTTGGCGAACTTGTAGTTGCGTTCGCCCCATCCGAGATGCATCACATCGATCATGCCAACCGTGATCAACTTGGCGTGTGACGAGTCGACATCGTCGGAGCTCGACTCGGAGACGAAGGGCACGAAACCGTAGAATTGATCGCGAAACCCGGCCGTGGCGGTGGCTCGATCAGCAATGGTCGCGCTGGTTCGACCGACCAGGTCGACGTCGGGCACCGACAACAGCGTCGCCGCCGCACTCCCCCATTGCTGCGCGTTGGGTTGGCTCGACCGCCTGGGCGCAGGCGCGAAATCGGCGCCCACCCGTCGCTCGACATGATCGTGACCATCGCTGCCGCGGCCGAGCACCACGCCGCAGACCTGCACCGCTGCATCGAACACTCGGTCGCGTGCCAACCACAGTCCCGTCAACGATGCTCGCTCGCCTATGTGGCGGCGAACCGACTCACCATGTCGAGCAGCGAGAACCGACACCGGCTGCACCATTGCCAGTTGGCCCTCGTCGCGGGCCGCATCGAGCCCCGCCGCCAGGAAGAGCCAGGCATCGTCGGTGTAGGCACCAACCAGGTCGCCCCACTTCTCGCGTAACGCCACCCGGCGATCTGCGCTGTGTGCCGACGACGAGCGCAGCTGGTTCAGGAACGGAGGATTACCGACTACCCGATCAGCTCGGGGAAGCGGATCGAGCAGCCCGTCCCCGTGATGGATCCCTGAGAGAGCCCGGACTTCGACCTGGTGGTCGAGCCCCCAGATCGCCAGCGCAGCTTCGGCGACAGCCACTGCCCCGGCGTCGATGTCGACGCCGGCCAGTTGGGACAGGACCGCCGACGGTGCTGCGCCTGCGGCCACGAGCTGATCGGCCGCTGCGATCAGGAACGCGGCGCCGCCAACCGACGGGTCGAGCACCGTGTCACCAGCAGTCGGTGGCGCCATCATGGCCAGCAGGTTCCGGGCGACGGCTTCGGGAGTGAGGTGTGCGCCCGTCTTGCGCCGAGCAGTAGGCGCCAATGCCAGCTCATAGGTTCGGCCGAGCATGAACGGCGAGATTTGCGTATCGGCATCGATATCGCTCGCCGAAACGCCAACGCGGTTCTCGAACAACCGCAGGTCAGAACCAATAAGGCTGACGCCTCGTTGGTTCGCAGCCAGTTCGGCCAGTGATGCCACCTGTTCGAGGGCGGTATTGGCCAGTCCGTCAGCCATGGCGCCGAGCAGCAGACGTCATTGTGTCTCGATGGCCGGGTCGCCGAGGGGTGATCCAGGGAGTCGTGCTACGACTCTGTGGGATCCCAGCCACCGAGGTCTTGCAACCGCTCATCGTTCGAGAACACTTCGACGACCGGCTGGCTCAGTCCGAGGCGCTTCTGCAACCGTTTGACTTCGAGTTCTTCGTTCCAGATCGACAAGGTGACTGCCACACCGCTGGCGCCGGCGCGAGCCGTGCGCCCCGACCGGTGCAGGTACGACTTGTGATCCGAGGCCGGCTGGTAATGGATGACCATGTCGATGTCGTCGACATGGATGCCACGGGCCGCTACATCGGTTGCCACCAGCACCCGCAGGTCGCCATTCGAGAAGTCTTCGAGTGCCCGCTCGCGAGCGTTCTGCCGCAGGTCACCATGGATGGCACCGGCGGCGACGCCGAGATCGTTCACCGCGTTGACCAGGCGATCAGCCCCGTGTTTGGTCCGGCTGAAGACCAGCGTGCGGTTCGAGGCTTCGGCTATGGCAGCCACGACATTGGGGCGATCCATTTCGTGAACCAGCAGGAAACGATGCTTCATCGAGTCGACCGTGGTCGTTGGAGACTCGACTTCGAAACGAGCGGGATCGGTCTGGTAGCGAGTGATCAGCCGATCGACGACACCGTCGAGGGTGGCCGAGAACAGCAGCGTTTGATGCTCGCCAGGGATATGACGCAGAAGCCATTCGACCTGCGGCAGGAAACCCATGTCGGCCATGCGGTCGGCTTCGTCGACGATGACATGGACAACGTCGTCGAGGACGACCTCTTTGCGCTCGATCAGATCGATGAGCCTGCCCGGCGTTGCCACCACGAAGTCGACGCCTTTGTGCAAGCGTTTGATCTGCTTCTCGATGTCGGCGCCGCCATAGATCGCACAGATATTTCGATCGAGCGCCTTGGCCACCGGAGCGAGTTCATCGTGCACCTGCACGGCCAACTCTCGAGTGGGCACGAGCGCAAGCGCCAGTGGACTGCCCTTGTCGGCGATGCCGAGTTGATGCAGAACCGGCAGGCCGAATGCGAGCGTCTTGCCCGACCCGGTCTTGGCCTTACCGCACACGTCGCGGCCGGTGATGGCATCGGGGATCGACAGAGCTTGGATCGGGAACGGTTCAGTGATGCCCCGATCCTCGAGCGCTTCGACGATTGGTTCGGCAAGTCCAAGGTCAGCGAAAGTTTCAGACATTGGCTGCGATGGTACAGCGTTGCTGCTTGGCTTCGACGAACCTCGCCCTTCAGCCGCTCGCCTTCAACACGCTCACCTGCGCCAGGGAAACAATGGAGAACGAGTCAGTCTTGGAGTTGGCTCATCACGACGCGCCCATTTCGAACCGGAACACCTTCGGCCCGGAGCTTCTCGTTCTGGCGTTGTTCGCCGCCGGGAACCAATCGGCCATTGGCCGCCACTACCCGCCACCAAGGGACCTCGCTTCCATAGCGGCGCAACGTAGAACCCACCGCCCGGGCTGCTCCTGGCTTGCCGACTTCGGCCGCGACTTCGCCGTAGGTCACGATCTCGCCGCTTTTCAGGGCGCCGATCATGTCGAGCACGTCGGCCTCGAACGGTGTGAGTTCTGCGTTGGACACTAGGACTGAACGAGCGCCACGATCTCGATCGGCTCTGGGAAACCGTTGACGGTCACGGGCCCGATCGAGATGGCTTCGGTGTTCACCATGATGGCGGAGACGAAATCCTTGGGCGCCAGGAGTTGACCAGGCAGCGCTTTGTCGCATAGGCGCGACGCCAGGTTCACGATCGAGCCGATGTAGTCGTCGCCCTCGAACAAGATGACCGGGCCCGTGGCCACGCCGGCTCGAAGCGGCAGCGGCGAGTCACTGTCGGTGAAGATCTTGCGCATCTCGGTCATGGTCTCGGCCAGGTCCTCGGCCTCGACGCCGATGAGCATGGCGCCGTCGCCCAACCATTTGGCGATGCGTACGCCATGTCGGGCACAGACCTCTCGGGTGACGTCACGAAAGAACTTGAGCGCACCGACCGCAGCTTCGTCGCCTTCTTCCATGGTGTAACGGGTGAAACCGGAGAGGTCGATGAAACCAATCGTGCGCGTAACCCGGTTTTCATACGGGTTTCCGGTGATGAAGGTCACCTGCCGAGCGTATCGCTGACTCGCCGAAGCGAAAGGCGATTATCGCGACTCTTCAACCGCCAAAGTCGGTCGTTTTTCGTGGGCGCATCGCAGTGCACGCGGGGTGGGTCGAGTGCCACATCGGCTCCATGTCGTCACGGCACGGGCGATAGCGTGCGGCCATGGGCCAATTGGTAGATCTTGGAACAACCTATGCATGGCTGAGCGACGAACATCGGCCCGGCGCAACCAACAGCGGCGTGGTGGTCGACGATGATGGCGTGACCGTTGTCGATGCGCAGCTCACGCCGGCTCGAGGCGCCGAGCTCTTCGCCGCCGTCGATGCGCTCGGACTGCCCATTCGCCGACTGGTCTTCTCCAGCTCGCACATGCCCTTCGTCGGCGGCTCGTCGGCCTTCGTGCTGCCTGCCGTGTACGGGACAGCGCAGGTGAGTGCCCATATGGATCAAGAACCCAACCTCGACGGATGTGCGTCGCTGTACCCCGACGACGCCGGGGATCTGCATCTGATTGCTGATCACCCGTGTCGGAAAGTCACCCACACCGTGGCCGAGGGGGCGTGGCTGACGGCTTCGGCGGTCGCTGCCCCGGTCGCTGGCGAGCTCGACGAGAACCTGATCGTGCAGGTGCCCGAGTCACAGATCGTCTTCGGCGGCGCCATGTGCTCGTTTGGCATCACGCCCATGGCCGGGCTCGGCAACCCGGCTGCATGGGCCGACTCACTCGACACGCTGCTGGCTTGGGGCGAGATCTTCGTGCCCGGCCACGGCCCGATCGGCGGCAACGAAGAGGTACTGGCCCAGCAGGCGTACCTGCGGGCATGCGTCGACGCGCAAGGTGATCCTTCGGCCTTGGGCGACGGACCATGGCGCGAGTGGTCGGGGCAGGAGTACAACGCCATCAATATCGACCGGGCTGCGCTGCTGGCGCAAGGTGTCGACGAACCACCAGCCTCGCTGCTGCGCCTACTCGGCGTCAGCTGAGAGAAATCCTTCCCAGGCGACATGGATTGCAGCGCTACGTCCGCTATGTTTTGAGAATGGTTCTCGTTACTCGTAAATTCTGGCCCCCGTTTCTGGTGGTTTGTATGTTTCTCGTGGCATGTGGTGGTTCTGACCCAACGTCTACAGCCACCGAATCCGAGGTGGTCGTCGCCGACAGCGCCGCAGTAGCCGATGACGCCGACGCTGGTGAAGACGAAGATCACGACGACGAAGATCACGACGACGAAGATCACGACGACGGTGATCACGACGACGAAGATCATGATGAAGATGATCACGATGACGAAGATCACGATGACGAAGATCACGACGAGGATCATGATCACGACGATCATGACGAAGACGGCGGTGCCGCAGGCGGACTTGACGCTCACGTCCATGGTTCGGGTGAGCTGATGGTTGCCTGGAGCGGTAGCGATGTGGCGATCGACCTCATCAGCCCGGCCGACAACATCTTCGGGTTCGAAAAAGAGCCATCCTCCGACGAAGAGCGAGCGCTGGTAGACGCACAAACGGCGCTCCTCACCCAGCCGGGCGTGTTGACTTTCAACGATGAGGCCGGTTGCGAGTCGACAGCGGAGCCAGAGGTAGAGGTCGTCTTTGAAGGAAGCCACGCCGAGGTCACGGCTTCGTGGTTGTTCGTGTGTGCCGAAGCCGATGAGATCAACCAGCTCGACACGTCGGCGCTGTTCGAGGCGTTCCCCGGCTTCGAAGACATCGATGCCCAGTGGGTGTCCGACACATCGCAGTCGGCCGCCGAACTGTCGCCATCTTCCACCATCCTGCGGCTCGAGTAAGGATGAGCCAACCGGTCGTGCGTCTCGACGATGTGACGTTTCGTTGGCCGGGCCAACAGACGAACACCATCGACATCGAGAAACTGAGGCTCGATGCGGGCGAACATCTCTTTGTCCGAGGTGCCAGCGGAAGCGGCAAGACCACCCTGTTGAATCTGCTGGCAGGCATCCACGTACCCACAACCGGCCAGATTCATCTGCTCGACAAAGATCTTGCCGCGCTCTCTCCCAGCCGCCGCGACCAATTCCGAGCCGATCACATCGGTGTGGTCTTTCAGCAGTTCAACCTGCTGCCATATCTGTCGATCCTCGAAAACGTCACCGTCGCGTGCGCATTCTCGAGCCGCAAGCATGATCGAGCCTCGTCGGCGGTCGACGTCAAGACCAGCGCTCAGCGGTTACTCAGGTCGCTCAATCTTGGCGACGATCTGCATTCGAGACCCGTCGCCGAGCTCAGTGTTGGCCAACAACAACGTGTAGCGGTGGCGCGAGCACTGATCGGCAGCCCCGAGATCCTGATCGCCGACGAACCAACCTCGGCGTTGGACGCCGACAATCGCGATCGCTTCCTGGACCTGCTCTTCCAAGAAGCAAGCGCACACGGTTGCACCCTCATATTCGTCAGCCACGACCCCGACCTGGCTCGACGGTTCGACCGCAAGATCGAGCTCGCGCATCACGATCCCCAACCCGAGATCTCGTTGTGACTCTGCTTCGAATCGCGTTCAAAAGTGCCCGGTTCCGCCGCACCAGCCTGCTGCTGACGGTTGTTTCCATAGCCATCAGCGTGACCCTGTTGCTCGGCGTCGACGTGGTACGCAAAGAAGCAAAGGGCAGCTTTCTCAACACCATCTCGGAGACCGACCTGATCGTTGGCGCCCGCAGCGGACCGACCAATCTGTTGCTCTACAGCGTGTTCCATATCGGCAATGCGACCAACAACGTCACGTGGGACTCCTACCAAGAGATCGCAGGCCGCGACGAAGTCGCATGGACCGTTCCCATCTCACTTGGCGACTCACACCGCGGGTTCCGCGTCATGGGCACCACCGAGGACTACTTCGACTTCTACCAGTACGGAAACAAGCAAGCGCTCTCGTTCGACAAGGGCGCAGCGTTCGATGGCGTCTACGACGCCGTGCTCGGCTCAGACGTGGCCCGAGATCTCGGATATGAAATCGGTGATGAGGTCATCTTGTCTCACGGACTGGTGTCGGTCGACTTTGCCGCCCACGACGACAAGCCCTTCACGGTTGTGGGCATTCTCGACCGGACCGGCACGCCGGTCGATCGCACGCTGCAGGTGAGCCTCGCCGGAATCGAGGCGATTCACATCGATTACCAGGGCGGCACCCGTTCCGCCCTGACCCTGGATGCCGAACAAGCACTGCGGTTCGATCTCACACCCACGTCCATCACTGCGTTCATGGTCGGGCTCGAGAATCGAGCAGTCACGTTCCGGTTGCAACGCGACATCAACGACTATGCGGGCGAGCCATTGTCGGCAATCATTCCCGGAGCAACACTGGCCGAGTTCTGGCGATCGATCGCCACCATCGAGCAGGTCCTTTTCGTGCTGTCCGGCTTTGTGCTCGTGGCCGGTCTGCTCGGCATGTTGACCACTATTTTGTCGACCCTGAACGAACGCCGACGTGAGATCGCCGTGCTGCGGGCGATTGGAGCCAGACCAACAAGTGTCGTGTTACTGATCGTGCTGGAGACGCTGGTCGTGGTCACGGCCGGCTGCGCACTGGGGGTCGCCCTGCTCTACGGCCTTCTGGCTGTGTCGAAAGGCCTAGTGGCCCGGCGTTTCGGCGTTGATCTGACACTGTCATGGCTGGACACCACGCAGGGGGCGATACTTTTGGCGGTAGTCCTTGGGGCTACAATCGTGTCTCTGATCCCCGGCTTCATTGCGTATAGGCGATCGATTCAAGATGGTCTCGCTATCAGACTCTGAGCACATGACTTCACCTCCCTCACTCTTCCACCGACATCTCGTCGCCATCGTTGCGCTGTTCTCTTTCCTTACGGTTGCGTGTGGAGGAGCCGTTGTGAGTGAAACGGCAACCGAACGAACGATTGCGGACCAGGCGCTCGCAACCGAAGCACCGCCGGCCAGTGCACCCGCCCCCACCGCGCCAGCGACGAACGAACCGTCGGCCGCAGCAGCGCCGGCGGCAGGCGGCCACAGCTACGGTGCCTCACTGGCCGAGTTCACCGGAAAGGGCGACGGCGCGCAGAGCGCAGCTCGTGCCCAGGCCTCTCCCGACGCAAAGTTCATCGAATGGGGCGACCTCATTCCGCCCGGCGCCGCCCCCGAAGAAGTGTTCGCTCGCTTCGAAGAGCAACTCGAAGCGGTCGAGATCGGATCGCCCGAGTCCAGTGCCCTGTACCAGCAGATGCAGGCCGAATTCGATCCTGCAGCCGTGAACCCGAACCTCGACGGTCAAAAGGTCTGGCTTGCCGGTTTCGTAGCACCGCTGACCTACGACGATGACATCGTGACCGAGTTTCTGTTCGTGCCCACCTTCGGTGCGTGTATCCATGTTCCGCCCCCACCGCCGAACCAGACGATCATGGTGAGCGTCGACCGCGACGATGGCCTCACCGTCGAAGATTCGTGGGGTGCCGTGTGGGTCGAAGGCACGCTGACCCTGGCGTCAACATCAACTGATCTTGCCGATACGAGCTACACCATCACCGGCGCAACCAGCGGCGTCTACACCGACTTTTGAAGTTTTCGAGCGCAGACTGGCAGCGTCCTGCAGGATGTCAGGCGCAACCAGCGGCGTCTACACCGACTTGTGACGTAGAGCCTGCGTCGTCCGGCGCTGGCTCGCAGGCGACTTTCAGTCTGTGAGCCAGAGTGCTTGCCATGGATCGAGCGTGACCGTGCGATTCATGTGGTGGTCGCTGATCAGGTCGTGCAGACCGAAGGCCTCGGGGATGGTCACCGTGACTGGTTCGCCTGCCATGTTGTGTACGGCGAACACGGTCTGAGCTTGGCTGCGCCGCTCGAGCGCCACCACTCGGTCATCGAGCACATGCACTATCTGGTCTGCGCTTGGATCGAACGCCGACTGAACCCGTCGCCGACGAATCAGATCACCGAGCTGCGCCGAAACCTGCGAACGCCAACCCGAGCTCAACCGCTCCTTTGCCTGGGCGACCGAGAGTGTGCCGCGATTGATGTCTCGCTTGTGCCCCGACGCGGCCGCAGCCTCGGCCTCGCCGGGCGACACCAACATGGAGTGAACATAGATCGCGGGAATCCCCTGCACCGCCAGCATGAGCGCGTGGGCGACCACGAATCGCTGCGCCGTTTCCCCCTCGGGACCAGCAAGCAAGTCGGCCAGCGCGACATTCAGCTCGTAAGGACGTGGACCCCCGGGTGCGCTGTACTCCGAGAAACCACCTCCGACCTCGATCGCCTGATCGATCATCGGCTTCAGGTCGGCGCGAGAGATCAGATCCTCGATGGGTCGCAGACCAAGTCCGTCATGGCTGGCAATGAAGTTCAAGAACGCGCACCCGGGTGGCGCAGGGTCGAGGCGACCTAGCCAACTCGTGAGTGTGCCGCCCTGCCCGGTGATCAACGACCAGGCAATCAACGGCGCCAATGTGAAGTTGTAGACAACGTGGGCCTCGTCGCCATCGCCGAAGTAGGAGATGTTGTCGCCGTGCGGCACGTTGGTCTCGGTGATCAGCAAAGCTGCCGGGTCGCGCAACTCGAGCAGCGTGCGCATCAGCTTGACGATCTGGTGAGTCTGCGGCAGGTGTATGGAGTGGGTACCGATCTGCTTCCAGAGATAGGCAATGGCATCGAGTCGAACCCGGGTGGCGCCCTGCGAGAGGTAAAAGCCCAGGATGGAACAGAACTCGACCAACACGTCGGGATTCGAGAAGTCGAAGTCGATCTGGTCATGGCTGAAAGTGGCCCAGACATGTCTCGTGCCGGATGCGGTCTCGACTTTGCGCAGCAGCGGATGGGTCCGAGGCCGCGTGACCATCGACAGGTCAGCATCGGGATCGGCGGTGACGTAGAAGCTGCGGCCGGGTGATTCGTCGTTCAGAAATTGCGTGAACCATTCACTGTCGGCCGAGCCGTGGTTGCAGACCAGATCGACCATGAGTCCCCCGTTACCGACCACCTGCGCCAGGTTCGACCAATCCCCCAGCTCAGAGGAGATCGAGCGGTAGTCGATGACCGCAAACCCACCATCGCTGCTCGACGGGAAGAACGGCAGCACGTGAACGGTGCTGAACACCGACGCGAAATATTCGTCCCACACCTGTCGCAGCGACTGCAGGTGGGGCTGTGATGGGTCGGTGAAGGTGCCGCCATAGGTGATCATCACGACTTCATCGGAACTCGGCAGCTCAGGCGCGGGCAGTGGCTGTTGCTGATCAGCAACGTCGAAAGCGTGGAGTAGCCGACGGGCCAGTGCATGACAAGCGGCTTGGTCGAGATCGGTATACACGCAACCGATCTGATGGCTCACTCGTTCATGAGCGGTGAGCTGGTTCATGTCTCGGGTGGATCCTCGCCGTCATCAAGATCTGCTGCTTCTTCGAGATCTGCGACATCGGAAACGGCCACCACGGCGGTTGGCCCGCCGGCGATGGCTTCTGGCGACATAGTATCGATGTCGACTTCGACCTGGTAGCGAGATACATAGGACGAGATGAAGCCCTGCAGCGTCGCCGACACCGGCAGGGCCAGCAATGCGCCCACCGGGCCCAGAATAGCCGTGCCGGCAATGACCGAACCGAAGGCCACGGCGGGATGTACCGCCATGGCTTGAGCCGTCACGCGCGGTGAGACGATGTAGTTCTCGATCTGTTGCCACACGACCATGAACAGCACGACCCACACGGCACTGATCGGCCGATCAGCCAGTGCAATCAGAACCGGCAGAACAGCCGCGACATACGTACCGATCACCGGCACGAACTGGCTGAGCAACGCCACCCAGATCGCCAGCACGATCGAGAAGCGAATGTCGATCACCTCGAAGGCAATCCAGTGCACGATGAACGCGATGATGACCAGAATCAGCCGAGAAGCGATGTAACCGCCGGTCTTGGCGGTGCCGATATCCCAGATCTCGAGCACGGTCTTCTGTTGCCGTGGTGGCAGCATGGAACAGATCGTGCGGCGAAATTTTGGGCCTTCGGCCACGAGATAGAACGTGAACAGAGCGATTGTGAAGATGTCGAACAGCGCGAGCACGATCGCGCCACCGAAGTCGACCAAACCACCAGCCAGGTCCGACGCACGGCCCCGGAACTCGCCTGATGTAGATACCGAGCGCTGCAGTTCGTTCAGGTCTATCGACTCGTCGACGTTGTCCTGCAGCCATGTCTCGAGCGATGCAACCCGCTGAGGAGCCTCGTCGACCAGCTCCTCGATCTGCTCAGCAATGACCTGGCCCATGGCGATGCCGAACCCGGTGATGCCACCAATGATCAACAGAAAGACGAGGCCGGTACCGAGGCCCCGACGCACGCCTCGGCGTTCGAGCGCGTTCACGAAGGGTTCGATCGCGAATGACAAGAAGATCGAGATGAAGACCAGGACGAGCAGCCCGCTCAGCCGCCGGGCCAACCACCAGACCACGACCAGACCAACGACCGTGCTGAACAATCGAAGGATCGCGCCGTTGACCCAACTGGGGGTTTTGGCTCGCTCCGCGAACCATCCATCTCGAGCAGGCGTGTTCTCGGCGATGTTGGGGGGTGCCTCGTCCACGTGACTCCGGTGATGAGAAGGGCGGCTAGCTACAGCCGCTCGTGCTGCCGCAACTCTGGCACGCGTAGCAGCTGCCTGCACGCACCATGATCGTGCCGCAGTCCATACACAGTGGTGCGTCGGTCGTGCTCAGCCCCAGTTCCAGCTGGGCTGCGCGGTCGACGGTGACGGGTTCGGGGATGAGATCGAGTCCTGGTGAAGACATGGTCGCTGCCTCGACTACGCCGGGCAACGTGGGCTGGGTGCGCTCGTCGACGGTGAATATGTTGAGCGCCGAGCGTTCGTCGGGCGACAAGTAGTCGATAGCCAACCTGCGAAAGAGGTAATCGATCAAGCTGCTGGCGATACGCAGTTCTGGGTCGTCGGTCATGCCAGCTGGTTCGAAGCGCATGCCGACGAAAGCCTGCACGAACGCACCCAGTGGCACGCCATATTGCAGCCCGTGGCTCAAGGAGATGGCGAAGGCATCCATGATGCCGGCCAGGGTGGAGCCCTGCTTGGACACCCGAACGAAGATTTCTCCGGGGCGACCGTCGTCGAACTCGCCCACAGTGACGAAACCCTTGCAGTCTGCAACGCGGAACTCGAACGTGCGTGAGCGGCGCGATCGCGGCATACGACGGCGCTCGGGCACTGCCTGTGGCTGCTCTGCATGCGAGGTTGTCTTGGGCGTTTCGTTGTTGCCGGAGGTGGAGATTCCTGATGACAACGGTTGGGCAACCTTGCAATTGTCACGATACACCGCGACCGCCTTGACCCCGGTGCGCCAGGCATCGACCAACAGTGACTCGATGTCTGCCGCGGTAGCGGTCTGCGGAAGATTGACCGTCTTGGAGATACCCCCGGACAGGAAGGGCTGGGCCGCAGCCATCATGGCCACATGGCCAGAAGCATCGATGGCATTTTCGCCAACCGAACAGGCGAACACGTCGAGGTGCTCGGGGTTCAGGTCCGGGGCGCCCTCGATGCTGCCGGTCGATTCGAGATGCTCGACGATTGCATCGATGCGAGAGGGGGCGTAGCCCAAGCGTCGAAGGGAACGAGGAACCGTGCGGTTGACCATCGCCAGGAAGCCACCGCCGACGAGCTGCTTGTGCTTGACCAATGCGAAGTCGGGCTCGATACCGGTCGTGTCACAGTCCATCATGAAACTGATCGTGCCGGTAGGGGCCAAGACCGTGGTCTGGGAGTTGCGCACACCACTCTGTTCGGCGAGTTCGTAGGCGTCGGTCCAGGACTCGGCAATGGCGTTTGCCATGTCTTCATCGAGAACGGATCGATCGAGCGCAGCGGCGGCACTGCGATGCATATCGAGCACGTTCAGCATGGCGTCGCGGTCTTCGGCATATCCCTCGTAGGGGCCCATACGGCAAGCAATACGAGCTGACGTGCGGTAGGCCTCGCCGGTCATGAGCGCAGTAATTGCGCCGGCCATGCTGCGTCCAGCATTGCTGTCGTACGCGTTGCCTGTAGCCATGAGTAGTGCGCCCAGATTGGTGTAACCCAGGCCGAGCTGGCGGTAACGACGAGTATTCTCACCGATCTTTTCGGTCGGGTACGCCGAGTGGCCGACCAGGATCTCCTGGGCGGTGATCATGATCTGGCTGGCGGCACGGAAACCTTCGACGTCGAACTGGTCGTCGTCTCCCAGAAAGCTGAGCAGGTTCAGGCTCGACAGATTGCATGCACTGTTGTCGAGATGCAGGTATTCGCTACAGGGATTGCTGGCATTGATCGGCCCTGCCGTGGGCGAGGTGTGCCATTTGTTGATGGTCGTCTCGAACTGCACGCCCGGATCGGCGCACTGCCATGCGGCCTCGGCTATATCGGAGAAGATCTCGCGTGCTGGCCGAGTCTCGATGACCGTGCCGTCGGTGCGAGCAATGAGATCCCAGGGCCCGTCGTCGACCACGGCCCGCATGAACTCGTCGGACAAGCGAACCGAATTGTTGGCGTTCTGGTACTGCAGCGAGTGAATGTCGTCGCCGTCGAGCGACATGTCGAAGCCGGCCGCTGCCAGCGCATGCGCTTTCTTTTCCTCGTTGGCCTTGCACCAGATGAATTCGCCGACATCGGGGTGGTCGACATCGAGCACGACCATCTTGGCGGCGCGACGGGTCTTGCCGCCACTCTTGATCGTGCCTGCCGACGCATCGGCGCCGCGCATGAAACTGACCGGCCCGCTCGGCTGACCGCCGCCGTTCATCTTCTCTTTCGATGAACGGATACGGCTGAGGTTCACGCCGGCGCCGCTACCGCCCTTGAAGATGCGGCCCTCTTCGGTGTACCAGTTGAGGATGGACTCCATGTCGTCGTCTACCGACAAGATGAAACAGGCAGACGACTGCTGAGGGACATCTGCAACACCGATGTTGAACCACACCGGCGAATTGAACGCCGCACGCTGATTCAGCAGCAACCAGGTGAGCTCAGCTCGAAACGTGCCAGCCTCGGCCCCGTCGGCGAAGTAGCCGTCGGCCTCGCCCCAGTCGGCAATGGCGGTGACCACTCGGTCGATGACCTGGCGCAAAGACCATTCACGGCTATCGGTGCCTTGCTGGCCACGGAAGTACTTCTGGGCCACGATCTTGCCGGCGGTCTCGGACCATGTGATCGGGAACTCGACATCGTCTTGGGCAAACACCGTGGCGCCGGTTATTGCATTGGTGATCTCGATCGAACGGCGTTCCCATTCGAGCTCGTCGTCGGGGTGCACACCTTCGATCGTGAACCATCGACGCAACCCGATTCGGGTCTGTTCCGGAGCTAGGGACATGAGTGAAGTCTATTTCGGGTAGCGAAGCACGCGGCACGGCGGCACAGAAAGCGGGGCGCATCGCAACATCGAAGCTCAGGTCACAGGCGGTGGATCCGGTCCCCCGCCTGAAGGTTTCGCTCTCGACCCACCACGGTCTCAGAACTTGCCACAGGCCGAACTGCGAAGTGCTGCGATGCACCCACGGCTGAAGACACTAGAGACTCCAACCTGTGGATAGCTAGGAGGATTTGTTGTGGATTTCGCGTCGCTTATCCACAGCCACCGTTCTCTGCTGGCCTTCGCCAGATCCCAGCCACGCAATCGTGCCACAGATCCCCGGCAACTTGCGTAACCGACCCGCCCAACAACGCAGGACCCACACCCCCAACCTGCGTAACCGACCCGCCCAACAACGCAGGACCCACACCCCCAACCTGCGTAACCGACCCGCCCAACAACGCAGGTTTGGGTGAAGCGGTGGTTGAACCAGGGGACGTTCGTGGGGCGCCTCTACGATGTTCGTGTGGCCAGGTCGGTGATCATTGTTGGAGCAGGGCCTGCGGGTACGGCGGCGGCAATCGAGCTGAGCCGAGCCGGCGCAGAGGTCACGGTGGTCGACAAGGCCGTGTTCCCCCGCGACAAGTGCTGTGGTGATGGCCTGACGTCGGGGGCGCTGCGCCATCTCGATCATCTGGGCCTCGACCCGGGCGATGTGTCGACCTGGAAACCCGTGGCCGACGTGTGGATCACCCGACCTTCGGGTGATCCCATGTTGTTCCCCTTGCCTCGCGGACCCGGCCAATTCGCTGCGATCGCAGCTCGCCAAGATCTCGACATGGCGCTGGTGAACCTGGCCATCAAGGCCGGAGCCACCATCCGTCAGGGCGTAGCGCTGGAATCGGTTGCGCTCTTCGACGACCGAGTCGAAGTCACGACCTCCGACGGGCCACTGACCGCCGATTGGCTCGTCGCTGCCGACGGTATGTGGTCGCCAACACGCAAAGCACTGGGGCTACGCCAGGGCAGCTACCGCGGCGAATGGCAAGCCTTCCGTCAGTACTTCAGCAATGTTTCGCCCCGAGCCGCCGAGGATCTCTTCGTCTGGTTCGAGCGCGACATCCTGCCCGGCTACATGTGGTGCTTCCCACTGCCCGACAACCGAGCAAACGTCGGCTTCGGTGTCATGGCCGGCGGCGCGCACAAGAACAAGGAACTGGGCGATCTGTGGCGCGATCTGCTCGAACGGCCCCATATTCGCGGGATCATCGGCGACGACGCCGAACCCGAGGGAACCCGCAAGGCGTGGCCCATTCCTGCCCGCATCGGCGAGTTGCCCCTGACTGCACATCGCACGTTCTTCGTGGGCGACGCCACCGCTGCGTGTGACCCGATGACCGGCGAGGGCATCGGCCAAGCTCTGCAAACCGGCATGGCCGCCGCCGAGGCCATCATTGCCGCCGCTCATCCGACAGGCGCAGCAGCCCGCTATGAACTCGATGCCGATCGCGATCTCGGCGTCGACATGCGCTTCGCCGCCGTTCTCGGTCCGATGCTCGGCAACCAGGCTGGCGCCGAGTGGGCGCTCAAAACCGCTGGCATGACCAACTGGACAAGCCGAAACTTCGCCCGCTGGCTGTTCGAGGACTACCCCCGGGCGCTACTGGGCACGCCTCGACGTTGGAGCCGAGACATGTTCACCAAACCCGGCGCATTCTCACACTGACGCAGCCCCGCTAGTTGGTGCGGCGCCAGACCTGAGCCTCGCCCCAGTACGGAAAGTCGAACTCGGGGTCGAGATCGCTCACCAAGGAGCGCACCTCGGCCACCAAGTCGTCTTGTTGCGCTTGCGGCAGGCAGGCGATGAAGCTCGTCGACAGACACCGGTCCACCGTATGATCAGGATTCGACGGCTGTGGATTGGCGGCCCTGACCTCGTCGACGAGCTCGAATCGCTGGTCGCGTTCGATCGCTCGGCGCCAGGCGGTTCCACCCACCTGGGACACTGCTGAGCACTACGTGCGACGGCCCAGCGACCATTCATCACCGCTCGCTGCGTTCTAATAGACCGCCATTCCAGGCCGAGGAGTGCCGGCTTTCGACGCCTTGCGAGCGGCGCGACTGACCGACGATACGAAACACCGGCATTACTCAGCCGCGTCCTAAGCTTGCCGGGTGACAGACGCAGGATCGCTACTTGCTGCCGTGGACGAGTGGGACGATCGGGTCGACGAATGGTTCGACCAGCTTCGAGGTAACCCCACGTTCGACTGGCTGTTCTATGCTGCGTCGGATCTGGCCGATCACAGCCGCCTATGGCATCTGTTGGCGACCGGGCGCGCCGCCGCTTCGCTACGAGCCGAGCCGGCTGCGGTGCGACTGGTGGTGGCGTTGGCGATCGAATCCGGGCTGGTGAACGGCGTAGTGAAGTCCATCTTCAACCGATCACGGCCGATCATTTCCCGTGAGCGTCCACTCCGGCTGCGTATCCCTCGCACCAGCAGCTTCCCCAGCGGTCATGCCAGCGCAGCGGCGATGTCGGCGGTTTTGCTCGCCGACCGGAGTCGGGTGGCGCCGCTCTATTTCGCAGCGGCTGCCGTCGTGTCAGTGAGCCGTGTGCATGTACGCATTCACCATGCATCCGACATCATCGGCGGCGCAATCGTGGGCACCGCACTGGGCGCGCTCGTCAAGCGGATCTCCCCGCTGCGCTAGTACAGCCCGTTCACACGGCGCTGAGTTCGCATTCGGCCTCAGGGCAATTCGCAGTGGCGACGCGCTGGGGCGCGACCTTACGCCGGCAGTGGCTCGGGACTCACGGCCTCTGCTACCGGAGCAAGAAGAAGGCGCAGATCGAGCAGCAGGTTGGTCACATCGCTTGCCGTGACCATGTCACGTGCCGCCAGGTGGAGGAGCTCGCCATCGATGACCGCAAGGGCCTGATCAACAACGTTCGTTTCGCTCGTTTCAGTCACGACGTCACCTTAACGCGGATTGATGCAGACGTAGGCCTCGGCTCATGCACCCGGAGCCAGACCTTCGATTGCCTCGGGCACATTCACGCCAGGGAAGGGCATGATCGACAACGATGCTGTGGTCACGCCGTTGTCGAAGAAGCGATCCAGATGATTGCGGCATTGGTCGATCGAACCGCTGATGATCAACTCGTCGACCACCGATTCCGGAATTGCCGCCAGCGATCCCTTGCGGTCGCCTTCGGCCCACAAGCCCCAGCTCTCCTCCATGGCGGGCGTGCGTCCCATCCATTCGTGGAACGCCTTGTACACGGGCACGTTGAGATAGGCAGCAATGGCCCGGCGGCCCTGTTCGAGCACCGCTTCTCGGTCTTCGGTCGGTGCCACGAACAGGCGGGCCACCATCTCGCGTGGCGCACCGTTGGCGGCATCGTGCACGATGGCGGTCACCTTGGCGACGTCTTCGGCCGAAAGCCAGTTGATGATCGCCCCGTCGCCCATGCGACCGGCGAGCTTCAACATGCCTTCTCGCAGCGCGGCGATCATGATCGGCGGTTGCTCCTCGAGGCGCACGCCCAGCCGGAAGCCCTTCACGCTGAACGTGTCGTAGTCGTTGGTGACCTTCTCACCGGTCAACGCAGCCCGCAGGAAGGCGACGGTGTCTCGCACTCGCTTATAGGGCTCGTCGAACGGAATGCCGTTCCAGTTCTCGACGATCACATTCGAAGAACTGCCGACTCCCAGCACGAACCTGCCCGGGGCGGTGTCGACCATCGACGCCACGGTCGAGGCCATCAGTGCCGGGCCGCGGGTGTAAGCCGGGATGATCGCCGTTCCCAGCCGCATAGACGGCGCCCACTGCGAGGCCAGAACCAGCGGCGTGAATGCGTCGTGGCCCATGGCCTCGGCGGACCACAGATCGGTGTAGCCCAGTTTCTCGAGCCGCTGGATCGCATCCTTCTGGGCATGCAGAGGGCCATCGAGTGGCACGGTCATTCCAACACGTTTGGTCATGCCTCAAGCCTGACAGGCGGCGGCCACTGCCCCAAACGCGGCGCACCATTCGCTTTATGGCGGGCCACGAACCTTGGACGACATTGGTTTGTCGGCGTAGTTTCTCGACATGGTGAATGATCCGCCAATCGATTGGGCAACGGACTTCGACGTTGGTGATCCCCGCTACGAAGCGAACCCCTACGAGATCTGGGACGAGCTGCGAGAGAGCTGTCCGATAGCGCACACCAATCGCCGAGGCAGCGCCTTCCTACCCACCACCTATGACGACGTGGCGGCGATCGCCTACGACACGGAGCACTTCTCGTCTCGGCGCACCAACGTGTTGCCCGAACCTGCGGGAGCCACGCTGTTGGTCGCGCCGCCGATCACGTCTGATCCACCGTTTCACACCAAAGCCCGCCAGGTGCTGCTGAGCTACTTCGGGCCGAAGAACATCGCCCATCTCGAAGCCCATACCCGCCAGGTGTGTGCCGAGCTGCTCGACGCCATCGAAGCGACCGGCGCACCGACAGCTGATGCTGCAGGCGACTACGCACAACACATTCCCGTGCGGGTGATCGCCCACATGCTGGGCATCCCCGAAGAAGACGAAGCCATCTTCACGGGCTGGGCCGTTGCCATCTTCCAGGACGGTGTCGACGATCCGGACATCATCCGCAATGCCACCAAGGAGATCCTGGCGTACTTCGCAGCTCAGATTGCAGACCGACGGATCGAGGGCAGGGGCGATCTGTTGACCAGCTTGCTCGGAGCCGAGATGGATGGTGATCCGCTGACCGAGAAACACCTGCTCGGCACCTGTTTCCTTCTGCTCATGGCCGGCATCGACACCACCTGGTCCGGTATCGGCTCGAGCCTGTGGCACCTGGCCACGACACCGAGCGATCGAGATCGTCTGGTCGCCGAACCGGATCTGATGGACAGCGCAGTCGAAGAGTTCCTGCGGGCGTACTCGCCGGTCACGATGGCTCGCGAAGTCATCGCCGACGTCGAAGTGAATGGCTGCCCCATGCAGGTGGGCGACAAGGTGTTGCTGAACTTCCCCTCGGGCAACCGAGATCCGTCCAAGTTCGATCGTGCCGACGAGGTCATCATCGATCGCAAGAAGAACCGCCACTTCGCCTTCGGCATCGGCATCCACCGTTGCCTGGGTTCCAACGTGGCTCGCATGGAGATGCGGGTTGCTCTTCAGTGTTGGCTCGATCGCTTCCCCACCTTTGCGTTGACCGAAGGTGCCCACGTGCGATGGGGCGGCGCTCAGGTTCGCGGTCCACGCCACGTGCCCGTCACCCTGGCGAACTAGCGTCTGACTATGGACGTCAAAGGCAAAGCAGCATTCATCACTGGCGGAGGCACCGGCGTTGGCCGCGCCACTGCCCTGGCTCTCGCAGCACAGGGCTGTGACGTAGCGGTCAACTACAGCCGGTCGCAGGAAGCCGCCGAGCAGACAGCCGCCGATGTGCAGGCCTTGGGCGTGAAGTCTTTGGCCGTACAGGGCGACGTCGCCGTCGATGCAGACTGCCGCCGGATGGTCGACGAAGCCGTCGGTGCCTTCGGGCGCCTGGATGTGCTGGTGAACTCGGCGGGCACGACGGTGTTCGTGCCGCACCACGACCTCGATGGCATCACCGAAGACGACTGGCACCGGCTCTACTCGGTCAACACGATGGGCCCGTTCCAGATGATGCGTGCCGCTGCGCCGCATCTCAAAGCTGATGGCGGTGGCGAAGTGATCTCGATCAGCTCGGTCTCGGGTGTGGCTGGCGTTGGTTCGTCGCTCCCCTACTGCGCATCGAAGGCGGCGCTGAACAACCTGACGGTGACCATGGCCCGAGTGCTGGCACCCGAGGTGCGTGTCAATGCCGTTGCCCCTGGCTTCATCACCGGGCGCTGGTGGAAGGAAGGACAAGGCGACGACGTGCACGATGCAGTCGCCGAAGCAGCCGCCAGCAGTGTTCCGCTCAAGGCCGTGTGTGATCCCGAAGATGTCGCCGATGCATGCATGGGCTTCATCCAGGGCAGCGATCTGGCTACCGGCCAAGTACTCGTCGTCGACGGTGGCATGCTCATTCAGACGCCTCGGTAACTCACCCCGTGAGCTTTTTCGAGAGCTTGATGAAACCTTCGTGGATTCCGCCTGGTTGGGCGTTTCCAACCGCCTGGTTCACGCTGTGGACGCTGCAGGCCCTTGCGCTGGGTTCGCTGATCACCAGCGAACGCCCCGGCCGCGGACTGGCCGTTGGCCTGCTCGCCGCCCAATTCGTGACCGCGGTGGCTTGGCAAGCGGTCGTGTTCGGCGAGGGTCGCTTGCGCCTGGCGGCATGGTGGCTGGTCGGCGTTCTGTTGCTCGTCGTGGCGGCAACGATCTCGGCATGGCGTGTCAGCTGGCAAGCTGGCGCACTCATTGCACCCACCATCGTGTGGACCTCGGTCGCCACCGCACTCGGCTTCGCCCTCCTCGACCTCAACCCCGGCGCATGACACTGCGCGTTTAAGCGCCGCAAGGAAGTGGCCATGTCGACCAGTCGTAGTGCTGGGTAGCGATTGATGGCACGGCCTCGGCGTTTGAGCGGCCATATAGATGCTGGTCAGGATGTCTCGTTCGCTCAGGGTGTCGAGCGCCGGCCGAGCAGATCCCCGGCTGGCGCAGAGGTAGTCACCGAACACCACGGTCACGGCTTCGACCATGCTCATCTGACTATCGCCGATGTTTCTCGGATTTCTTTTTGAGATCGGGCGGATTCAGGCCGAGATTGTCGCACCCCCTGGTCATGATGGAGATATGGCAGCAGTGTTGAACTTCGACCGAGACCACGGCCCGTCTCGCAAGCAAGCCACTGCCGCCATGGGTGTGGTGCTTGATCATGTGTCGCATCTGCCCGCCCGTGTCGCGGTGCCGTTGATCGGGCACTATCGCTCGCAGCTCGATGCCGCCGAGGCTCGGGCGTTAGCCACCGTGATCGACACCACCGGCAACACCAAGGTGGCCGAATCGATCGCAGCGAAGGGTGGCAAGACATCTCGAGCTGCCCGTCGCCGCAGTGCCAAGCGAGCGACCGCGGTCAAAGCGAATAAGGCGCTGGCCGACAAGATGGATGAGGGCGAGTTGTCGGGTGAGCAGGTTGAGTTGTTGGCCGATTCGGCTGACAAGACGGGCGGCGCGTCGCTGACCGATAAAGACTTGATCGACAAGGTTGCTGCGGTTGATCCTGACAAGGGGAAGTCGGTCATCGATGAGTTCGTGACCGGGAATTCGTCGTCAGACAAAGAGCAGTCCCGTCACGACCGACAACGCCGCAAGCGACGGGCATCCCGGTTCCGCACCAAAGACGGATGCGATGCCGTCATGTTCGCCGGCGACCGCGAGACCATCGACCAGATCTGGGACCTGGTCACCGGCCGGTCCAATGCGTTGTACAAGCGCGACGGCGGGCGTGATCTGCCGTTCAGTCAACACCCTCGCAGCCACGACCAGCGAAAGTTCGACGCAGCAGCCAGCTTCTTCACCGCCGCCACCGAGGCCAAAACCGGGTGCAGCAACGACCCGTCATCGAACGCATCATCGTGTGATCCTGCTGTCACCCCGCCGCCAGCCCGCCAAAGCAAGCGCTACACACCAAAAATGACCACGGCCCGGCCCGTCATCGTTGTTGGTGTCACGCTCGAAAAACTCTCGGGCCTCGACCACAGCCAGGCGGCTCAGGTGATCGGCAACGGCCCGATCGCCGACTCGGTCCTGGCCCAATACTTAGGCGCCGACCCTGACATCGTCGGCGCGATCTTCGACAACGAAGGTCAGCCGTTGTGGCTTGGCCGTCAGGTTCGGCTGGCCTCAGCAGGCCAGATCATTGGCCTGATCGTCCGCGACAAAGGCTGCGTGTTGTGCGGCGCTCACCACAGCAAATGTCAAGCCCACCACACCATGCCCTGGACCTCAGCTGGCCACGGCGAAACCAACATCGATGAACTTGCGCTGGTCTGCGAACACTGCCATCGCCGACTTCACGACAACGAACTAACCTTGTTCAAGGATCGTCACACAAGTGAGTGGAAGCTACGCCCAGCACTCCCCCACGAGCTGCCCGCAAAGCGCCCACCCAAGCCGGCTCATGGCCAAGCTCCGCGGTTGACATGAAGACCGCTCTTGCCGGAGACGGCCGATAGCGCACGTTTCCAACGCGCTCTGCTACGGCCGCTAGCCGGCGTGTCTCCCGCTGGCCTGTCTGCGCTGGCCTGTTCCGGTTGACTCGTTTCGGTGGCAAACTCCGCGTGCCTCGCCACCGCCAGATATGCGGTTCCCCTGCGCGGAGCTAGTGGCCGACCTGCCTTGGGGCATCGAATGACTCGCGAATCGCCTCGCGTTGGCATACCGCTCCTGTCCGTGATTCGCGATAACGGTGCCCTGCTTCACTCATCGCCCGCTCGCATGCAAAAACACCAACGATGACTAGCAATCTCAAAAGTCACTTCGAATTGACCACTGAGATCCGAGACGGATTCTCCTGTGATGTTGACGGCTCCTCGCAGTCGTTACGCCGCAGTGACGTCGACTGGTATGCCGTTGAGGGCGCAGTTGCCCGACAGCGCGTCGAGTGCGGCGTCGTCGGTGAGTGCGTTGGAGTTCACGCCGGGCTTGGTCTTGGCGGTGTGCATCTCGATGCCGGCTTCGTCGTAGCCCCAACCGTGGGGCAAGCACACCACGCCGGGCATGACCTGATCGGTGACTTCGACCGGCGCAACCACCGAGCCGACGCGAGATTTCACGCTGGCTGAACCTCCGTCGGTGAGCCCGAGTCGGGCGGCATCGTCGGGGTGGACCTGCAGATTGCAGTCGGTCTTACCCTTGATCAAGATGTTCAGGTTGTGCATCCACGAGTTGACCGTCTTGAGATGCCGGCGGCCGATGAGCACGAGCTGCTCGTTGGCATGACCGAGTTCATCGAACGCAGCCCCGTGGCGGACCAAGTCGTCGATGATCGGCTGAGGCGCCAACTCGACAGTGCCCGACACGGTCTTGATTGCACCAGGAAAGCGAGGCACCAACGGACCGAAATCGGCGCCGCTCGGGAACTCGTCGATAAGCTTGCGCAGCGTGATCCCATCGGGATTTGCCCCAAATCCATCGCCGTGCTGCCCGACCCGTAGCCGAAAGTCGATGACCTGCTCGGCCCATTCCCAGGGTTCCAGCGCTTCGAGGATCTCGATCTTGTCTCGTCCATGGATAGGCGATGAGCTGCGGCCGATCTCTTGGTCGATGATCTGGTTCATCATCATGTTGTGGACAACGACCGGATCGGTGTCCACGGGTTGGCCCTGGATCACGAGCGCCAGGCGGCTCAAGATCTGCTCTTCGCTCAGGCCGTCGGTCTCGAACACTGCTGGTGAGTACTTGGCGAACGAGCGGATCATCGTGGCCTCGAACGCAAAGTCATAGTGGCTGCGCTCGAGCGCCGAGGTCGGCGGAAGGATCACGTGCGCATGGCGACCGGTTGCGGTGACATACGGATCGACCACGACCAGAAGATCGAGTTCTTGCAGCGCCTGATCGATGCGGTCGGTGTTCGGGAACGACCGAACCGGATTGCAGGCCAGAACGAAGAGCCCCTTGATTGCACCTTCGCCCGGCGTGGTGATCTCCTCGGCCAGGGTGGCGGCCGGAAGCTCGCCTTTTGCTTCGGGCCGGCCCGACGCACGCCCTTCCCATCGGCCGAGCTGGAAGCCACGGCCGCCCGGCTTCGACGGCGAGAGGTTCTGGGTCGGCGCGCAGTTGAACATGATGCCACCGGCCTTGTCGAGGTTGCCGGTGAGCACGTTGAGCACATCGGTTGCCCAGCTGGCAATGGTGCCGAACTCGACGGTGTGCGCACCCATGCGGCCATAGACGGCAGCGGTCGGAGCCGCCGCCAGCTCACGAGCGATACGGCGGGTGGTTCCAGCATCGATCCCACAACGGTCGGCCACGCTCTCGGGCGTGTAGGCCGTAGTCATCTCTTGCACTTGCTCCACGCCGCTCACGTGTGGCTCGAGGCGGCCGATGTCGATCAGGTTCTCGTCGAACAGCACGTTGATCAACGCCATGAGCCAAAACGAGTCGGTGCCGGGCACGATGGTCAGATGCTCGGTTGCGTTCTCGGCCGTTTTGGTGCGGCGCGGGTCGACCACGACGAATTTGCCCCGTTCTCGCAGCGCTTCGAGCCGGCCCGGGAAGTCGGGAATGGTCAGCAGACTGCCATTGGAGACGTAGGGGTTGGCTCCCAGCATCAGCAGATAGTCCGTGCGGTCGAGGTCGATCAACGGGAACATGTCGGGCCGACCCCACATCAGCCCAGCGCTCACGTGTTTTGGCATCTGGTCGACCGTCGACGCCGAGAAGATGTTGCTGCTGCCGACCGACGTCAACACCGACCGGTTGTAGAGCAAGCCGCCGAGATTGTGCACATTGGGGTTACCCAAGACCGTGCCGAGCGCCTGGCGGCCATGCTGGTCGACGATCGGGCCGAGCCGTCGTTCGATCTCCGCGAATGCCTCGTCCCACGTGGCGTCTTTCCAGCCGTTCTCGGTCCGAATCCGCGGCGAGGTGAGTCGATCGGGATCTTCGTGCAGTTGTTTGAGCGTGGATCCCTTGGGGCAGATGAACCCCTTGGAATACGGGTCGTTCATGTCGCCCCGAATACGGACGACCTGATCGCCCTTGGTGGTGATCTCCAGCCCGCAACACGCCTCACACAGCGGACACGAGCGATAATGCGTCTCGGTTTCGCCGGTTACCGATGTTGCCGCAGTGTCTGGTGCCATGACCCCACGCTATGCGACATGGTGTCTCGGGTGCTAGAAACACTTGGAATAACGCCGTTCTCTGAGCATCTTGCCTGCACTTCTGGGCCTTCAATCGAGACTGTCACACCCCCTGGTCATGATGTATTCATGACTCAGTTGTTCGACACCGAAACCTATGAAGACCTCAACCCCGCAGCCGGCGCATCGGCTGACCACGCACCGTTCGACGGCACCGCAGTCGATGGCGCACGTCACCTGCGAAGCATGCCTGCAGGCGATGATCTGTCGTTGCACTCCAGCCAGTGGCGTCTCGATCCGGACACCATCGAGCGCGGCCGCAAAGGCATCCAAGCGGCACGACAAGCCCTGCAAGAAGCCGCCAAAGTCGATGCCAAGCCAGCTCGACGCAAGGCGGCATAGCAACGCACCAACAGCTGCGGGCGCGCCCTCAAGCGTACGCACGCGACTGCGCACGCACCGCGCAGTCGCGTTCATCTCACTGCTGCTGCTCGCCGCCTGTGTCCCGACACGACCAGCAACGGATTTCACCACTGAGTCAGGTGGATCTCCGGCCCAGTCCGACGTTGCTCGGCCTGGGGATGCTCGCGGGCTGGCAGCGGTTGTCACTCGAGTAGTCGATGGCGACACCATCATCGTCCAGGTACAGGACCAGACCGAGACCATTCGTCTGTTGGGTATCGACACGCCAGAAAAGGCGGGCGGGCCCCGACCCGCCGAGTGTTTCGGTGCCGAAGCCTCGGCTCGGCTTGCAGAGCTCCTGCCGCCCCAGACCCAGGTTCTGCTCAGCCGCGACCTGGAGTCTCGTGACCAGTACAGCCGGCTGTTGGCGTTCGTTCATCGAACCGACGGGGTCTTCGTGAACCTGATCATGGTCGAAGAGGGCTACGCAACACCGTTGTTCTTTGCGCCCAATCGATCAGCCGAAGAACAGTTCACTGCCGCCGGAAATGCCGCTCGACGCCAATGGGTCGGGTTCTGGCCAACTTGTGGCGCACCCGACGTCGTTCTTCAAGCCTCTTGACTTCGACACCACAGCTGCTGAGCACATGGGCTGACCGGCTCCCCTTCGCGCCGCTAGTCTTTGCGCCATGACTCTCGCCGAGCGGCTTGGCTATGGCTCTGATGCCCGCCTTCTCATCATCACAAGCGACAACCTCGGCATGTATCACGCAGCGAACGTGGCCTGCTATCAGTCGTTGCGCGACGGACTGGCAACAAATGCGTCTCTCATGGTCCCCGCTCCATGGGCACGCGAGGCCGTGCGCGGCTATCGCGGTGCGAACGTGGGAGTGCATCTCACGCTCAACGCCGATTTCAGTTGCTACCGCTGGAACTCCATCACCCATGCACCAACGTTGCACAGCGGCGAAGGCGGGTTTCCCCGCACCGCCGAAGACCTGTGGGAACACGCAGATAGCGACGAGGTTCGTCGCGAGTGCCGAGCTCAGATCGAACGGTCCGTGGTGTGGGGTTTCGACCCAACGCATCTCGACAGTCACCTCAACGCACTGGTGCTGCGTCCGGAACTCTTCGACATCTACCTCGATCTCGCCTGCGAGTTTCAGCTACCGGTGCGCCTCGCCGACCACGCCACCGAAGAAAAGGCTGGGTTCCCACTACGGGCGCTGGCCGAACAAGAAGGCATCTTGTCACCTGATCGCACCGCCACGCTGCAAGGCGAAGACCGACCAGCGGCATTTCGCGAGCTCGTGAATTCCTTGGCGCCCGGGGTCACCGAATTGAGCATGCAGCCCGCGATCGATACGCCCGAACTGCACGCTTTGCTCGGCGACACGCACGCCCGCATCGGCGATCATGTAGTTCTGACTGACCAAAGCAACCTCGACATGCTGGCGAGTGCCGGCGTGCAGCTCATCAGCTGGGCCGATATCCGCGACCTGCAGCGCAGGTAGCTCGACTCAGGCGGTGGTTGATCGGGCAACCTGGGACCGGAATGACTCGAATGCGGCGCAATCGCCGCGGTTCGCCAGGTCGTCGACGACCCACTGGTATTCGCCGTCGACCTTGAGCTCGCCCAGCATGTAGGCCACCAGCGCCGGTTGCTCGCCGGTGATGATGGGCATGAGCCGCTTGGCTTTTCCGACGAAGGACACGTCGGCTTTCTGGCCCTTCGTCTCGGGAACGAACTTGCCGGCCACGAATGAGCTGAGCTGCCCATTGGTTATCTGACCATGGGCTCGCACCTTGCCATTGGCAGATTCTGCGACTTCGACATCGAAACTGAACGACACCCCCGGCACTTCGGCGAGCGACGTTGCCGCTTCGTTGACCGCATCGAACCACTCATCGCTCCAGAACTCAGCCATGGCTCGCCACCTCGATCCCCTCGAACATGTCGGTCTCGGGCAGAGGGGCATCGACCTTGGACCAGACCCGTTGGAAACACTCTTCGGTGTTGAGCCCAGCCATCACCTCGCTGGGGAGTCCGAACCAGAATGGCGATGTGGGGTCGACCTGGGTCGCGTGTGCCAACAGCGCATCGGAACGACGTTGATAGAAGCCCTCGACATTGATTCGGGTGGTGATCATGTCATCGTGATCGGGCCGTTCGAGCCAGCGTTCGTCGAACGGCGATTCGAAGCCGAGTTCCAGATATTTTTCGTGGGTGGCGACCATGCGCGCTTTCGACCACACCGAGTTGTAGAGCTTGAGCACCTGCCATGGTTCCCCGTCGAGGTCAGACGCAGGATCAGCCGCCAGGTCGATGGCTGGTTGGGTGATCTCCCACACGCGGACATGGTCGGGATGGTCATAGCCGCCCATCGGATCGCCGTAGCTGATGACCACGTGGGGCCGATACTTACGCAGCAGGGCAGCGAATCGAGCCGTCGACTCGGCCATGGGCGCGGCCCAGAAGCACTCGGAGTGCTTGTTCGACTCGCTTTCCTTCATGCCGGAGTCGCGATAGCCCAACATCTCGACCACGTCGTAGCCGATGATGTCGGTGGCTGCCTTGAGCTCGGCCATGCGCACGTTGAACAGATCCGCCACGATCTCGGGCGTGTTCACCGCCGGGTTCAAGATGTCGCCTTCTTCACCCCCGGTCGCACATACCAACGTGGCGTGAACACCTCCGTCGGTGTACTTGGCGGTCGTGGCCGCACCCTTCGACGACTCGTCGTCGGGGTGGGCGTGAATCGAGAGCATTCTGAGCTGATCCATCATCAGCTGAAAGCCTAGTGTTTCACCGCTCCGCTCCGGCCAGACTCAACCGAGTGATGGCACGAGCGCAGGAGCGAGGAACCAGCGGGCGGATCCGACGGAGGAGGCGACCGAAACGAACAGAAACCTTCTCCGACGAACATCGGCCCAAAGGGAGTGATGGCACGAGCGCAGAAGCGAGGGACGGAGCCGCATCCACCGAACCGAAACCATGTCCCAGGAACGTCGGCCCGAACGCAGTGGTGCTACACCGGTACGAGTTCGTCTTCGCCGGTTTCGGTGTCGCGCAGTAGCTGCCAGCCGAACCGGGCGGCCAGATATTCTCGGCCTTCGTCGGGACCGCTGGCAATGACCTCGTCGCCGGCGTGAAGCGTTTGTGTTCCGCGAGGACGGTAGATGTAGCGCTGGCCTCGCCGCACCGCCAATACGGTGAATCCAGGTTCGAGGTTGAGTTGTAACTCGGCCAGCGTTTGGCCGTCGGCGGGGCTGCCAGCGGCAATTGCGAGTTCGACGACGACTTCGTCGCTTTCGCCCAGCGCAATTTCCAAGATGGGGTGCACGGACTCGCCCTGGTCTACGACCCACGTCATCTGTTTGGCCTGGTTTCCGAGATCTTCGGCGGCTTTGCCAAGGTGTAACAACCCACGCAGCGGTGAAGGGTCCAAGTCCTCTTTGGCGGAACGCAGCACCCACACTTCGAGGCGATCGTTCATCTCATCGAGGCGATTCTCGAGATTGTGTACTTCGGCGGCCAGGCCGCGATTGCCCAGAACCAATGCGCTGTAGGCCAGGCCAACGGCCGCTTCGCTCAGGTCTTTCATCTCGACCAGGACATCAACGGCCCGGTCGAGATCTGATACCCATGGGTCCTCGGGTTGTCGCGGCGGCTCCCATATCGGGGCGCCAGCCAGCTCGCGTAATCGCACGATGCCTGCAGGTGATCCCCGCAGAAAGAGCACGTCGCCCGGCACCATGATGAAGTCGCCGTCGACATTGGTCACCCATTGGCGACCTCGACGGATGGCGAAAATCCTCATGCCGGTCGCCACCGGTAGTTCGAAATCGGCTACCGGCCGGTTGGCCATGTGAGAGCCATCGCTGACGAGCACGCGGTGCGAGACCTCGGCAGCTTCGCTGAGGTCGGCTATGAGTTCCGCCGGTATCCCGAGTTTGTGGGTGACGATCCTGGAGATGGCGACGGCGTCGTTGCCGATGCGCTCGATGGCACTCACCACCTGCAACACCGACGACATACCTTCGGCCTCACTGGGTTTGCGAACTGCGAGCACACATCGCTGGCGCATATCGTGCACCAAATCGTTCATCTGGTCTTCGAGCTCGCTGACTTCGGCCGCCATCTCGATGTCGCTGAAGTAGACCGCGGCATATGCCAAGTCGACCATGAGTTCACTGAGATTCTTGGCCTCGGCCAGCATCTCGCGCAGGTTGGTGGGTCGGTCATCCATGAGTTGGTGCTTTCAACATAGTTCCGCTCCTTCGCTCACTTCACGTGAACGCAAGAATTTCGACTGCGAGGATCAGCGTGAAGGCGCCCAGAAGATCCATGGTGCTGGTGACGAGTGGTATCCCATAGGTATCAGGGTCCAAGCCCATGCGCACCGAGACAATGGTCGAGTAATAGGCAATGAGCGACGACATCAGTGTGGCGACGATGCCAGCCATCAGGGCCGCTGCCACCAACCAGCCGGTGCCGGGACTGTCGAGATCCGAGACGCTCGAGAATGTGTGCGCCAACAAGCCGCTCAGGGCAAACACTGGTACGGCCAAGCCCATAGACACCAGGATCTCTGCTCGAGCTCGGGCTTCCGGGAGCCGGTTGGGCGCAATTGTTCCGAGATGCAGCTGGCTCGCCAGCCGGCTGGACAGGGTGCCACCGAGTGCTCCGGCGACCGCCAGAAACGCCGGCAACAACACGAGCAGTGCTGGGAAGAGCGCGAACGAATCGAGCTGGCTCTCGACCGTGATGCCAGCGGCGATGTCGAGCAGGATTCCCACGATGAGTATGGGTGTCGACTCGCGCAGGATCGTCTTCAAACCGGGCCGGCCGACCTTGACGACGGCGTAGACCGCGAGCGGGATGGCGAGCAGCGAAATGGAGGTCACGCTGAGGACCGGCCAGCGATCCCCCACCAGCGTCGATGCCAGCACCAGCGCAGGCACGGTGGCCACGTCGCCGACCGCCGTGACCAGAGGCGCAGTCACATTGTCGGGGTCCCAGCCGAAACGAACCGACCCTGCGGTCAACCCCAGAGCCGTGACCAGAACCGCAGTCGATGACAAGAAACCTCCGACCACGCTGATCGTGATGAAGGCCGCCAGATCAATCGATCCGGCAATGCCAAAAACGACTGCCGCGCCCTTGGCCAGAATGGCCAACGCCACCGATGTGCCCAGTGTGAGCACCAATGACGCCAGAACGTTCTCCCCTACGACCGAGGAGGGCCGCATGCTGAGTCGAAAGGTACCTGCGTGTATCGCAGTGCCGAGCCGAGCGCCGAGTGCTCCAAAGATGTTGCCGCGGAGCGCAATGGCAGCAGGCACCATGAGCAGCAGCCCCGGCAGCTCTTCGAGCCGGTCCGTGTTGTGCCCCAGCGTCAGTCCAGCCAGCAGTGCAACAACAACCAACATGAACAGCGCCGCCAACCGCTCGCCCAGTTCCCCCAAAGGAGGTAGGGCGCGACCAAACCAACCCAGTCGCGAGGTCATTCCACCAAGGGAAACCGATGAAGAAGATCTCGATACGCGCACGACGCGGGCTGACGGTAGCCGCATACCGCACCGACCACGGGTCCAACGGACTAGGTCCAGCGATTTAACGACGAGTAAATGGACCTGTCTACCTCACACGACCGGGCTACTTCCCGACCTTGGGTTTATGCATCGGGCACCGAAGCCAGCATCATCGCAGTTCCGACACTCGTGCACGCACTGCGTGCACGAGAACTCGACCGTGCGCGAGTCGGCCGAACCCTGGCCTGACGCGGCCGCTGTACCGCTGACAGCTCTCGCGTTCGACGAACTGGTGAGCAGAGCGCTCGAAGATGCGCAGCCCTGCGACTCCATCGGCATACTGATGGTCAGCATCGACCACTTCGATGTGGTGACCGCCCGCCAGGACCCGAGCTTTGTTCAGGAATTGCTGTCGATCGTTTCCCGACGTATCGCCGATGCCCTGAGAGTCGGCGACAGGATGACGCTGCACCACGATGGGTTCTTCATCCTGTGGGCTGCGGGTTCGGGCGCACCGGAAAAGAGCGATGTCGCAGTTCGTATCACCGAGCAGTTCAACGAGCCGGTTCTCATGCCTGCGGGTCAGTTACCCATCACCGTCAGCGTCGGCATGTCCGTTGTCGTCGGAAGCCAGTGCGCAGAGACGACCTCACGCATGCTCAGACGCCAGGCGCGCTCGGCAGTCATCCGCGCCCAACGCAACGGCCGAGCCCAGCTCGCAGTATTCGATCGTGCGATCCAGAGGCAGGCGATCGAAAGCTATGAGACCGAGTGCCTGATGCTGACCGCGCTTCAGGACCGACGGCTGGGCGTGCAGTATCAGCCCATAGTCAACTTGCATTCGGGGCAGACCATCGGGGTCGAGGCGGCAGCGCATTGGAACGACGACGTGCTCGGTTCGCTCAGCCCGGCCACGTTCATTCCCATTGCCGAAGCAGGTCTGATGGGAGAAGTCGAGCGAATTGTCTTTCGACAAGCGGTCGCTCAGGTCAGCGCGTGGAATCGAGAAGGCCAGCCTGCTCCGATCGCCTCGGTGAATCTGTCGAATCGCCAGTTGCTCGACCCGGGTCTCATTCCCAGAATCGAATCGTTGCTCGCAGAGAACAACTTGGATCCGCGCCAATTCTGTTTCGAGATCAGCGAGTCCGTCCTGATGAGTGATGTCGCCGCTTCGATGACAATCCTTGGCCTCATGAAGGATCTTGGCCTGCTGCTGGCAATCGACGATTTTGGTACGGGCTATTCGTCGTTGAGCTATCTGCGCAGGCTCCCGGTCGACATGTTGAAGATCGACGAGTCCTTTGTGCAGTCGATTTACAACCGCGACGATCGCGTGATCATCAAGGCGATCATCGACCTGGCCCACACCCTGGGCATGACCACGGTCGCGGAAGGTGTCGAAACCCGGTTGCAGGTCGAGGTGCTGCATGCGTTGAACTGTGACATGGCGCAGGGTCCTTACCTGCATGCAACCGCCCCAGCAGATCAGATCGACTTCGACCAGATCAACTTCGACCAGATCAACTTCGAAGCCCCGAGCCTCAGCGAAAATCCCGACTTTGCGTCGGCATCTGCAAGGTCAACCTGTCGATCCGTTCGGCTATGACATTCACCACCCCTTCGCTGCGCTCGAGTCTCCCCCAGACATAGAGCGCCGGGGCTGTGCCCGCCACCATGCGGTGACGAATCCAACATCCTTTGGACACCACCACATTGATGAGTCCGGTTTCGTCCTCGATGTTCAGGAACGTTGTGCCGCTTGCGGTTGCCGGGCGTTGGCGATGCGTCACCACCCCGGCGATAACCACCTTGCGAGCTTGATGCGTTGTGAGTTCTTGGGCGGTGACCACCCCTTGGTCTCGCAGGCGATCACGGATGAACAGGGTGGGATGGCCCTCGGCTGCGACCCCGGTTGCCCACATGTCGGCTTGGGCGAGTTCATGGTCGGACATGCCCGGCAATTGCGGTGCCTCGACGCCGGTGACAATGCCGGGTAGCTGCCCTGGTCCCGTTGCCGCTACCGCGCCGGCAGTCCACAATGCCTGCCGGCGACCCCTGACCTGTTGCTCTGTACCGGCTTGGTTGTGGTCGCCGATTCGATCGAACGCCCCGGCGGTGGCCAGCGCCTCGAGCACTCGACGATCAGCTCCGGTGCGGTGACGAACGTCTTCGATGCCGACATACGGGCCGTTCTGGTCGCGTTCGGCCACGATGGCATCGGCCAGGTCATCGCCGACGTTACGGACAGAAGCGAGCCCCATGCGCATGACCGAGTCGGCCACAGAACCCTCGAGTGCAGCACCCGAAGCACTCGTGTTGATGCAAGGCCGGTACACCTTGACCCCGTGACGTCGAGCGTCTTGCACCAGGGTATGCGGACTGTAGAAACCCATGGGTTGCGCATTCAACAGCGAGGCACAGAACGCTGCCGGGTAGTGATACTTGATCCAAGAACTCGAATAGACCAGGTAGGCAAAGCTGACCGAGTGGCTCTCGGGGAAACCGAAGTTGGCGAACGCCGCCAGCTTCTCCCAGATCAGGTCGGCGGTTTCGCCAACGATGCCTCGCTCGCTCATACCGTCGTAGAAGCGACTTCGCAGTCGCTCCATACGGGCTTGGCTGCGTTTGGAACCCATGGCCTGGCGAAGCTCGTCGGCCTCGGATGCGGTGAACCCGGCGACGTCGATCGCCATCTGCATGAGCTGCTCTTGGAAGAGCGGAATACCGAGTGTCTTCGACAGCGCATTCTCGAGGAGCGGATGCAGATAGGTGACGTCTTCACGACCGTTGCGCCGCCGGATATAGGGGTGGACCGATCCACCTTGGATCGGCCCGGGTCGAATCAGAGCGACTTCGACGACCAGGTCGTAGAACGTGCGCGGTTTCAGTCGAGGAAGCGTGGCCATCTGAGCACGGCTCTCGACCTGGAACACCCCGATCGAGTCGGCCTTACACAACATGTCGTAGACACAGTCTTCTTGCGGGATGGCCGCCAGATCGATCTCGATGTCGTAGTGATCCCGAATCAGGTCAACGGCCAGATGCAAGGCGCTGAGCATGCCCAAACCCAGCAGATCGAATTTGACCAGTCCAACAGCAGCGCAGTCTTCCTTGTCCCACTGCAGCACGCTGCGATCGGCCATGCGAGCCCATTCGACCGGGCATACCTCGATGATTGGTCGATCACAGATAACCATGCCGCCCGAGTGAATACCGAGATGGCGCGGGGCGTCTTCGAGCTCGGCCGCCAGGGCAATCACATCGGCAGGAATCGCCGACTCACCCTGCATCTCGTCTTGATCGGTGAGCCCGGTCCAACGGCTCAGGTTCTTGGCGAAGGCATCTTGTTGGCCCGGTGCATAACCGAGTGCTCGCGCCATGTCGCGCACCGACGAGCGGGCTCGGTAGGTGATGACGTTGGCGACCTGTGCAGCGTGGTGTCGTCCGTAGCGTTCGTAGACATATTGGATGACCTCTTCGCGTCGGCCACTCTCGATATCGATGTCGATGTCGGGCGGGCCATCTCGTTCGGGCGACAGGAACCGTTCGAACAACAAGCCCAGCGATACGGCATCGGCCTTGGTGATCCCGAGCGAGAAACAGACCGCCGAGTTCGCCGCCGACCCGCGACCTTGGCAATAGATGTCATTGCGGCGACAGAACTCGACGATGTCGTGCACCACCAGGAAGTATCCCGGGAATCCCAGTTGTTCGATGGTGTCGAGTTCGTGGTCGATCTGGCGCCATGCTCCTGGCACTCGCTCGTCGTGGCGGGTGCCGTACCAGCGAATGGCATGGCGGTCGGTCAACTCACGCAGCCAGCTCATCTCGTCGAAACCCTGCGGGCAGGGAAACGGAGGCAGCTCGGGGGCCACCAACGCCAGGTCGAAGGCGCACTCACCAGCAATCTCGGCGCTGCGTTCCACCACCCCCGGATAGCGGCGAAACCAATGTGCCTGTTCCTTGGCCGAACGCAGATGCGCCGCTCCGGCCGCTGGCAGTTGGGAATCGATGATGTCCATGCTGGCGCGCTCGGCCACTGCGGCGAGTGCGGTGGCCAGCGGGCGACGTTGTGGCGCGTGATATTTCACCGCGTTGGTGGCCACCACCCGCACCCCCACTTTGGCCGCCACCTTGACCAACTCGTCGTTGCGGGTCGAGTCCAGCGGATGGCCATGGTCCCAGATCTCGACCACCACGTTTTCTCGACCGAAGGCGTCGACGAGTTGTTCGAGTTCGCGTCGCGCTGCTGCGGGACCTTCGTCGATCAGGGCCTGGGGTACCGCTCCCCCGGTGGTGCTCGTCAGGATCATCCACGGGCAGGGGTCGGTCGAACGAGCGAGCTCACCCAGTTCGTTCACGGTGATGCGCGGGTCGCCTTTCGACCCGGCCAGTTGCGCTTGACTGATTGCTCGGGCCAGCTGGGCATAGCCATGTGGCCCTTTGGCCAGCACGACGAGTTCCGAGGGGCCACGCCCCGGCCCCCGATGATCGAACAGGGTGAGTTCGGCGCCGAACACCGTGGGTAGTCCATGGGCTCGAGCTGCTTCGGCGAAGCGCACGATGCCATAGAAACCATTGCGATCGGTGACAGCCAAGGCTTGAAGCCCAAGCCGGACCGCCTCTTGCACCAGTTCTTCGGGATCGGATGCGCCTTCGGAGAAGCTGAAGTTCGAGTGGCAATGCAACTCGGCATACGGGACCGTGGTTGAGGGTGACTCGATGAGTGGCGGTTGGTACTCGTTGCGCTTGCGAGACCACGCCGGTGAATCACCACCGTCGCCAGGTGCCCACGGGTCGGGCTTACCCGAAGGCGCTCGCCCCGAACGGCCCGATAGCCGTCGCTCGAGTTCATGCCAGGGAACCGGAGGGTTACGCCAGCCCATGGCAAATCACCCCATATGCCACTACCTGATGCGCCCTACTCACCCCAAGAACATACGTTCGATTTTGGAGTCGCGCAACCCGTGCGCACCCCCGAGGTCTACGGCTAGCAGGGTGCGGAAGAATGCCGGTGGATGCCAGAGCGGCCAGGCGTCGACCACGCTAGGAGAGGTTTTCGGGCACTCCTTGGATCGGAATGGCCGGAAAGTTCGACGCAGCGTGGTCGGATGGATGGTCGTTCTGGCGCCGGCATGTGTTTTTCCGCACCCTGCTAGGTGTTGTCGACCGTCAGTGCTTGTCGAACCATCGGGTACAGGTAGCGAGCTCGTACCGCCAGCACTTCGCGTATCTCGCGTTCGAGCGATTCATAGAATTGTTGGCGGTACATCTCGTCGCTGTTCAAGGACACCGCAAACTGCAGTGCCGAGATCGCAGCGATGAACCCCGAGACCGCAAACAGCTCGGGAGTGACCACGACTTCGGCGCCGAACAGGGTGAATCGAGCAAGCGGGTCGAAGGTCTCAGCCGTTATCTCGGTCCATTGAAACAGCGTTTCTTCCCGCACGGTGAACAGGCCGAATACCACGAAGAACAAGCCGATGCTCACTGCGACCAGCACCGTCTGCACCAGTTGTGCGGCCAACATGAGCAGCGCCAGGTTGCGCCGTTCGCCTTGATCCAGCGGCACCAGATGCGGTGCTGCTTCGGGAGGTTCCGCCCGCTTCCAGATCGGAGCATCGGTGCGATGGCAGATCTCATCGATCTCGGTCCAGTTGGTGAACGAATGCAGGTTCGCGATCTCGTCGGGCGACCGCAGGGCCAGAAACACTGCCGCCGGCAGCAAAACCATGATGATCACGATGATGTAGAACTGCCAGGTCAGCCCGTGAGCAACCTGCCACATCTCGGCATTCAGGAACAGGAACGTGGCGAACAACAGCAAGAGCGGAAGCAGGCGCGAAAGCACATTGACGACACCGCGGACCTGTACACCGACTTCGCGCACCCCCCACCGCAACATCGGCACGGCTCCATAGGTGGTCAGCACATAACCGAGCCCGAGCATGACCAGGTTGAGTGCGAACAACCAGATTGGTTGCCACGGCAGGTCACCGAAGAGCACGGCCACAAACGGCGCCCCCAGAAGAAACAGCCCGATCTCGATCCAGCCAACATCGTCGGGAAGCTCGAAGCTGCGGCGGCCGCGAAGTCGGTTGCTACCAACTGCAAGGGCCGTCAGGATCACAATCGCAGCCACGGCCACACCGAATTGTGTCCAACCGGTGAACCTGTCGCCAAACCCCGCCAGGGCTCCCAGCAAGAACACCGCCGTCAGATACGGCACCATGCGAGTCAGAACATCTTCGGCCGCGTTGTAGTGGAAGATGGCCTGAGGCACGCCTCGATGGATGAACCAACGTTCGACCGCAGCCTCGTCGAACTCAACATCCGCAACCGCGTCCCCCGAAGTCATCCCCGCGATGGTAGCTGTGTTGCAACGAGAGGACCTTCGTCTGGCAGCTCGGAGAAGTAGCGGGTCGAAAACCTCAGGATCACAAGGCGACAAACGCTCCGTTCCTCACTGAATGGATCCAGACGCAAATTCAGTTGCGCCAAGAGCTACCCCACCGCACTCGCTACTGCCGTGCTCTCGGCCCACTCCAAAGCCCGCATGGCGGCCTTCACACCCGCATGTCCAGGACGCACAACAAGATCGCAGACACCTGAGCCGTCGAACATTGTGAGTGACTGGATTTGCCCTGCGCTCCCGGCCACAGCTGTAGCGCTCCAAGGGCGCTCGGCCAGCGACTGAACGTGCCCCGGGTGAGATCACCGATATGCATTTGGGAGCTGGGGCCATCCGGACACCACGCCTGCGAGACGAACTTTGCCGCTCGATCGAAGACGTGAAGCGAGTTGGCTTCATTGGACGTCGCCTCGAAGCTACTTCACCAAGCTCGAGGTTCGGCGTCGATCAGAACGCTACGCCTGTTCCCTCTTCGGCAGGGCAGATAACTCTGGCGGTTGCCACTTCGGGTCTGCGATGCTGGGTACCTGGGCGAGCGGATACATGACGACGAGCCAGATACCAGCGAACCAGTGGTGCGTGCGCTCTTGGAAGCCGAGTGTCCGCAGTGGGCGCAGTTGCCGATCCAGTATCTGAAGACTTCCGGCACCGACAACGCCATGTGGCGAGTGCGTATCGGGCAGGAGCCCGACGTGGTGATCCGGCTCCCTCGGCGGCCGGGAGCCGCAGCGGGTGTGCTCAACGAGGCGGCGGTGCTCCGGCACCTCGAGCAGGCATTTCGGGGAACGAAAATGCGAACACCCAGACTTCGCCACCTGGGACAACCCCATGATGTGTTTGCTCACGACTGGATGGTTCTCGAGTGGATCGATGGAAGCGATGCGTGGACGTCGAGACGAGATCTCAAAGGCCAAGAGCTCGACGCCCTGGCTCTCGATCTGGCCGAGGCGGTCAACACGATCGCTACTGTCGACTTCGACAATGCCCCGCTGCGCTCACCCGGCAGCCGCGGCGGTCCGCTCCTTCCGCTACTCGAGCAGTTGGAGCATTGGCTGGACTCGCCGGAATGGAACGCTGCAGAGCTGGTCGACGTCAAAGCAATACACCGACTCGCAGACGAAGCTCGAGAAGTCGTTGCCGAACCCGTGGAGCAGGGCTTCGTTCATGGCGACCTGATCCCAGGCAACCTGCTCGTTGATCAAGGCAGGCTCAGCGCAGTGATCGACTGGGGCGGAGCCGGCCGGGGCGATCTTTCCCAAGACTTCGCTCCTGCTTGGGCCGTGCTGACGCCTGCAGAACGATCAGTGTTCAAAGAGGCTGTGGACGCCACCGAAACGGCATGGATTCGGGGGCGAACGTTCGAACTGGAACACGCAGTGGGCGGAGTCCTGTACTACGTGCCCAAGCAGCATCCGCTAGGCGACGTGATGGCAAGAACACTGGACAGCATCCTCGCGTCGTGAATATGCAGCGGTGCCATGCACCGCAGCATTTCCGCAACTCAGTCGTAGCTGGCGACGATGGCCCATTGGCCTTGTTGGCAGGTGGCAATGATGGCTCGGCCGTCGGCCAGAGCGAGTTGCATACGGACCTGGCGACGGCGACGGTCGGGCTGCCACCAGCATTCGTCGAGCAGCCATGGGCCCGACCACCCGCTGACAACCAGAGGGGCTTGTCGAGCCAGAACAACCCATGCGGGCTCGGCCACCATGATGCCTCGACTGCTGACCTGCACCGATTGTTCACGGCGATCGAGGACAGCGATCTTTACAGGCGGGTCGTGGACCGTGGTCGGCGCTGGCGCCGGAAGCTCGCCCACCCAGTGCTGTGCCACGCCATCGATGAGCACCCCCTCGGCCACCACCCCGGCACTGGCGCTGGCAGCTTGAGCGCCCGCCTTGCGGTCGGGGGCCGTGGCCCGTTCGACCAGGTCGACCGATTCGACGGCGATCGAAACCACCCGATCACCGGGGCTACGACCCCCGCGAACCTCGGGCACCCGGGCCACCCCGACGCCCACGATTCCCTGCACCCGGGCAATCGAGCGAGCAGCCCGTTCGGCCAGGCCGGTCTGTTCGCCCCAGAATCCGAGCTGGCGGCCGGCGGCCACGCTGATGTCGTCGGGTCGCAGGATGAGCCGGGAGAGCCCACCGGTTGGCCGCAAGCGAACCGGCCCCGACAACCAGCCGTCGAGCTGCCATCGCATGCGATCGGACAATGCAGGGGCACTGAAGGCTTCTTCGGATCGCCACAGTCGGAGCTGTGATTCGCCGTGTTCGGTTTCTGCGCCGATTGCAACCCGGGCACAGCTGATACCCCGGGCACCCAGCTTGCGGATGAATTCTTCGGCCAGCGCTTTGGCGACGAAGGCGGCTTGGTCCACCCGTTCCAGCGGCGGGTCGAGGTCGATGGCGACTTCGAGTTCGGCGGGCGGATCCTGGGGCGAAGCAGGGCGGTCATCGAGGCCCCGCGCCCACAGATGAGCTCGCACGCCAACGGACCCGAATCGGGCGATCACATCGCTGACCTCGAGGTCGGCGAATGCACCCAATGTCGTCAAGCCAAGCCGAGAGAGCACGTCGACCAGATCTTCGAGCTGCTTGCGTTTGGCCGGCACCCGATCATCGCCGGCAAGCAGACCTATCGGCAACGACGAGAGAAAGGGAGCGCTGGCACCGGCGGGTACGACTCGGGCTCGATTCGGTTCGGCCAGCGCAGCCGCTCGCAGCGCAGCGAAGCGTCCATCGGCGGTACCGACATGCACGCTGGTGCCACCTTCGAGTGCGTTGGCGACCACCCGAGCAGCGCGATCACTCATGGCTTGATCTCCACCGAAATATCGGCTCGGGCCACGGGTCAGAAACGAACATTGTCCTGGTTGGTCGATCTCGATGCGAGGCGTCAGGTCATCGAGTACTCGCAAGACCGGTTCGAACGCCCGGGCTTCGCCAGCCGGGTCGGGCGAGAGCACGACGAGACCGGGGGCACGTCGTTGTGCTTCTCGACGACGAAGCCCCGCGACGACGCCCAACTGCTCGGCCGCCAGCGAAGGAGCAACGACTCGGTTGCCCACCACCACCGCAGCGACATCGTGTGGCTTGCATCCACAACCGACAACCGGCCAGCTGCGACAGGAAACAACCGTGAGTCGTTCGGCACTCTCAGGCAATCGCATCGAACCCGGCATCATCAATACCTTCGGTACCTTGATCGACGGCATCGAGCATGGCATCGATGTCGGCACCGGCAAATCGCTCTTCGGCACCGCTCACCGAAGCAGCCGCTGGAACAACTGAGGGAACAGGTAGTGGCTCAACTAGTGCCGGAACCGCCGGGCTGACAGGGGCAGGCGGTGCCACTACCGAGGCGACTCCACCGTGAGACGCAGGAAGCATGATCTCGTGTGCTCGCTTGCGTCCGTGATAGCGCCGGCCGGCCACTCGCACTGCGACCTTGCGGGCCCGCAGATGCCCGTGCCCCTGACCCAATCCCGACCATTCCGGCGAGTCGACGTCGAAGCGAAGATCGGCAGCATCGGGCCAGGCAGGTCCGCCGACTCGGATGAGGACAGAGCCCCGCTCGCGATTGCGAGCAACGAGTTGACGAGCCTGAGAACTGCTCGCCCGGCGCTGGTCGGCCAGCACAACCACATCGAAGCCTTCGACGATGGCGGCCACGGCTTGGGCCCAGTTCTCGGCGTCGGCGGGAAGCACGAACTGCACGACGCGTCGAAGCGGGATGTCGAAGTCCAGACACGCAGCCAGCCCGAATGACGACGGCGCAATCATGGCCATGAAGGAACCTTCGCGGATGGCCTGACCGGCAAGCGCAAGCGCAAACGATGTCGCCCCCACACCGTGCACCGCCAGCGTGCTGCCGCGCTGGATCCCTGCTGAAGGAACAAGGGTTTCCAAGCCCGCAACGACCGGCAGGGTTCGCTGGTGGGCCAGGGTCGCCGCGGTCGTAACCGACTCGCGGACAAGTTCAAGGTGGGCTGCACTCCGCATCGCCCCAGTATCGAACAAATGTTCGAAGTCTGTCAACCCGTCAAATGGGTCAACCTTTGACTAACAGCTCTATTCGAACGAGGGGATCTCGACACCCGGTCGGTAATAGGTGAACAGGCTCTCGATGGTTTCGCTGAGCGCCGAATCATCGGCACCGAACCCCATGTTCAAGGTGATCACATTGCTGTTGACGTGCACGTACTCGACACCGGCATGGTCGAACAGCCGGCGAGCGAGCTCGTCGACTGGGCGAACCATCTCTGGTCCGGGCGCAGCGCCATAACGCTCGTGCCCCATGCCCGTGATCGAGCGGTTGATTTCGAACCGCACAACACCGGGGTTCGATGATGGCTTCTTTACGACGGTGACAGGCTGACCCACGGCCGCAATGCTAGCGCCGCAGCCGCAGTTGACGTGCAGCCAAAAATGACAACGTCAACGAAATGGCCATCAATACAGTGTGTACGGCCTTGAACCCAATCGAATAGTCACCGTCGATCAGGATTCCGATGCCACGGACTAACCAGTAGCCGACCGTCCATGCCAGAAAGACCACCAAGACCTGGGGACGTTTGCGCTTCAGCGCCCACGCAGACGCAGCTGCGAGCACCACGAACACGATCACGACCCCAACACGGATAGCACGACCCGAACTCGTCAGATCCTCGTTGTTCAACACATTGCGCAGTCGAGACAACCATTGAAATACCGTCCAGCCGATCAGGACCCACATCCACGAAACCCGAGCCAGAAGCTGCTTCATGACGAGGCCCCGTGATCGACGACATCCTGATCGAAGCGACCCTGATCGAACAACTGCTGCTGATTGCGACGAAGCTCGATCCCGGCATCGGGTAAAGCCTCGATGAACGACCACGAGTGCCGGTGCGCGATAGAGGGGCCCACTTCGGCCAGTGCTGCCCTATGACGTGGGCACGGATAGCCCTTGTTGTCCTGGAAGAAGTAGCCGGGATGCTGTGTGGCCATCGTGCGCATCATTCGGTCGCGTGTCACCTTGGCGATGACCGAGGCGGCAGCGATCGACAGGCACTTTGCGTCACCTTTGACGATCTTGGTGATCGAGCCACCGACGAAATCCCACTTGCCGTCGATTAACACATGATCGGGTTCACGCCCGGTGGCTTCGATGGCTCGTCGGGCCGCCAGCTTCTGAGCGGCCGACATTCCCAGTTCGTCGCATTCGACTTCGGAAGCATGCCCAACACCCCATGCGTCGACCCAGTCGACAATGCGGCCATAGAGAAGTTCTCGTTCTGGCTCCTTGAGCATCTTGGAATCGCGCACCTTGTAGATACGACGATCACGCGGAATCACTGCGGCAGCCACAGTGAGCGGACCCGCCCACGCGCCACGCCCGACCTCGTCGACACCAGCAACCCATTGTTTGCCTTCGCTCCAGCACTGCTGTTCGAAGCGGGTGCCCGGCGACGATGCCTTGAGCGCCTTGCGCAACTTGGGCACCGTGTTGCGACTCACGAGCTACTACCCCACCCAGGATCGGCCAGCAGCGCTTCACCCTGGCGATCATGCGTCTCGAAGTCGGCGTCGACCCCGGGTGCCCGCAACACGAACGGTGCCTCGGGAGCAAGCGTGGCTTCCCACAGCAGCGCAGGACGCGGGCCGTGCCATCGCAGTCCAAAGGACAGCTGACCGTTGGCAACAGGTAAGCCGAACACGTCGATCGTGCGGCCTCGCCACAGCTTCGGGATCTCGGGAAGGACGTTCATTTCGCCACCGCTGTCATCGATGACCAGCGCACGGACCGCCCGCACGTACTGCGCCGCCATCTGCATTTGCGCAGTGGGCCACACGCCGCGTTTGTCGATGTCGCGGATGAGCCCTGCGTGCAGATCCGCTGCGCCCTGAATGGGTTGTACCTCGACGGTGAAGGACTGCACCCGGTCGGCCACGTCGGGTTGCTCGATCTGGTGCAGGCGCCCCCCGAGTGTGACCAACGCATCGTTCAGCCATTGCGGACCAGCCAACGATCCACCCTGGGCTGCAACTACGTGCGCTGCCTGCGCCAACCGGCCCAGGATCCGTTCGAGATCCTCGAGTTGATGACTTTGTTCACCCAGCTGTGCCCAGCGAGCCAAGCTGCGCATTACCGCTCCGTCATCGTCGCAGCGCTCCAGCAGATCGAAGAGACGCCCGGCGTCTCGGCCAAAGCCCAACTCACTCATCGCAAGCACCGCCGATGGGGAGTCCTCGACTTCGGGCCACAACGTGAGCACACTGCGAGCCGCAGTGCTGAGATGCTCTGCAACCTCTATGTCGTCGACATCGACCCGCATGCCTTGTTTCAGGTGGGCACTCCAACCGCGATTGATGTCTGCAGTCGAAGGAACAGCTGCTCGGGCCGCAGTTGGTCCAGCCAGTTCCACGACGACTCGCAGTGTGGCCGTATGTGGCAAGGGCCAGACAGCAGCGACTTGGGCGCCTCCGGAACGGCATTTCGATGTCGACGAAGCCGTTCCGTCGTGCGGCTCGGGCAAGTGAGCGAGCACGTCGCCATGCGCGCCGTCGGTCGAGATGACGGCGGCTGGGGCCGTCTGAAATCGAACTCGTTCTCGACCGTCCATGACGAAACCGGTGCCGTCAGCATGTCCTTCGCCGATGAAACCGCGAGCATCGAGGGCCAACGGGCGAACAGCCAGCCCAACCGCAATGGCCACCCCGGCAGTGTTCTCGATTTCGACGACAGCCACGGGTTCACCATCGACGATTCCGGCGGCGACCCGTTGCACCACCGACCCCGAAGGCGTCTGAATCGTGGTCTCGAGCACGCCGGGCGCAACCATCTTCTGCGAAACGCGATCGGACTCGGAAACCGCTACCCAACGGGCGCCGGCTGCCAGGGTTGTTTCGAGCGTCCAGCTCGATCCATCGACCTGGACTCGACCATGTTGGTCAACCCGACACGAGGCGGCACCCTCTCGCGGCGCCAGCGTGATGGCGCTGCGCTTCAGCTCGGGAACGTGCCAACTGTTGATCAGCGCAACCGGCACCGACTGCTGGAAGCCCAACCGGCGGGCGAGCTTGTTGATCATGGTGCGAGCCTATTGACCTTTACGGGGCCTGACTCTGCGGGGCATCGGTTTCTCTTCGAACCGAGCGGCCGAGGAGACCTCGATAGGCCTCTTGGGCACTTTGTTGCCCGCTCACCACCAGGTTCATCTCGGTGGCGATCGGCATGACGACCCCGGCTTCATCGGCCAGCGTGCACACGACCGGGGCCGTCTTCACGCCTTCGGCAACCTGATCCATCTCGGCGGCGATCTGAGCCACGGTCTTCCCCTTGCCCAGCTGTTCACCAAAGAAACGGTTTCGACTCTGCGGGCTGATGCATGTGGCGATCAGATCACCCATTCCGGTGAGACCGGCAAACGTTTCGGGTCGACCACCCAGCGCGTGTCCGAGCCGGCTGATCTCTGCCAACCCACGCGTGACGACGGCAGCCCGGGTGTTGTCGCCGGTGCCGAGACCATCGGCCATACCCGACGCCAGCGCAATGACATTCTTCAGCGCACCGCCGAGCTCGCAGCCGGTCACGTCGTCGTTGACATAGACGCGAAAGAGATCGGTGGAGAAGACGGCCTGCAACGCCTCGGCCACCACCTCGTCGGCGATGGCGACGACCGACGCAGCGGCGCCCCCCGCCAGTATCTCCTTCGCAAGATTGGGACCTGTCAATGCCCCTGCCGGATGACCGGGCAAGACCTCGTTGGTCACCTGCGACATGCGAAGCCGCGTGCCCTGTTCGAGTCCCTTGGTGAGACTCAATACGGGCACCCATGGGCGCACAAACGGAGCGGCAATGGCCAATGTCTCGCGGTAGGAATGCGAAGGGATGCCCATGACCAAGAGGTCGGCGCTGCGCACCGCCTGTTCGAGGTCACCCGTGGCCCGCAGGTTCGGGTGGAGCTCATACCCCTCGAGATATCGACTGTTCACGTGCCGTTCGTTGATATCGGTGACGGTTTGCTCGTGGCGACACCAGACCGTGGTCGCCGTGTTGTGCGCAGCCAACGACGCAACGGTTGTCCCCCAGGACCCGCCGCCGAGCACGCATACTTGCATCTCTGAATGAAAAGCAGCCATCGTCCTCACCCTAGGCTCTCGACCGCGTTCACGTTCGATGACCGGCCGAACTCGACGGTAAGGACTCTCACCCCAACCCCCGGACAATAAGCTCTAGGCTGGCGCCGATGCCTGAACATCTGACGAAGCTGGAACCGGCTTCGCACACGACCGGCGCCGTGCTGATACCCGTCAAGGCGTTCGGGGAAGCAAAAGGGCGACTTCGCGACGCACTGGATCAACCGACCCGGGCTGCGTTGGCGCAGCGAATGGCCACCCATCTGGTTCAGGTCCAGCAGAACGCAACGGTGGCGGTCTGTTGCGACGACGCGTCGGTCGCCGCATGGGCAGAATCCGCTGGGGCCGCAACGGTCTGGTGCCCGGGCACCGACTTGAATGGAGCAGTCCAGCGAGGTTTTGCCGAATTACGCCACGCCGGCTACCGCTCTGTTGCCATTGCCCACAGCGATCTGCCGCTCGCAACCAGTCTCCATGGGTTGCTCGGCTGGAGCGGCGTCACGATCGTGCCGGATCGCCATCGCACAGGTTCAAACGTGATTGCCCTGCCGACATCGATCGATTTCCAATTCAGCTATGGCGCAGGATCCTTTCAGCGTCATGTCCTCGAGGCAGTGCAGCATGGCCGAGGGTTACGCATTGTTCACGATGAGCGCCTCGGGTGGGACATAGACCATCCTGATGATCTCGACGTTCCCGAACATTGCGGTGTCATCGACCTTTTCGAAAGCGAGCCGACCAGATGACCGCCTTTACGACCGATCGATCTACCCCGACCCGCGTCCTGGCAATATCGGCTCACCCCGATGACAGCGAACTGCAGGCTGGGGGCACGCTCGCCAAATGGGCCGCAGCTGGCGCCGAGGTCAGCATCGTCGTGTGCACAGATGGTTCCAAGGGGACGTGGAACCCCGACGCCGACCTGGCCGACTTGATTGCCACCCGCCAGTCCGAGCAGCGAGATGCTGCCACGGCCCTCGGGGCAACCGGAACCGTGGGTTTCTGCGGGTGGGTCGACGGTGAACTCGTGCAGTCGGCCGCCAATGTCCGAGCTCTGACCGAGTGGATCAGGCGGCTGCAGCCAACGATCGTCATCACCCATGATCCGTGGAAGCGCTACCGCTTACATCCTGATCATCGGGCGGCTGGGTTTCTGGTGTCTGATGCGGTTGTTGCGGCTCGCGACCCACATTTCTTCCCCGATATGGGGTACGCGCACCATCGGCCCGACGAGATCTGGTATTTCGAGGCCGACGAGCCGAACCATGTCGAATCGGTATCTGGCTGGCTCGAAACCAAGATCACGTCACTCGAGCAACATCTGAGTCAGCTGGAGTCAACGATGGGCATCACCAATGACGCCGACGAAGAGGGCCATGCCCGCTTTGTCGGCGACATTCACGACGCGGCGCGCGATGCCGGTTCACTCGTCGATATCGACGCCGGCGAGGCGTTCTACCGGCTCACCGACGTCTAGCAGGCAGGATCGAAAAAGTGCGATGGAGGCTCTTTGCAGAGCCTCCATCGCCGGGATTTCAGGTGGCGGGACCTGTCCTCCCTGCTGTGGGCCGAAGCCCACTCCGAAGTTTTTTGGGTGGCGGGAACCCTCACCTCCGGGACTTGTCCGCCCGTTTCCGAGCATTCCCTTCATAGACGTTCGGCGTCCCGGAAAAGTCGCGAGTTTTTCCACAAATTCTCGGCAGGTCGTCCCGCTTAGGCTCAAACGAGAACCTCGACAACCATCGCGGACCGCACCCTGCCCATAAGACTGTCAATCTCTGAGTCGTTTGGAACAAACGAAACATGTTGCGCCGCCGCCTACTAGCCTGCCAGATGCGGCTATGACTACACATCTCTCTCCGAGCCCTCTCAGCATGTGGGTTCTTCGCGCCGCACCTCGGATCACGATTCCGCTCCTGCCAGCACCTCAAGGGCTCAAAGAACGCCTACTTCGCGGGTTGCGTGCTGCTGACCAAGCATCGCTGCAGCTGATGTCGCTTGCGTCATCGACCACCCCGCAACGCCGACGTGCCCGGCGACAGGCCGAAGCGACCGCGAGCCCAGGATCAATGGGCGGAGCGACTTCGAACCCCGAATTCAACGAGCCCGACGTGCGGCAAGTTTCGATGGAGGAATTGGTCCAAGAGCACGCCGATGCCGTGTATCGGGTGGCTTTGTCGATCTGCAAGGATCCAATCCTGGCCGAAGACATCAGCCAAGACGTGCTGATCAAGGCCTGGCAGGCATTGCCGAGCTACCGGGCCGAAGCACCACTTCGCCATTGGATTTTGCGTATTGCCCACAATGTGTCCATTTCGACCCTGCGACGTCGTCGCGAAGATGCAATGGCGCCCGCAGATCTTCCCGAGCCTCCAATGACGGGCCGCTCGGTTCACATGCAGGTGCAGGACCGACTTGCAATTGCTCGCTTCGAGGCGGCGCTGGGCGATCTCGACAGCGTGAGCCGCTCGATCGTGGTACTGCGCGAGATCGAAGGCATGTCGTACAGCGAGATGAGCAATGTCCTCGAACTTCCGCTGCCAACGATCCGAACTCGACTTCTGCGAGCGCGGCGTCAGCTGGCCGACGCGCTCGACGGATGGCAGCCATGAGCGTGTGGCGACCCGGGCATCCTTCGATCCGCAAGCTGCATCGCTGGGCCAAAGGGCAGGCAGACAGCCTCGATCGACACCTGTCGACGTGCGGTTACTGCGCAGACCGCCTCGAAGCCAGTCTCACCGAAACCGATGCACCAATTCGTCTGGCGCTACTAGAACTTTTGGTCGTGCCCGACGAACTACCCGACCGGCTGTACGCCAACATCGATGAGCGCATGGCCACCCGGCGCGAACTGGCGCTCATCGGCGAGTTCTTCGGCCTACCGCTGCGGACCGCTCGTGCCATCACCTCTACCGATCATGGAGACGAATAGTGGAATGGATCTGGGCTGTGGTCGCCATCGTTGGCGGCTTCATCGTGGGGGGCATAGCGTCACGCATCGCCAGACAACTCGTCGAGAAACGCAAGGGTAAGGCTGCCGACCTCGCTCCGGCTGCAGCCAGCCTGACCTTCTCACTCATTTTCGTCATCGGATTGCTGGTCGCACTCGGGTTCGTGCAACCCGACTCACTCGACAAGCTACGCGACGACACCATCGATTATCTTCCCCGAGTACTTTCGGCACTGATCGTGGTGATCTTGGGTGGCGTAGTCGGCACGATCGCCAGCACGGCAGCCCGTGAATCGGTTGGCCGGACCATGGGTCGCCTGGGTGAGCGAATTCCGCAAGCAATCAAGGGTCTGATCACGATATTTGCGACGATATTGGCTGCCGCCCAGCTTGGGATCAACACCACCATCATCAACATCTTGGTGGCAGCATTGGTTGCTGGTTTGGCCTTGGCCTTCGCGCTGATCATTGGATTCGGAAGCTGGCCGGTTGCAACTGAGATCGCAAGCGGTCGAGCGTTGCGTCAGCTGATCGCTCCCGGAGATCACATCGAGAGTGGCTCGGTCAGCGGCACGGTGGTGGCCGTGCACCCAACAGCCGTCGAGCTCGCCACTGATGGCAGCGTGACGTTGGTCCCCAACACCGAACTCGCGGAAGCATCACTGATCGTCACCCGACCTGCGGACTCGGCCAACGGAACCGACAAGTAAGCATTCGACAAGCAGGCATTCGACAAGCAGGCATTCGACAAGCAGGCATTCGACAAGCAGGCATTCGACAAGCAGGCATTCGACAAGCAGGCATTCGACAAGCAGGCATTCGACAAGCAGGCATTCGACAAGCAGGCATTCGACAAGCAGGC
>ENA-ORXT01000665-ORXT01000665.1-marine-metagenome-genome-assembly--contig:-NODE-665-length-52736-cov-13.485216_pt1 | contig 52736 bp, 53 predicted proteins | sample MGYA00237868_ERZ511482 | MGnify/ENA metagenome assembly ERZ511482
ACATAGTTACCGCCAAACAGAGTGTCAATTCGAATTGGGACTGCAGCCTTCCCATCTGCGGTTGGCTCATTATCTGCGCACAGCTGAACCCCGTCAAAAGATCGTGTCAAGTCAAGTTTAATGATATGCGGGACATCTAATCCTGCGGGGTTTTTGTTTATAGCAGCCTGACCTCTACTAGACAAATCGCTGAGCGTGTTGACAAGAGCTTCAGCTGTTACAAGAGACTCTTTGTGCATAGGACAACCCGCCGACCACCGCTCTGAAACTAAATTCTGAAACAGATTATCACTATCGTATTTACCTGTCTCGCTATTAAATTTGGCATCCAATTCGTAAGCCACTGGACTGACATAACCATTCAAAATAATTTTGTAATCAGTACCACTATATTCCATTTCAGTCATAGCCAGAATTACGTCTCTAACTGCATTCTCGTAATCAAGAGCGGCAGCATTTATGTCAGCTTGTGAGGACACAATATCTGAAAATGTGCAAGCGGCCTGGGCTTCATGCGGTCCTACACTTTCATCGCTAGCTTCATATCCTCTAAGCCAACTAAAGTGACTGAGCTCGTTAGCTGTCAACCCGGCGACAGTAAACACGCCATCGGTTAAGAATGGAAAAACACACTTTTCAATAGCTGGCGCAAAACCATAGTAATCATTATTTGCCCCCAGACCTATCACAATAAGGTCGATGTCATGTGTTTCATTGATCTTTTGTAATTGCGCGATTTGAGACTTTACATTCCTCATATGGCTATCCTCCGTAAAATCAATAGGTTTTGCGCCGGAGCATGCCACATTAAAACGGTCGTCAATTCCCGGCAAATCAGCCTCGTGGATAAAAGCATTTTCTGACCGATGGCAGAAATAAGCATTCTCATTAGTGTGATCCCAGCCGGGGAAACCTTGCAAAACGTTTTGCTTGTTTTCAACAGCTACATAATCACCAGCCCCCTCGCCGCTGATGAAGCTATCGCCCATTGATACGGCTGCGGTTGGCTTCGTCTCAGGTTCAGGACCAGAAGGCCCAACCGGGTAGCAGTCTGCGCCTAAAACCGGGCTTCCGCCTCCAACATCAAAACCATTACTGCCTCCAAGGACACCTCGTGTTCTTTTTGTTGTTGCTTTTACCACTTTATCACCAACGGCCTTAAAAGTACTCACCTGTAGTGTATGGCACCCCGTATTTAAACTCCCGCTATTATTTAACACTATGCCGCTATTGTAGCCCGAATTACTCAAAGATGTTTGCGCCTGAGCTGTTGTCGATAGAACTGCAAGCACAGCAGTCGCTGTAAAGACTGTTCCCAAGACCCTATTTTTCAACAATGAGCTCTGTTTGTTTTGTGTGTTTACGTAGTGTTTCATTTTAATTTCCAATTCTATTTAACGCACTGAATGTGAGGTATCCCTCATTTAAAAGCGAGAGAACCCTCATATTTTGTTAACATGTTTGAATAAAAAAGTTCAAGCACTATTTTTATTTATTACGATTACTCATTTTTTGCGGCTAAAAGATTTGTTAAATTCACACACCTGTAACGCCCTTTCCCCTTGCGTTTTTACCCCTATCGCCTATCTCCCGCGCATGCTTACGATTACCGATCTTGATTACGCCGTTCAGGGGCGTCCGCTTTTCAAAAAAGCCTCCGCGTTTATTGCCTCCGGCTGGAAGGTCGGCTTGATTGGTAAGAACGGGACGGGCAAGTCAACCTTGCTCCGTCTCATCCGCGAAGAAGTTGAAAACCCGGCCAAAGACGCCTCCATTGTGCTCAACAAACGCGCCCGCCTCGGCTGGGTCGCACAAGAAGTCGAAGCCACGGACGACACCATTATGGATGTTGTCTTGGCGGCGGACCGGGAACGCGACGCGCTGATGAAAGCGTCCGAGACCGAGACTGACCCAGACAAATTAGGCGAAATATATGAGCGCCTGACCGATATGGATGCGTGGAACGCGGATACGCGGGCCGCCATTGTCCTCACAGGCCTTGGATTCAAGCAGGACGATTTCAACCGCGCCACCAAAGAGTTCTCCGGCGGATGGCGTATGCGCGCAGCCATTGCGGGCGTACTGGTCTCCGAACCTGACGTGCTGCTCCTTGATGAGCCGACCAACTACCTCGACCTCGAGGGCGCGACATGGCTCGAGGGCTATATTAAGCGCTACCCGCACACCGTTATAATGGTCAGCCATGACCGCGAAATGCTCAACCGCTCTGTCACGCACACGCTCGCGCTGGAACACTTACAGCTCACCGTGACCCCCGGCGGCTATGATGACTGGATGAAACTGCAAGCGGCTAAGCTCGCCCAGCTCGAAGCGCAAAAGGCCAAACAGGACGCGGACAAAGCCCATCTGCAAGCCTTTGTTGATCGCTTCAAAGCCAAAGCCTCCAAAGCGCGCCAAGCGCAATCCCGGGTCAAGATGCTCGAAAAGATGCAGGACATCTCCATCCCCATTGCTGACCGCACAACCCCGTTCAATTTTCCCGCCCCCAAAGGCAAGCTCGCCCCGCCCATGTTACAGCTCGAGCATTGCGATCTGGGCTACGGCGAAGGCGCGAAAATTCTCTCGGACGTGTCCCTGCGCCTGGACCCCGAAGACCGGGTCGCGATTGTCGGCGCGAACGGGCAAGGCAAGACCACGCTCGTCAAATCCATCGCCGAGCGTCTGCCCCTCATGACGGGCAAACGCAACGCGCCCTCCGCCCTTAAAATCGGCTATTTCTCACAGGACCAACTCGACGAGCTCACGGCGGGCGAGACCGTGCTCGACCATGTCGCAAACGCCCTGCCCAAAGACACGCCGCAAAGCAAAGCCCGCGCCAAAGCCGCGCAAATGGGCTTTTCCTACGAGAAAGTCGAGACCCAGGTCGAGAAACTCTCAGGCGGCGAAAAAGTGCGCCTCCTGCTCGGGCTCATGTCCATCGAAAAACCCCATGTTTTGATATTGGACGAGCCCACCTCGCATCTGGATATCGATAGCCGCGAAGCCCTGATCTACGCCCTCAACGACTTCCCCGGCGCCGTCCTCCTCATCACCCATGACGTCTACCTCGCCGAAGCCACAGCGGACAGTTTATGGTTGGTCAATAACGGCACCGCTAAGAGGTATCATGGCGATTTGCGGGATTATAAGAAACTGGTGATGGCCGCGGATCGGGCTTGAGGGGGAATTACTGATCTTTCAGAGCAAAATGAACATTCGTTTAGGGGGTAAATTAAGAGGCTAGAGCCCGCTTCACAGCTTCAGGTTCCTTGTCCATGATTTTAAGCAGAGTCAATGCGGCACCACTCGGTCGACGTTGACCTTGTTCCCACTTTTTGTATCCAGACAAGCTTGTTCCCAACACCATAGCCATATCAACTTGGGTGAGTTTGTATTTAGTTCTGATTGCTTTGGTATCAACTGTTTCGACTTTAACTTTGTGTACAGTCGCGCCAGTATCCTCTCCACGTATGTACGCAAGCATCTCTTGCATGCCTTCGAGGAGATCATCGCCTACAGTGCTCATTTTTTCTTCTTTCTAGCGGCTACTTTAGTTGCAATAGCAAATGCGGTAACCGCTTTCTTTTCATCGGGGGTCAAATCCCCTTTTTCGTTTTTGCCGTAACAGGCTAATAAATAAATCGGGTCAACTTCGTCGAACACAAAGTATATTACGCGTGAACCACTACGTTTTCCCTGACCTTTTGCTGCAAACCGTAGCTTGCGAACGCCCCCTGTTCCGGGGATTTCATCCCCAGAAAAAGGATTTGCTGCAATAAAATTGATTAAATCGGTCAATTCATTGGGCTTAAAGAGCTTTTCTGCTTTCCTTTTGAACGGCGTTAATTCGATTACTGTTTGCATGACAGCATATAACCCAATGGGTTCTTTTTGTCAATCGTTTTCATGTAAAGTGCATGCGCATTTTACCATTTGGTTCGTATTCATCTGCTCAACAAAAATTTTTGGTCCGTTTCATCGCCTTAACCGAAGCCACAGCCGACAGCCTCTGGCTCGTGAATAACGGCACGGCGAAGTGATATCATGGCGATTTGCGGGATTATAAGAAATTAGTGATGGCGGCTGATCGGGCGTAGAGCCTAAACTGCTATACGATTTAAAGCGCAAAATCCCCTTACCCGTCATTATCGGGCTTGGCCCGGTAATCCATGTGCAAATGGTAACGCCCGCACATGGATCCCCGCCCCAAGGGCGAGGATGACAGATAGAGTTGGCGTATTTTGCGCGTAAATACACAGACGTAATCCGGCGCAATGTGTTTAGGATTTAGATCTACTGAATGCCTGATGTCGCGACGCTCTATCAGGCCTACCTTTATGTGAACCCGTTTGGGTTTAAGCTTAAATATACGGATATGACTCCGATTGCGGTTTGTCCCTTTGAGTTGCGGAATGGGAGTTACAAACCCCTCCGCTCCAGCTGTTTGCAAGCAAACAGCTGGAGCGGAGGAATTTTCTCTAAATTCTCATTCATCAAGTTTCCAAGACCACGCCCCGCCATGACCCATTTACCCCCGTACTTATCCACACAGCCCTGTGGATTAAAAATAAACATGCGTCTGCCCGCATATTGCCCTGCCCGCGCCACTATCTTGCCGCGTCAAACCTGCTACACCTCCATCTATGGCGTATATTCAAGACACTGATTCCGGTATTGTCCCGGACCTCGACACGACCCCGCAAAGTCCGGAGGCGGAGCAGGCTCTGCTCGGCGCCCTGCTCTATGACAATGAAATTTATCACCGCGTGTCCGGGATTGTGCAGGCCAAGCATTTTTACAATCCGATCCATACGCGCATCTTTGATTCCATCGGGACGTTGATTGAGCACGGCAAGCTCGCCGACGCGATTGTCTTGAAAAACCGCTTTAGCCAAGACGAGACATTGGTTGATATTGGCGGCGTGGAATATCTGGCGCTGCTTCTCGACAATGCCCCGGCGGGGGCATCGGCCCCGGAATATGCCAAGCTGATTTTTGATTTGGCAATGCGCCGCGAGCTTATCCGTCTGGGCGGCGACATCAAAGCCATCGCTGAAGACCCGGACAGTGAGATGGACGCGCGGGAGCAAATCACCGAAGCAGAGTCTCATCTTTATAACCTCGCAGAAATTGGCGGAACGCAATCGGGGTTCGAGACGTTCGAGGCCTCCCTCATCCAGTCCATCAACATGGCCTCTGCTGCCTATACGCGGGACGGCGGATTATCAGGGACCTCATCCGGCCTCATTGATATGGACCGATTGCTGGGCGGATTTCACCGCTCGGATTTGATTATTCTGGCCGGGCGTCCGTCTATGGGCAAATCGGCGCTCGCCATGAACATTGCCTTTGATATGTCCAAAAAGTTCAAGCAGGAAAAAGACGAAACCGGGATTATGAAAACGACCGAGGGCGGCATTGTCGGCTTCTTTAGTCTCGAAATGTCGAACGAGCAGCTTGCGACGCGGCTTTTGGCCGAACACTCCGGCGTCCCGTCCAACAAAATTCGCCGCGGCGACATCACGCCCGCACAATATGAGCAAGTCCGCGAGAGCGCTGACGATATAAGCTCCATCCCGCTTTACATTGATGATACGGGTGGCATTTCCATTGGGGCGCTATCCGCCCGCGCGCGCCGCCTGAAGCGCATGGTCGGCCTCGACATGGTTGTGGTCGATTATCTTCAGCTCTTGACGGGCGGCAAAGCGATGAAATCCTCCGATGGCCGGGTGCAGGAAGTCTCAGCGATTACGCAAGGACTTAAAGCCCTCGCTAAGGAACTCGATATTCCTGTGCTGGCTCTCGCGCAGCTTTCCCGCCAAGTGGAACAGCGCGATGATAAACGCCCGCAGCTGTCTGACCTTCGCGAATCCGGGTCCATCGAGCAAGACGCCGATGTTGTGATGTTCGTCTACCGCGAGGAATATTATACCTCCCGCACCGAGCCTTCTGAGGGCACAGAAGAACATCTGAAATGGCAGGAAGAAATGGAACGTCTTCATGGTAAGGCCGAAGTCATTGTCGGCAAACAACGGCACGGGCCTATCGGCACCATTAAACTCGGATTTATTGCCGAGCTCACCAAATTCACAGATCTGGTCCAAGACGACCGGTATGACGGGATGTCGAATTAATCATGGCAAAAGTTCAAGGCTACAGCGCGCGGCCGACCCTGCGTATCGATCTCTCTGCGATCAAATCTAATTACCTTGCGATCCAGAAGAAGGTCGGCACCACCAAAGTCGCCGCCAGCGTTAAAGCGGATGCTTACGGCCTCGGTCTCGTCCCCGTCTCCAAAGTGCTTTACGGCGCGGGCTGCCGAATATTCTTTGTGGCGACAGCAGGCGAAGGCAAAGCCTTGCGCGAAGCCGTCGGCGAGAATGTCAGCATCTATGTTCTTAACGGCCCCGCCCCGCGCGATCTTACGCTGTTGTTCGGCTCGTATTTAAAGCCCGTCATCAATTCCATGGCGCAAGCCCAGCTGTGGGTTGAGGCGACGACGGGCGTAAAGTCCGCCCCGTTCTGCGCTATCCATATCGACACAGGCATGAACCGGCTTGGCTTTGACCAAGAGGAGTTTCAGATGCTGTCGCGCAATAAACCGATGCAGCAAAAGCTCGGGATTGATTTGGTCATGAGCCATCTCGCCTGTGCGCCCGATGCGGCTCATCCGATGAATAAGACACAGCTTGATGCGTTCCGGCGCGCCACAGCGCAGCTGCCAATGACAACCATGAGTCTTGCCAATACGGCGGGGGTTTATCTCGGCAAGCCGTATCATTTCCAAATGGTGCGTCCGGGTATCGGGCTTTACGGCGGCGGGGCGACGACCCAGCGTGATAAAGAAAGCACAATGCCCGTCGTCACGCTCCTCGGCGCGGTTCTTCAGATTAAGAAAATCAAAGCCGGTCAGACGCTGGGATATGACGCGACCTACACGGCTAAAAAAGATATGACCGTCGCGATTGTCGGCGCAGGGTATGCGGACGGCATTCCTGTCTCCTCCAGCGCAACAGATACTAAAAAAGGCGGCCATGCTATTTTCCGCAAGCAACATGTTCAAATCGTGGGCCGTGTCAGCATGGACCTCACCATACTTGATGTAAGCTCCGTAAATGACCAGATTGAAATCGGGCATCAGGTCGCGTTTCGCGGCGATCAACTCGGCCTCGACTCCTCAGATGCCGGAACCATCAATTACGAACTCCTCGTGCGCCTAGGTCAGCGGTGCCGTAGAGACTATTTGCGATAAAATCACCTGCGTTAGGTCACAAAGCTGTATTCTTTTTAGAATTATTCTAAAAACAATTGATTTGCCTGTTTTGACAGCTTACATAAGCAGAATAGAATCGAGTTTACGGCTCTTACAAATTTAATATTTAAACGGGAATGGAATAGTTATGGCAGAACGCGCTGAAGTCGGAGAAATGAGCAAAAGTGAGAAGCGGTGCCCAGTAATGCACGGCGATAATAAGCATCAATCAATCGGAACCAGCGCGAATCAGCATTGGTGGCCCGGACAGCTAAATGTCAGCATGCTTCATCAAAACTCTCCTGCCGGCAATCCTGAAGGCGAAGGTTTTGATTACGCCGCCGAGTTTAAAAAGATAAATCTGAAGACGCTTGCCAAAGATGTTGACGCTATTATGACGGACAGTCAAGATTGGTGGCCGGCGGATTATGGTCACTATGGCCCGTTCTTTGTTCGTATGGCGTGGCATGCTGCAGGCACTTATCGTATTCAAGATGGACGCGGCGGGGCGGGATCCGGCGCGCAACGTTTTGCGCCTCTAAATTCTTGGCCAGATAATGGCAACCTTGATAAAGCCCGCCGCCTTCTTTGGCCTATCAAACAGAAATATGGCCGCAAGCTCTCCTGGGCTGACCTGCTGGTTTTTGCAGGCAATCGCGCGCTAGAAACTATGGGCTTTAAGACGTTCGGATTTGCCGGTGGACGCGAGGACATCTGGGAACCGGAGCAAGATATATATTGGGGTCCGGAAACAGAGTGGCTCGCAACTAAAGACGAGCGCTATTCCGGTAACCGCAAAATGGACGATCCGCTCGCGGCTGTGCAAATGGGCTTGATATATGTGAACCCTGAAGGCCCTAACGGCAATCCTGATCCGCTTAAATCTGCCTATGATATTCGCGACACGTTTAAACGTATGGCAATGAATGACGAAGAAACTTGCGCCCTCACGGCGGGCGGCCACACATTTGGTAAAGCCCACGGCGCGGCTGATCCCGGCAAATATGTCGGTGTTGAGCCCGAAGGCGCGACAATGGCCGAGCAAGGCCTTGGCTGGAAGCAGTCATTCGGCAAAGGCCGCGCGTCTGATATGACCACAAGCGGTCTTGAGGGCGCTTGGACACCCACACCGACCACGTGGGACAACAGTTATTTTGATGCTCTGCTGAACAATGAGTGGGAACTCACAAAGAGTCCGGCTGGTGCACAGCAATGGCAAATTAAAGGGACTAAGGGTCCAAAGGCCCCTGACGCCCACGATCCGAAAAAATTCGTTCGTATAATGATGTCGACGGCGGACATGGCCATGAAAATGGACAAGAAATACGCGAAGATTTCAAAACGCTTCCATGAAAATCCGGACGAGTTTGCAGACGCTTTTGCCCGTGCGTGGTACAAGCTCACGCATCGGGATATGGGACCAATAGATCGGTATCTTGGATCTATGGTTCCAAAAGAAGAACTCATATGGCAAGATCCCGTACCAGCCCGCAAAGGCCGCCTCTTATCTAAGAAAGACCAAGACGCGCTTAAGAAAGACATCTTAAAATCCGGTCTTTCAATTTCCGACCTTGTCTCTACCGCTTGGGCCTCGGCCTCAACGTATCGTGGGTCTGATCACCGCGGCGGCGCAAATGGGGCGCGCATTCGCCTCGCGCCTCAAAAAGACTGGAAAGTTAATAACCCGTCCAATCTGAAGAAAATTTTGAAGACTTTGGAATCTGTCCAGAATGGCTTCGATGGCAACGTATCGATGGCTGACTTGATTGTCTTGGGCGGTTGTGCAGCTGTAGAAAAAGCCGCGGCAGATGCCGGGCACAAGATTAAAGTCCCCTTCACACCCGGCCGTACAGATGCGACTGACGAAATGACGGACGCTGAAGCTTTTGAAGTTCTTGAGCCAAAGACTGACGGCTTTCGGAACTATCAAGGTAAGAGCAAACGTAATGCCGAAGAAACACTCATTGACCGCGCGCAGCTTTTAACGCTCACAGCGCCTGAAATGACGGTTCTGATTGGCGGCCTTCGCGTTCTCGGAGCGAATACGGATGGCTCTAAAAACGGCGTGTTTACAGACACACCGGGTAAGCTAACCAATGACTTCTTCGTCAATCTGCTCGATATGGGCACGGAATGGACAGCCACGTCAAAAGCAGAAACTAAGTTTGAAGGTCGCGCCCGCGGAAAGAAAACGGTAAAATGGACGGGCACACGAAATGATTTGGTCTTTGGGTCAAACTCAATTCTACGTGCTGTCGCCGAAGTCTACGCCTGCGCCGATGCTGAGAAGAAGTTCGTAAAAGACTTCGTTAAAGCCTGGGACAAAGTCATGAACCTCGACCGCTTCGACATCAAATAAGCGAAAACGACATGAATAAGAGAACGGCGTTTCAAGTGATTGAAGCGCCGTTTTTGCGAGAACATAGAAGAACACTTCATTATTCTGAAAATTCCTAATATTCATATGTATGACAGCAGCAGAACAAAAAGTATCAGATGATTTAATGCGAGCGCAAATAGCCAAGCTATTCGAAGAAACGGCTGCGACCCCAAACGGGCACATGATGAATAATTAGCACCGAAATCGCTAAGCTTATGGCTGAAACGGCCAAGTTAAATAGCTAAAATAGATGGCATGTCGCTGTTATTGCCTCTGGCGCAACGCTCGCAATTTTCGCTATCGTCAAACTCTTTTTGTAATCACTGTCCCGGTCTGTAATCCCGCTCGGCGACTTTCAACACATCTTCCAACGTCATAGGCATGACTTTATATTCCTCGTTCGCAAAAAGGACCGCCTGGTCGTCGTAATGCGGAGAGGTTTTATCGAGCGTGGCTGCGCCGTATTGATGGATGGAGTGGACGATAACATCGCCGTTCTCGTCCCAATCCGCGTACATGATGTGGCTATCGCCGGCGGCCGCGTTCATAGTTTTCGTAGCCTCTAGATTTGCAGGGTCGGGATAAATCGCGCGGAGCGTATCGGGGCCGCCGTTGAGCGGAAGATCAACATCGCCGCGTTGCAGACGGCTGACATCGCCCCAGAGCGGGTCAACTTGGCCGAAGATGGCCATCATTTCGCTCACGACTTCGCGGAAAGCCTGTTCGGGGTCCATGAGATTATCTTTAAACTCCCCGCCATAAGCCCGCGCGCCCGTCATGATAGCGAGGGCCGCGCCGGGACTGTCCGCTTTGGCGCGTCCATCCCATTCGCGCAGGACGGCTTGAGCGGCTTTGATATCGGCATCATCGCCTAAATCTTTGTCCGCCAAGCTATCCAACATTGTCCGCAATCTAAAATCAGGATGATACTGAGCATCAGACCGATAGGCTAAAAGCTCTTCCTCTGTGATACTTTTATCGCCTTCAATCTGCGCCATAGCGCGCATGGCCCGGTTGGTCACGCGCGGCTCGAGGCCGAATGTTTTAGAAAACTGCGAGCGTTTTTGATTGTACGCGGTATCCGTAATCATGAAGGGATGGCTATTCGCACTAAACACCCAACCACTCTCCGGGTTCCAAAGCTGCGGGAGGTCGATGACTGGCACAAATTCATCCCAAATGAGTTCGGACTTATCACCGGGTAATATCTCTCCCCACTCCGGGCCTTCGATACGTTTGGGCATACGCGCATTATATATGTGTCCAATATCGCCGCCTTTATTTGCGTAGACAATATTAAAGCTAAGCACGCCGTTTTCTGCGAGCGCCGCTTTCCACTTCGGGAACGTGTCGGCTTTGCTCATATGATACCATTGCTCGAGTTGACGAACTTCCCCTAAGCCGCTGAATTTAATGCCGTAATGCCCGGATGGGGTAGAGAGCACAGGGCCATGTTCTGACCAAAGCGCGTCGCGCGTAATCGGGAGTGAAAACGGCCCCACAAGTTTGACTCGGAACTTAGATTTGAATCGCTCAAACTCACGCCAATCCCCATCAAACATATATTTCGTGGGATTATCCCCGTCGTCCACCTCAAGAGCATAGACATCGACTAAGTCCGGCTTGTTCACAGTATGCGTCCACCCGTGAGTAGGCGTTACGCCTTGAGTTAATATCGGCGTTCCCGGAAAGCCTGCGCCCGCAAGATTAAGTCCCTCTTCAGACACCACATGCGCTTCATACCACGCATAGGGCCCATTGAACGGCTGATGCGAATTTACGATGAGACGTGTATGACCATCGTCTGAGCGTTTAGGTGCGACGGCAAATCCGTTCGACCCCCTCACCACTTCGGGCATGCCCGATGAATTATAATGCGTGTTGTGACTCTCGCCCCAAGGCGAAACTTTGGGGGCGTCCTCTTCCGCGAATAACTCGCCGAGGATACCGTCCATGCGATAGAAAAACGGCGTCGCCCATGTGAAGCCCGCAATAATGTCTTGTTCCGTGACCGGCAAAATACCTTTCAGAACTTTGTCAGGATGTTCGAGACCGTATAAATTTATTCCGTCAGCATAGGCCTTTGCGATCGCCCGCGTATCTGCGCCAAGCTCCGTGTCATATTTAGCGGCGACAAATTCTTGCACTTTGAATAGGTCAAACAAGTAATCCGTCGGCGCGCTGTCCTTGCCCAGATATTTCGCCGTCATGCCACGGGCGCCCATTAACTGCCCTTGTAGAGTCTCCCAATCATCTTCGGCCTGCGCGTAGGCCAGTCCAAATGAAGTATCCGCGTCCGTTTTACCAAATATATGCGCCACGCCCCAATTATCCCGAATGATGCGGGCGTCATAGGTTTTGGCCGCGTCTTGAACGGCCGCTTTATCCATTCTCGCCCCGCCCGGCGTCCAGAGCCAGATTGCGCCCCCCAGAACCGCGCCAATCGTTATGACGCCTAAGGCTCTCAATAATTTCCGCATAGTCCCCCTTTCAGTCACCATTCACACCACATGCACAAAATGCAAGTTCATATTGGGAATATCCTGTTCCTTATGATAAGCATACGCATCACAAACGACGGAGATATCATGTCTAATACTGCACTAACGGCCCAAGACCTACTTAACCAAATCCTACAAGCTGGCCGCGCGCTCGCCCAGGATGGCAAAGAAGCCACGGGCGAGTTAACCGCGCGGGGCAAAGAAATTGCGGCCAAAGGCGAAGATATCCTCGTTGAAAAACTGAAAATTGAAGACTCCGAAGTCGGCCGCGCGGCTCTGCGCAAAGGCGTCGGTACAGGCGCAGCCGCCGGCGCTCTCGCGCTCTTGCTCACTTCTCGCTCTGGCCGCAAGATGGCCACGATTGGCGGCCTCGGCGGTCTCGGCATGATTGCTTATAAAGCCTATCAAAGAGGCGAAATGCCAAAATCTGTTGATGATGTCATCGGCCTCATTAAAGGCCCCGAAGCGGAAGTCCGTTCCGAAATCTTACTTAAAGCCATGGTCGCTGCAGCCAAAGTTGACGGTAAAATCAGTGAGTCTGAAATGGCCATCCTTAGCGCGCACAACACAGCGTCGAATGAGTTGATGAAAACGGCTCTAGAACAAGCCCCAGACCCTAAAGAAATTGCCGCGATGGCAGAGAGCAAACAAGCCGGCCGCGAGATTTATGCTGTGTCCTGCCGCATTGCCAATGGCATTAACCCGAAAGAGCGCGACTATCTTGATCACCTCGCGATGGCGCTCAATATTGATCCGGATGTTGCGGCTAAAATCGAAACTGACGTCCGCACGGGCTAATGCGCGCTTTCGTCGTCGCACTTTGCCTCATGTTTGCCGCTTGCGCGGCGCCGTCTCCGGATGCGCCGTCGCAGCTCAAACAAACCCATAGCGCCAACGACCACATCCCGCCGCCCGCCTTCAAGGACGACGACGATGATGTACGTAATTGCGGGGGTATGCGCGGCGGTGCGGAACAGACCTGCAAGGCGGACGAATATTGCCACAGAAACATTAAAGACATGTGCGGGGCCGCTGACGCGCCTGGCACATGCCGCATTACGCCTGAAATGTGCACGATGGATTATGCACCTGTCTGCGGCTGCGACGGTGTCACCTATCCCAATGAATGCGCCGCAAACGCTAAAGGCATAAGCGCCGCCGCCAAAGGTGAGTGCCCGGCCTAAGGCTCTTGCCCCTGCCCCGTCCATATGCAAATACTTGCGTATGTTTCAAACCTTTTTTACAGAGCTTCGCGCGGCGAAAATTCCGGTTACTATTCGGGAATATCTTGTCCTGATTGAAGGGCTAGAGAAAGACGTCCCCGGTGAGAGCCTTGACGGGTTCTATTACCTGGCCCGCGCCGTCCTGGTGAAAGACGAGCGCGACCTCGATAAATTCGACCAAGTCTTCGCCCATACGTTTCGCGGCTTGGATTACTTGTCTGATATTTTCGGCACGGATGAGCACGAAATCCCTGAAGACTGGCTCCGGCAGATGGCGGAGAAACATTTGACGCCCGAAGAAATGGCCGAAATTGAAGCTCTTGGCGGGTTCGACGCTATTATGGACGCGCTCAAAGAGCGGTTGGAGAACCAAGACAAGCGCCATGAAGGCGGTAGTAAAAACATCGGTACGGCTGGCACGTCGCCTTTTGGGGCACATGGCTATAATCCCGAAGGCATCCGCATTGGCCAAGACGGGAGCCGCCATAAAAAGGCTGTGAAAGTCTGGGACAAACGCCAATTTAAAAACCTCGACGGTGATAAAGAAATCGGCACGCGTAATATTAAAGTCGCGCTCAGGCGGCTGCGTAAATTCGCTCGCCAAGGCGCGCAAGACGAATTTGATTTGCAAGGCACAATTGACGGGACGGCCAAGCAAGGCTGGCTCGATATCAAAATGCGGCCGGAGCGGCGCAACGCAGTCAAAGTCCTCGCCTTCTTTGATATCGGCGGGTCTATGGATGCTTATGTGAAACAGGCCGAAGAGCTGTTCTCCGCCGCGCGCTCAGAGTTCAAACATCTGGAATATTTCTATTTCCATAACTGCCTGTATGAGCATGTCTGGAAGGACAATATCCGCCGCATGCGCGAAGTGACGCCGACTTGGGATATCCTGCACAAATTCCCGTCCGACTATAAAGTCGTTATCATCGGTGACGCCGCCATGAGCCCCTACGAAGTCACCATGAAAGGCGGCTCGGTCGAGCATTGGAACGAAGAAGCCGGCGCCATCTGGCTCAAACGCCTCGTCGACGTCTACCCGAGCCTCATCTGGATCAACCCCACCGAAGAGAAATACTGGAACTACTCCCAGAGCACACAGATGATCCAGCAAATCATCGGCGAAGACCGCATGTTTTCAATGACGCTCTCGGGGCTCGAAGATGCGATGAAGGAATTGGCGCGCTGAGTTATTTGGGTTCTCGAAAAATAATACACATGCTAACAATGGCAACCCATTGGGTTGCATGCATTTGTGCAAGTTGTCGTCGAACTTTAGGTATTTAGAAGAAAAGCATCCAAGCTCTTTAACCATAACGAACTAAAAAATGTCATCGATTTCATTGCGGCCAACCCGTTATCAGGAGACAAAATCCTGGGAACGGGCGGCGTACGGAAAAGGCGAAAAAGGGAACAAGGCCAATGTCGACTTAGGGGTGCGGCTATGACTTTGTTTAAAATTATGGATAAAGAACCTGAAGCGGTAAAACGCGCGCTCGCGCCCTAGAAGTTGGCCGGATAGAGCGTAGCGAAAACCGGCCTACAAGAGAGCAACTGGAGAATTAGCGAAGCGCTCAAGCCTCAGTATCTGTCTTGGGTATATCAATCGGAACAATCTTATTCAGGTCCCTTGCCTTTTTACCTTCAAAATCGGCATTTATCTCTGCGCCGACGAGCAAGGCTATGGCGGATATCCAGAGCCACATGAGCAACGCGGCGACCGCGCCGAGAGAGCCGAACGTGTCGTTATAAGTCTCGAATTCTGAGAGGTAGAACGAGAACAAGAAGGACGCGGCAAGCCAGATTATGGCCGCCGCAATCGCGCCCGGTATAATTTGGTTGCGGGTGTCGTCGCTCACACGGTCCGGGTCGCGGCGGGTAACGGCATAGAAGGCCGCTCCGCCCGCCATAAATAAAGCTACGATGATGAACCAGCGTAGGCTGAGCAGAACCGCATCTGCTAATGCGCCGAATTTAAGAGCCTCAATAATTGGTGGCACGGCCCCGATCATGGCCAAGGATATGACTGCAAAAATAATACCCGTCAGGGTGAACGCGAGAGCCAAAAGCTTCTGCGAGAGAAATCCGCGTTGGACCTTAGAACTGTATATGGACTGCATCGCCAGCATAAGCGCGCTCACAGCGCGAGCCGCGCTCCATAGCGCCAAGACAAGCGAAATGAGAGCGGCCATGGGTGAACCCGGCCCGCCGCGCTTTGCAATGCGCACCATTTGTTCAGAGACAATATCAAAAACCGGATCCGGCACCATGCCGCGGAGCACCTTGAAAGGCTCGGTTAGATCGCCGACATCTGTGAAAAAGCCCCACACCATCAAAGCGCAGGCAATGGCCGGAAAAATGGCCAAAAATGCGTAGAACGCCACGCCCCCGGCGACGAGTGTAATGTTCTTGCGCGCTAGATTGCCGACGATGCGGAGCCATGTCCGTATAATCGGAAGCTCCGCTATAAATGACAAAGACTTTGCGCTCATTCTGGCAGCCCTACTGTGTTGCAGGGACGAGAGATGGCCAGCGTCATTATCATTTTGGGCATTATGGGGCTGATTTTATATTTTGAATTGTCTGCTTGTATTCCCAGCGCTGTATCTCGATAATCACCTTCGAAATTGAGAACTCAATATTTTGCACGGCGACTTCGCGTGAGCCGGGGCGGTTGTCGTCTCCGATGAGGGCTTCCGCTTTTTCGCAGAGCCCCGCGAGATTCGTGGCTCCCACGGCTAAGGACGAGCCCTTCAAAGAATGCGTCACAGACTCCCATGTATCGTCATCAGCCTCAGCATTCAGCGCTCGGCCCCACATCTCGACTTGATGTTGGAACATGCCAAACACCTCTTTAGTAAGTGAAGCGTCGCCGCCAACATATTGATTTAAATGGTCAAAATCTATTTCGGAAGATGAGTCGGTCTGAGTCATAGCTCGGTGATAGATAAATTAACGCCAGATGAACAGATATTTCAGCATTGCTTCAGCCGGTATTTGCAAATGTACATCTGTCGCTAACGCAAAGGAACTTCCCATGACGCCTCATTTATCCCCAAATTTACGTAAAGCCTTGCTAGCGGCTGGTGCTTTTACTGTGCTCGCCCTTGCCCCTGCCGCTCTGGCCACGCCCGCGCTTAGTACGCAGGCCCCAACAACGGACAAGGTGCAATATACGCAGACAGCAGAGAAACAGGACAAACGCAAAGATCGCACCCGTGACCGTGGAAACCGTTCAGACCGAGGGGACCGTTCCAGGAACCGCGGTGACAGACATCGTGACCGTGGGGACAGAAGTGATCGCCGAGACCGGAGTGATCGCTCCCGTAGCCATCGCTCAGACCGCGGCCACAGAGGATATAACCATAACAGGTCGGATCGCCGCCGGTCTTACAGCCGCAACCGTAGTCATAATAGCCGCCGGAGTTATTACTCGCCGCGCAGAACTTATCGCCCGTCATACCGAACATCATACCGCACAAGCCCGCGCTACACATCGCACAGCCGGAACTACTCCCCTTACCGGAGCAGCATAGGTATCAGCTTCAATATTGGCGGCGGCGGATATAACCATCGCCGCTGGTCCCCGAGCGCCTATAGCTTCTATCAGCCGTCTTATGGATCATATGGCGCCTATCGGAGCCAAACCGTTTGCCGCCGCGTCCAGCGCACAGCTTGGCACCACGGTCATCAGGAACTGATTAGCGTGAAGGAATGTTCTAATCCTTGGAACGGCACATATGTGGTACAGGGTTCCGAACGGATCATCGACTGCCGCTATTAAGCGCTCAAAAAATAAAATCAGATACCGCTCCTTGAGATAAAATATTATCTTGGGTGGGCGGTATTTTTTTGCGTTGTTTCCAGACGTATGATGCCTATAAGTCAGGGTGAATACAGAGAGTTCGGGGACCACTATGCAAAGCAATGCTAAAGCCTATTTTGATCAACAGCTTATCGGCGAGTCGAGTTGGTGGAGCTGGGCTATTGGGTTTTGGTTTATTATCTTAGGCTGGTTTGTGGCCCAGAATGTTTTTGGCGGGGCGATCCCCGTCGTGGCCATGGAAGTTGACCCGGAACTTGGCCGCGCCTTTATGAATTCAGGTATCCCCGAAGACCAGGGAGTTCTCCTGAAAATGTTCGCGCTCTTGGCGGCCTATATTCTAGGCGTTCTATTCACGATTATCTTTTGGATACTCAACCGAAACGCCAAAGGCGGTGCACGCAAAGTCTTTGGGTGGCTCACCGGGATAACCGCGCTCGGGTCTATCATCGCATTGTTCGTGTCCATTCCCATGATGAACTCTCCCGAAACGGCGGATATGCTCTCGCAAGTTCTCGCAATAAGTCCCATGGCCTACGCTTTGATGCTTTTGACGTTCCCAGGAGCTTTGGTTGGGGTCTACTTGGTTCAGAAATTCATTCACAAACGCTCTATATTGAGCCTGCATACAGCTGCGAGAAAGTTTCGCTGGGGCAGAGCCTTTCAAGGTCTTGTGTTCATGTGGGGCGTCTTAGCCGTAACAGCGACCGTGTTGCATGTTTCAGGTTTGTCAGAAATTGCGAAAGTCGAGTTCCAACCGGCAAAGTTCTTTAAGTTCGCAGCGGTGTCGCTCTTGCTGATCCCTCTGCAATCTGCGACCGAAGAAATCTTCTTTAGAGGTTATCTCAACCAAGCCGCTGAACGTACCCTAAAGAGCAAGTGGACGGCGTTTATAATCACCAGTCTTTTATTTATGTGCGTGCATCTGGCCAACCCGGAAGCCCGCGAAGGCGCGGCGAACGGCATTCTCCCCCTCGTAATGAGTGGTTATTTCCTGTTCGGATTTATTGCCTGCCTGATGGTGTTTATTGACGGCGGTCTTGAATCTGCGATTGGCGTACATGTCGCCAATAATACATTTGCCGCAGTTGCCGTAAATTATGAAGGCTCTGTCCTGCCAACCCCGTCTTTGTTTTTGGCGACGCCTGACCTGTCTATAGACTTGCCCACAGGGGTCATATCTCTCGCAGCGGTGACAATCCTGATTTATATGACACGCAAGACCCTAGAGCCTGCGCCCGATGCTTTTGAAACTTTCAATTAGAAAAGTTTCTAATTAGCTGCGTGACGTCCCGCATCAGTTAGGCGGCAGACAAGCCAGTCCGGCTTAACCGGGTTCGCGAACCAACGCTCGGCGTATCCCTTGGACAGGCAACCTTTGATAACCTTAGGGTTGATTTCTTGTCCGCGCACATCAAACAATGGCAGCTTTCCGCCGGGCTGCGTGAGGCCATAGGCCAAATAATCTCGTTCGTCTTGTGTAAGTTTTACGGCGCGCGCCGCAGATTTGGTCGTACTAACAGCCATGCCAATCCCCATAATTTTCACCAAATGGACGGCCCCTCTTTTGATATATATGGGGGCAATTCCATGTGCCTGCACTCAGGCGTATTGTCAGACTATACTAAAACTGCGTATATAGAGTTAATGGGCGATATAAGCCCTCCTCAAAGACGTTAGGTGTTCGGTATCTTTAAAAAAATTATTAGCATAATCCCGGAAGACTCCCCGGAAACTTCACCTGAAAAGTCTTCTGATGTGACGCCGGGTAAGTCCGCAAGTAATTCCAAAAGTAATTCCAATGAAAATTCGAAGCCAAGCGGTGCGCTCAATCTTAAACCTATTTTGGAAGAAGATGTACCGGCTCAATCCAGCCCGTCAAAGCAAGATAAATTTCCAAACTTTATTCACCAAGGCTCTCCGCTAAAGTCAGACGCTCTGCACGAGGTAATTCCGCCCTCGCCGTTGATTTTACCCATAGCTGTCGCCGCAGCTGTGATTTGGATTATTTGCGTTATGGCGCTTTATTTTGGTTTCTTTGGAAATGTGGGTCAGGCCGGCGGAAAAATGAACGCCGCGCAGTGGATTAGTGTTCTGATGCTAGCCTTCATTCCGGCCGTCATGATCGGTGTTATTGCGGTTGCCTTGCGTCAGCTTTCAGCCATGTCTTATGCCGCCACGCAGCTCGTGCGCGCGGCAAGTACCCTCGCCCGGCCCGACGTGGCTGTCATCGATAAAGCTAAAGTCATGTCATCAGCGGTCAACAAAGAGCTCGACACCATTAAAAAGAGCTTCGATACAACAGTAGGACGGGTCAGCTCCCTCGAGGAAGTTTTGTCTACAGAGCGAAAAAAACTGGATGCGTCCAGCCTGTCTGTTAAAGACCGCTTCGACGCAATAGGCGCGACCCTCGTAGACCAACATAAAGCCTTGGACGGCCTCGCAGATATGTTCGACACGCGTATGGCGGATCTCTCGTTCACGCTGGATAGTCATAAAACAGAGCTTCAAAAAAATACGGAAATGACTGAGCAAAAACTGCACGATGCCCGCGTTAGCCTGGAAACGGCTGTTGTGACTCTGAAAGAGACGACGGACGGCGTTCGCGCTCATGCGGTGGACGCCACAGAGACTTTGATGGCGGGGCACACGGAGATCTCTAAACTCAATGACGGCCTACAGGACAGGTCTACGAGCCTGACGGAGAGTTATAAAAATCACACAGCAGAGCTATCTGCGATGATGGCTGAATTACGCGAAGAACAGGACACACTTGCCGCGTCCCTTGATGAGCGCCTTGCAAAAATGCAAGATATGTCTCTCTCTGCCAAAGCCGGGGCGGAAAGCCTTAAATCCGCCAGCGACATGGGCCGCCAAACGGCTCAGGCCTTGGCCGAGGCGACAAACCTCACCAATGACGCCATCAAACAACGCTTTACCGAAATGGAAGAAGCGGTGACATATGCGAACGCGAAAGCCGAGAATATAAGTGAGAAAGCCTCACGCCGCGTACAGGATAGTTTGGAGCACACAAGCAAAGAAATCGCGCGGATTGAAGCGGATATAGAGGCCCTTCAAGATAAGCTCAAACAGGCTGATAGATTTACGCCGTCTCAAAAGGCCTCTGTGAAGCCGCCCGAGCTACGCCGCCCTAAGCGGGACACACGGACTGTGTCTGCGCCCTTGTCTATATCTGCAACCCCCGCTGTGCCTATAGCCCGTGAGCCCGCAGACCCTGCGCCCACTAAATCAAAACCTTATTTTCGCAAGCCTATTTCTATAAAGCCCGCTGAAGATGATAGGGTCGAAAATGAAGAGCCTTATATGCGGGATGCGCCCCCCTCGCGCGCGGAACGCGCCCCTTCAGAAGACCCTTTCGATTTGGTGATACAGCCGTCGGACGAAGCCCTAGACCTTGAAATACCCGATCCAAATGCTGATATCTTTCCCTTGGCCGATGAGACTATTCGGCGGACGAATGAAGGACCCCGGCCCGCCCGGAGAAAAACACGGCGAAGCTCCCGTTGGGGATGGCGCGACATGCTTACGGGCATGGACCCAACTTCGCATAACGCGCCTGTCATGACGGCAAGAGACATAGAAGACGCAAATATCGTCAATGCGCTCAAAGAGCTTGGCCTGGCGCCGAGCGCGATTGTCGATGACGGCTGTATCATAGAAGCCTGCAATGCCCGCAAAGCCAGCGGCGAAATGGCCATGAGCCAAATCGTGGCCAAACGCCTCGGTGATCCCGTGCGGCATTTGTATATAAAATTTGAAGAGAACCCAAATCTGAAATCCAAAGCGCGGGCCTATACCGCGCAATATAAAATCGGGATTGACGCGATTGAAGACGATAGAGAAGCCATCCGCATGCGCCTTGAGAGCGACGCCGGACGGGCGTTCCTCTTATGCGACGCTGCCTTGAACGGCTAGACGCCTAAGCGGCTATGAGTCAAAGGTGAGTGTTTCGAGCCAGTCGACAATATCGCTTACGGCCTGTTCATTGGCATTGTCTGTCGCCTCGACAATAGATGATACTCGTGCCTGATTGGCCCGGACTGTTTTGCGCACATCAAAAGTGCTGACAAGCTCCCGCGTCGAGGCGTTCGCAACTGTTACGCCGTAATGCACGATCGCCAGAGGCGCATTATCTTTGCCCTCGTCAAATGTAACTTCAAAATTACGAACAGCTAAGCTCATGCGAAAGTTTGCGCGTGCGCCGGCTGTCGGTTCAACCCCAATAATACTCTTACGCTGTCCAAGCTCGCCCAGAACTGATTGTTGAATTAAGACAGGAATAGACTCGGACCACCGCGCGCCGCCTGCTGTAACAAGCTCCCGCCCTCCGCGAGAAATCACTATATCGCGGCCTGATAAAACGGTTGTCGCAATAGGACGATCCACACGCATAACCACAGCATCCGCATTAGCGGTCACAGCGACGCCGCTTGGCGAAAGCCTGTAAACGGCATCCGCTTCCTGCGGGTCTGGCAACAGCGACACACAAGCCGATAAGGCAACAGAAGCAAGAAGGGCTAGAATTTTAAAAGGCTTGGTCATTGGGGGAGCTTTACTTGTTCGCGTTCTTCCCCGACGAGGAATTGTACGGGGCTTTTCTCGAGGTTATCGGCCACACGGTTAAGCGTTGTAATAAGTTGGCGAAGCTGATTCGTTGTTTCCTCAAGATCGGCCACACCGGAATTTGAGAGCCTGTTGATAGCATCACGCGCATCAACGGTTACATCCGACGCATCATTCGCAAGCTCGGCGTATTCTGCCAAAGTGCCGTCGACTTCTGCGAGTGTGACCTCAGCGCGGGCCAGCGCAGACTTAAGGTCTTTGTTGACCATTATATTAAAGTCCTGCGCCGTTTTATCGAATTCTACAGTAGAATTAAGGACCCCGTCCGCAGCGGCTTTGATGGAGGTAAACATCTCCTGAACCAAATTTTCATCAACTTCGGTGTTTTTCAGGTTTCCTGTGAGCTCTTTTATGTTGCTGAGAATTTGCTGAAAATCCGCAATGGACTCCTCGCTCATCGTCGCATTTAAGCGGTTCAGCGCGCCTTGCGCCGCCTCTATGACAGAGCCGCCCCCGTCCAAAAATGTATCGAGTTGGCTCATTTGCCCTTCAATCCTGTAGGGCGGCTTGCCGGGCATATTTTTGAGAAGTGGATATTCTTCACCGCCCGCAAAAATTTGAATATAATTGAGTCCTGTAAGCCCCAAAGGCTCAAGCCGAGCGAAGCTTTTACTATCAACAGGCGTATCGCTGTTAATTTGCATATCGGCAATCACTGAGTTGGAATTGACTGTGTCCAGGCGCAGAGCCGTGACCTCGCCGACACGTAGGCCGTTAAAGCGAACTTCGCTGCCTTGGGAAAGACCGCGCACAGCGCCTGTGAAAACCACTTCATATTCATCGAATTGTTGGTCAAATTGAGAGTTAGACAGCCACGCTATAAAGCTGACAATCGCGACCAATGACAACAGCACAAATGTACCGATCAATGCGTAATGCGCCTTGCTTTCCATAGCTTATGTTCGCCCTCTCGTTTTCGCCGCACTGGCGGCGCGTGACCGCGGACCTCCAAAATACTCTTGTACCCAATCATGGGGATATTCCGACACTTTATGAATTGAATCCACAATAGCAATGCGTTTATCCACTAATACGGCCACCCGGTCACATATGGCGTAGAGACTATCCAGGTCATGGGTAATCATAATGACGGTTAGTCCCAGCGCGTCTCGAAGACCCAAAATCAAGTCATCGAACGCGCTCGCGCCTATGGGGTCAAGACCGGCCGTGGGTTCATCCAGAAACAATAACCCGGGGTCGAGCGCCAAGGACCGCGCAAGACCAGCCCGTTTTTTCATACCGCCCGATAAGTCAGCCGGATATAATGTGGCGGCATGCGCCGGCAGTCCCACCATGTGGACTTTCATGTCGGCGAGTTCAGTCATAAGCGATGCCGATAGGTTTGTGTGCTCGCGCAGAGGCACCATAATGTTTTCACGAACCGTCAGGGATGAGAACAAAGCTCCCCCTTGGAAAAGAACACCGATGCGGTTATTTAAGTTGGCGAGTTGTAGTTTTGATAACGTCGAGCGGTCTTCACCGTAAAGGCGCACAACACCGCCATTCGGCTCCCGTAGACCCAAGAGTGTATTCATCAAGACCGTCTTACCGGAACCCGATCCACCGACGAGACCTATGATCTCGCCCGTTTCAACCTGCAGATTTAAGTCCTGATGGATGACGTTTTCGCCAAATTGCGAGACAATGCCGCGCGCCTCAATGGGATATACCTGTTCACTGCTCATCGTTATACGCCAATTTCTAAGAACAACATCGCAAACATAGCGTCCAGGACGATAACCGCGAATATGGATTGCACCACGCTTTGAGTGGTTCGGTGTCCCAGCGATTCCACACTGCCCTCCACGGCAAGACCTTGGCGGCATCCAACAGCGGCAATGATAAGGGCAAAGAACGGCGCCTTGACCATCCCGACCCAAAAATTACTAATATCAACAGCCTCGCGAAGCCGGGCAAAAAAGAGGATAGGTCCAATATCCGTCGGTCCGAGCCACGCCACCAGCATACCGCCAAAAATACCGGACAACATTGCCGCGAATGTCAAAATTGGAGCCGAGACCAAGCACGCTAGCGCGCGGGGGGCCACAAGCGTTTCGAATGTATCCAGCCCGATAACTGTCATAGCATCGACTTCTTGGCGCATTTTCATGGAGCCAATTTGAGCTGTAAACGCAGAGTCGGAACGTCCGGCGAGCATAATGGCTGTGATTAGAACCGCAAATTCCCGAAAAACAGCGAAGCCAACAAGGTCCACCATAAACACCTGCGCGCCAAAAGAGGCGAGCAATTCGGCCCCCATAAAGGCAATAACGGCCCCGATGAAAAAGCTCAGTATCATAATGATTGGGGCAGCGTTCAACCCGACATCTTCGATGAGCGCAAACACAGATTTCCAGCGAATATGGGTGGGGCGAAGAAATTGCCGCAACAGCACCGTCATGAACTTCCCTAGAAAGGCGAGCGTTTCATAAGATTCAACTAAGCCGCGGCTTGTGGCTTCCCCGACACGCACAATAGCGTCATACCAAGGCTTTTCCTTGCGCCTGGGGCGGCCCATTGCCGCCGCAGCCGCAGCCTCTAATAACGTGCCTTGCCCGGGCTTTTGATTGGTAATGTCCCAATCAGCTTTACGTTCACCATTGCCGCGTATCGCGCGGGCCAATATATATGCGCCTGCCGTATCGAGCTTGGTAACACCCCCAAAATCATAGAAAATTTTATCGTGATCTTGCTGAGTGACATCTTCGGAGAATACCTCGTTAATGTCGCCAATCGTGTGAAGGCTCCAGTCACCCGACGCAATGACATACATGTCCCGGCCAGATATTCTGACTGAATATTCAGGTTTCTTGGGCAATGATGTCTTTGCGGTCATAGTCATTCTGCTAAGGTGACAATCATAAGAGTAACGTCAAGTAAAAGGATTGGCATTGCGACAATTAAAAATCACCCAAAAGTCTTGGCCCGTCGCGGGTTCTTTCCGGATCGCGCGCAGTTCCCTCACGTCTATTCATGTAGTTACGGTTGAAATAGCCGATGGGATGTATATAGGCCGCGGTGAATGTCGGCCCTATCCTCGCTACGGCGAGACCCCGGACAGCGTGAACGCGGAAATTGAAACGCATCGCCGCGAAATCGAGAACGGCCTCACGCTAGAGGCGCTCCAAACCCTCATGCCACCCGGAGCCGCAAGGAATGCGGTAGATTGCGCGCTTTGGGACCTTGCCGCAAAACAGACCGGAAAGTCGGTGTCAGACATGTTAGACCTGCCAGCCCCCAAGCCCCGCATCACCGCTTACACACTTTCAATAGATACGCCTGACAACATGGCCGCTGCCGCCGTTAAAGCTAAAGCTTACCCGGTTCTGAAATTGAAAATCGGCGATGCGGGCGGGCTCGCCGCCTGTCAGGCCGTTATCAAAGCTCGTCCCGATGCAGCTCTGATTATTGATGCCAATGAAGCCCTTACCCCGGATGAGTTACCTGCGTTTTTAACGGCGCTGAGCGGCGCAAATGTGGCCTTCATTGAACAGCCCATAAAACACGGCGAGAATTTACCTGCAGAAACTAAGTTCGTTCCGCCGCTCTGCGCAGACGAGTCCCTGCATACGCGTAAAGACTTGCAAACGCTTTGGGACGCGGGATACCGGGTGGTGAACGTGAAGCTCGACAAGACTGGCGGCCTCACGGAAGGCGCGGCTCTTATGACCGAAGCCAAAGCTATGGGCTTTGAAGTTATGGCGGGCTGTATGGTGGGAACGTCGCTTGCAATGGCCCCGATGATGATGCTGGAGAGCTTCGCAGACTATATCGACCTTGACGGCCCGTTATTGCTGGAAAAAGATGTGAAGCCTAATCTGCGCTATAACGGAGAGATCATCCACCCTCCAAGTTCAGATCTCTGGGGCTAAGCTAAGACGCTGAAACGACCTTTAAAGTCTGCTCTTCGCGAACGCGGTCACCAAAGGCATTCGTCACGTCCCTCAGCGCGTCAACAGATTGAACAAATGCTAGTGTCTCAGATGTATCTGTACGGCCTGAACTCTCAAGCGCTGCTGCAAACACGGTTTCCGCCTGTCGGGACATAAGCAAGGCGCGCTCAAGGCTCGACAGCTCTTCCCTCAGGCTATCCTGTGCAGGGGCCATAGACAGATAAACTTCGGCTGCTTTTGTCGTCTGAAAAACGTGCTGCGTCGCTTCGCGCATGTCAGCCAGAACAATCATGGCTGGTTTGTTTTGATCCGCGTAAGCATAGCCGGAGTTTGCCTGTATCGGCTCAAGACCTTTAAGGAGAATACTCGCCGCAGATTGAACGCGCTTCTTGGAGCTCTTGGTAGACCACCCCTTTGTCGTGAACGCCGCGTAAAGTTTAGACGCCGCGCGCTGCACAACATTACGCTCAACCGCGCTCGATTGCGCTTTCATAGAGACAGAAGACGTATTCGTCATGTCTACTGTGGCACAAGCCGACAGACTTATTATCGCTGCCGCCGTAAAGAAAAGCCTTAGCTTTTTCATTGTTAAATTCCTTTTGGGCCCCGTGATGTCGATAACATCCGATTTCTTATTCGCCCTTATATAATCAGAACAAGCTAAACTTTACCTGAATATATATCGTTAACAAATTACTAGAACACAGTCCCGCGCCCCGCAAGGGCATGGGCAAAAGTTTAACGAATTGTAATGCGGTGGATTTAAGCGCCTGCGAAGTATTTGCTGTAAGTTGACCACACGAGAACGATAAATACGGCGAATGGTGCAACAAACCTCACGAGAAAGAAGAGTCCATTTGCCAAAGCCGTATCTCCAATTTGCTCTATCACCAGTTCACGCGTCATGCCCCAGCCCACAAAGAGCACCACGAGCAAACCGCAGAGTGGCAACATGATGGGTCCGGTCAATCCGCCATCAAGGAAGTCAAGAAACCCGCCATTGAAAATGCAAATCGCGCCAACGGCTACCATTGCAACCCCCGTTAGCCATGTAGCCTTTGCTTTTGAAATTTTGAAATTTTCCGAAACCCATGCACAACTTGGCTCGAGAAGTGACACCGAAGATGTAATTGCCGCAAAAAAGGCCAAGAAGAAGAAGGCTGCGCCGATTAGCGGAACATCTGCGAGTGCATTTGGCAGCGTCACAAAGAACAGCGCGCCGCCGGAGGCCACATCGAGACCATGCGTGAAAACGATGGGGAAGATTGCAAGACCTGCAATAATCGCTACGAATGTGTCCGTCAGGCCAATTAAAACGGCCGATTTAGGAATATTCACATCTTTGGGCAGGTAAGAGCCATATGTGATCATAATCGCGCTACCGACGCCGATGGAGAAGAAAGCCTGCCCCAAAGCAGCCACAGCGACCTCGCCGTTAATTTTAGAAAAATCGGGTTGGAACAAGAAACTGAGAGCTTTGCTAGTGGAGTCTCCTGTCGCAGACATCAAGCTATAAATAGCCAAGCCTATGAGTAGCATAAAGAACAACGGCATCAAATATTTTGCTGCCAGTTCAATCCCTTTATTCACGCCGCGCGAAACAAGATAAATTGTCATTAATGCGAAGGCGATGAAATACGGTATGACTTGTCCGGGATTACTTAGCAAGCCTTCGGGGCCCCCGAACATATTTGCAATTTGTTCCGGCGTTTGACCCTCAAATCTATTGTACAAAAATTTTGGAATATAGGCCAGCACCCAGGCCGCAACGACACAATAAAAACTGACAATCAAGAACGAGGCGAGCATACCAATCCACGCGAGACCGGACCAGGCTTTGGGTTTGCCGCTGCGCACGGCTAAATCCTCAACAGATTTCACCGCGCTCGAGGCCTGCCCGCCGCGTCCAATCAGAAACTCACTCATGAGGAGCGGAATACCGATGAATATTACACAAAGTAGATAAACGATGATAAAAGCGCCGCCGCCATTGGAGCCCGCTTCAGCAGAGAACCTCCAAAGATTACCAAGGCCTACGGACGAGCCGACAGCCGCCATAATAAAAGCGAAACGTGATGACCATTGCGCTGTACCCGCACTTGGAATTGCTGCCATGAAGGCCCCCTGCATATGTTTATATTTTTTGTGACACTCTAATCGTCAATCTTGCCGCGTTCGTCAAGGTTCCGGCTCGAAAGTCTTTTGCGGGCCAGCAACATAACAACAAGTAACACGGCCGCGACGGCGACTGACAAAACAACAACCGTCGTCCCTTGATCGGAAAAGGCGTCGAATATGCCCTTCCCTAAGAATCCAACTGCAAGTATTTTAGGAATAATCCCAAGCGCTGTCCCGCCAAAAAAGGCCGGGAACGTCATGCGCGACACGCCGGCCGCCATGTTCACTAAGACAAATGGCCCGGTTGGGACCAGGCGCACAGTAAAACTCGTGAAAAATCCGTTCTTGCGAACAAGCCCAACAATGCGGTTGATAAACTCTCCGCCAAATTTTTTCAGGCGTTCCGCCCCGGCCCAGCGGCCCATATAAAAATTCAGGCTCGCAGAAATCATAGTCGCAACCCAGGAATACCCCGCCCCGTAAGCCGGGCCGAAAGCCACGACAGTTCCGGCGATCAGCATCCATTGCGGCACGCCAATAAAGGCCGCGAGGCAAAATGTGACAATCGTAAGCGGGAGCGCCCAAACGGTTCCCCTCACCGCTTCGAACCACGCGCTGAGCTGCGTTTCAGAAATATCGATATAGGCCTTGCCATAACCAATCAGGGTGAACACCAAAGCAAACATGATAAGCATCACGGCAATAGCGCGAAGGGCTTGCTTATCCAGCTGGGTAAAGAAATTGCGTATGGCTTTCATAGATTAAGACGCTATGTCATTTCGAAGGTTGGCGGAAAACTTTTCTCTGTCATTTTGTGTTTCAATCCGTGACCAATCTGTATTCGCCTTACGCCACCACGTAAATTGCCGCTTGGCAAACCTGCGTGTGTCGCGCTTGGACAATTCTAGGGCTGTCTCGAAATCCGTCTCGCCTTTTAGGTGCGCAACAAGCGGCGTCAGGCCGATAGCTTTCATCATAGGCAGGTTAGGCGCGTAGTTCTTAACGAGAACAGATTTGGCTTCGTCCAGACCGCCGTTGTTTATCATATCGCGGTAACGCGCATTTATACGCTCATAGAGCGCTTGCCGCTCCGGGAGTAGCACGGCCCCGCGCCAATAGCCGTTTGGAATTATGGGCCGTGTATCCGCTTGCCAGACAGAGAGCGGTTTCTCTGTGCCTGTCGCGACATTGACTATTCGCAGGAGCCGGTGCGGGTCGTCACCCAGAACGCGGGCGGCGGCTACGGGGTCGAGGCTTTCAGCTTTAGCGCGCAAGGCGGCGATTCCGTTTGTATCCAATAATGCCTGCGCCGCGTCCACAGCGGCTTGTTCGGGCGTGGGAACCGCTGCAAGGCCTTCGGTTAAGGCTTTGAAATATAAACCTGTTCCGCCGACCAATATGGGAACGCGCTCGCGGCCGAGCACGTCCAGAATAACAGGTACAGCTTCATCAAGCCATTTGCCCGTAGAGTAACGCAGGCTGCCTTTAATGTGCCCAAACAAATGATGCGGAACCTCTGCAATTTCATCGTGCGTGGGACGAGCTGAAAGCACCTGTAAATCGTTGTAAACCTGCAAAGCGTCAGCATTGATAATCTCGCCGCCCACAGTTTTTGCAAGGCTGACCGCCCATGCGCTCTTGCCGCTGGCCGTTGGGCCTGCGATACACACTACCGGATTCACGAATAAGGCTCAATGTTCATGGCGCATGATATACAGACAACAGCGGTTATTGTCCTAAAGAATCGCGACAAAAACCTGTCCGTAACAGTGGCCGAAATGGTGCCCGAAGCGAGTAATGGAAGAGTGCTATCACCGGGCAAGGCATTCGAATTTGATATTGATTTAGCGGATACCGCAAAGCTTCAAACACGGCTTACCGCAGCCCTCACCCATAAAAACATTCCCGCCGATGTTTGCGTCACGCCGCGCGAGAACCGGAAGAAGAAACTTCTGATTTGCGATATGGACTCCACCTTGATCGGACAGGAGTGCATTGACGAGCTTGCCGACTTTGCAGGCGTGAAAGACAAAGTCAGCGCCATTACGGAACGGGCTATGCGCGGGGAAATCGGATTTGACGACGCGCTCATTGAACGTGTCGGAATGCTTAAAGGGCTTCCGCTTACGGTTTTGCAAGAGTGCTTTGAACAGCGCATCTCCCTCAACCCCGGCGCGCGCGTACTTGCGCAAACTATGAAAGCCCACGGCGCTAAGACCGTCATTGTCTCCGGCGGGTTCACATTTTTCACGGGGCACATCTCAAAAGCAGCAGGCTTTGATGCTGACCAAGCGAATATTTTGCTTAAGGACGGCGACACATTATCCGGCGATGTAGGGCGGCCTATTCTGGGACGCGAAGCTAAGCTCGACGCCCTGAAAGCCCATAGTAAAGACCTCGGCGGGCCTGCGAGTGCAATTGCTATAGGGGACGGGGCGAATGATTTGGCGATGATTACGAAAGCGGGATTAGGGATCGCGTTTTATGCCAAGCCCGCCGTTGCAGCGGCGGCGCATTGCGCGATTAATTACACGGATTTAACAACGGCGCTATATTTTCAAGGTTATAGGGAAGACGAATTTAGCGGATCTTAGCCGATTACCCTATTTTAAACGCATAGAAAACATAGTTTCCACCGCGATTAATGAGCATCTGAACAGCGGTTTCAAGCTCTGACGCCGCTTCCATCTCTGTTTCGAATTTCTCGGGTGTCTCCACAGCTTCAAACCCGACTTCCTCAATAATATCACCAGGCAGAATTTTACCCGCCGCACGGCTGTTCTTATCGACGGCGGTCACGCGGACGCCTTGAGTGCTCTTTCCAATGCGGTTATTTGTACGCACCTCTTTGGTCAAGGCTTCAACGGCTATCCCGCCAACTTTGCGTTCAGCTTCAGCCGCATCTTTTTTCTTACGGGCTTTTTCTTCATTCGTGACCTCTTCTTCAAGTCGCTCAATGGTGGCCTCAACGGTCTTGCGCTTGCCTTTGCGGATGAAGGTGATGGCGAGTTCTTTACCAATAGCCGCTTCTGCGATTTTACGGTTTAGAATACGGGACTCTGGCAGTCTTTCGCCCGCAAGCTCCACGATTAAGTCTCCGCGTTGAAGGCCGGCTTTGTCTGCGGGAGAGTCTGCGACAACGGTTCTCACCAGCGCGCCGTGGGCATCGTCAAGGCCGTAGCTTTCAGCTAGTTCCGCTGATACTTCTTGAACACGTATCCCAAGGCGTCCGCGGCGGGTTTCGCCAAATTCGCGCAGTTGGCCCACGACGGAGTCGGCAAGGTCAGCCGGGATTGAAAAACTAATGCCGACGCTTCCGCCTGTGGGCGAGAGGATAGCCGTATTCACGCCGACCACTTCGCCCGCCATGTTAAAGAGCGGCCCGCCGGAATTGCCTTTATTGATGGCCACATCCGTCTGAATGAAATCATCATAGCTGCCGTGTTCGATATTCCGGTTCCGGGCGGAGACAATACCCGCCGCGACTGAGCCGTTATAGCCAAATGGGTTACCAATCGCGATGACCCATTCACCGACCTCCACGTCACTCGAGACGCCGAAGTTCACAAAAGGCATATCCTTGCCGGCATCTATTTTTAGCAGCGCGATGTCCGTCGCCGGATCACGGCCGATGAGGTCCGCCGCATAATTATCACCATTGGGGAAGTTTACTTCAATTAGGTCCGCGCCTTCGATGACGTGATTATTCGTCACGATATAGCCCGTCTTGTCGATGACAAAACCTGAACCCAGAGATTTGGATACGGAATTTCCATTATTTCCGCCGCCGAAAAAGTCATTAAACCGTTCGAGCGGAGAACCTTCGGGGTAAAAAGGAATATCGTCTTTAATATCGACGTTCTGGGAGGTGGAGATATTGACCACAGCGGGGCTGAGCCGTTTGGTCAATTCCACAAAGCCGTCTGGCGTGTCATGGGCCGAAGCGATATTGACCGCGCCAAATGAAAGCGTGCTGGCTAGGGTGAGCGTCAAAAGTCGAGAAGATAATGTCATACCACTAGCCTAATTATTCGAGCCGTTTTGCCAAGCTCGCAAAACAGTAATTCTTTGTCATATACCTGCGCTTCTAACAGCAAAGCCTATCAATAATACGCCGACAGCCACCGAGACTATCCCTGACATATGTAAGGCGCGCTCTCCCATGGAAAACGCGTCTTGGTACATACGTTTCATTTGCGCCGGAAATATGGCCCAGGCTGCGCCTTCAATAGCGAGCATGCCGCCAAAAGCGATAAGCGTAACGGTTCCCCAGCCCATGAGCTAAGCCTATCGGCGGCCCGGGCCTTTTTGGTTGTCGAGGTAGCTCAAGAAGTCGTTTCCTGGTGAGAGAACATAAGTCGTTCCTTCAGATAAGCCAGTTTTATAAGCTTCCATCGAGCGATAAAAAGCAAAAAACTCTGGGTCGCGATTATACGCATTCGCATAGGTAGCGTTACGAGCGCCGTCGCCTTCACCTTTTGTACGTTCAGCTTCTTCGCGGGCAGTCGCCCGGATCACGCGGGCTTCACGCTGCGCGTTATTTATAATCCGCTGAGCAGCTTCTTTGCCGTCTTCCCGGAGTTTCGCCGCGGCTTGCTTTCGGTCCGCTTCCATACGCCCAAACACGCTAAGAGCGACTTCAACGGGATAATCCGCGCGTTTAATCCGCACATCAATGACCTGAATACCGTAATTTTCAACATCAGCCTTACGGTTTGCCGCGTCCTGAATTTCTTGCATCAGTTCCGCGCGGCGTCCGGCGATAATTGTATTCGTGTCCACTTTACCTAATGAATCCCGTAGTGATGATTCAACGATAGGCTTGAAGCTCTGACGTAAGCGCTCTTTAGTCTTGAAGCGCTTATAGTATTGAACCGGGTCAGTGATCCGGTACCGCACAAAGGCATCAACAAGAAGCGGGTTTGATTCGACGTCGCGAATACGCACGGGATCGAAATCCAAATCCAAATTCCGGCGATCCAACAAAACAACAGTTTCGATAGGGGATTTAAACTTCAGGCCCGCATTCGCGCCCTTGGCTTTACCGTCCCATGGATTAACGACGCGCTTGAATTCACCAAATTGCAAAATAAGAGCCTGCTCCCACTCCTTCACGGTATATGTGCACAGGAAAACGAGAACGGCCAAAATGCCTGCGACTATGATTCCAACAATACTTTTCATCATATTCTCCTAAGGTTTCTTCTTGCCAAGTTGATCAAGCGGTAAATAGGGCACAACGCCAGAACCCGCTTTATCATCAAGAATGATTTTTTCTTTGTTCTGATAAACATCTTCGATGGTTTCCAGATACATGCGTTGCCGAGTTACTTGCGGTGCAAGTTTATATTCTTTGTAAACAGAGATGAAACGATCCGCGTCACCTTTTGATTCGGCAATCACAGACTCTTTGTAACCCAAAGCTTCCTGAATAAGTTTATCGGCTTCTGCGTTCGCGGCTGGGATGAGGACGTTCTCTCGTTCGCGCGCTTGCAGAATCGCTTGCTCCGCATCCTGCTTGGCCGAAACCACGTCCAAGAAGGCCGCTTCGACTGCTTTGGGTTCTTGCGACTCTTTCAATTCGACCTGTGAAACCACAACACCCGCTTTATACTCGTCCAGCATTTGCTGCATGAGTTCTTGCACATTCGCGGCCACTTGATCGCGCTGATCAGTGATCAAAGCTTCGAGTTCAGTCTTACCGACGACTTCGCGCATGGCACTTTCCGCCACATCGCTCACGGCTCCCGGCACGTCTTGCAAGTTAAACACGTAATCAGCTGAGTTTTTCACACGCCAAATAACTGCGTAAGTCACACGTGCGATGTTTTCATCGCCAGTTAGCATTAAATTTTCTTTGCCGCCGCCAATCGTAATAGAGCGTTCAGAGTCAACATCGATGACTTCCTTCGTCTCTATTGGAGATGGAAATTTGAGATGAAGCCCTGGCTCTGTGGTTCGAGAATATTGGCCAAAGCGGAGCACAACGCCCTCTTCGTTCTGGTCAATTTTATAGATGCTGGACATCAAGAGCATGATGATACCGACAACAAGCACAAGACCGAGCGGGCCTAGCTTGGCGAGCGGACTATCGTTGCGAGGACCTCGCCCCCCTGAACCGCCGCCGCCGCCGCCGCGCATGCGGGTTTTGAACATTTCGATAACGTTTTCGAGGTCAGGTGACGTTTCACCGGAACCCGGACGGCCTCTATCGGGCTTTCCGCCTTGTCCCCAAGGGCTCTTGCCCCCATTATTATTTCCTGTCGGTTTACCGCCTTGCGGCTTGCCCCATGGGCTTTTATCGTCCGGCATGTTGTCTCCGTCTAGTGTGCAAATGTAATGTGGCCCTGAGCGGCCTATTTATCAAGGCAGATGCGCGAAATATCGCACCTATTCAAGCAATTCGGTCGTAAACGCGCACGGTGAAGGGGTAATCATCCTTCGGCCCTCGCGGATAAGGCGTTTCAAACATGCATTTCCAGATATTGGGTCAATCGCAGAGAATAAAGCCTTCAAATACAAGCAAAGAGATCTGGCCTTCGCTCGTAGACCCTTCTCTCAGACGGATAATCATCCTTTGGTCTTTTTCTTAATGGCGCTTTATCTATTAAATCCCAATTACGATCTATTTTGAATATTGGAAAAGTAGTATCACCTTCCAAATCAGCATCAATACGAGTAATGTATACGCGGTCACACTGTTTTAAAAACAAATCATATATTTGCCCCCCCCCCATAACCATGATTTCGTCAACATCATTTTCATGTGCTAGCTCATGAGCTCTTGCAAGAATATCTGTTTTGTTTGTAAAAACTTCCGCACCCTTGGCTTCATACCCATGATTTCTTGTGAGAACGAGGTTTTGACGTCCCGGAAGTGGGAACGGTAAACTTTCCCAAGTTTTCCTTCCCATTATCACAGGTTTCCCCATCGTAACTTTTTTGAAGTACTTTAAATCGGATGGCATACTCCAAGGCATGTCACCATCTTTTCCAATCACGGATTTTTTTGCCTTCGCGACGACAACGGATAGATAGATTTTTTTATGAGTCAAATTCAAGTTCATGGTTTATCGGTTACACCCTTCTTCTATTTCGGTATATAGAATCATGTCAGACAATAGTAAAAAAATAACGGTTAAAAAAGCACCCCCTAAAACGTCTTTGCGGTATTTTAAATATACCCTGCTCTACATCCTGCTTATCCCGTTTATCAATTGGAGCTTTACGTGGGCCCCGATGGTGGAACTGCCGGGATTAGCTGCATGGGCCTTCAACCCGGTAACAATTGTCACTGGCCTCGTCCTCGTGGTGCGAGATTTTGCGCAGCGGGAAATCGGACATGAAGTCCTCATCGCGATGGGCCTAGCGCTATTCCTGACATTTGTGACATCAGGCGGAGCGCTGGCTCTGGCCAGCGGCGCGGCGTTCCTGATTTCTGAACTCGTGGACTACGCGATGTTTACCTTCACAAAATATAAGCTCTCGACCCGGGTGCTACTATCGTCAGCTATCGCCGCCCCGATTGACACCACCGCCTTCCTTTACGGCGCGAGCTTTATCCGCGACGCTCAATTCACCGTGCCTAATGTCGTGATGAGCGTGGGCGGGAAAATGGTCGGCGCGGTGATTATTTGGTGGATCATCAAACGCCGCATGGAAGGCTAGCCGCGCATGTTCGCCTCGCCTTTCATTATCCTCGCCTATATCGGCACAGCGGTTTTCGCCTTCTCCGGTTCTCTAATGGGTATCCGCAAGCGTATGGACGTCATTGGCGTGGCGTTTGTAGCGACGGTCACAGGCATAGGCGGCGGGACAATTCGGGATTTGCTCATGGGGCGCACGCCTGTGGGCTGGGTCAGCAACCCGACGGACATCATTATTTGCGCCGTCGTCGCAGCTATCTCGTGTTTATTTTATAAGTTTTTCATCGGGCGCACACTTAAATGGCTACTCTATGCCGATGCGATTGGGATGGCTCTGTTCTCGGTTTTAGGGACAGCTATATCGCTCGGGTCCGGCGCACATCCGTTAATCGCCATACTCTTTGGGGCGATGAGCGCCACATTCGGCGGCATCGTGCGGGACGTTATTTGCGGCGAGAAACCAATTGTCTTTAGCACGGAAATCTACATCAGCGCTTCGCTCTTAGGCGGTCTCGGATTTGTTTTAACCCCAGAAGCCTTCGGCGTCGAAATCAGATTGCTGATCGGCCTCATCCTCTCCGCACTTCTGCGCGGCATCGCCATTCACCGCGGATGGTCCTTGAATTTCCCGCGCTACACTAAGAAAGATAACCCATGAGTGAGAACCCAGCCTGCCAGAAATGTGACTGCACTTACACCTATGAAGACGGCGCGCTCATGGTCTGCCCCGAATGCGCCCATGAATGGAACCCGGAACTGCCAACACCCGGCGAACGGGTCTATAAAGACGTGAACGGGAATGTGCTCAATGAGGGCGATATGGTCACGATCACCAAAGACCTGAAAGTCAAAGGCACGTCAAAGGTCGCGAAAGTCGGGACGAAGGTACGGATTAATCGGCTCATGGACGAAGACCACGATATTGATTGCAAGATTGACGGGATCGGCGCGATGAAGCTGAAGACGATGTTTGTAAAAAAGGCTTAGAGCTATGTCATTCCGCCGTGACCGCAGGTCACCCGCAATCCATGCCTAAAATTTCACATAAATAGCAAGGCTTATTTTTCTACGTGTAATGTGCCGTCGCACAATAGTGATTTATGAATCAAACGGATAAATCTAGGTATGGGTTCCGGGCGAACTGCGCTCGCGTCGGAATGACGTGTAAGTTAAACCGCCACTTTCCCCGCAATATGCGGATGCGCCTCATACCTTAATATCTTCACATCTTCATATGTAAAATCATAAACGCTCTTCACATCTTTATTAAGCTTCAACCTTGGCAGCGGTTTCGGCGCACGGGTGAGTTGTTCCCTCACCTGCTCGAAATGATTGCTGTAAATATGCGCGTCACCAAAGGTATGCACGAAGTCCCCTGCTTCCAATCCGCAGACCTGCGCCATCATGGCGGTGAGGAGCGCGTAGCTCGCGATATTAAACGGCACGCCGAGGAAAATATCCGCGCTGCGCTGATAAAGCTGGCAAGAAAGCTTCCCGTCCGCGACATGAAACTGAAACAGGCAATGACACGGCGGCAGGGCCATGTCGTCGACATCCGCCGGATTCCACGCGCTGACAATATGGCGGCGGGAATATGGGTTTTTCTTGATGGCCTCGATGACATTCGAGACCTGGTCAATGACGTGCCCATTGGGGCCTTCCCATCTCCGCCATTGCTTGCCGTAGACAGGGCCCAGATCGCCGTTCGCGTCCGCCCACTCATCCCAGATTTTAACGCCGTTCTCTTGCAGATATTTGATATTCGTATCCCCCGCGAGGAACCAGATTAGCTCATGCACGATAGATTTCTTGTGCAGCTTCTTGGTCGTAACCATGGGAAACCCGTCCGCGAGGTCAAACCGCATCTGATAGCCAAATACGCCGCGCGTGCCTGTGCCTGTGCGGTCCATACGGTCCACACCATTTTCCATGACGTGAGAGAGAAGGTCGAGATATTGTTGCATGTGAATATCTTAAATGATTCCAATGTTAAACAAAACTAATTTCAAAATTCCAATCACGCCCGCCTAGGCGGGGATGAGCGGTGTTTATAAGGAATCGACAACTGCGAGCATCGGATCGAGCGCGGCGCGGCCTAAGTTGATGCACCGCTCCGGTGACCACCCAAAATCTTCGTCAGGCAAATCAGCATTATCCTTGAACGGCATCTCGAGTGTCATGGCCAGGCAATCATACGTTGCGGCAATATATGTCGTACACATGGTCATGTTCCCTTTGCCGGGTTTAGACACAGGATAACCGACCTTTGTCTGAAAATCCGGACTAACCGTTTTGTAGGCCGTTAGGAACGCCTCCTGATTGGCGGCCTGTTTTTTCGTAAATTTTTCAATGCCTTCCGCGCCGGCGATAAAGTTATACGGCAAAGCTTCGTCCCCGTGAACGTCGAGGCAAAAGCTTGGCGGGTCCTGCTTCATAGCTTGCTCGGTGTAAAAGACTTCCGGGCTATTTTGCACAGTACTTACGCCCCACTCCCGGTTCAGGTTTGCGCCCGCCGCATTGGTCCGTAGGTTCCCCGCACGTCCGCCGTCAGGGCACATATTGGGGATAATATGAAAGCGGGCTTTGGCGCGGAGCATGCGCGCGACCGGATCGGCATCATCTAACAAACGGCTGATAAAGCCTTCCATCCACCACTCGGCCATCGTCTCACCGGGGTGTTGGCGGGCTATCACCCACAAATTTTGATCGCCTGTGCCTACAGACAGACAATCCATAGCTTGCCCTTCAACGGACTCGCCGAGTATTCGCAGTGAGACGTCTGGGTGTGTCACCGCGTCGGCAACAAGGTCCGCATGACGTTCGATTGAATACGGGGCGAAATAAGCGTAATAGCAGCTATCGACTTCCGGCGTGTGCATGATCACGAGTTTCCCGTCCTCATAAGCGGTAGGCACGCGGAACCACGTTTCGCGGTCATAGCTGGCGCAAGCATTATATCCGTCCCAGCCCTTCGGATAAGCCGTCTCGCCCGCATTCTCGATGACCATTTTACACGCTTGCTCTTTCGCGCCCGAAACCCGGAAATAGAACCATTGCAGAAAATCGGATGCGCTATCCTTGCGAATAGCCAAGCGGATCTTTGCCGGGTCTTTTGCCGCGTGGACAATAATGTTTCCGCCGTCAAAGGCGCTGGTAATGTGAAGCATGGGTTTCTCTCAAGTCTTGTGTTTTGGGTTATTCGAAATCTTCAGGCGCGCTGGCGGCGGCAATAATCGCGCTTGGCACTTCAGGGGCGTTAAGGCCAATCCAGAACACCCGCCAATCACCGCTGATTTGCATGCCGTCACAGGCCTTCATGTACCAGTCATTAAACGGGTTGGCCATGCGAGAGCGCCAGAAAAACGCGGGCGTGGCCTCTGTCAAAACGTCCCAGATATCGCGGGCTATCCCCTCGCCCCTCGCGGCTTGTATGACCCAGAATTTTGACAGATACGGCAATCCTGCCAGCTCCGTTAAAATCGCTCCGCCTCGGTATTGATCGTCTATGAACCCCTTGGACAAAGGACGCGTCAGGTAATCTGCTTTCAACGCTCGGGCAAAGGCGGATTCCATTGATGTGATCAAAGCGTTGATGTTGACGCTATCCAAATCACTAATCGTGAGGACGGAGGCGGCGCGCCGTAACATCGTGCCTGAACCTTGCGTCGTAAACAGTTCGGCCATGAGGTTTAGCGGTGAGGCCATGACATAAACGGATGTGTTCGTTTTATTAGAGGCCAGGGATTTTGCAATTTTGATAAACCGCTGTTGCCCGGGGCTAAGCGTAGACTGCGCTAAAACCTTGTCTATTCGGTCGACATTAATCACAGCGACCCGCTCACCATTGCTATCAATGCCGCCGGAAGGCTGCAGGAAGATGACCTTGCCCGGATTAAACGCGGAGACGAGCTCTTCGAGGCCGTCGGACAGACGGGCATGGACGCGGACTATGGGCAGTGTCCCGGCTTTGACGGCGCGCCTAACGTCCTCAACCGCAGATGTGTTTTCAAGCGAAACGGTTACAGTCTCAACTGAGACATCTCTGAGGCCTTCCGACAAGACAGATGTGTAACCTGCCCCGACTAAAATAATCGGGATAAGACCCAGATTTGATAGGATTTGCAGATTGCTAATGAGGGCGTCCTGTAAGGGCTCTTCCAGGCAGCGGTGATCGAGCGCGATAACGGCGAACCGCTCAGGCTCTTGTGCTGCGAACAGCTCCGCGTAGAAACGTGCTTCTTGCGTCGCGCCAACCGCTGAGAGACTACGGAGGACAGTTTCGCGAATATCTCTCATCAGAAGTCTCCTGAGAGCGCGCGGGAATAGACTTTCATCGCCTCCGACAGTTGAGTCTTGGTCACGTATTCATTCGGCTTATGGGCTTGGTCAACGTCGCCGGGGCCGTAAACCACCGCGTTGACGCCGGCTTCACTCAGCAAGGCGGCTTCTGTCCAATAGGGCAGATCGACTTCAGGTGTATCGCCAAATATTGGTTTAAACGCTGACATATCTTTTGTCGCGAATGGCTGCATACCGACAATTTTATCGAGCTCGGTCCCCAGCGCAACCTTATCAGCGATGGCGCGAATGTCGGCTTCACGGGCCGCGACGCTATCTCCGGGGGGCGGACGCAGAGACACCCACAACTTGGCGTGCGTTGGTATGACATTATAAGCGCCGTCGCCCTTAATATCGCCAATGTTGACGCAAAGGCCTTTATAGGGGTCTTGTCCAAAATCTTTATGCTCTTGGCCGTATTCCCCGATAGCTGCAGCGAGCCTCGCCGCCTCCAGTATCGGCGCAGCCGTCACATCCGAGAGCGAGCTATGCCCGCCCTTACCTTTGAAATCCGCACTAAACGCCAGCATACCCCGGTGCCGCCGCCCGACTTCGCAATTTGTAGGTTCACAGACAATTGCCAGCGGCGCTTGGCTAAAATGGCCGCGCTTTATAACTTTCAGCATAACTTCGCTGCCGTGTTCCTCGTCGCCTGAAAACAAAACCGCCACGTCTTTGGGGGTCTGTGTTTCCATCGCGGCGAGAATACAGGCCGCCGCGCCTTTGATATCGCTGGACCCTAGCCCGATCAGGCGGTCACCTTCTTGGCGCAGCGTCAGCGGGTCGTGCGTCCACCCCTCACCGCTCGGAACGGTATCAATATGGACATTGAGCAAAACCTTCGGCGCACCCCATTCTGCGAGCACATAAGCGCTATCGCTCTTGCCGCGCGAACGGGCCGCTGTCTCGAATATGATGTTGTCGGGCGCGTGAGCGGCTAAGGCTCCGCGCATGAAATCCGCACACGCGACCTCGTCGCCCGTGCCATTGCGGGTGTCGAATGCGACGAGCTTAGCCAGCCAGTCGGCGGCGCTTTGAATATCTGCCACGTGAGAATCCCTTACTCTAAGGGGTATTTATAACGGAGCATGGCGAAAATGCTAAGGCCAATTCGGCCGCACGTTAAACATTCTGACCTATTTGTCATAAAACTTTTCTTGTGAATTCGATTAACTTGGTGTTAGTACATTATTAAATCAAACTTACTCCCATAAGTTCAAAAGGCTGCACCTCCTAGGCGCAGCCTTTTATTTTTGGTGATGCAGCCTTTTATTTTGGACTAACCTCGGTTTTTTGCGTCATGTAAGCTTTCAGCTCGGCCCGAAGCGCTTGAACTTCTTCCAAGATATCTTCGCGTTCTTCCTCGGCTTCCATGTCGTATTCTTTCTGCATGGCATTGATAATCACTGCTATCATCAGATTAAGGACCGCGAAGCTATTGATGGCAATGAAGGTCACGAAGAATATCCAAGCCCCGCTAGAATGCGGCATGACTTCCCGCGCCACATCCGGCCAACCCTCAAGCGTCAGGACTGTGAAAAGCGTAAAGGCCGAGGCGTGAAGCGAGCCGAATAGTTCCGGGGCTATACCGCCGAAAAGCTGTGTCCCGATGACAGAAAAAACGAATATCATCAGGAGCATAACCGTCAAAACCGAGCCAATTCCCGGCAAAGCCCGCAGGAAACTTTCGACTACAATACGCATGGACGGAACCCGCGTTACAATTCGTAATGTCCTCAGCACGCGCAAAGACCTCACAACGGTCAGCGGATAGGACGTTCCAAAAATACCCACGGCGATGACAAAGAAGTCAAACAGGTTCCAAGCCGACTTAAAAAACTTCGTCCCGCCGGCATATATCTTCAAGCACATTTCAGCACAGAAAACGGCCACGATTGCGAGGTCGACTTTTATTAGGAATTGTACCCACTTTCCCGACAGGCCGTGCTCGGCATATTGATACGTCAAAGCGGCAAGGACAGCAGCATTTAGCAATATAAGAACGGTTATGAAGGTCTCAACACGCGGAGAATACAAAGCCTTGTACAGACGCGCGCGAAACGCGGTCTCAGACTCTGCGTTACCCATATCCATTTCAAGCGTGACCGCCATATTCAATCCCCTAGCCGCCCTCCTAGCAAAACATCCCCAATATAGAGTTATCGGCGCAGTAACTGGGGATTAACCGTAATTCGGCGTCAAACAGTAATCCGGGGGTTTAAATTTTAACCCCAGTGCCCTATATATGAAGGGCTAGCTTGCTAGCTATGATGATAAACGCGCTTGTAATAAGCGGACTGGACCCGGGGGCGGTACCCGGCGGCTCCACCACAAGCCCTCATGATTTCCTGCTATTTTGGGGATGTGAGGGTTTCTGATGGGGCCGAAATAGGATCGACAGACGTCTAAAGAAGTTAGCTTTCATCCGATTTGGTATCGTTAAATGCCAATTTTTAGTAATTGCAAATGACAATTCTAATGAAGAGTTTGCTCTAGCCGCGTAAGCAGCTAAGCATCTCGCTACTTAACTCCTAGCCCGTCATACGGCTAGGCGGGCTTCGGGGAGCAGCTGGCAACAGAAGCTCCCCACTTACAACAATTTGCGTTATCTCTAATTTAATGCCTCACAATGTGGGCAAATTTAGCCTATTTTTTGAAACTGGCTCTACGCAAAATATTGAACATTCACAAATACGCTGGAGCGTAGCGAAGGCGGAAATGTTTTTGAATGCAGCGATTTATCCGCGCCTAACCAACCGCGCTGGAATACCGCCCTCGGGCCTTAGCGTTACCGTCATCAACGGCCTAGGATAACAATCTTCTGCAACCTGCACATCAAAATCTCGCACTAATGTCGCAAGTGCCATAACCGCTTCCATCATGGCAAACGCCATACCCACACATATGCGCGGCCCGGCGCCGAACGGGAGGAACGCACTGCCCTTCCCGCGAAGTTCCGGATCGCGAAGGAACCTGTCCGGATCAAAGGCATGCGGGTTATCCCATAAAGCCTCGCGGCGGTGCATGATATAGGGCGCGATGAGGACGACATCCCCTTGCTTAATCTCGCGGCCCAAGACCTCACACGACTCTTGGCACATGCGGTTAAAAACCGGCGCGGGCGGAAATAAGCGCATCGTTTCGTCTAGCACGGCGCGAGTATAGGGGAGCTTGTCCATATCGCCGTACTGTAAATCTCCGTCAGGGCGGACAGATTTTACTTCTTCCAACAAACGCGCCTGTGCAGTCTTGTCACGGCCCATCAGATATAGCGCCCATGTCAGCGTCAACGCTGTGGTTTCGTGCCCGGCAATGAAGAACCCAATGAGGTTATCGCGGCGCTCGCTCTCGGTTAAAGGTTCGCCGGATTTGGGATCAACGGCGCTAATCAGCAAGCCCACCAGATCATCGCCGGGATTGTCTTTGCGGTCTGCTATCAATTTGTCTGCAGCTTGTTTGAGGCGCTTTAAAGCGATGACGCCCAGCGGGCCGATGGGTCGCGGCGTGCCTTCGGGGAGCGGTATCATATCGTCCGGGCGTAATGTCCCGGCAGAGGTCACAACGCGGCGGGTGGCTTTGCGGAGTTTCTCGCGGTCCAGACCTTGAGGGTCACCCAGCAGCGCTTTGGCCAGTATATCGAAGGTCAAATCCGCCATGGCGATATTGAGGTCAACATCCGCGCTATCACCGAGCGTGGCCGTGTAGGCGCTAATTTCTTCCGTAATCAGCGGGGCGAGGTCAGACATGTGCCTATGAGCAAACATCGGGGCCACCGCGCGGCGTTGTTTCTTCCACTGCTCGCCGTGGACCAAGAGCAAGCCTTCTTTCGTGGCCGAGCCCATAATCCGCGTTTCGATATGAGTCTTGGAGAAATTCTTGGCGTATTTCGTCAGGACATCCGAAACGCCCTCCGGCCCTGTAATCACATGCATGCGCTGCTTCATTGTCGTGACGCTTGTTATGGGCTGCCGGTAAGATAGCGGCCCAAACCCTTCAATGGGATTGCGCATGAATTTCCATGTCGCATAAAAGAAATTCTCATCCCCCTTTAGCGGCTCTGCGTAGGGCGGGATGAAAAAGCCATCTTTTTGGTGCGGAGATTTGGAGTTATGCATGCCTACACTCTAGCGGGCCTCTGTAATTTTACAAAGAGGCTCTATCGTCACGCCGTCCAGTCGCCAGACTTACCGCCTGATTTTTGAAGGAGTTTTATCTCGCCAATCATTATACCTTTTTCGGCCGCCTTCAGCATGTCGTAAATGGTGAGGCACGCAATGGAGACGGCGGTCAAAGCTTCCATCTCAACACCTGTTTGACCCGTTGTTTTAGTTTCCGCCGTCACCGTAAGCCCCGGTAAATCATCCTTTATTATAATACGCACGTTAACTTTTGAGAGCGGCAATGGGTGACAGAGCGGAATAAGGTCGCTCGTTTTTTTTGCGCCCATGATGCCCGCGAGTTCGGCCACGCTTTGGACATGGCCTTTCTTGTTATCGCCCGCTTTGACCAAATCAAGTGTCGCTTGGCTCATCTTGACAGAGCCTGACGCAACCGCCCGCCGAGACGTCACGGATTTGTCCGAGACATCGACCATCGCCGCGCGGCCTGTTTCGTCAATATGTGTGAGTTTTGGCATTAGACTTCACTTAGGCGCGGCATGAGTTCCACCATATTACAGGGCTTGTGACGACTATCGAGTTGATCGCGTATGACCTTGTCCCATCCATCTTTCACCGCTCCGTTAGAGCCCGGCAGGCAGAAAATAAATGTGTTCTTGGCAAGCCCTGCACAGGCGCGGCTTTGGAGGGTTGAGAGGCCTACAGTTTCAAAACTTTTCATGTGATAAACAACAGAGAAGCCTTCAATGGTTTTCTCGAATAAAGGCGTCACCGCTTCAACGGTGATATCCCTACCCGTCAGACCCGTACCGCCCGTTGATATCACAACATCTATGTCGGGATTATCTATCCAAAAATCGACCTGCGTCCGGACCTTCTCAATATCGTCTATAACAATTTCCCTCGCGCCGACAGCATGGCCCGCCAGCTCGATGCGGTCTTGCAATAACTGCCCGGATGTATCTGTTTCCAGCGTGCGCGTGTCAGATACGGTCAATACCGCAATACTTACGGGTTTAAATGTCAATGTTTCGTCTATACCCGCCATTTAGCTCTCCCAGCGTTTCTTGTCCGCTATATCCTGCGCGCGCGGTTCAATCCAGCGGCTTTCGGCGCCGCGCGTTTCCTGTTTCCAGAACGGGGCTTCGGATTTCAGGTAATCCATGAGGAAATCCGCCGCCTCAAACGCGGCGCGGCGGTGTTTCGAGGCAGTGGCCACAACGACGATAGGCTCTCCGGGGGCCATTTTGCCAATGCGGTGGACTACATGCCACGCCGTTAGCGGCCATTTTGTCTCCGCAACAGCGCCAATGCGGGCAATCTCGCTCTCGGTAAATTCTGGAAAGTGGCTGAGCGTCAAAGCCGTAATATCGCCCTCGCCGCGCACAAGGCCCGTAAAGGCCACGATAGCCCCGGCATCCCCAACGGTTTTTCGGAATTCCGCATGCACCATTTCAGGGTCAAAGGACATATCCGTGACAACAACGCCCATTAGCCGCCGCTCAACGGAGACATAAAGGCGATTTCATCTGCGTCAGAAACAGGCATCGACTTTGATATAATAGTTTTATTGACGGCTATGCGATTTCCGGGAGTCGCGAGCGCGGCTTTCAGCCCATCATCCCGTTCGCTAAGCCACGCGATAACATCATCCGTTGTCTGCACATAGTCGGGAAGCGCACCGTTAATCGCATAGGAGCTTTCCGACAATCGTCCAAAGAATAAGATCGTGGCCACGCTAGCCGCCTGTCATCGACATGTGGCGATTTACGGAGGGCGCTTGGCCCTTGCGGTCGATTTTAAAATCATGCCCTTCAGGTTTGCGGCCAATGGCTTCGTCGATAGCGTCTGATAGGCTTGGCTGATTATCGCTACGCATGACCGCCCGTAAATCTGCGGCATCGTCTTGGCCAAGACAGAGATAAAGCTGCCCGGTACAAGTTAGCCGCACACGGTTACAGCTCTCGCAAAACTTGTGCGAAAGAGGCGTAATAAACCCGACTAAACCGCCCGTTTCTTTGACTCCAAAATACTGCGCTGGACCGCCTGTGCGGTGAAGGCTCGGCAGCAATGTCCAGTCTTTTTCCAGTCTGGCTTTCACATCGGATAGCGGCAGGTATTGATCGAACCTATCTTCTGAGATGTCTCCCATTGGCATGGCCTCAATCAGGGTAAAGTCCATATCATTTGCATGAGCCCATTTTATCATATCGCTGATTTCATTGGCATTATCATTCTTTAGCGCGACGCAGTTGAGCTTGACGCGAATGCCCACAGATTGCGCAGCGCGTATACCCATCAGGACCTTTGCAACGTCCCCGCCCCTTGTTATCCGGCGGTAAGTTTCAGGGTCAAGACTGTCGATGGAGACATTGATACGCTTAACCCCCGCCGCTGCCAATCGTTTGGCAAATTTTGCGAGCTGTGTGCCGTTTGTCGTAAGTGTCAGCTCTTCCAAATCACCCGATTTCAAATGCCGCGACAGCGAATCGATCAAGTTCATCATATCCCGGCGCACCAAAGGCTCTCCGCCCGTAATGCGCAATTTCTTCACGCCCTTTGCCACGAATTCTGACGCGACTTGGTCAAGTTCTTCGAGCGTGAGCAGATCTTTCTTGGGTAAGAACGTCATCTTCTCCGGCATGCAATATGTGCAACGTAAATCGCAGCGGTCCGTCACTGACAGACGAAGATAGGTCACAGCCCGGCCAAACGGGTCGATCATCCCCGTTTTTTCGCTGTTCTCAGCTTTAAATAATGTGCGCGTGCTCATGAGGCGGTGTCCAAATCTTCGCGCGTATCAATATCACGCGCCGCAGATTGTGAAAGGGCTATCGTGGCCACATTAGCGAGGTTGATGGTAGACTTACCGCCGAGCTCGCCGGAATGGGTCGCGAGAGCCTTGAACGCCTCGCCCCTGAACACTGACGGCGGTAGGCGCTTGCCCTCGCATTCACTCATGATCACATCACCGTCTGTCTGCATGAGCGCTTCAATATGAGCGGCGGAAACGAAAGGCATATCGCCCAGCATTATTACAGCCTTGGAATAACCACCTTCAAGAACCGCCTGAACGCTAAGCGCCAACGCGCTACCCTGGCCGTTTTCCGGCTCAAAGTTTTGAACACAATTGAAGCCAACGGGTTCAAGTAACGCTCTAACACGCCCGTCCGAAATGACGGCATAGGTCTTCGCGAATGATATCTGGGCGGACATATTTATAACGTGCTGCAAAACAGGTTTACCGTTGAGGTCGGCAAGAAGTTTGTTGCCGCCTGTAAACCGAGACGATGTTCCGCTTGCCAGAACAATGAGCGCTGTATCTCTCACAACAGCTCTTTATCCTGCGCTACACTCACAATCTGCGCCAATGTCGACAGCGCGAGCAAGTTCGCATCCCGCATGGACGGGATAAGGCCGATGGGGCCGTGTATGCGGTCGATATCTGTATCTACAACGCCGTTAGCTTTTAAAGTCTCACGCCGCTGAGCATGGGTACGTGGGCTCCCCATCGCGCCAATGTAAAAAGCCGTCCCCTTTAACGCCTGCGCGAGGATGGTCGGTTCCCAATCATGGTCGTGAAACATGAGCACGACCGCTGTCCAGGGGTCATCCTCATTGGGCAAAGGGCGCGCCGGGTTTTTCAAGTGATCAAAATCCACGTCTAAACCCTTGGCCATATCGTCTTCCGGGGATTGAAGACTGACATCAAAACCTGTCTTGATACCTTGCCTGACGAGTGCTTTTACGGCCTCACCTCGCCCTGCCACGCGAATGCGCATTTTAGGATTATAGGATAGGGTTTCGCCTTCAAGCTTAAGCTGAATGGATTGGCGATTTGCGAGATCATCTGCCGCATTAGAAATTGTATCTTCCGCAGGATTAGGGACAATCAAAATATCAATCCGCCCGCCGCAAGGGAGCTCGATATCCTTGAAGGGCGAGCCTTCACCGTAAACAAGCCTGACCGCAACGCCCGTCTTAATCGCTGTCCGTGCCTGAAAAATAATATCTGCATCCACACAGCCATTAGAAATATAGCCCGCGATTTTGCCACCCTCTCGCACGCACATCAAAGCCCCGCGCGCGCGCATGGCCCCGCCGTACACGGCCGTGACAATCACTAACGCGTAGGCGGCTTCTGCATCTGAAGCAAAGCGTAATACGTCTGCGGCATGGTGATAAGGGTTCGGCATCGTCCGTAATTTTGCGTTAGAGAAAGGCTAGACGCAAGAGGTCATACTGATATGACGTGGAATATGATTTTTGTCGCCGAAGCTCTCGCCCTCATCACCGCCCGCCGCGCGGATTACGGAATGCAGGATTTGCTGCTCGCAGACGCGCTTGGCAAGCGATGCGCGGCTGATGTTACCGCCAAGCTCACAATGCCGCCTTTTGATGCCTCGGCTATGGATGGCTACGCGGTCAAACTTAGCGATTCTACTAAAGGCACAACTCTGAAGGTCATCGGCGAAGCTCCCGCCGGCACGCCTTATGAGGGACACGTCAGTCAGGGCGAAGCCGTGCGCATCTTTACGGGCGGGCCTATTCCGAACGGTGTGGACAATATTATTATCCAAGAGAATGTAACCCGCGTGGGCGACGCGATCACCATCACAACTGGCGCAGACACGCCAAGGCATATCCGCCGCGCGGGGATTGATTTCAAACTCGGCGACATACTGATTGCCAAAAACACACTCATCGGCCCCGCAGAAATTGCCCTCGCAGCATCAGGCAATCACGCAAATCTCCCCGTTTACTGCCGTCCGAAAGTCGCAATTATCGCCAATGGCGACGAGCTTCGCGCGCCAGGTAGCGAGCTCAAACCCGGTCAAATCATCAGCTCCAATTCCGCAGGCCTTAGCGCGCTCGTAAGATACTGGGGCGGCGACGTGATGGAGATGGGCATTGCTAGCGATAGCCTTGAGAGCATCACCGCTCATATCAAAGCCGCCAAAGAGGCCGACATTATCGTCCCTGTCGGCGGCGCGTCTGTTGGTGATTATGACTTCATGAAACAAGCGTTCGAAAATCTGGGCTACGCGCAGGTCTTTTCAAAAATCGCCGTCCGTCCTGGTAAACCGACATGGTTTGGAACTCTAGCGACGCAGCTCGTTTTAGGCCTCCCCGGCAATCCGGCTTCCGCTGCCGTCTGCGCGCATCTGTTCCTACGTCCCCTTATCAGCAATTCTCGCGCGCCTGTATCCGCCACGCTCGACGCAGATCTCTCCGCCAACGGCCCGCGCGAAACCTATTTACGCGGAAGGCTCTATATTAAAGACGGCCAGTTGACGGCGCAGCCCTTCCCTCGCCAAGATAGCTCCCTCATTACGCCCCTCGCGCAGTCCAATGCCCTCATCAAGCTCCCGCCGGATAGCGGACCTTGGCAAGCGGGCGATGTCATAGATGTCCTCCCGTTAGGTATGGGGCCAAGTTTGCTGTGAAAATCGCGCTCCTCGCCGCTCTGTTTTTTTTCACCGCGCTTCTTTACGCCAGTGTCGGCTTTGGCGGCGGATCGACTTACACGGCGCTGTTGATTGTCGCAGACACAGATTATCGTCTCGTCCCCGTCATAGCCTTGACGTGCAATATCCTAGTGGTAAGCGGCAACACAGTGCGGTACAGGCGCGAAGGCCTCATCGACCCCAAAAAGATATGGCCACTCATCATACTCTCCATCCCGGCCGCGTGGATTGGCGGGCGGCTAGAGGTCTCCGAGACTGTCTTTATTGGCCTCCTCTGGATCGCGCTTCTGATTGCAGGGCTGCGCCTTTTAATTACGCGCGCCAAATCTCGAGACAGCGCCCTAAAGGCCACGTCACCTCTCGGCAATGCCCTCATCGGCGGCGCTATAGGGTTCTACGCGGGGCTTGTCGGGATAGGCGGCGGGATATTCCTCGCGCCCATACTTCATTTTCTACGCTGGGGAACAGCCAAGCAAATCGCGGCGACGTGCAGCCTCTTCATCCTCGTCAACTCGGTATCAGGCGTATCAGGCCAGCTCACAAAACTTGGCGACATGGCCATACTCGGCGACGCCTTCGCCTATTGGCCCGTCATCCCGGCCGTTTTGATTGGCGGCTTCATCGGGAATCACTTTGGCGTCTTTAAATTTAGCGAAGCCACGCTCAAGCGCGTAACCGGAGGTCTCATCCTATTGGTCGCGCTCAGGCTCGCTATTCGCTGGTTTGGTCTTTTGGGGGCCTAACCCCTTTCTCTTGCTTCCCGCCTAAGCAAAATTATGCTTAACGGGTCTTGCCTTGCGATGTCATCGCACAACCAAGACAGAGTTACAAAACCGAACATGTTTTCCAAAAAATAGCCCAAATACAAAATATGCACGCATTTCAGGCTGTTTCAGACCGCCAGGAGCCCTTAAATGCAAGGTTTTTTCCATTATGGTGAACAATACATCAAGATAATGGCTAATCTTAACACTTATTTTACCTTACTCGTTAATAAAGAACCTGTCTCTCTTGGAGACACCCCACCATTCACCTAATACCTTCGGGAGTCTTTATGGCTCCCTTTTTTTTGCTTAAAAATAAGTGAGATAGGCTAAAAATTGACTTGTGGCGCGTGCGCAAACTCTGTTATGACGCCCTCCTACCTCGAATGGTCTATTCCGCAATAGCTCAGTTGGTAGAGCAGCTGACTGTTAATCAGCTTGTCGCAGGTTCGAGTCCTGCTTGCGGAGCCATCCTCTTCCCGAGGAATTTGACCAAATCATTGTTTTCACTTATAATTTAGCTTGAACGTGGCTCCCTGAGTAACAATTTTCAAAATGTGAGATTCATTTTGGATACTTTTTGGGATTCATTTATGATAAATTATGGCGAAGAAACTAAATCATCTTCTGATCCTACGCGGCGATATTTGGTACTATCAGAGGCGCGTTCCGAAGAAATTTCGGCACATTGAGTCGCGCCCTATTGTCAGGTCATCACTGAACACTGACTCACTCGTAATAGCTCGTAGACGCCGTGACGCACTCGTTGAAGCGGATGACCTATATTGGGCTACACTCGCACAAGAAGCGTCAGAGAATGGCGGCGTCAGTGAAGCAACTCGCGAAGTTCAGTCCCAACGCTACAAAGCCGCCTCACTGCGGGCGCTCGGATATGGCTTCGCCTACAAAACTGCAAATCAGCTTATTCAAGAGGCGTCGGCTGACGAGCTAATGGACAGGATAGAAGCAGCGACAGCCAAAGCCACTGAACAATCAACGCCTTCGACCGAAGTCACAGATGCGCTTCTTGGCGGTGTTGAGAAGCCACAAGCTGATCAACGCACCGTGACAGAGTGTTTTCGCTTCTATGTCGATGAAATCGAATTTGACGCTCAGATCAACAAGTCTCCAGGACAACGCCGTTCTTGGGAAAACTCAAAACGTGTCGGCATAGATTATTTTGTTGAAGCCGTTGGCGACATACCTATGCGAGACATCACGCGCGACCACGGAATAGCTTATCGGAACTGGTGGGCAAATCGGATTAAAGTGGGCGACGAAAACGGAAAGCGGCCTACGCCCTATACTGCCAATCGCCGTATCGGCAGTATGAGAACCTTATACCGAAGCTTCTTCAGTTATATCGGGCAAGAGGATCGGCCTAATCCCTTTCGGAAACTGTCGTTCGATGAAGGCGATTCGTCAGTCCGCAAGCGTCCGCCCTTCAGTGTAGAGTGGATCAAGACGAAGTTTTTGAGCTCGGGGTCGCTATCAGGTTTGAACGAACAAGCCAGGCACATCCTATTGACGATTATAGAAACGGGCGCGCGGCCTAGTGAACTCTGCAATCTTCTCCCGGAGTATATTCATCTCGATGGGCCAAGCCCACATATCCGCATTCGTTCCAGAACAAATAACCAAACTCAAAAGCGGGAGATCAAGGCCGGCGCATCCAATCGTGACATTCCTCTTGTCGGAGTATCTTTGGCGGCCATGCGGCTAAACCCGAAAGGATTTCCACGGTATTATGATAAGGCCACGCATTTATCGAACACGTTAATGAGCTATTTGTCTGACAACGGATTATTGGAATCCGACAAGCACACAGCCTATTCCTTACGCCATTCATTCGAAGACAGAATGATGGAAGCCGGACTAGACCGTGACCTGCGTGCAATATTGATGGGTCACAAGCTCAAGCGTCCTGCTTACGGGCTTGGCGGATCGTTTGAGTTTAGAACAAGTGAGCTGGAGAAGATTGCTTTACGATACGCCAAAAAAGGGTTGCTTTAGGACTCAATTATTTGAGTTTGTCTTTGTACTTAAGAAACTTTCGTTTTCGCTTTAGGGACTTTCGCTCAGCTTCCAATTTTTCGTAGAGGCCCCAATACTTGTCTCCATCGCGACCAATAATGTTCGCCATTGAAACTAAGTTTCGCTCTATTCTCTGCAGACGGGCTTTTGATATTTCTTCCATATTGGGCTGAGGCACGAAATCTCGTGCCTCACTCACATTGATTAGGTGGAAGTTTTAGGCCGTGACCAAACGAGGTCAGCGCCGTCTTCGCGGTGAAAGAGCGCCGCGTTGATTGGCTTTGTCATTTCAGGGCCGTCGAGCTTCACGCTGATATATTCCAAAGGTGCGGTATCATCGTCCGGTTCTGTGACATCATTCCAAGCCACGCCGAGATCACAGCGACCGGACTTCACAAAGTAATCCGGACTGTTCTCAGTCTTTTTCTTTTCATTCGCCACAAAGCGAACCTTCTTATTTGTCATCAGTGTTGCGATCGTGCCCTCAAAGCCCGTCGCAGTCGGTTTGAATGTTCCAATAGTAGCCATAGCGTT
>ENA-ORXT01000667-ORXT01000667.1-marine-metagenome-genome-assembly--contig:-NODE-667-length-52584-cov-4.892471_pt1 | contig 52584 bp, 48 predicted proteins | sample MGYA00237868_ERZ511482 | MGnify/ENA metagenome assembly ERZ511482
ATGTCGACTAAGCCCTAACGGTCTAACTTCTAACGATCTGGTTTTCAAGTATAAATCCGATCTCAGGACTGCGAACCCCACGTTAATTAGTATTTAGTGCCACCACGCTAAATACTAATTACTAACCACTACTCACTAAACCCTAACTTCGCTCCATGTACCTCGCCCGTTATTTTCGTCAGCTCCTCGGCAGCCTCGTTTCCCGCAAGCGGCGGTTGCTCATTCGCTCTTACCTGATGCCCAGTAAGCACTTAGGGCGCGACGTGATGGTCGACGTCTATCGCCCCGCCCTTCCACCGTGGCGTTTGCTCAATTTAGTTGTCTTCAACGACGGTCAGGACCTGAAAAAGATGAACCTCGACGAGCAACTACGAACCGCCTTCGCCGACAACAAACTCTCCCCCACCGTCGTCGTCGGCGTTCACGCGGGCGAAGCGCGGATGCGGGAATACGGCACGGCGGGCAAGCCGGATTACGAAGGGCGCGGCGACCTGGCCGGTGCTTACGAGCAATTCATCCTGGAAGAACTCATTCCGTGGATCGAGGAGTACTACAACGTTTACCAGCTACCGACCAAGCGGGCCATCGCCGGTTTCAGCCTGGGTGGCCTCAGTGCCTTCGACCTGGCGTGGCGCAACCCGGGCGAATTCGGCATCGCGGGCGTATTCAGCGGGTCGCTGTGGTGGCGCAGCAAGCCCTTCCGGGAAGATCAGCCCGACGCGGACCTGATCGTGCACGACTACGTGCGGCGCGGTAAAAAGATGCCCGCCGTCCGCCATTGGTTCATGGCCGGCACCGCCGACGAGAGTTCCGACCGCAACAAGAACGGCATCATCGACGCGATCGACGATACACTCCAGCTGATGGCTATCCTGAAGGAGCGCGGCCGTACGGAAGGCGAAGATTTCTACTACCTCGAAGTAAAAGGCGGCACCCACGACCCGACGACCTGGGGGAAGGTGGTGATGAATTTCCTGCAGTGGGCCTGAACCCTTCGGCGACTTCGACCGAACCCAAGCGCGTGATGCGATGTATTTCTACCTCGACGGCGCGTTGTACCGTCTCTGCTTCAACAAGCTCTTAAATCTTTCCCATGCTTCGTTACGCCTTCCTTGCGCTAACCCTTTTCGCCGGCCTCTCCCTCTCCGCCCAGGATTTCCCGGACGTGGATAAAAGTCCGCTCGACGCCGCTTACTTCCCCGCCCGCGCCGCTTTTCGCACTTTTGCCAAAACGGACAGCGCGGCACTGGCCATGCAACCTAAGATCAGGGTGCTCTACAGTCGTCCCTACAAGAAGGGCCGTGCCGTCTGGGGTGGTGACCTCGCGCCCTTCGATGAGCCTTACCGACTGGGCGCCAACGAAACGACGGAGATCACTTTCTACCAGCCCGTCCTGATCGGCGACCACCTCGTACCAACCGGCCGTTATACGATCGGAGCCATACCGAAGGCGGAGAGCTGGGAGGTTTTCTTCAGCGTCGACGTCGATGGCTGGGGCGTCTATGCCTATAAGCCCGAGCGCAATATTGCCACCATCACCGTACCGACGACGAAGACGGAAGAGGTGATCGAAAATTTTTCCATCGTACTCTACGAAGCCTCGCCGAACGTCGTTCACCTGAAGATGGGGTGGGACGATACGGTGGTGGAGGTACCGGTCAGGATGGTGGAGTAGAAGCGTCCCCGGAGGGGGCGAATAAGCCTAGCCCGGAGGTGCTCCGGAGGAGCTTCTCCGGGCTATTCGCGCTTCGGACTATTCGCGCTCCCGGCTATTCGCGCCTCACAACACCAACAAATTACACCCCCGCACGTCCGCCGCATCCAGCCGCCCCAGCACTTCAAAACTACCGTCCGGAGCCACCCGCCCCAGATCATCCGTAGCGATGAAGCTGATCGTATCCAGGTTCGCCAGGTCGGTCAGGTTGAGCGGGCCCGTTTTGCCGGGGGCGGTGGGGCTGAGCGGGTCGGTGACCTGGCGGGTGGCGGCGCGCAGGGTGGGCGCGGGCAGGAAGACGCCGTCGCGGGGCGCGTAGGCCTGGCTGAGCAGCTCGGTCATGCCGTATTCGGAATGGATGTGTTCAACGCCGAAAGCATCGCGCAGAATGCCGTGTAGTTCGGCGCGGGTGAGTTCCTTGCGACGGCCCTTCATGCCGCCGGTTTCCATGATGATGAGCCGACTGAGGTCATTCGGGGCGAATTCCGCCAAGTCCAGTAGGGCGAAGCTGACGCCGATGAGCAGCGGCGGCGGCCCTTCATGCGTAAGCTGAAGGCGTAAGAGTTTTTTAAGGAGCGCGGGCAGGTCATCCAGGAAAAAGCCGGAGTCCGGATGGCCGGACCGCCGGATAAAATCCTCGGCCATGAAAACGAGGCTCGACCCCGTCCGCTCCAGGTAGGCGGGCAACAGGGCGAGCACGGGCCGGCCGGCGAGCGGGCCGTACCGCCGCTCGAAGGTGCGACGGGCACCCTGACGGTACCATTCCTCCTCGCGCAACGGGTGGTGGCTCGTTTGGCCGCCGGTAGTGCCGCTGCTGGTGAAGGTGCGCACCGGGTCCCAATCGCCGCTTTTCAGCCGGTAGCGCTTAAACAGCGCGATGGGCAGGTGGGGTATATCGGTCGCGCGGTCGACCGTAGCGGGGTCGACGCGCAACAATTCCAGGAATTTGGCGTAAATAACGTTGTGCGCGGCTTGATAACGAAATACGTCGAGGGCCAGCCCATCGAAGGTATCGGGGCTCACCTCGGTGATTCTTTGTCTTAGTGCCGCGCGCGTCATGCCTTTTTTGTGAATTCCCCCGCAAGCCGGGCATCTTTTAACCGGTCGGCCCCGCTTCCGGTTGCCGTTTAATCCGCCCAAAGTCCTTTTCCTATGCTACGTCGCCTTATTTATTTGCTGCCGCTTCTCCTGCTTGCCGCCTGCATCAAGCCGCCGGTGTTTCCGAACGAACCGGTGATTACTTACGAGGGTATAAGTAAAACGATGATCGACGCGGCGCCGCCGAACGGGAACCTGGACAGTCTCCTGATTCAGTTATCGTTTACCGACGGTGACGGCGACCTGACCTTCAGTTCAAACGACTCCATCGATGTTTTCTTTTTCGATAGCCGTTTACAGTTTGCGGAGGCTCCTTTCATTTTGCCTTTGAGCCTGCCGTCCATCCCCGGCGAAGGAACCTCAAACGGCATCAGCGGTGATATTTTCATCACCATGGAAAACGAAGCGCAGGCCATCTGCTGTATTTCTAACGGGACCTATTGCCCGGATCTGAGGATCGACCCGAACATCCCGGAGACGGATACCTTCTCCTACGCCATCCAGATCAGGGACCGCGCCGGAAATGTTTCCAACAAGGTACGAACGGACCTGATCACGATAAATTCTTGCCGGGGTCAATGATGTCCGGGCGGGAACGCGGGAATGCAAAGCCTGTTTTTCAAGAAGCGGGAGAGCGTTGCGCGAACCAGGAAACGCGAATCGTCATTCCTGCGATTACTCTGGAGGGGCGGGAGGATTTGATCCGGCGGGAGTACTTAAAAAGTGATGGTCAACGCGCCCGCCAAATCTTCAGCTCATCGCCCATCACGTCTTCCGATGAAAGCAGGCTCGCCGAGGCGGGGAGGGCCGGCGCGGGCAACCCGCCACCGAAGCGGGATTGGCCTGTGAAGATCCGCGCCTCGTCCCATAGCCCGTGCGTAAGCAGGGCGTTCAACAGGGCCGCGCCGCCTTCCACGGTGAGGCGGCCGTACCCACGCTCCAAAACGATGCGCAGCACCCGCGTGAGCGCCGCCTTGTCAAGCATTTCCCCCATAACGATGACCTCCGCCCGGACGCCCGGACGTGGGGAGCCAGCAAAAAGTAGTGGAAGCCGGTCGGATTTTTGGAACAGCCGCTCTTTGCCCGTCACCCGGTTACGCGGGTCGACGATTACGGGCCGGGCGTCGGGGCCGGGAAACAGGCGCGTGTTCAGTGACGGGTCGTCGTCTACCACCGTGCGCCCGCCGACCATAATGGCCGTGGTATTTGCCCGCCACCGGTGAACGAGGCGGCGACTGACGTCATTCGTGATCCAGTAATCCGCGTCCAGGCTTTCCGGGCGCAAAAAGCCGTCAGCGGAACGCGCATATTTGAGCGTGACGTGTGGCCGGTCGAGCGTAGCCATCACTACCCGATCCGCGTTCAAAGCCAGGGCGGGCGCGAAGTCGGGGTATTCCCGCACCGTAACGCCCGCCTCCCGCAGGATGTCCACGCTCCGGCCGTCCACCCCCGGCGTTGCGTCGCGCCGGGCAAACACAACGGTCTTGATGCTTTCTGACTTGATAACGTTGGTACACGCCCCCGACCGGCCGACGATGCAACAGGGCTCGAGACTGACGTAAAGCGTAGCGGCCGGGATCAAAGATCGATCCTTCCGCCGCACGCTCGCCAGACAATTCACCTCGGCGTGCGCCTGGCCGGCGATTTGATGATAACCCTCACCGATGATGTGGTCGTTGTGCACCAGCACCGCGCCGACCCGAGGGCTGTTGCCCACCCGGCCGTTCGCCATCCCGGCAAGGGCGACACAGCGCCCGAGGTACTTAATATCGGTCTTAACCATTCGGCAAAAATCCAGAAAAATTTACACTCCGAGTAAAAACAGCGTATTCCACCCGTCATATCCTTTGTTTAAAATGACACATTTGGAAACTTATCATGTCCAGATCAAGTAATAACACTATGCAGACGCGCAAATGAGTCTTTATGCCCGAATCCATACCAAACGTTATTTTTTACTGAGCAAAACAGACATAACTTTGAAATATCAGAGTAGCGTAACATTTATATTTCACTAATCCTTTGGGTTGTTAAGGCGAGTTCCCATAGCTGAAACACACGCAAAACAAAGCACGACCTATGCGTCAGCTTAGCCTGAAGAATGCGGATAAATCCGCGTTTGTCAACCAACAGGTATTCGAGGAACTCAGTCGAGATCCCCACCTGTCCGAAATCAAATTTTTCACCAACCTCCGCCTTCATTCTTCTGGCTGTGTCGTCTTTCAGAAGACGCAAAAAAGGAAGAGTCCCGCCAAAGGTTATCACACGGAAACGATCTACCTCCACAAATTAGTAGCGGAACGTTACCTTTCCGATCAGCGTGTGGGCGATCGAAAACTGGTAGGTTGTAAGAACGGCGACAAACTCGATTGCCGCCTGGAGAACCTGGAGTACCGAACCCGCGCCGTGGCCAGCCGTAAGCGCAAAACGAGTTCCAGGGCCGGTTATACCGGCGTCTACCAGGAGAACAACCGCTTTCGTGCGGTGATTTCCCAGGGTGGTCGCAGCATCCATATAGGGATGTACGCCACGCCGGAAGAAGCCGCCCTGGCTTACAACGCCAAATCCACGGAGCTCTTCGGCGAAGAGGGAAAATTAAACATAGTAAAGCCCCACGCTTCTTCGGGAGAAACCGACCGGGGAGACGGACCGAACTACCGCCGCCCTTCCTTCCGCCGCGGCCCGCGGACCACTCAAAGCGGCGGTCACGCAAGCGAATAATAATCTTCCCCGCTATTCTATTGCTTTGATGCTGCCACCATTTCCCGTTTTCCGGGAGGGCCGGGCAGTCCATCTACCAGAAATCCAACCGCTTTGAGGTTGCGTTTGAACTGTCCCTTGGCACAGTAAGTGACCAGAGTCCCATTAATTTTCAACGCTTCCCAATTCACCACCATCGCCGCCGGAGTCCACAATTCCGGCTGGCTGGTGGGCGCGAAGGCATCGTAGAAAATGAGATCGGCACTATCCGGGGCATAGGGTCGCCGGTCGTCCGTCAGATAATCCGCTTGCCGTTTGTGCAGGGTGAAGTTGGGAGTAATTACTACCGGCGTTTCCCAGCCGCAGTCGTGCAGGTCGAACAACCATTTTGCCGGAACACCCAATTGGGCCGGGTAATTAAGACCCGCCACTTCCGTTGGGGTGAGCGGGAATTGGTCGTACGTAAAATAAGTAAACCGGACGTCAGGCCGCACCTCGGCGATTTGGCGGACGAGCAGGGCGTTGAGGCCCGAGCCGAATCCCATTTCGAGGATCGTCACTTCCGTCGTCCCGGTTGCCAGCAGCGACTGCAGGCCGGAAGTGATGAAGACATGTCTGCTTTCCTGTATCGCGCCGTGTACGCTGTGGTAATCCACGCCGAAGCGGCGGCTGCGCAGGCTGTGACTGCCGTCAGCGGTCAGGACGAGTTCGTTGGAAGAAAGCATGATCGGTAGGTGATGGGTGGAATTTTTCCTTAGGGGTTGTTTGCTCTAAGCCACGACCATTTCCGCCACGCGGATGTTGAGGTGGCTGGCGTGCTTGACGCATTTACCGTCTTCGATCAGTAAGGCCTGCGGCGACTCATGGCGTACGCCGAACTCATCGGCGATGAGGTTACTGACGTCACGGTAGGCGATCAGGTCGAGGTAGTAAGCCTCGACCTGATCTTCTTCGAAGTCCCAACTCATCTCCACGCGGCTCTTCGCCATCGTGCTGATGGGGCAACGGGTACTGTGCTTCAGGATCAGACAGGGAATAACGCGACTGCGGTCGATGATCGCCTCGATGTCGTTAGCGGAGCTGATGTGGTGCCATTTCATATAAAAGTAGGTTGTGTGGCCGCCCGACCCGAGGTAAAAGTATAATCGGGTGACGACCATGTGGTTGCCTTAAAGCAGTGTTACGGCAACGGAAACACAATCATGCAGCAATTCGTTGAGCGAAAAATTCGTGGGGCAGCCAACGCCGCGATTGCAAGAGGTTAGTGACGCCATGGAGAAGACGGCCAGCAAAACAAAAAAAAGGGAGTTGGAGGGGGAACGCTTCATGGAAAGTTGATAACTTGAGGAGAACGAATAAACACGACGGCGCGAGCCGAAAACCTGAACCGCTCGGGAAGGATCGCGTTGATACAGACAAAGAACGACTGCTTTGGTCATTCTCGTACCCGGCTCCGGTGGTCGGTTTCCTTAAGTGTCGGCCAGAGTTTACTTTTGCGGCCGCAAAGTCGGTTGGTGGAATTTAACTTCCAGCGCAGTCGGCTTTATTCTGAATACGTAAAAAGCACCCCAAAATGGCTAGAAAACTTGCCCTGCGCGATGCGCTCCGCGAAGCGATGATCGAAGAAATGCGCCGCGATGAAAACGTCTTCCTCATGGGAGAAGAAGTAGCCCAGTATAACGGTGCCTACAAGGTTAGTAAAGGCATGCTCGATGAGTTCGGCCCCAAACGCGTGATCGACACCCCGATAGCGGAGCTTGGTTTTGCCGGTATCGGCGTCGGCGCGGCGATGAACGGCCTACGCCCCATCGTTGAGTTCATGACCTGGAATTTCGCCATCCTGGCCTTTGACCAGATTGTGAACAACGCGGCCAAGACACTCAGTCAAAGTGCCGGTCAATACAACTGCCCCATCGTTTTCCGCGGCCCGTCCGGCTCCGCCGGTCAGCTGGCTCAGCAGCACAGTCAGATGTTTGAAAGCTGGATGGCCAACACCCCGGGCCTGAAAGTGATCTCCTGCATCGACCCGGCTGACGCCAAAGGCCTCCTTAAGAGTGCCATTCGCGACAACGACCCCGTTTGCGTGATGGAATCGGAAATGCTCTATGGCTTCGAGGGAGAAGTACCCGAAGGAGAGTACCTCGTTGAGATCGGCAAGGCCGCCGTCCGCCGTAAGGGCTCCGACGTGACGCTGATCGCTTATAACAAGATGGTCCTCGTCGCGCTCGAAGCCGCAAAGGAACTGGAGAAAGAGGGGATCAGTGCCGAGGTAATCGACCTGCGCACCATCCGCCCGCTCGACCGCAAGACGATCATCGAGTCGGTGAAGAAAACCAACCGTTGCGTGGTAGTGGACGAAGCCTGGCCTTTCGCCGGCGTCTCATCCGAGATCGCTTACGAGATTCAGAAGTCCGCCTTCGATTATCTCGACGCGCCCGTTATCCGCGTTAACAGTGCCGACACGAGCCTGGGCTACGCGCCTACGCTGGTGGAAGAATATCTGCCAAACGCATCGAAGGTAATTCGCGCGGTGAAAGAGGTTGCTTACGTGAAGTAAGAGCATATTTACGGTGCCGGATATATAGCGTAAACGTGACAACCACGTATTTGCCCATATGCATCTCATCCCGCGTTCTCGCCCAAATCAAAAAATCCCCGCTCGTCATTAAAGATGAGCGGGGATTTTCAATGTGACTATTTCGTACTACCGGCCGGTATAGAACTTGCTGGCGTAGAAATTATCATCGATGGTATCGCTCTGACGGAAGCGATCATTATCGAAAGTTGCACGGTTGTATGAAGGGCCGAATTCGTGAAAATCCGCCAGATAATTGTTCGTATCCAGCTCATAGCTGGTCGTGTAACCACGATCACGGCGGTACCGTGGATAATCAATCATGTGCTCCAGACCGATGCCGTTAATGGTAACGGTGCGGGTACCCTCGTTGACGGTTACGAGACCGATCGGAATCAGCACATGGCGATCCTCATCGGTATAACGGCCGAGGGTATGGCGATTGATGATGTCGTCTTCCACCTCGACCTCTACGTAGCGGACGAATTTTGCGGATACATCGGCCAACAGGCCTTCCACTTCACCGATCGTTTCTCCGGTTGAAAGTTTCACGTCAAAATCACGGATATCGACGTCGTTATGGTGCACTTTGTAATCGTCGAGATTATCAACGAATTTAAGTTTCTTGTTTCGGGCACTGGTTACTATGGTACTCATTTTATTTGTAATTTAGTGGTTATTGAATATGGGTTAGAAGGGTAACACCCGCGATAATTATTTCATATCGGCAAGTACCGCCCGAGCTGCTCTGAAGAAACCACGCACATCTTCTTTTTGGTCAAGCGTCAGCGTAGCGCCGTTAATCGCCAGGGCTTCTTTGCGTAGCATTTCCAGGTTATTATCGGCTTTATGATCGTAAGCCTGCTCGTTTATCCGCTCGAGGGTTTCCGTGATGTTGATTGCGGCCATGCGAATTTTTTCCGCATGATTGGTTGCGTACGGGTCGACGGTTAATTCGTCGGCCAGTTGTTTTGCACGCTCGGTATTATCCGTAATATCAACGTCATGCGCGTCCGCTACGGCTTCTGTTGCATTGGCCAGATACGTAAGGGCTTTATGACTAAACTCGTGATCCAGACCCATTTCGCCCTCCATGTCGGTGGTATAGGTCATGAACTTCCCGAATGCCGTACGGTAAACGTTGCGGTCCGCGTCGTCAAGATCGGTATAAGTTCCGTCCGGTTGGCCGGTAATTTCGGTAGCCATTTCGGCGAGGGGAGCCTCGATTTCTTCGCTGTCCAGTAATGCTTCGTCGTTGTCCTCGTCATCAAGGAAAGCGAAAGCCGCCCAAGCTACGAGGCCGAGCAACAATAGTCCTAAAATATAGGGGAGGATGCTGCCGTTTTTCTTTTCTTCTATTCTAATCTGTGCCATAATATTTTACTGATTTTGGTTATTAAAAAATTTAGCCGGAATACCACGGAATGCGGTATTCCGGCCATTATACTTAGACTTTATCGGCGTACTTGCGTACGACCTCGCCTTCAGTTTCTACGATGTCTACTTCCGTCTCACGTACGGTTTCGTTAATCGTTTCGGTACGAGTATTGACTTCTTTACCTACTTTGATCTCCTCAACGACGCGGGCGGTCTTTCCGACAACGGCCTCCTCGGCGGTTTCGGTAAGCTTTACGGCACCTTCGGTGAAATCAGCGGCTACCGCTTCGCGATTAACGGGATTGCGCTCGATGATGATATTCTCCTCCCGCAGGCGGAGCGTTTCCTGTACCGGCTTCGCAATGATGCGGCTGCGGACGGTCACGCCACCCGTTTCAACTTCACGCTTACCGACGGCGATATTTTCTTCGATCACCTTGATGGTATCGTCATTGAGATCTTTATTCTCGCAGCCCGTGTAGGCGGCACGACGCTCGTCGAAGTCGATGGCTCCGTACTGATCGAGGATAGCGGCGGCTTTCTTAGCACCCTCCATGTTGTCCGTGTATACGGTTACTACCGTACCTCGGCGGGCTACTTCGGCGTAACCTTTAGCGGTTTCCTCGTCGGTGTCGAAGAGGTTACCGAAGAAAGCGTACACGCTGTCGGTGGCACTGGCGTAACGATCGTCGTAACGGCCACGCTCACCGAAAGACTGGTGATCTACATTGGTGAAAGATGCGGTTTCGAGGGCGCGCTTGGCGTCTTGGGCTTGATTTTTGGTGTCAAATACACCGATTACGGTCTGTTCCATTTTACTGAATATTGTGGGTTAAAAATAATATGATAGTCTACCGCTCAAAAGAGAGCACTAGTAAAAAGCTTGTTAGTTTCTTTTGATGGTTACGACGTCGCGAGCGAGTTGAATCGAAGCTGTATCTTCAGCCACCCGCACCTCTTTAGTCAGGTGGATTTCTTCCACTAAGACCAGTTGCTTCACAACAACGCTTTCTTCTCGAACTACGGGGACGATAATGACATCCCCCTCCGTTCTAGTTTGCGGCATTTCCGTTACGATCGTATTATGCGGAATGCGCGTTTCGCGATAGCTCGTAGTGGTAGTTGAAAGCGGTACGCTTTCTTCCTGTATTTCTACTCGCTTATCAATAACGACTTCTCCCGTGACGGTTTGAAGGGTATCCATCACCAATTGTTCTTCAACAACGGGAATAAGAACTTCATCCACCGATTCGGTTATTTTGTCATTATTTAATGTCGAGTTTTCCATCGTTGGTTAGGACGGGAGCAACACTCCATCTGTTCGTACGGAAGCCACTTTTTTTTACCATCGAGCTTTTCGAGACCTTATATATACACCAGATTTTTAGCTTAAGAAGTAACTACTCCCATACTGACGTCAAATTTACCTCACTCGAACGAACACCTGTCTTCCAAGCGCACTATTACCCTCGTACCAACCCAACACACATGTTTAAATTTGCAACGCTATTTACTGTATTGACTTGCGTTTTCGGAACCACACTCGCTCAAACCTCCGGCGTTCATCTCCGCGTGGGGGTGACGCACGCGCCTCCCTATGCGATCGAGGATGAGGAAGGGAACTGGACGGGAATGTCCGTAGAGCTATGGCGACACATTGCCGAAGCAGACCGTACCGCCTTTGAACTGGTTAAACTCGATAAAGGTAAAGACCTGCTGTCCGCGCTTGAATCCGGTACAATTGACGTAGCGCTGACGGCGGACCTTTCCTATCGGCAGACCGGCACGGCAGCATTTTTACAACACCATCGCCTGACCACGCTCGGTGTTGCCCTGCCTAAAAGGACCAGTTTCGTGAGTATCGCCAAAGCGCTGTTCACAAAGCAATTCCTTTATTTGGTGTTGAGTCTTTCCGCATTGTTGCTGCTGGTCGGCACGGTTATTTATTTTATCGAGCGGGAGGAAAACGAGGACCAGTTTGGCGGAAAACGCAGCTTACTGGAAGGCATCGGTAGTGGTTTCTGGTGGGCGGGGGTGACGATGACCACCATCGGCTATGGTGATAAAGCACCGGCATCGCTCGGCGGTCGCATCGTGGCTATGCTCTGGATGCTGCTTGCAATGGCGATTTCCGCCTCCCTGACCGCGGGCATTGTCAGTGCCGCCAACAGTAAACAGGAGGTTTCCTTTCCTGAAGACCTTAAAAAGATGAAGGTGGCGACGGTAGAAGGCTCCCCCGCCGCCGAGTTTTTGAAAAAGCGCGATTACCAGTTTACCACTTATAAGACGGCTACGGCGGCCCTTGAAGCCATGGAAAACAAAAAAATCGAGGCTGTTGTAGCCGATGCGAACCGCCTGAATTATCAACTCAGTCAAAATACAAGTCTGACCGCCAACGTAGAAACGACGAAAGAAGGCCCCGTAGCCTATGCTTTGATGGTCCGCCAAAACGGTGATTTGGCGGACCGATTTGACGCCCACCTGGTTAAATTCATCCTCAGTCCTTCCTGGCGAAAGATCGTTGATAACTATTCGGGTAAATAATTACGGAATGAACGTCCCGATCCGGCCGTCAGGAGGCGCGCGCGTACTCGGTCACTGTGTATTCGGTCCGTCAAAGTGGTGAGGGTTACGGCAACAACGCCTTTGCCCGTTTTCTTTGCATCCCGCGTTCGCGCCTAAATAAAAAATCTCCGCTCGTCATTAGGATGCGCGGAGATTTTTTTTTTGCGGAGAACGCGGGTACATGGGAAGGATCAAGGGCCCCGGTGCGCAATCCCGAGCCGGAAACTACTCTCCCCGTTTCCCCTTCCTCCTTTCTTCCCTTATTCCCTACCTTCGCCATCGTGAAATTCGGAACCCAACCACTGGACATCGTCATCATCGGCCGCTCGATCCTCTCCTCCGTGGAGAACCCGACGGCGGAATTGTACCGTGGTTTGATCAATGAGCTGGCGCAGCGCGGTCACCGCACCACCTTCCTGGAATGGCACGAGCCCGGCCGGAAATACATGCGCGACATGCTAAAGTCGCCCTACTGCGAAGTCTGGACCTACGAATCGACCAATCAACTGGTGGACGAATACCGCTACGCCATTCAGTCCGCCGATGTGGTGATGATGGGCAGCATGGTGGAAGACACCAACCGCATCGCCGAATGGATCGCCGAAGAAGCGCGCGGCATCACCGTTTACTACGACACGAACCTGAGCGCGACGATCGACCACCTGCAGTGCCGGCAAGACAATACCGCGTTCTGCCTGTCGTCGGATAACCTGCGCCATTTCAACCTTTTCCTGTCCACGACCGGCGGCCCATTCCTGGAAAACCTGGCCAAAACTTACGAACTGACTTCCGCCAAGCCACTTTACGAAAGCGTCGACCCCTATAATTTCTACCGCACGGATGTGGACAAAGGCTATGATCTCGGCTTCATCGGCAATTTCAAGCCCGACCGGATACCGCTCATCGATTCCATGCTGCTCGGCCCGGCACGCTACACCCCCAATCGGAAATTCTCGCTGGCCGGCAGCGGCTACCGCGACATCCCCTGGCCGAAGAACCTTACCTACCTGGAATACCTGCCCGAAACCAACCTCGTTGATTTCTACAATCGCCAGCACTGCTCCCTCGTCCTCAGCCGCGCCGACCGCAAGCGCATGGGCTACACGCCGACCCGCCGCCTGCTGGCCGCCGCCGCCTGCGGCGTACCCGTACTGACCGACGGCTGGGATGGCATCGACTACTTCTTCGAGCCCCACCGCGAGGTTTTCTGCGTCAACGACGAGCAGGATGTGCTTGCCGTTTTATACGGTCAGGAGGAAGCCAGCCGCCGCAAGATCGGTGGAGAAGCCCGCAAGCGAATACTCGAACAACACACGACGCGGCATAGAGCGGATCAGTTGCTGGGCTATCTGGCGGAGATCGTGGATTGAGTGGTCCGTTGGTCTGTTGGTCTGTTGGTCTGTTGGTAAAATGACTTTCGTATCGGAGGCTCCGGTCTTTTTCGAAACATGTTTGCGCGTAATAAAGGCATATTTGCAGCTGACCATAATCCCCAGGACTTTCGCTCCGCCTAACAAAAAATCAACCACCCATGCGCCTCGACAGCCACCAACATTTCTGGAACTACCAACTCCCCCGTCACGAATGGATCGACGAGGAGATGGCGGCCATCCGCCGGGACTTTACGCCGGCGGATTTGAAGCCGATCCTGGACAAGAGCGGCATCGACGGATGCATCAGCGTAGAGGCCAACCAGGACCCGACGGAGACTGCGTTCCTACTCGACATCGCGGCGAAGAACGACTGGGTAAAGGGCGTCGTGGGTTGGGTAGACCTACGGGCGGCAGACATAGAGGAGAAAATCGCCGCATACGCCGGGCGGGAAAAGCTCAAGGGCTTCCGCCACGTGGTGCAGGCCGAACCCGACCCTTACTTCCTGCTGCAAAAGAACTTTCTGCGGGGCATCGCGGCGGTCGGCAAAGCGGGGTACACGTACGACATCCTGATCTTCCCCCACCAACTGGTCAGCGCACTGGAGTTGGTGAAGCAGTTCCCCAACCAGAAATTCGTCATCGACCATATCGCCAAACCGTACATCAAGGATGGCTACTTCACCGGCTGGGCGGCGGCGATGAGCGCGTTCGAGGACTTCGACAACGTCTGGTGTAAAGTTTCCGGCATGGTGACCGAGGCGGACTACGAAAACTGGACGGAAGACCAACTCCGCCCCTACATCGACCACGCGCTGGAAGTGTTCGGCACCGACAAGATCATGTTCGGCTCCGACTGGCCGGTACTGCGGGTCGCCGCTGACTACGCAGCCGTAGCGGACACTTTTGAACGGGCGATCGCCGGTTACTCGGAAAGCGAGCAGGCGGGGATGATGGGGGGGAATTGCGCGGAATTTTATGGCGTCTTGTAGTTTTTTGGTCTATTGGTCTATTGGTCTATTGGTGAAAACGCTTTCAAAGTCTACCATTAGCGTTAGCATTCAGCCTTTGCAGCTTTTCTTTAGCATGGTTGTTGAGTTGCTAACCGCCACAATACACTACCGGACTACAAGACCACAAACGCGAATCAAGAGCTAACCGGAAAACGGACGCTTGGAGCGTTCGCCTCACCTGACGAAGTCGGTGAGGTGACCCTCCAAGTGTCCGGGCTAAAATCAAAATATCGGACACGCTACCTCCAAGCGTCCGTTCTGGCTGCCTTAGATTTAGCTCTAGATTCGCGTCACAAGACCAAGCCTATGCCGCGCCAACTCGCTACCCCCGACCTCAACATCTTCGAGTCCGCCCTGTTTCGGACCACCAGCACCTGCATCCATACAAAGGATTACCTGCTGATCGTGGATCCCAACTGGCTACCGTCGGAAGTCGCCGAAATCGCCGCTTTCACGGGGCTGCACGGCGAAGGCAAAGAGCTGTTCCTGCTCTTCACCCATTCCGACTACGACCACATCATCGGCTACGGTGCCTTTCCCGGCTTCACGACCATCGCCTCCCAACGCTTTGTGGACAACCCGGACGCAGCCGCGCAGTTGGCGCAGACGGTAGCCTGGGACGATGAGTACTACGTCAAACGCAAATACGCCCTCTCCTACCCCGCTATCGACCGGGCGGTGGCGGGCGACGGAACGGCGATGCGGATTGGCGGCGACGATTATCTGTTCTACCAGGCCCCGGGCCACAACTACGACGGGTTGGTCACCTTCAACCGCAGCCGGGGCATCCTGATCGTAGGGGACTACCTGAGCAACATCGAGTTTCCGTACGTCTACCATTCCTTTGCCGATTACCGGGCCACGCTGGGCAAACTGGAAACGCTGATCGGCTCGGGCGAGGTGCGGACGCTCGTCACCGGCCACGGCGACCACACGACCAACCCGCCGGAAATGCGCCACCGGATCACCGAAAGCCGCGCCTACCTCGACGAGTTGGAGGCAGCCGTCCGCGCGGGCGTTGACTACGACTTCGGGAAGATCGAGCGGCGGTACGATTTTCCGGGGGTGATGCGCAAGTTCCACGGCAAGAACGTGGAACTTATGCGGCGAGAATTGCCCCGTGACTGATCCGACCAGCACCAGCCCCCCATAGCTACAATCATAGTGCTGGTCGGTTCCGGCGGCAACTCACTTTAGTCTCCCGTACCTTCGCTTCCCTCCCAAACTCCCCTTCACATGAAGCTATTTACCCTCGCCCTCCACCTTTGTCTTTTCACCTGCCTTTGCACCTGCGGCCCCGCCCAGAATAAGGGTGGAATGGGAGAAGGGAACAAAGGGGAAGCCGGGCTGAACCACCTGGCCGGCCAAAAAAGCCCCTACCTGCTGCAGCACGCCCGCAACCCCGTGGACTGGTACCCCTGGAACGACGAGGCCCTCGCCAAGGCCAAAGCCGAGGACAAATTATTGATCATCAGCGTCGGTTACGCGGCCTGCCACTGGTGCCACGTGATGGAGCACGAGAGCTTCGAAGACAGCACCGTGGCCGCCGTGATGAACGCGCACTTCGTGAGCATCAAGGTGGACCGCGAGGAACGGCCCGACATCGATGACGTGTACATGACCGCCTGTCAACTGACGAAGCAAAACGGTTGCGGCTGGCCGCTCAACGCCATCGCTCTGCCCGATGGCCGCCCCATTTACGCCCTCACGTACGCCCCGAAGCAACAATGGACCAAACTGCTCGAACAGTTCATTAAGCTCAAAGCCAAAGACCCCGCCAAACTGGAAGAATACGCCGCCGCCCTGACCGCCGAGCTCGGTAAGCGCAATACCTTTCAACCCGTTACCGGGGAGGCGGGTGACCTGAGCGCCGGGGAAATCGACGGCATCGCCGACGAGTTGCTGACCTCCATCGATTACGCCGGGGGAGGAACGGCCGGGGTGCCCAAATTCCCCATGCCCGCGCTGCATGAATTCCTGCTGGCGCGACATTTCTACACCAAAGACGACCGGGCACTGGAGGCCGTCACCGTCACGCTCGACCGCATGGCCGACGGCGGCATCTACGATCACCTCGCCGGTGGGTTTGCCCGCTACAGCACCGACGCGGCCTGGAAGGTGCCTCACTTCGAAAAGATGCTCTACGACAACAGCCAATTGGTGAGTCTTTACGCCCATGCTTATCAGGTGACGGGCCGGGCGCGCTACGCGGAGGTCGTGCGCCAGACGCTCGGTTTCGTGGAGGCTTCGCTGTCCGACCCCGGCGGCGTTTTCTACGCTTCGCTCGACGCAGATACGGAGGGCGAAGAGGGCAAAACGTACGTCTGGACCAAGGCGGAGATCGACGGACTGCTGAACGACCCGAAGCGTAGTGCCGCTTTCGCCGATTACTACAGCGTTGAGGAGGGCGGCAACTGGGAAGGCCGCAACATCCTGTTCCGGAAAACCGACGCGAACCGGATAGCGCAGAAGCACGGCTATACCGATGCGGTCGCGCTGAAAGCGGACATGGATGCCGCCGCCGCCACTTTGCTTGCGGCACGAAACGAACGGCCGCAACCTTTACTGGACGATAAAGGCCTGACGGGCCTGAGCGGGCTGATGATCAGCGGCTACGTAAACGCTTTCCGGGCACTCGGTGACGGGGCCTACCGGGCGCGGGCCATCAAAGCCGGCCAATTTTTGCGCGACAAGATGATGCAAACCGACGGGCGACTGGACCGCAATTTTAAAGGCGGCACTTCGGCCATCAACGGCTTCCTGGATGACTACGGCATGATGGCGCAGGCCTGCGTGGACCTCTACCAGGTCACCTTCGACGCCGGGTGGTTGAAAACGGCGGAAACGCTGGTGGCTTACACTAACGCTCACTTTTACGACCAGGAAATTGAGATGTACAACTACACCTCCGATCTCGACCCTCCGCTGATATCGGGCAACGTACCAGTGAACGACAAGGCAATCCCCAGTGGTAACTCCGTGATGGCCCGGGTGCTGTACCAGCTCGGCACGCTACTGGCCGATGAGGAAATGACGGGCCGGGCGCGCAAGATGCTGACGCGGGTACGGCCGCTGTTAAAAGCCGACGGCGCGCGCTTTTACGCTAACTGGGCGCGGCTTTACGTGGAAGTGATGGAACCTACGTACGAGATCGCCGTTTTGGGCGCGGACGCGGGTGAAATGCGGGAGGAAATGACCAAATATTTCCACCCCAACGCCCTGTTCCTCGGCGGTAAGGTGGAGGGCGACCTGCAATTGCTGACCAATAAAATGGTTCCCGGCGAAACCACTATTTACGTCTGTCTGGAGAAAGTCTGTCAACTACCGGTCAACGAACCGAAGCAGGCGTTAGCCCAGCTACGTTAGCTGTTTTCGGGCTAAACTCACGGCTTTACGGCGCCAGGAATACTTTGTTTGCTTAGCAAGCTATATATTTGCAACTCATACACACTACTTTTCGAGTATTTTTTAATGGCCTTCACCTTTGGTGAAGGCCATTGTTTTTGTGGAGGGATGCCATCGGTGGTCAGCCGCCGCGTAGATTGTAGGACGACTAAACACGATGAGGTTAAATAAGCCGCCGCTTATCTTTGATCATCCCCTCCAGCTCCTTACGCTTGTGCTTTGATACGGGAAGTTGCTTTTCGTCTTCCATCACAAGGAAACCGCCGCCCGACCGCTCTATGGTTTTTACGTATTTAAGGTTAACCATGGTGGAATTGTGAACGCGCACAAAGTGGTAAGGTGCCAGTAACCCCTCATAGTGCTTCAGGTTTTTGGAAACCGTAAGTGATTTAATTTCAGCGAAAGTGAACTTGGTGTAGCTACCGCTCGCCTCGCAGTACATGACGTCCCTGATGTAAAACATCTCATATCCCTTGCTGGTGGAGAGCGCGATCTTGTGCTCTTTCCGGTCGAAGTTGCGAATGTGCCGCATCATCTCCTCCAGCGAAAGCGTGGTTGCTTTCGTCGTAATGTTTTCCTGCGCCCGGGTTACGGCGAGGGTAAATTTTTCGATATCTACCGGTTTGAGCAGGTAGTCGATGGCCATGAACTCGAAAGCGTTCACGGCGAAATGGTCGTATGCCGTGATGAAAATGATCTCAAAGTTTATCTCCGGCAAACGCTCCAGCATCTGGAAAACGGTTTGCTTGCCGATCTGAATGTCGAGAAAAACCAGCTGGGGATTGAGTCCGGTAATTAGCCGTTCGGCATCTTCCAGGGTTCCTACGGACCCGACGATCCGTACCTCTGGGCAAAATCGACCTAAAAGCATCGCAATATTCTCACGACTGCTTTCCTCGTCATCTACTATTAGGGCATGGATGTCAGGCATGGATGCTAATGATTTTATCGTCAGTCAAAAAAGGCAGATAAATTTTAACGGTGGTACCCGACGGGCGGGTGCCTACCATTAAGTCTTCGATTACAATGTCAGCGTTTGTGTAGCCGATCCGATTTAGTACGGCTACGCGCTCTAAACCGTTGGCGGTTGCCATGGAGAGGTGTTCTTCGGGCACCTCGGCGGCCAGGGCGGCGGCGGCGGCCCGGCCGCGACCGTTGTCCGTCACCGAGCAAACCAGGCCTTCTTTATGTGAGCGGAAAATGACGGAGATGTGTCCGATGTAGCTCAGGCCGGAGATACCGTGGACAATGGCGTTTTCCACCACGGGTTGAATCATCATGCCGGGGATAAGTGGGCCGATCTCCAGAAGTTCTTCTTCCACGCGTACTTCGAACGTCAGACGTTTACGGAACCGAATGCTTTCCAGTTCCAGGTAGTTGCGCAGCAGCTCGACCTCGTTATCGAGCGTAGTATGCATCTTTCCACTTGTCTGATTAACGGTACGCAGCAGCCCGGCGAATTTACCGAGGTAGCTATAAGCTTCGTACTTGTCCGATTTGAGGATAAAATTCTGAATACTGTTGATGGTATTGAAGATAAAATGAGGGTTCATCCGTGACTGCAGGGCCTCCAACCGTGCCTCGGCAATCGTCTGGCGTTGCTCGGCATGCTTCCTAAGTACATTGAAACGAAACAATAAAAAAGCCGCTATGGTCGCGACTATGATCAACAGCGCACTGCCGATTAAAAGTTGACGCGTGCGCTGTGTACGCAGCCGCTGTTCTTGCTCCTGTTTACGTAGCTGAATGATTTCGGCGTTCTTACCCGCCAATTCATTTTCTGAAAGCATCGTTTGCAACTTGATACCGGTCAGGGAGCCCTGACTCTTTGTTTTCGCCTGCGTGAACCGCACGTTGTAGGCCATAGCTTGTTCGTATTCTCCCAACGCCTCGTAATATAAAGAGGCTGCACCCAGCGCGTGTGTGTAGCCTAAAGTAAAGCCGATCGTGTCCGCCTGGATCAGGCTTTGCTCGAGACATTCTTTTGACTTCTCGTACTCCCCACGCGACAGGTAGACCATTATCTTGTAGGTATTCATTACAACGGTTTCAGGCTTCACCACACCCTGGGCGCGTTCTAATCCCTCATTAAGCAAGGTAAGTGCCTCGTCGTATCTTCCTTGCATGCCTCTTAATCCCGCCAGGTTCAGCAAGCCGATTTCGATGTATCTTTCGTGATTGTGCTCCAAAGCCAAAAGGTAGCCTTTCACCTGATATAATTCGGCGGTATCAAGTTTACCTTCCGAGGTATACATGATCCCGAGATTAATGAGCGCGCGTGCTTCGAGTGCGGTGTTACAACGGCTGCGGGCTATGTCAATCGCTTCCCATGTGTATTCCTTGGCCAGTTCCTCCATTCCAGCATAGCGAAGCGGGTTCGCCATACCGGTGAGCGACCAACCCATCATCACACTGTCTCCTACCTGGCGAGCGACCTTCAGGCCCTCGTTCGCAAAGCGAAAAGACTCCGCGTAATCTTCACGGAGAAAGGTGGCGCGGGACAGCTCGCGGCTCAAAGGGAGCACTTTGTCCCAGGCGCCTACTTTCTTCAATTCTTCGAAGGCGTTGGTCTGCTCGCGCAAGACGCCGTCCGGATTACCGTAACGTTTTTCCCAGGTAATCTTTCGTTCATAATATTCCTCAACCACTTTTGTGGAATGGTCGAGTAACATGTTTGAATACAACAAACCCAGCAGACTGTCGCTCTCGACGGCCGACGTCGGCAAGGCTTCATCGAACAGGCTGATCAACTGCCCGCGAACTTTCGAGGACGGTGCGATAACGCTGGAGGTATGAACGGTAGCATCTTCACCTACAGGACCGGTACAGCCCGTCCCGATCACCAAAGAAAGCATTCCAATAAAGCCCGTCAGAGCTGAAAGCGCGAATTTCATATGGCTTTTTTAGTCGAATTCCAAGGTCATGTCCTCAAGATAGTGTCATTCCGCTGATTTACCTCCATGACTTCAAAAATAAACTCTTGTCTCCTCGCTTACACCCTAGCGGTCCATTCATGAACTCAAACTCGCTACAGATGAATCAACCCCCGATAAAACAGTTCAAATGAGAGATATTGCTCCTCTATACAACACATACTTTTTTTAAGAATGACTTACACTATGAACTAACTAAGTTTGGAAATTTAATGAGAGACATTTTACACGGGCCGCTTCCTCATCAGGGGGCGGCCTTCTTTTATGCGGGGGCGCGGGTGCAAAGCATTTGAGCGGGAGGGCCGAAGAACTTTCCCCGGACGCCAGCTATCGCCCCCCCCCCACCCGCCATGAACTTTCTTTGCACCCGCGGCCCCGCCCTGATTTACTGCTTATTGCTGGTGTAGTAAAAACTCAGCCCCCGTGCCAGTTCCCGAGGCAATTCGGGCAAGCGCGAACGTGGAATGAGTAACGAGGAGATGTTGTGGAGATCGCGGAACACCTTGTGTTTCTCCGCCGTTGCCGCCAGGTAATCGTGGCCCGAAGAGCCGCCGGTACCCACCTTGTTACCAATCATACGCATGACCATCTGCGCGTGCCGGTAGCGCCAGGTCGTTAGCAATTCATCGATGTTCATTAACTCGGTGAGCAGGTTGAAGGGGATGTTCAGAATGGGCTTGTCGCGGTACAGGTTGATGAGCAGGGCCGCGATCGTTGCGTCGTAAGAAAGGCGGCACTCTCCCGCCGCCAGCATTCGTTCGTGCTCGGCCCGCGACAGCACGTGCTTGAAATAGCTGTTACCGTCGCCCAGCATCTTGAGCCGCATGGCCTTCATTTTAGGTGAAAGGTATTCGCTTGCCTCGATTGCCGCCTGCTCCTTTTCCAGCATCCGGTCCACCGCCGTTCGGTACTCCGTCAGGAAATCAAACCCCTCGAAGCGGAGGAAGGGCGTCCGCTCTAGCCATGATTCCACCAGCTCGAACAGGCTGCCCCCAGACTCGATGTCCGCCAGCCGTGCCCGTTGCTCTTCGGTGAAAACGATTTTGTAGGACTTGCCATGGTAGGTCATCCGGTCTTCCTCCCGCAGCCCGAGGGTCGATTCGATCATCCGGAACTGCATACTCTGAAAGCCGGAAGCGGGGAAAAGAAAATCACGAAAATCAAGAAAATCGAGCGGCGTCAGCGTCTCCATCACGTGTATTTGCTCTACCATCAGGCTGATGATCGAAGAGATGCGTTTGAGGCGTAACAGCACTGTATTCATGTTATCCTCGTTCACCCGTTCTTCCCGAAACAAGAGGCAAGCCGAATCCAGCTCCGTCATGATCTGCTTGAACCATAGCTCATAAACCTGGTGCATGATGATGAACAGTGTCTCGTCGTGAGCCGCCTCGCCCAGCGCGGCACTGCGGCTGTTCTGGAGCGAGAGCAGTTTATCGATCTCGAGGTAATTATGGTAGTGGATGGTAGCGTACTTCTTTTGGTCGGACATATCTGGTCTGTTGGTCTGTTGGTGTATTGGTCTGTTGGTCTGTTGGTCTGTTGGTCTGTTGGTCTGTTGGTCTGTTGGTCTGTTGGCAAGGTAGTCTCGCCCGGCCAGACGATGTACAAGGCATGGCTAAATAAAGCGGACTTCCCGCAGCGAAAATACCCGCTCCCCACCCGTTGCGAGTTCCAGCCGCAGTTGACCGGCATGATTGACGCCGCGCAAAACGGCGAAGAAGTGCTCCCCCGTTGCAACTTCATGGTAGCGACCGGGTAGGTCGAGGCGATAGAGCAGGGCTTTGTAGCGCGCGTCCAGATCACGGGCACGGCTCGGGTGAGTGTATTCGTAGTTGGCCGCCAGCCGTTCGAGCAGATACGCCAATACCACCTCCCGGTCGAGCGGAGCGCCGGTAAGCAAGGCGGGCGAAGTGGCCGTCGCCGCCAGCTCCGACGGAAAATCTACTTCGTTGACGTTGAGTCCGATTCCCAGTACCGACCAGGAAACGTTCCGCCCCCGTAGGCCGTTCTGCACCAGAATGCCGGCGATCTTATGGTCACCGACGTACACATCGTTGGGCCATTTCAGCTTGATAATTGCCGCGAGGCCCGCGGGCAGGAAGTGAGCCACCGTCTGAACAACGGCCAAACCCGTTATTTGCGTAAGGGCAAACAGTCGGTCGACCGTCAAATGGTCAGGGTATACCACACAACTAAGCGTCAGGTTGGCACCCGGCGTGGTATGCCACCGGTTGGCTCCCTGCCCACGTCCGTCGGTCTGCTCGTCGGCCATGATCACGGCACCGTCGGGCCACTGTTCACCGGCGTTGATGGCTCTGATGGCTACGGCGTTGGTGCTGTCCGTACGGTCGTAACGGCGGGCAACTTTAGGAATGAGCATAGTGTTCATATAGCTGGAATGTCGGTGCAATGTATTCTTTTGTTATCGACAACCCCCATGAGTAAGCAAAGCCGGGCATCCGGTCGTTCTAACACGGAACGCTTTTTGCTACTTTAATTGTTAGCTAAATCAATCATTCTGAATACTTCCGTAACTACCGCCCCCGTCAAAACTTCCCCCCAGCTGGAGGCCCGGCTGGAGCTCATCCTGGACAGCATCCGGGACATTAAGGGTAAAAACATCGTTCGCCTCGATCTGCGCAAGCTGCATGATCGCCCGGCGGAATTCTTCTTCGTTTGCGAGGGGGACAGCACCACTCAGGTGGCATCCATCGCCGGCAATGTGCAAAAACGCATGAAGCAAGAACTCGGTGAATTGCCCAAAACCGCCACCGGCGGCCGGCACGCCAACTGGATCTGCATCGACTACTTCGATGTGGTCGTTCACGTTTTCTACCCTGAAACCCGTAAGTTTTACGAGTTGGAAGACCTGTGGAGTGACGCGGAGGTGCAGACGTTCGACTAATCGTTTTCCGACCCCTTGCCCAAAATCAGCACGGTTTTACCCAACCCATCGGGCAATCGTGCGTTAGCCTTTTAACATGAGTAATAACAATCAAGATAACAAGCCCGAAGGCGGCCCGAAGTTCCAGAGTTACTGGCTCTACGCCATCATGTCTTTGGTGCTCCTCGCGCTCGTCGTCTCCAGTCTTGGTAGCGGCGGCAGTAGCGAGATCGACAACGGTCGGCTCTATAAAATGCTGCAGGATCGCGGTGCCATCGAACGCATCGACCTGATCAACGGCCGCTCCGCCGAGATTTACATCAAGGAAGAGAAGAAAAACAACGAATCCGGCCCTTACCAGGACGCCTCCAAAGGTGGCTTCAGCGGTACACGCTATGATTACGTAATGCCGGTGGCCGATCCTCAGGTGTTCGATAACTTTCTGGCCGAAGCACAGGACCGACTGGAAATCCCTTTCGAGGAACGCGTTCCGGTAAACAACAAACGTCAGGTCAATTACCTGATGGATGCCTTGGGCATCATCCTTCCCTTTGCCATCATCGCCATCATTTTCATCTTTCTTATGCGTCGCCTCGGTGGCGGCGGCGGCGGCCCCGGCGGTCAGATATTCAACATCGGCAAGTCGAAAGCTACGCTCTTCGATCAGAACAGCAAGGTGAACATCACCTTTGCCGACGTCGCCGGCCTCGACGAAGCCAAGGAAGAAGTGATGGAAGTCGTCGACTTTCTTAAGAACCCCAAGAAGTACACCGCCCTCGGTGGTAAAATCCCCAAAGGCGTACTCCTCGTAGGCCCTCCCGGTACGGGTAAGACCTTGTTGGCAAAGGCTGTTGCGGGTGAAGCGGGCGTCCCCTTCTTCACCATGTCCGGTTCCGATTTCGTGGAAATGTTCGTGGGTGTCGGCGCCAGTCGCGTCCGGGACCTGTTTAAGCAGGCCCGTGAAAAAGCACCCTGCATCATCTTCATCGATGAGATCGACGCCATTGGCCGCGCCCGCGGTCGCGGCGGCATGCAGGGTGGTAACGACGAGCGCGAAAACACCCTCAACCAGTTGCTGGTGGAGATGGATGGTTTCAGCACCGACAAAGGCGTCATCCTGATGGCCGCTACCAACCGACCCGACGTACTCGACAGCGCGCTGCTGCGCCCGGGACGTTTCGACCGTCAGATCGGCATCGACCGGCCTGACCTGAACGGCCGGGAGGATATTTTCAAGGTCCACCTGAAAACCATCAAGACCGATGGGGTTACCGTTGACGCTTTTACGCTTGCGGAAATGACGCCCGGCTTCGCCGGTGCCGAGATCGCCAACATCTGTAACGAAGCCGCCCTGATCGCCGCCCGCCGGAATCAGGACAGCGTTACGCTGGCCGATTTTAATTACGCCCTCGACAAAGTGATCGGCGGTTTGGAGAAGAAAAACAAACTCATCAGCCCCGACGAGAAGGAGATCATCGCTTATCACGAGGCCGGCCACGCCATCTGCGGCTGGTACCTGGAGCACGCCAGCCCGCTGGTGAAGGTGACCATCGTCCCCCGCGGTGTCGCCGCGCTGGGGTACGCCCAGTACCTGCCTAAGGAGCAGTACATCACCCGTACCGAGCAGATGCTGGACATGATGTGCATGACCTTCGGCGGTCGCGCGGCGGAAGAGGTCGTCTTCGGTAAAATCTCCACCGGCGCGCAGAATGATCTCGATAAGGTCACCAAGCAAGCTTACGACATGATCACCGTTTACGGCATGAACGACGAGGTCGGTCAGGTCAGTTTCTACGGCATGTCGAAGAATGCTTATCAGCGTCCCTACTCCGACAATACCGCCACCCTGATCGACGACCAGGTACGTCGCCTGCTGGAAGGTCAGTACCTCCGTGCGCAAGAACTCCTTAAAGACAAGCGCGAGGAAGTCGAGCTACTGGCCCGCGCCCTGCTCGATAAGGAAGTGCTGAGTCGCAAAGACCTCGAAGAACTGATCGGCCCCCGCCCTTCCGACGTGGACAATAATCCCCCCGTGGAAAGCCCGGGCGTAGTGGATAATACGCTTTAATAGTCAGGAGTCTGAAAGTCAGAAATCAGGAGTCGTTACCGTATATCATAGGTAGCGACTCCTGATGCTTTTGGGGCGAACTGTTCTATCCACTCCTGACTCTCCGACTCCTGATCTCTGATTAAAAGACTCCTGACTTTCTCATGGCCGACACTGATAAAGGCTTCCAGACCCTGCACTACACTAAATACGCGCCCGCCGAGATGCTCGCCCGCGCCCGTGCCGCCTACGAAGCACACGACCGCCGGCGCACCGTCCGCGACTTTAGCGACCGGCCGGTCGCCCGCGAGGTGATCGAACTGATCATCAAAACCGCTTCCACCGCACCGAGCGGGGCTAATAAACAACCGTGGAATTTCTGCGTGGTCAGTGATCCGGAGATCAAAGCTAAGATCCGGGAAGCCGCCGAGAAGGAGGAGTTCGAGAACTATCACGGCCGTATGTCCGACGATTGGCTGGACGATCTCAAGAAGTTCGGCACCAACCACGTCAAAGAATTTCTGACCACCGCGCCCTACCTCATTGTCGCCTTCAAAAAGGCATATGACTTCGGCCCGGACGGTAAGAAGGAGAAGAATTACTACGTCAACGAATCCGTCGGCCTGGCCTGCGGCATGCTCATCTCCGCCATTCATCACGCCGGGCTGGTGACGGTGACCCACACGCCCAGCCCGATGAACTTCCTGCAAAAGGTGCTGGAGCGGCCGGAGAACGAGCGGCCGTTTTTGCTGCTACCGGTCGGTTACCCGGCGGAAGGGGCGGAGGTGCCGGTGATTGAGCGAAAGGGATTGGGGGAGATCAGTGTTTGGTACGAGTAACTTGTTGAGGGTTAAAACGTTACCTTGACATGACAAAGTCCCGCTCCATGTACACCGTGCAACTGAAATTGCCGGATATAAGAGCTTGTTGGGGAATGAACGGGAAACGAACGGAACCCTAACTATTAGCTTGCTGACGTAAAGCTGCGCTTACCCGTCTCATTTTAACCGTGGTTTCGATTCGGATTGCCGCATAGTCTTTACGATCTTCGCGCCATCAACCAAGACTTGTATTTTGCTTCCGCAATCTGCAATCTGCAACCCGAACCTGTATGCCCGCCAAACTCTGGGAAAAAGACTACGACCTCGACCAAAAGATCGCCGACTTCACCGTCGGGCGCGACCGGGAACTCGACCTGGAACTCGCGCCTTTTGATATTCTCGGCTCGCTGGCGCACGTCACGATGCTCAACGAGGTAGGCCTTTTGGATGAGGGCGCGGCGCGCGGGTGCAAAGCGGAGTTAAGGGCCCTGTATGCCCGCGCTAAAGCCGGAGATTTCACCATCGAAGACGGGGTGGAAGACGTCCACAGTCAGGTGGAGATGTTGCTCACCCGAACGCTGGGCGACGATGGCAAAAAGATTCACTCCGGCCGCAGCCGCAACGACCAGGTGCTGGTGGACCTGCGACTCTACTTCCGCCACCGTATCAAGGGCATCGTCGAGCAAACGGCCGAGTTGAGCCGCACGCTGACCGCCCTCAGCGAAGAACATAAGGACAAACTCATTCCCGGGTACACCCACTTGCAAGTAGCGATGGTTTCCAGTTTCGGCCTTTGGTTCGGAGCCTACGGAGAGGCGTTGATCGACGATCTGCGCGTGTTCCGGGGCGTCTACGAGGTAGTGGATCAGAACCCGCTCGGCTCGGCCGCCGGCTACGGCTCCAGCTTTCCACTGGACCGGGACCGGACGACGGAGTTGCTCGGTTTCGGATCGCCCGTGGTCAACGTCGTAGCGGCGCAGATGGGCCGGGGGAAGACTGAGCAACTGGTCGCCTTCGCCATCGCCGGCTTGGCCCAGACGATCGGGCGCATGGCGATGGACGTCTGCCTGTACAGCAGCCAGAACTTCGGCTTCCTTCAGCTCCCGCCCGAACTGACCACCGGCTCCAGCATCATGCCACATAAGAAGAACCCCGACGTGTTCGAACTGCTCCGCGGCCGCTGCAACCTGCTGCAATCGCTGCCCGCTCAGATCAGCCAGCTCACCGCCAACCTGCCCTCCGGCTACCACCGCGACTTCCAACTACTGAAGGAGGCCATCTTCCCCGCCCTGGACCAGATCGAGGACGGGCTCAGCATTGCGCTTTACTCCCTCCCCCGCACCAGCGTCCGCGCCCAGGAACTCCCCACCGACCCGAGGTACACTTACCTCTACTCGGTCGAAGCCGTCAATAATCTCGTGCTCGAAGGCGTACCCTTCCGCGACGCGTACATGCAGGTGGGCCGCGACATCGAGGCGGGCACCTTCGTACCGCCTACCGACCTGAACCACACCCACCTGGGCAGCCTCGGTAACCTGGGCAGCGCGCGGATCAGCGCGAAGCTGGAAAGCGTACTGAAAGCCTTCAATTTTGAAAAAGCGGATAAGGCACTTGCCGAACTGGTGAAAAAATAGTGGCCGCCGATTAAGGAAATTCGGTTCCTGACCGGGTGCGAGTCATTTCCAGCCTGATCGGGGCCGGGCGAAAAACGGCCGTTCGCGGGTCGGGAACGAGCTTCCGGCAAGCTCTAAGCCTACCGCTTCACAAACGCCTTCATTTCCTCTCCGACCCGAAGCCAGTAATGTCCGGCGGGTAGCCCGCTGACGTCGATCGCCCCCGCGTCGTTAACCGTGCTTTGGCCGATGAGGGCACCGTCTTGCCGGTAAACGGTTACCGGGCCGGTTTGGCCGGTTTCCAGGTAAAGCAGGCGATTTGTCGGGTTGGGGCTGAGCGTCGATTCGGCGGCCGGGCCGGCGAATGCGACGGTGCGCACCTCGCTCAGCGCGAAACTACCATCCAGGTCTATTATGCGCAGGCGGTAATAGTTGTTGCCGGCGGCGGGCCGGGAATCGGTGAAAGCGTAGTCGGTGGCTATACGGCTTTGACTGCCGGCGTTTACTTCCCCGATCACCCGAAAGCCCTGACCGGCGGAAGCGTGTTCCACCTTGAAGCGGTCGGCGTCGATTTCCGTTGCCGTGGTCCAGTTCAGGCTTACCGACTTTCCCGCCGCTTCCGCGGTGAACGATTGCAACGTGACGGGTAGTGCCGTTTGCACCATTTCCACGTCGAGCGCAAGGTTAACGCCGTTGACCATATCGACCGGCAAGACCAGGTCATCGTAGTCGGCCAGAGAGAAAGTAACGGTGTAGGTGCCGGCGTTGGCCAGGCCGGTTTTGTAATCGCCCAGCGCGTTGGACCCCGTAACCAGCCCGTCGGCGTTGGCGAAAGTCACGGTCACGTTGTTGAGCGGCAGGCCGGTATCGCGGTCGGTGATGCGGCCCCGTACGCGGGCGGCGCGTTTATAGTCGACGTCGATCACATAAAAGCCCTTGTTGATGTCCGTTCCCAGCACGAGGCCGGAGGGCAGAAAAGGGTACGCCCCCCAGAAGTTGCTGTTGGGCGGGTCGAAATAGGCGACCTCCACCAGATTGTCCGGCACCGAGGCGTCGACGATCTCTACGCCGTCGGAGTAGTGGCTGATGACGAGATAGTCGTTATCGAGCACGTGTACGTTGTGCGGCACCGAGCCGTTGTTGAGGCTGCGGCGGGGGCGGAATTCATCGAGTAGCTCGATATCCAGCGGGTCGGTCACGTCGTACACCGCCGTGGGGGCGTTACCGCGTTCGTCCGTGGTGTAAGCGTAAGTTCCGGTGTTATCGGTCCAAACGTTGTGCGTGAAGCTAAAGGGGGTCGTAACCGAACCCATCCGGGTAATATTCATCGGGTTGGACACATCGTACAGGGTCATATTTCCATCGTTTATCTCACTGGCGTACATCACCCCGTCCAGTACGAATACATCATGCGCGTAAACGGCGGGCGCGGCGGCCAGAAAGATCGGCAGGCCGGGGGTGGTGGCGATATCGTAGATCAGCACGCCGCCATTGTTCGCGTCCGAGCCGGCCAGGTAGAGGCGCCCCGTATCCTCGTCGATGAAGAGGTTGTGCGCCCGCGTCACGACTTCTCCGTTTGTCGTCTCGATGTTGGAAAAATACTGTCCGCTCACGCCGCTTGGGAGGTTGCGGAGGTTCATACTGAGGATGCCGTCGTTGCTGCCGTTGTCCGCCAGCGCGTAGGCACGCGTACCGTAGGTCTTCATGTCGCGCCAGATGTTGGCGTCTCCGTTGATGAAATCGACTTCCACCACGTTGTCCGGGTCCGCCAGGCTGACAATGGAAACACCATTGCGCGCGCCCACTAACGCATATTCCGTGCCATCGGGCGCGACATAGCCCCAGACGTCGTTCAGCGTCTGGGTGTATGTCAGACGGTCCCGTTGGGTAGTATTAAAGTTTTGGGCACTAACGTGGGTGCCGGTGATGGACGAGAGGGCCATCAGAGCGAAAAGGAAAAGGTTATTTTTCATGAATACATTATTTCAAAAGGGGCAAATCCGGTGGGTAAAGTACGACATTTTTTTATGCGCGGTTTGAAAATAGCTTTTCTCTTTCAACTTAGAACCCTTGCCAATAACGAACGGTCGGTAGGCGGCGATTAGGGGATTGCGGGAAAACAAGTGGAAGAACATATTGAAAACGCCCGGCGACCCAAAGGTCACCGGGCGTTCCCGAGTTTGCCGGGCCGTAGGCGGCCGGGCTATGCTTGTACGCGATTTAGTCGCGGCGGTCGCGGCGATCGCGGCCTCCACGGCGCTCACCCCGGTCGCCCCGGTCGCGGCGAGGGCGGTCCTTCGCGGCCTGGCGCTCGGCCTCGAGTTCCTCGTCGGTCGGGATGGTGCCGTCGGCGCGGGGCATGATGGCTTTGCGGCTGAGGCGCAGCTTACCGGTGCGCTCGTCGATGTCGACGATCTTAAACGTTACCTCATCACCTTCGCTGAAGGCGTCCTCGACGTTGTCGATACGGGTGTGGCTCATTTCGGAGACGTGCAGCAGCCCGTCCTTACCACCTTCGAAGCCGACGAATACACCGTAAGGCATGATGGTCTTCACCTTGCCGGTGTAGACGCCGCCCACCTCGGGCGTAAAGGTGATCTTCTTGATCCGCGCCACGGCATCCTCGATGGAGTCCTTGTCGCTGGAAGCAATGGAGATGTGGCCTTTGCCGTCGATCTCGTCGATGTTGATGTTCGTACCGGTCATCTCCTGGAGTTCCTGGATGATCTTACCGCCGGGTCCGATCACGGCACCGATGTAAGACTTCTCGATGATCAGTTTCACGATCCGGGGAGCGTGCGGCTTGAGGTCACCACGGGGGTCTTCCAGCGTCTTGGCCATTTCACCGAGGATGTGGAGACGGCCTTCGCGGGCCTGCTTCAGGGCTTGTTCGAGCTGCTCGTAGGGGAGGCCGTCGATCTTGATGTCCATCTGGCAGGCGGTGATGCCTTCGGTGGTACCGGTCAGTTTGAAGTCCATATCACCGAGTGCGTCCTCGTCACCGAGGATGTCGCTGAGGATGGCGATCTTGCCGTCTTCGGCAACCATACCCATGGCGATACCGGCAACGGCACGCTTGAGTTTCACGCCGCCGTCCATCAGCGCGAGGGAGCCGGCGCAAACCGTAGCCATCGAGCTGGACCCGTTGGACTCCATGATGTCGGATACGATGCGGATCGTGTGCGTCATCTCGTCGGGCAATACCTGACGGATGGAGCGGTGGGCGAGGTTGGCGTGGCCTACCTCGCGGCGGCCGGGGCCGCGCATCGGCTTCGTCTCGCCTACGGAGTAAGCGGGAAAATTGTAGTGCAGGATGAAGTCGGCGTAGCTGTTCTCGTAAGCGACGTCCACCATCTGCTGGTCCGTCTTCGTACCGAGGGTGAGGCTGGTCAGGGCCTGCGTCTCGCCGCGATTGAAGATGGCCGAACCGTGAGCGGAAGGCAGGTAGTCCACTTCCGTCCAGATGTCGCGTACCTGGTCGAACTTACGGCCGTCGAGGCGGACGCTTTCGTTGAGCATCAGACCGCGGATGGTCTTCTTCTGGATCTTGTCGTAGGCCGCGCTGAGGTGGGCCTTGTTCTCGGTCCGCCACTCTTCGCCTTTCTCTTCCAGTACGGCGGCCTTGTAATCCTCCTTCACTTTCTTGAAGGCGTCCTTACGCTGCTGCTTATTGAGGGCACCGCGGGCGACGGTCTCCACGGCATCTTTGACCTTGCCTTCTACGTAGCTGATGATCTCGTCGGGCACCTGTGCGATTTCCACCTCCCGGGGGGTGGGGTTCACCTGAGCGCGGAGGTCGAGCTGGGCCTGGCACTGCACCTTGATGGCTTCGTGACCGACCTTGAGGGCTTCGATGATGGACTTCTCGTCCACTTCTTTGCACTCGCCTTCCACCATCATGATGTTGTCGGCGTCAGCGGCGACGATCAGGTCGAGATCCGCGTTTTTGAGGGCGGAGCGGTCGGGGTTAACGACGTACTCCCCGTCGATGCGACCCACGCGGCACTCCGAAATGGGGCCGGCGAAAGGGATGTCGGACACCATCAGGGCGGCGGAGGCGGCGAGGCCGGCCAGCGCGTCGGGCGTCACCTCGGGGTCGAGGCTGATGAGGTTGATGATCACCTGCGTATCGAACATATAGCCCTTGGGAAAGAGCGGGCGGATGGCCCGGTCGACGATACGGCTGATGAGGATCTCATAGTCGTTGAGTCGGGTTTCGCGGCGGAAGAAGTTACCGGGGATGCGGCCCGCCGCGGCGAACTTCTCCTGGTAATCCACGCTGAGCGGGAAGAAGGCCTGGCCCTCACGGACGCTGTGAGATGATACTACGGAGCAGAAAAGCATGGTCTTACCACACTTCACTACAACGGAACCGTCGGCCTGGGTGGCCAACTTTCCGGTTTCGATGGTCACCTCGCGCCCGTTTGGCAGAGCGAAGTTGACCGTCATTGGGGTCTTATTACCCATGGTTTATGTATGACTTAGGTTAAATATTCAGATCGGGAATAGCATTTCGAGGAAGGCCCGGCGACTCGGCTTTCAGCCCTTGCCACTACGCGCTTCAAAGAAACCTTTTCTTGCACCCGCGACCCCGCCCTCATCCGGCGGCTCATCGGCCACCGTCCGTCGGAAACGTAGACTCGCGGGTGCAAGGTCAGACAAAAACAGCCTTGAAGGGGGGTAGGGAGAATGTACGCCTAAAGCGTAAAATGCGCTTGCGCGCCCTTTGGTCTTCATCCCGCCGGTGGTCCGCTTGTTGAACCGGCGGCCGGTCGCTCGTTTGCGACCGCAATCATTGGTCATTTTATATCGTCGCGAAGATAGGGAAATATTTTTCTTCACTTCCACCGATTTTATGGAAGGACTAACCGATCATCCGACGCACTTTTCCGTTCAGCCAAATAACCGCTTCACTCATTCAGGGAGCGGCACTTTTTCCCTTACGCCACCAAAAGACTTTGTTCTCTCATGCCGACGAAGCGCTACAACGCCGTAGAAGAACGAAAGAAAACGTTCCGTAGCCTGGTCATCGCCGCTGGTTTGCTGCTCCTGATCCTTGCCGCCGCCCTCGTCCTGCGCGCGGAGACGGCCCGCTCGCGCCAGGCCGTGATCACGGCCATGAACCTGGAACGGTCGCTTTCCAGCCTGCTGAGTGCCATTCAGGACGCCGAAACCGGACAACGCGGTTTCCTGATCACGAACGACGAGACTTACCTCTCCCCCTATCTGACCTCCCTGAAATCAACTCCGGAGGCACTGTTGCAGATCGGGGAATACATAGAACCCGGTCCGGAACGGGCCGCATACGAGCGCCTGTCCAGACTGACCAAAGCGAAATATGAGGAACTGGCCGCGACCATCGGCACCAAGCGACAAGGCGATGAGCGCGCTACCATCAACCGAATGAAAACCGACGAGGGCATTCACCTGATGGATAGTATCCGGGCGGAGATCGCCAGTCTTAAAGACTCGGAAACCGTGGAGCTGGACAAGAACATGAGCCGCGTCCTGAACATCTTTAAACTCGATCTGGCCCTGCGCGTCATCGTTTTTTTCGGGCTCGCCATCATTCTCTACTTCCTGTATTCCCGACTCCGGCCCACCATCAGGCGTCTTGAAAGCACCCTGACGGAGATGGAAACTGAAATCGCCACGCGGGAGGAAACCGAGCGCACCAACAAGATACTCATCAGCACTCTCCGCAATAAAAATGAGGACCTCGACCATTTCGCGCACCTGGCTTCCCACGATTTACAAGAGCCCCTGCGGACCATCGACAATTTTGTCGGCATTATCGAGGAAGAACAGGCGGATGCCATCGGGCCGGAGGGTGAAGTCTACTTCAGCTTCATTCACGACGCCACCGCGCGAATGCGAACGCTGATCAAAACGTTTTTACGCTACAGCCAACTGGGGCACGGTGAAGAGCTCACGACCGTCAATCTCAATCAGGTTATCACCGATGTGCGAAAGAACCTGCACGCCACCATCCAGGAAACCGGCGCGGTGTTCCATGTGGTTAAACTGCCGGTCATAGAGGGCTACCCCGTGGAACTTACCCAATTGTTTCAGAACCTGATCGGCAATGCGCTCAAGTTCGTTGTTGAGGGTGAAAAACCGGTCGTGGAAATTTTTCTGGAAGAGGGAACATCCTCCCACAAGATCGGTATCAGGGATAACGGTATCGGTATGAACGCGGCGGCGATCGCCAAGATTTTCCATATTTTTTCCCGCGTCAACGAGGCGGGAGCTTACGAAGGTCACGGCATCGGTCTCGCTTTTTGTCGTAAAATCGCTGAACTGCACCACGGGGAGCTCACCGTTGAATCCGCGCCCGGTTCTGGCAGCACTTTTTATTTAACTCTCCCATTCCAGCAAAACCAAAATGAAAAAGAAACTGAAACGCATTCTGCTGATCGATGACTCGGCGGCGGACAATTTCATCCACTCCCGCCGGATCAGGAAAGCCGAAGTGACGGAAGAGATCATCGTCAAAAACAACGGCCGGGAAGCACTTGACTACCTGAACACCGTTCTGGAAGACGAAACCTTTCCCGCTCCCGAATTGATTTTCCTCGACATCAACATGCCCGTTATGAATGGCTGGGAATTCCTGGAGGAATATGAAAATCTACTGGAAAACAAAAAAGCGCGCATCGTACTGGCGATGCTTACCACGTCCAACTCCCCCAAAGACCGTGCGCGGGCAAAGAAGTTTTCTTTCTTATCTGATTTTATGGAAAAACCGCTTACGAAAGAAGTGCTGATGGGCATCATCGAGCACCACTTCGCGGAGTATTTTTAGAGCAGGTTACGCAGCGCGAGCATCGTGCCGATGTGCATCGCCTCGTGCATATTGTTGAAGGCCAGCGCATCGCCGACATCGGTCAGCGTGACGCCGTAGCTGGTGCCGTATTCTTTGAAGTTACCGAAGTCGAGGTGTTCCAGGTCGGCGGCAAGCTGAACGCCTCCCACCTTGAGTTTATCCAGAATCAGGTCGTACTCGGCCTGATCGGCGGGGCCTTCGGGGCGGGTCCCTTTGCGGTAGCGGTCTATGAACTCTTTGCCGGAGGGTGTTCTCAGTCCCGCGAGACCGTAGGTCAATAATTCCATGGTCGCTATTACGTGGCCGGCGTTCCAGATCAGGTTGTTATTCATCCCGGCGGGAATGGTGTTGGCTTGATCGAGCGTGTGGGCCTTCAGGATACTCCGAACGTTCTTGCGGGTAGCGGCGTGCAGCGCGATAGTGTCTTGTTGTTGCTTGGTCATAGAGCGAAGATACCAGGAGTTAGGAATTAGGCGCCAGGAGCTAGAGGGTCAGACCGGGAACTACCAATTTTCGGTGCACATTGAGTTTGGGCAGACTAAAGAGCGCACGCTGCAGCGGCGGACTATTGCCGGTACAGTAGAAGAGATGAACGGCTTCGATGGACTTGCCACTTCCCATTTCCTCGCTTCTCACTAAGTTGCGGGCGGGGCCGCGGGATGAAATGGAAAGGTCGGGGGCGTTGTTGCGCGCACCGGCCGCCGGGTCGTTTGCCGCCAGCAGCCGCTCTACCTGCCGGGCGGCGGCGGGCGACGGGTCGATGATGGTCACCTCCGGGCCGCAGACCGTCCGGATGTCCGTACTGATCATCGGGTAGTGGGTGCAGCCGAGCACCAACGCGTCGATATTATCGGCCAGCATGGGATCGAGGATGTAGTGGAGCTTTTCCAGCAAAGCCGGACTGCCGGGTGCTTCGCTTTCGATGAGCGGCACGAGGCCGACGCAGGCGTCTTCCCGTACGGGGCGGTCGGCCAGGTACTTACGGCGCAGGGCGCGGTAACGGGGACTGTCGAGGGTGGCGCGGGTAGCCAGTACCCCTACCCTTCCGGCTTTGGCGGCGGGCTTGACGGCGGGCTCGAGACCGACGAAAGGCACGTCGGGAAACTCCGCCCGCAACGCGTCGATGGCAATACTGGTGGCGGTGTTGCAGGCCACGACGATCATCTTTGCCCCCCGGCTCAGCAAGAAGCGGGTGATGCGGCGACCGCGGTCAAGGATCTTGGCGGCCGGGCGGGGGCCGTAAGGGGCGAAGGCATTGTCCGCCACGTACAGCAGCGATTCCCGGGGCAATAGCCCCGAAACAGCATTGGCGACCGAGAGGCCGCCAATGCCGGAGTCGAACACTCCGATGGGATGCAGGTTGCAAGTTGCGGGTTGCATAATTCAGGTTGCGGGTTTTATAACCCGGAACTTGATCAGATACCGAGCTTAGTCTTCACGGCGGTGCTCACGTCGGAAGCTTCCTGACCGTAGAGCAGCACCTGCTGATCGAAGATGAACTGGTAGCCGCCATCTTCGGCAATGGACTTGATGGCGTCGTTTACCTTATCGTAGATCGGTTCCAGCAGTTCGGCGCGCTTCTTTTGCAGGTCAGCGACCATGCTTTGTTCGAAGGCGGCGATTTCCTGCTGGCGCTTTTCGAGCTTGGCACCTTCCTCCTGCTGCTGCTTAGGGGTGAGGTTACCAGCCTTGGCTTCGGCTTCGAGCTTCTGGTAATCGGCCTGGAAGGTCTGCACCATGGCCTGCCCCTTCTTCTGAAGCTGCTTCTGCATGGCTTCGAGGTTAGACTCGGCGGCCTTCATGGCGGGCAGTTCGGCGAGAATGGCCGTGGAGTTCACGTAGCCGAACTTCTGTGCGGAGACGGTAGCGGTAGTTGCAAGAACGAGCAGGGCCACTACGGCCAGTTGGAGTAACTTTTTCATTTGATGTAGTTGAACAGTTGTCATTTAGCGGGCGCAAAGGTACTGTTTTTCGCGGCACGCCAGTAAAGACAGTTTAAAGTAGACCCCCGGTTAGTTGGGCGGGAGCGATTTAGAGGGGTTGTTTTTTTTGACGGATTGCGGTTGGCGGGTTACAAGTTGCGGGTTAAGGCTCAGCCGGTAACCCGCAACTTGTAACCCGCAACTTGCTTAGTTTTTCAATGCGCGCAGGATGTCCTCCGTCTTGTCGTAGGTATCGTTGGCGAAAATGATGCCGGCGTTACCGGCGCGGTCGAAGATGTAGTCGTACCCACGGGTGGTGGCGTACTGCTCGATGGCTTCGTAGATGGCATCCTGGATGGGCTTGACGAGTTCCTGGCGGCGCTGGAACAGGGCGCCCTCGGGGCCGAAGCGCTCCCGCTGCATGGTCTGTACGGATTTCTCCTTGGCGATGATCTCGTCTTCGCGGCGGACTTTTTCGTCTTCGCTCATCAGCACCTGCTCGGCCTGGTATTTATTGTACATGCCCTTAATGACATCCTGCTGCTGGCCGATATCCTGCGACCATTTAGCGGCAAGCTGATCGAGTTGGGCCTGGGCGTCCTGATATTCGGTGATGCTGGCCAGGATCTTCTCCATATCCACGGAGGCGATTTTCTGGGCGTTGAGCTGCGCGCCGAAGCCGAGGATGGCGAAAAGAGCGACGAAAAGTGTAGTACGGATACGCATGGCGTTAATTATTTGATGGTTGGTGATCAGGGTTCAAAAGTAGTTCGACGGCTACGGACCGTCTACCCTATAGACGCTCCAGGCCGGGTGAAGTTATCCCGTTGGGAAGTTTTTAAGACTTCCGCACCGGAGCTAACTTACTGTTGATCATACAACTACAGCTTTGCGCCGGTGAAACGCAAACGTGGTGTTTAACTAAAAATTAACGGGTGCGGAGCGGTGCGGGAGGCGGTAAAAAGACCGACGGCGGCTCTTCCGCCCCGACGGTGGCCGTCCGCCCCAAGGCCTCCGATCCTTGTTTTGCACCCGCGGCCCCGCCCGGAAACGAGTGGGAAGTATAAAAGTGAGAAGTGGGAAGTCGGGCGAGCGAATAGTACGCCCCCGCTTAAACATCCACCCGTCAAAGGTGTATTAAAGGACAAATCAAATAACCATACTTATGGCATTAAAGGCCGGCGATAAAGCGCCACTTTTCACCCTCCACGCAAGCGACACCAAAGAAGTAAGCCTGAGCGATTACGCCGGGCGCAACGTTGTTGTTTTATTCTTTCCTCTCGCCTTTACCGGCACCTGTACCGAAGAACTCTGCACCATGCGGGATGCGCTGGCCGAGTTCAACAACATGAATACCGATGTACTGGCCATCAGTGTCGACTCTCCCTTCACGTTGGCCAAATTCAAGGAAGTGGAGAAGCTGAACTTCCCGCTGCTGAGCGACTTCAACACCGAAGTCAGCCGCCAGTACGGCTCGCTCTACGATACCTTCGTCTTCGGTATGGAAGGGGTAAGCAAGCGCTCCGCTTTCGTAGTCGACGCCGAGGGCATCATCCGCTACGCCGAAGTGCTGGAATCCGCCGGAGATTTGCCTAACTTTGCCGCCGTTAAGGAAACTTTGGCCGCCCTCTAAGAGTTTCCTACAAGTAAAATATTGCCAGTCAACATGTTATACGGATACGCGCCACAGGAAGACGTTTTGCTCGAAGAAGACATCGACGTCGGTTCCGGTTCTCCGGCCGATCTCATCGTGCATAACGACGACCATAACACCTTCGATTGGGTGATGAAGAGCTTCGAGGATATCCTCGGCCATTCTTCCGAGCAAAGCGAGCAGCTCGCTTTGCTGATTCACTTCAAGGGCAAGGCCACCGTGAAATCCGCCGCCATGGCCGAACTGCGCCCCAAGCGCGAAGCTTTGGTGGACCGGGGTCTTTCGGCAACCATTGAAGGCAGGTAGTAGGGTGGTTATGTAGTAATGTAGTTTTGTAGTGGCTACCGCATTTAACTGGTGTGACGGGTGAGATGCAAATGCCTCACGCTCGTAGGCATAACGCTGCTTCCCGTAACGCCTTATCGCCTTCCTCAACGGCACTACAAAACTACATTACTACCCTACTACACTACTGAAAGATGCCCCTCTACCGCCTCGACACCCGCTTCCCCGAACTCTTCCCCGACCCCCTGCAAACCCGGGGCGACGGCCCGGCCTGTTACGGTGGCGACCTGAGCCCCGAGCGGCTGTTCAACGCCTACCGCCTCGGCTATTTCCCGTGGTACAGCGAGGGCGAACCCATCCTTTGGTGGCACCCCGACCCGCGCTTCGTGCTCTTCCCCGACAAGCTGAAGGTGAGCAAGAGCATGCGGCCCTACTTTAACCAACAAAAATATACCGTTCGCTTCGATACCCGCTTTCGGGAGGTGATGAACGCATGCCGCGCAACCTACCGCCCGGGCCAGTGGGGCAGCTGGATCACCGACGAATTGGTGGAAGGCTACGTCAGCCTGCACAAACTGGGACTGGCGCACAGCGTGGAGGTCTTCGAAGGCGACCAGCTGGTGGGCGGGCTTTACGGTCTGGCCCTCGGTAAGGTATTCTTCGGCGAAAGCATGTTCCACCACCGGCCCAACGCCAGCAAGTTTGCTTTCATCAGCCTCGTGCGCTTTCTGCGCGAGCAGGGCTTCCGCGTGATCGACTGCCAGCAGGAAACGGCGCACCTCGCTTCGTTGGGCGGCGAATCGGTAACGCGGCGGGAATTTCTGGACCTGATCGGGCCGATCCCGGAAGAGGGGACGGGAAGGGGGAAGTGGAGGTAGTGGGCTGTTGGACTGTTGGTCTATTGGACTATTGGTCTGTTGGGCTATTGGTCTGTTGGTCTGTTGGTCTGTTGGTCTGTTGGTCTGTTGGGGAGAAAACACGCCGCTACCTAAATTTTAAGTTTTCGCGCAAGAAATCATCCTACGCTCCACGTCAAAATCCGCCGGTCATCCCCCGCCGTGATCAGCGTCTCGTCGTCCAGCCAGAGCAGGCAGTTGACGGAGTTGACGTGGCCGCGATCGCGGACGACTTCGGCGACCTTGAGTAGCTCCCACGTTTCGGCGTCCCACAGTTTGACCGTTTTGTCGCGGCTGGCGGTGGCCAGGTATTTACCATTGGGGCTGAAGGCGAGGTCATTGATGGTGGTGTTGTGCGCGTCGATAGCGGTGAAGGGACGGGGCATCTTAACGAAAGCCAGGTCAAACCCGTTCAGCCGGGCGTCGCGGCCACCAAAGATCATGCGCGGAAAACCTATACCGGGCTGGAAGGCGATGCAGAAGGTGGAGGGCGGGTTGCCCACGTTTTTGCCCACCACGCTCATCTCGTCGCTCATGACGGTGTAGACCGTACCGTCACTGGCACCGATGGCCAGAATGGGGCTACCGGGATAATTGGCGATACAGCGCAGGGAATTACCGCTTACGGGAAGGCTTTCCACCGTCCGCCGGGTGTTGACGTTCCAGCGGATGAGTACGCCGTCACCGCCCGCCGTAAATAGCTCCTCGCCCAGGCGCAGTACGGCGAACACGCCCCGGGTGTGGGCCGCCACGTGCAGGTTACGCTCCGGCGCGTCGGGGTACAGCCAGTGCACGCCCCCGCTCAGGTCGCCGGCCACGAGGCCGCCATCTTCCAGCGTAGCGAGGCAGAGGAACTTTCCACCTTCCACGGTGGCTACGGCGTGGCCGAGGTTGACGTCATCGCGGTGCCAGTGTACCAACAGCCCGTCGGCGGCGGCGGAATAGAATCCGTCCGGCGCGGGTTGAAGGGCGTAAATAGCGGCGTTGTGTCCCGTGCGTTCTTCCGTTCTCCTTAACATATAACAACGAACATGCGACCCGCCCCTCCGTTTCATCAATAGAATATATTTTCACTGACATCCGGCGGCTTTTCCCTACCGCCATATATTTTATAAGCCCCATGAAGTATTTCTTCTATGCCGTGGCCTTCTTCGCCCTCGGTTACGTAATTCCCACCTTTTCTCCCTTCCTCCAGATACTGGTGCCCGTTGCCGTCATCCTTATGCTTGCAGCTTTCGTTTACTTCATCGTTGAAGCACGGTTGGGGGATTTAATGGGTTGATACAAAGATATTATCAAGGGCGGTTAACCCCGCTACGATTAAAGTCGCAATCTAACGTAGAAAGTTCTACGGACCATTAATGTCCCGATCAATTCTTTGCCCCTCATCAACCCGTTCGCGGAATAAGCCGTTTATTACGACGTGATGCCGTACGGTCAACGTAAATTTCGATTACCGTATGACTTCCCATTTTACGACTTCCCACTTCCCACTCCAAAATGCCCGTCCTTTTCCACGATCCATATCAGTCACCCGGCGAATGGGGCCTCTGGCACATTACCGAGCCGGAAGACTGGCTCCGCTCCCAACTCAACCTTTACCCCGCCGAACGAGCAGCCGTCGACGCCATCAAAGGAGAGGGTCGCCGACGTGAGTTTCTCGCCGCCCGCCTGCTGCTACACCGCATGAGCGGCCGGGCCGACCGGGGGGAGCTTTTTAAAGACGAAGCCGGTAAACCGCATTTGCGGGACGCCACCTTTCACATTTCCATCAGCCATACGGTTAATTATTCCGCCGCCCTGGCGCACCCCGCACCCTGCGGGGTCGACGTGCAGCGCATTGTGCCGCGCATCCGGCGGCTGGCGCATAAGTTTATCGGGCCGGGCGAGCAATTGCAATTGACGCCGGAACACGAATTGATACAGCTGCATCTGATTTGGTCGGCAAAAGAAGCCATGTATAAAGCCTTCGGCCGGCGAAACATCGATTTCAAGGATCACCTGTTCGTAAATTTCGGACCGTTTACCGCCGAGACGAATTCCGGCACCGCTTACCTGAAAAAAGGTGAAGTAGAAATGCTGTTCGACTTGAAGTTTAGAACTTACGAGGAGTTCGTGCTGGTAGGGTGCGTGGAAAGGTTGCCGATTACTCCCACATTTTCCTGACCTTTACCGCCTAATGCCCTCCACCTTCGCCAATGACTTCTTCCCGACCCATTACTGAACATCAGAAACTAAAAAAGGACCTCCTCACCATGTCGCGGGACGAGCTCGTACTGCTGGTCATGGTATTCCTTGACGGGTACAGCACGGAGTTGACGCAATTACACAGTCTGCTCAAATCAGCCGCACGGGCTTGTTCCACCCTCGGCCGCTGGTCAAAGCCGGGCGCCGAACGGCTCGCTAACCGGCTCATTAGTGAGGGCTTTGCATTCAGTACCTACCGCTCCATCACGATCACGAACGACTGGCGGCGGCCGTTACTATTCGCCGCCGACAACCTGCGCGAGGAGGAACTAAAAGCCATGATCGCCACGGTTACCCATGCCAACCGATTTCCTCCCGACGGCAGCCAGTCCAATACCTGGCACGTACGCTACGGTGACATTAAAACAAGAATCTTTCACAAGATTTTGCTCAACCGCGAGCAGGACTTCGTGCGCCTGTATCATTCCCTGACCAATGACCGCCGGTACTACGAAGATGCTCAGAAAACTACCCGCCGCGAGGTGGACGAGGTGATCGGCACGCTCGATTCAGCTTTTTGGAACAAACGCTCCAGCTATTTCCAATGGCTGCACTTTAATAGCCAGCAGTATAACTACCCGGGCTGGGTGGCCGACACCCCCGCTCGTTTACTTCCCCTCATCAAAGACCTCAACGTCGGGGATGACATCGGCGAATACAGCGAAGACACCCGATCCATCGCGCTGCTGGGCATGCACCATTTCCGGGACATGCCGGAAGCCTTTGCTTTCGACCCCGGCATTCAGGGCGTCATCCACCTCATCAACGGTGACCTGGTCGCGGCCGATATTGCTTTTGCCTCCCTCCCGGAACTGGATCGTGAGGCTACCATCGTCGATGTGATCGCTACGGCGCGGGCCATCGGCGCGGGCCGGATCGACGGGGACGAAATCGGCCGCCGCGCGGGCCACATGCGCGAAAGTGCTTACCCTACCCTGGTCAACTGCTTCATCGCCTACGTAAGGACGCGGGCCGGAAAAATTGCCGAGGGCGAGGCGTTACTCGAGGAAATGCTGGCGACCAAATTCACCCATGCGCTCGACTGGATGGTTGCGCTTTGGTGCATCAACTGGATCGGTTTTAAGCCTCGCATCTCCACGCTGGACCCACTTTTTCGGGAGATCGACGCCGGTAACCTGGATGCGATTCCGTGGGTAAAGGGCGAGATCGGCGGCGCGCTGGCCCTGATTTCCCCGCGTCACCCGGACGTTGAAAAGTGGAAGGATTGGGCGGGGACGCGGGATGCGAAGGAGATGGCTTTAGGGGCCCTGATTCCCGCCAAAGCCCCTTGGGAATATGCCCTGCGCTTGTTGCGCGGGGCCACCGGAAACGGCGATGAACCGGGTACCAGGTCCGAAGAACCGGAGTACCGCACCGTCTGGATCGTCGACTTCGAGAACACCGAGATTTTCTGCAAAGAACAAAAGGCTGGCAAGCGCGGCTGGAGCAAGGGCCGCAAGATGAAGTGGTACGAGGTCATCAGCCCGCCCCACCCCGAAGCGATGGACCCGGCTGACCAGCGCGCCGTCAACGCCATCAGCACCTATGACGGGCGGCGACTATCCAGTTCCATGGTCTACAATGACGATAGTTTGCTGATCGACTTCGGCCGGATACTGCACGAGATCGCCGACCACCCCCGCGTTTACCTCGACGACAAGAAGCGCATCCCCATCGAACTGATCCGCGCCGAGCCCGAACTGCAGATCACCGACACGCCCGACGGCATGCTGATGCGCTTCGACCCACCGGTGGAGGTGCACGGCTACGTCTGGCGCAAGGAAACCCCGACCCGCTACCGCGTCTACCACCTCAGCGAAGCGCAGGGCAAGATCGCCTGGGCCATCGGTGACGGCGTGGAGATTCCCGACGCGCAGCGGCCCGCCGTCGAGCAGGTCGTCGAGCAAATCCGGCCGACGGTCGCCGTCCAGTCTACCTTCGACCTGATCGATGAAGACCTGGAAGAAGTGAAGGGCAACGGCAAGCCCTGCGTCCACCTGCTGCCCTTCGGCGATGGTTACCAGGTAGCGATCTACGTCAAGCCTCTGGCCGAAGAACCGATCTACTTCAAGCCGGGCGACGGGCTGCCGCGCACGGTCATCGTGGTGGAAGAAGGCCGTAAACTGCTGCTGCGCGACCTGCGCGAAGAACTGGCCGAAGTCACCGCTACCCTGGAAGCCTGCCCCACCCTCCGCCGCGTGGAGGGCAGCCACTACGAATACGTCATCGAAGACACCCAGACCGCGCTGCGCATCCTGCTGGAACTGCGCGCGCTGGTCAAACAGGACCTCATCACCATCGAGCACCCGAAGGGCGAAAAACTAAAGATCGTCGGTACGGCGGGCTCCAACGAGCTGGCCGTCAAGGTGGGCAAGAGCCGCGACTGGTTCGAGGTCGACGGCAAACTGACCGTCGACGAAGAGCGGGTGCTCAACCTCGAGCTGCTGCTGGAGCACATGCGCGACCGCAAGGACAACCCCTTCATCGAACTCAAGGACGGCGAGTTTCTGGCCCTGACCGACGAGCTGCGCGACCGCGTGCTGGAGATGGAAGGCTTGCTGCACCAGAAAGGCAAGAAGTTCCAACTCCCCACCCTGGCCGCCAGTGCCTTCGCCGAAGTTGCCGATGGCCTCGCGGACCTGGAGGTGGACGACGCCTGGAAGGACAGCCTCGAGCGCATCAAATCCGCCGACAAGATCCGCCCCCGCGTGCCGAAAGACTTTAAGGCCGAGTTGCGCGACTATCAGAAAGAGGGCTTCAAGTGGATGATGCGGCTGGCCGAATGGGGCGTCGGCGGTTGTTTGGCGGACGATATGGGACTGGGTAAAACCGTCCAGGCCCTCGCCATGCTGACGGCCCGGGCGGACAAGGGCCCGGCACTCGTCATCGCCCCGGCGTCCGTTACCCGCAACTGGCTGGCGGAAACCGGGCGGTTCGCCCCGGGGCTGGTGCCCGTGCTCATCGCCAGCCGGCAGGATACACCGCTCCTGACCCAGCTCGGCACCGGCGACCTCGCCCTCGTAAGTTACGGCCTCCTTTCCTTCATCGGGGAAGAACTACAGGCCATGGAGTGGGCCACCATCGTGCTTGACGAGGCGCAGGCCATCAAAAATACCGCCACCAAGCGGGCCAAGATCGTGCAAGACCTGTCCGCCGATTTCAAGCTGGCGACCACCGGCACCCCTATCGAAAATCACCTCGGCGAGCTGTGGAGCCTCTTCCGCTTCCTCAACCCCGGTCTGCTGAGCAGCAAGCAGGGCTTCAACGATAAATTCAATAAACCGATCGCCCGCGACGGCGACGAGGATCGCCGCCGGCAACTCAAAGACCTCGTCAAGCCCTTCATCCTGCGTCGCCGCAAAGACCAGGTATTGACCGAGCTGCCGCCGAAAACGGAAATCGTGCTCAGCGTTGACCTCAGCGACGACGAAAAAGCGCTCTACGAAGCCATCCGCCGCCAGGCCCTCAAGGAGATCGCCGCGGCGGACGAGCAGCAAAAACGCTTCACCGTCCTGGCGCAGATGACCAAATTGCGCCAGGCCGCCTGCCACCCCCGCCTCGTCCGTCCGAGCTCGAAGATCGGCAGCGCGAAGCTGGAACTGGTGGGCGAAACGCTGCTCGAAATCCTGGAGAATGGCCACAAGGCACTGATCTTCTCGCAGTTCGTCAAGCACCTCAAGATCGTGGAGAACTGGGTCAAGGGCCAGGGCATCGAATACCAGTACCTCGACGGTAGTACGCCGGGCAAGAAGCGCGCCGAGTACGTCGACGCCTTCCAGGCCGGCCAGGGCAAGGTCTTCCTGATCAGCCTCAAAGCGGGCGGCACGGGCCTTAACCTCACCGAGGCCGACTACGTACTCCACCTCGACCCCTGGTGGAACCCGGCGGCCGAAGACCAGGCCAGCGACCGCGCCCACCGCATCGGCCAGCAACGGCCGGTCACCGTCTACCGTTTCGTCTCCGAAGGCACCATCGAGGAGCAGATCATCGCCCTGCACAAGGACAAGCGGGATTTGGCGGACCAGATTTTGTCGGGTACGGGGAAGGCGGGGAAGTTGGGCGTTGCGGAGATATTGGAGTTGATGCGGGGGGAATAGAACATCGCCCAGGGAAACACCTACGGTGTACCCCTGGGCGAAAGTTGTTCGCCTCCTCCGGAGACCAACCACGTTCGTCTCCGGAGGAGGCGAAAATACTAAGCCCGGGGGGGCGCCGGCGGCGCTTCCCCGGGCGTGTTCAGCCAAAATACCGCTCATCGCCCAGGGAAACACCTACGGTGTACCCCTGGGCGAAAGTTGTTCGCCTCCTCTGGAGACCAACCACGCTCGTCTCCGGAGGAGGCGAAAATGCTAAGCCCGGGGGTGCGCCGGCGGCGCTTCCCCGGGCGTGTTCAGCCATAATACCGCTCATCGCCCAGGGAAACACCTACGGTGCACCCCTGGGCGAAAGTTGTTCGCCTCCTCCGAAGACCAACCACGCTCGTCTCCGGAGGAGGCGAAAATACTAAGCCCGGGGGGGGCGCCGGCGGCGATTCCCCGGGCGTGTTCAGCCAAAATACCGCTCATCGTATTCCACCTGGTGCACGGCCAGCAGCATGCGCAACTCCTTTTTAGCGGTACGAAGCTTATGGTGCTCTACCTGCCGTTCTACGTAATTGACCAAGCGGGGCTTGCAATCTTGCTGGTAGGTGAACGCGCTGTAGCCATTCTGCCACCCGACGAAATCAGGTGCTTCGTCAGGCAGGGATTTCAGGAAGAGGTTACTGGCGACCTTGATGTCCCGAACAAGGTCAGCGAGCGCAACGGAAGGATGGAGGTAGAAAACGAGGTGAACGTGGTCTTCGATGCCACCAATGGAATGGGCCCGGCAGCGTTTGTTTTTCATTATTCCCGCCATGTAGGCGAAAAGCTTGGGGCGAACGGCGGCCGGTAACGTCGGCTGGCGCAGCCGCGTCGCGAAAACAACCTGGTACAAAATCTGAGTATAAGACTGCATAACAAAACGGATTTGATGTGCGGCAAACTTCCGGTAGAAACATCCCAATAATCGTCATTTATACGAATACTTGCGTATATATACGTATATATACGCTTACAGACGTCTCCAGAGGAGGCGAACAGGACTAGCCCGGGGGCGCGCCAGTGGCGCTTCCCCGGGCGTGCTTAGCGCAACCACCGGGTGTGCTTCCCCGCCCGCCCCTCCCTACTTAAACCACGACGCATACTTCAGATACGCCCCCGCAATCCGCTCCACCGTATCCGCCCGCTGCGCCGGGTCGAGGTCTTTGATCTTCCTGGCCGGAATGCCCGCGTAGACCGAATTCGCCGCGCAGCGCATACCCGCCGGCACCACCGCGCCCGCGCCGATGATGACGTTGGATTCCACTACCGCGCCGTCCATCACAATAGCGCCCATACCGATCAGGACGGAATCGTGTATGGTGCAGCCGTGGACCAGCGCCCGGTGCCCGATGCTCACGTCGTTACCGATCAGCGTCGCCGCCCGCTCGTAAGTGCCGTGGATGACCGCGCCGTCCTGGATGTTGACCCGGTCGCCGCAGGTGATGCTGTTGACGTCCCCGCGCACGACGGCGGTGAACCAGACGGAGCAGTCTTCACCGAGAATGACCTCGCCGATGAGGGTGGCGTTTTCGGCGATGAAGCAGGAGGCGGGGAATTGCGGGGTGTGGCCGCGAACGGGGACGATCATAGTAAGTTAGTATTGTATTAATCTAGTAACGCGAATCAAGAGCTAAATCAAAGGCTGCCAGAACGGACGCTAGGAGGGTCACCTCACCGACTTCGTCAGGTGAGGCGAACGCTCCAAGGTCCTAACCACGTAGCAGTTCCAGAACCTTGGAGCGTCCTGGCGTAGCCGGACCTCCAAGCGTCCGTTTTCCGGTTAGATCTTGATTCGCGTTAGTAATGTAGAGCTACCGCACGTTGGAGGCGTTGGAGGCAAACTATCTCGCCCGCCACACCTCCAACGACGGCACTACAAAACTACACTACTACAAAAATACATTACTACCCTAAGCGACTTCATGCCCCTTCGCCGCCTCCAGAATCTCGAACCAGTCCTGCCGGTCCATCTCCAGGTTCAGCGCCAGGCGGGTGTTGTTCAGGCGGTCGCGTTTGGTGGTGCCGACAACGGGAACGGGGCCGACGGGGTGTTTTAGTAACCACGCCAGCAGGATGACATCTTCGCCGACGTCGCCGTATTTCTTTGCCATCGTTTTAACGGTATCGCGCAGGCGCAGCACGCCGGTGCCCTCGCTTTTGAAATACTTCGCGCCGCCCAGCGGGCTCCAGATCATGGGGTGAATATCGGCCGTGATCAGCTCGTCGAAAGTACCGTCATGGAAACAATCGGTATGCAGCGGGTGGCATTCCACCTGGTTGGTGACCAGCGGCGTGCGGTCGGCCAGCATGTTGAACTGGCTGGGGGTGAAATTGCTGACGCCGAAGTACAGGGCTTTGCCGTCTGTTTTCAACCGGTCGAAGGCCTTGGCGATCTCGGCCGGGTGCATCAGCGGGCTGGGGCGGTGAACGAGGTAGAGGTCGAGGTAATCCGTTTGCAGATTCCGGAGGCTCTGCTCGGCTTGCTGAATCAGGTACTCCGCGGACAGGTTATAACTATGGATTCGGATATCGGGCCGCCGCTGAGTGGGCAGATAGATGCCGCCTTTGGAGACGAGCTGCATTTGGGCGCGGACGCGGGTGCCGAGCTGGTTCAGTGCCTCCCCAAACGTCGCTTCGGTGGAGTAATGACCGTAGATGTCCGCATGATCGAAGGACGTGATGCCGAGGTCGATGCAGTGCCCGATCAGGTCGGCCATTTTTGCCGGAGCGTAATCCGCTCCCCATTCCCCCCAGGTCATTACGCCGGCGACAATGCGGGATAGGGACGGGCCGGAGGGGGAGAGTTTTACCTGGTCGATGTTGGTCATGGGGTGAAGGTAGGAAAGTCAGTGGAAAGTCGCTAAGCGGGAATTAGGAAGCCGTCACTTGCTTGACGAGATGGCGGGTGGCGGGTGGTTTCGTAGTTTTACGCCCACCCGCCACAAGACCAAAAGACTAACAGACCACAAGACCAATGAAATTCCTCCACCTCGCCGTCGCCGCCCTCTTTTGCCTCTGCGCCTACTGGCAGCTCAACGACCCCGACTGGAACATGTGGGTGGCGGCTTACGGCATCGTGGCCTACGTGGCCGTGCGCGCTTTTTTCGGTGGGCTGCGGCCGCTGATTCCCGTACTGCCCGCCCTGGTGCTCTTCGGCTGGTGGTGCAGCTACATCCCCGACTTCGCTACCTGGGTCGGCGACGGCATGCCGACGATCACCGGCTCGATGAAAGCCGAATCGCCGTATGTGGAACTGACGCGGGAATTCTTCGGCCTGCTGATCTGCTGGGGGACGTTGGCGGGTTATGCGTGGTGGAGCCGGCGGAAGACCAGGGAACCGCAAGCCTGACAACGATCTCCACCATTCCCCGCATTCCCGCGTCCCCGCCCTAAAACCGCAAATAGTATCTTTGCCGCCCTCCGAAGACCAAAGGACCAAGAGACTAAACGACCAACCATGACCGCTGCTGAAATCCGCCAGGCCTACCTCGACTTTTTCCAGTCCAAAGACCATAAGATCGTGCCTTCCGCGCCAATCGTGAACAAGGACGACCCGAGCCTGATGTTCACCAACGCGGGTATGAACCAGTTCAAGGATTTCTTCCTCGGCGACAAGACGCCCGACCGCCGCCGCATCGCCGATACGCAGAAGTGTATGCGCGTTTCCGGTAAGCACAACGACCTCGAAGACGTAGGTCGCGACGGCACCCACCACACCATGTTCGAGATGCTCGGCAACTGGTCGATCGGCGATTACTTCAAGCCGGAAGCCATCGCCTGGAGCTGGGAGTTCCTGACCGAAACCATGGGTCTCGACCCCGAGTGCCTCTACGCCACCATCTTCGAGGGCGCGCCCGACGAAGGCGTGCCGCGCGACGACGAAGCCTACAACGAATGGGCCAAGGTCCTGCCGGCCGAGCGCATCCTGGAGGGCAACAAAAAAGACAACTTCTGGGAGATGGGCGACACCGGCCCCTGCGGCCCGTCTACCGAGATTCACTACGACACCCGCAGCCGGGAAGAGCGCGCCAAGGTCAACGGCCGCGACCTGGTCAACGTCGACGATATGGGCGTGGTGGAAATCTGGAACAACGTCTTCATCCAGTTCAACCGCAAGGCCGACGGCAGCCTCGAAAATCTGCCCGAACGCCACGTCGATACCGGCATGGGCTTCGAGCGCCTCTGCATGATCATGCAGGGCAAGGAAGCAACCTACGATACGGACGTCTTCACCCCGCTGCTGCGCGAAGTCGAGCGGCTGACCGGTAAGACCTACGGCGGCTCCTACGCCGCTGAGGCCAAGGAAGACATGGCCATGCGCGTGATCGTGGATCACCTGCGCGCCGTGGCTTTCACCATTGCCGACGGGCAGCTGCCGGGCTCCGGCGGCGCGGGCTACGTCGTCCGCCGCATCCTGCGCCGGGCCGTGCGCTACGCCTACTCCTTCCTGGATCAGAAAGCGCCGTTCATCAACAAGCTGATGAAGACGCTGGTCGTCGAAATGGGCGACGCTTTTCCCGAGTTGAAGCAGCAGGAGGCGCAGATCAAACGCATCATCGAGAGCGAGGAGAAATCGTTTTTGAATACGCTGGAAAACGGGTTGGCTCGTTTTGCTGCTTTGAGCTCCCCCCCTGGCCCCCCCAAGGGGGGGGGACAAGACGCGGGTAGTCTCCCCCCCAAAGGAGAGGGAATAGACGCGGGTAGTCTCCCCCCCTTGGGGGGATTAAGGGGGGAAGACGTCTTCGAACTCTACGACACCTTCGGCTTCCCCATCGACCTGACCCGCCTGCTGGCCGGTGAGCAGGGGCTGACCATCGACGAGGCCGGCTTCGAGAAAGCCCTGGCCGAACAGAAGGCCCGCTCCCGTAAAGATGCCAACAGGGAAGTCGGCGACTGGACGGTGCTCAGCGATGAAGACAGCGTCTTCATCGGTTACGATTACCTCTCCGATGCCGGGGCGAAGATCACCAAGTTCCGCACCGTGAAGGTGAAGGACAAGCCGCGGTACCACGTCGTGCTCGACCGCACGCCCTTCTACGGCGAATCCGGCGGGCAGACGGGCGACACCGGCTCCCTGCGGGTGGGGGAAGAGACCATCTACGTGACCGACACCGTCAAGGAAAACGACCTGACCGTCCACGTCGTCAACAAGCTGCCGGCCGAGCCGGACGCGGACGTGTTCAGCCAGGTGAAGGAAGCGGAGCGCCAGGCGATTAGCGCCAATCACACCGCCGCCCACCTCCTCCACGCCGCCCTGCACGAGGTGCTCGGCAAGCACGCCATCCAGAAGGGGCAGGACGTACAGGCCAAGCGGGTGCGCTTCGACTTCAGCCACTTCGAAGCCGTGACGGCCGAGGAGCTGGTGACCATCGAAAAACTGGTCAACGCCAAGATCCGCCAAAATATCCCGCTGATCGAGCGGCGTGACGTGCCGATCGCCGAGGCGCGGACCTCCGGTGCGATGATGCTCTTTGGGGAGAAGTACGGCGACGCGGTGCGCATCATCACCTTCGACCCCGACTTTAGCTCCGAACTTTGTGGTGGTACCCACGTCAAATACACGGGCGAACTCGGCCTGGTGAAGATCACGGGCGAGAGCAGCGTGGCCGCCGGCGTCCGTCGCATCGAGGCGGTGACGGGCGAAGGCGCCATGGCCTACGTCGACGAGCGGCTGGCGACGCTGGCGGAAATCCGCGCATTGGTCAAGGGCTCCAGCAACCCGGTGAAATCCGTCGCCGATTTGCAAGACGACAACCGCGCCCTCAAAAAAGAGATAGAAAAGATGCAGGCCGCGCAGGCCGGTAACCTCAAGGGCGACCTGATGAAGGACTTCGAGATCATCAACGGCGTCAACTTCCTGGCGGCCCGCGTACCGCTCACGGATAAGGTGGCGGTGAAGACGCTGGCCTTCCAGCTGACGGGCGCAAAGGAGAACAGTTTTGTGCTGCTGGCTAACGAGAACGACGGTAAGCCGGGCCTGGCGCTGGCGCTCTCCAAAGACCTCGCGGAAAAGGGCGAGTTGAATGCGGGCAAACTGATCCGCGGTATCGCGAAGCACATCCGGGGCGGTGGCGGCGGCCAACCCTTCTTTGCCGAGGCGGGCGGGGCGGATGCTTCCGGTATCGACGCGGCCCTGGCGGCGGCGCGGGAAGTACTATAATTCCGGCCCGATGCTCACCACCGGCAACCAACCTGAAACGGCGAGATAAACGGAGAAGAAAGGCAGCTCGAAGAGGTTGACGCCCATCATCATTTCCTCCGCACTCAACGTAAATCGTAGGTACGGCTGATAAGGGACGCCCTGGTGGCCACCGGTGTCATCAGCCACCAGGGCGAAGCAGCGGGCAGGCTACGCTTCCCCAACAAGGGGGGAGATCAGGAAGGGCGGGTAGACCAGCATGTGTACCTTAAAATTGACGTCGGGTATCATCACGTTGGTTAAGTGAAATAAACAGGCAACCGTGAGCCACCCCCGCCAGTACCGTTGCCCGGCCAGGAGAAAAACGAGCGCGGAC
>ENA-ORXT01000668-ORXT01000668.1-marine-metagenome-genome-assembly--contig:-NODE-668-length-52571-cov-8.799501_pt1 | contig 52571 bp, 41 predicted proteins | sample MGYA00237868_ERZ511482 | MGnify/ENA metagenome assembly ERZ511482
CGGTACAGGTCGATAGAGAAACCTTGTCACTCGGATATGCTGGAGTTTATTCTAGTTTTTTGTTGCATTCAGAAAGAGCAGCAGAAAAGTATGGCTTGGATACTCGAGCTATCTTAAATGAGCTTGGGAAACGAAAAATGGTGGGAGGTCAAGAGGATATGATTATTGACGTGGCCCTTGATATGAAAAACAAGACTTAGAGAGGCCAGACACCAGACGACCAGAAATGTTCTATATATTTAATACAAAATAATTTATGAAACAACCGCAACTATATTCAATGACTTACATCTTTCTTGCTATCGGCGCAATCATCTTTTTTGTGGCTTGCAAAGGTTCTACACCAATTGATATTCCTGCTGGCTCATTCCTTGTTGATGTAAGAACTCCTCAAGAATTTAAGGAGGGATCAGCGCCTGGAGCAATTAATATACCATTGGATCAAGTCCCTACTCAAATTGATAAATTTAAAGGGAAAGACAATATTGTAGTTTTTTGTAGATCAGGAAATAGAAGCGGTCAAGCCAAAAAAATTCTTGAGGAGAATGGCATTACAAATGTACTCAATGGTGGGTCTTGGGGGAATGTGAAGAAGAGTTTGGAAAAACAATAAGAATTAAAAAGAGAATAGCCAGACATTACTGATCCGTAGCAATACTATAATGTCCAGTGATTTTTGTTAGGTAAAAATCACTTCCCAATAAGGGAGGTTTTCTCCATCACTTAATAATTGTAGTTACAATCACAAGCAATAGTAAAAGCTATCCAACCAGAGTAAAAGTTTCTAAAAAAGAACTTAAAGAGATGATAGCTTTAGACCAGTTGCGAACTATTGATAAAAAAAGTATCATTTCCGAAGTTGGTTATGTCTCAACAAAAACCCAAATTAATATCAAAGCTGTTATTAAGGAAATGCTAGTAGATTAGATGACTTAGTATTTTTCAATTGTTTTATTTAATTACAAAGTAAATGTCAAAAGCCAGTGAAGCACGTTATGAGTTAATGCCCTTACATCCAAGTCTTCCTTTGGATAAGCTTTCTGGAATATTTCATAATACCTCCGCTTCTTATAAGTTTTATTGGTTCCTTTCAATTTTAGATCTCATCAATGAGTCAAGTACGGTAATAACTTTTAAAGAGTTGAACATTAGAATGATTGCTTTATCATGGCATACCATTAATTATCATAAGTTGAGTTTTGGGACTCAGGATAAACTCGCAATTTCAATTAAAAATATCATCCAGAAATCTGAAGGAGAAATAAATGAAAATGAGGACAAGGATAAATTGATTAAATATTTGAACAGCAACTATGACAAGTACAAGCAAGAGATAAACCATTTCAATAAAAAGGTTCCTTATCATTTCCTTAGTCCGTTTTTAGGTACTTGCAAAAACAATCAAGAGTGGATAGAAAAGTCAAACGCTTCTTTCGAGCAAAGAAAGCCTTGTGTCTATAGATTGTTTAAAGGAGCCATTGAAATCCACCCCGAATGGAAAAGATATTTCCAGATTCATCAAAAATTTTTAATTGACTTTATCTTGTGGAATTTCAGCTACAAATATTTACAAAAATATAATCCTAATGTGCCTAATATCTCTGGAAAATTAATTCACCTTAGTAATAGAAAAAACTTAAGTAAGCAATCAAAATTGTGGAAAATTTATGCTGAATCCGTACCATTGATTTCAATTTATTCAAGGAAAAAAATATTTGATTATGATCTGGATCATTTCGTGCCATGGTCTTTTGTTTCGCATGATCAAATATGGAACCTTGCCCCAATTGAAAAAAGTCTTAATTCTAGTAAATCGAATAAATTACCTAATTCGAAATTAGTAAAAGGATTTTGCGAACAGCAATATTCCTTACTTCAAGTTTTAAATAGAAAAAAACAAGTTAAGGAATTTAAAAATACAATAGAAGATTACTCAAATATCTTTCATGCACAGACTACTGAAATTTTAGAAATGGAAGAGTACAAGTTTGTAAGCACGCTTAAACATCACATTGATCCTTTGATTCAATTTGCAAGTAATATGGGGTTTCAGAAGTGGGAGCACAATCAATAGTTGCAAGATTTGACTAGATAAAATAAATGTAACAGAATTTAAAATATAAATCCTACATCTAGTCCTAATCTCCGCCTCAGAAATCTACCTTCAAATTCGTATTCATTATTGAAGATAGCAGAGGGGCTGTCATTATAAAAATGTGAAACACCAAAATCAAATAAATTTACATCGGAACTGATAACCAGTTTGAGATCTTTCCAGATTGATAATATATACATTGCTTTCAAACCGCCTCCAAAGCAAAAGCATTTTTCAGTGTAATCGTCTCTTTTATAGCTCGAAATTCCTTGTTCGTATGTGTAATTGAAATTTACGGTAGGTCCTGCAAGAAAGGTATGATTTAAAACCTCTTCTTGCAAATAGGATTTGAAATATTCTACTTCTACTAAAAGCTTGGATGATTTGAACCTTTTATCTTCTAAAAAGGAAAACTCAAATAAAAGTTGTGATATATGCTGCTCTTTAAACATCACATACCCCGCCCCTATTTTGTTTGCGCTAGTGTTCCGAATATCGTAATCATTATAAAAGGAACCTTGAATGTTGAAGCGACGTCTATTTTTAGACTCTTCGACTTCTTGGGAATATGTGATTATTGGAAGCAGTAGGATGTAGATGAAGATAAAAATTGCTTTACTCATTTGCGTAAAATTCAATATTATTATGTGGCTGTTATTAATCCTAATTATTTCAGATTCAATTTAGTAAATTATGTACAACCTATGCTTATCTAGAAAAAATAAAATTTGCTTAGTATCCAACTAAATAATTACTTTTTCCAAAAGATTTATTTATTTTAATCAAATTAATAAATCAAACATGCATCATAAATTACTTCCAATTTTCTTTTTTTTGCTTTTCTAGCATTTTACTTTTCTCACAAAGTATGGTCAATGTCGCAGTACAACAGGGCCTGATTGCTTTACCTCAGGGTACCTATGGTGGCGGGGTCAGCTTTGTGGATTTTGATTTAGATGGTGATGATGACATTACCTATGGTACAGCTTCTAATTATCCAATGATGTTTTTCGAAAATGTTGAAGGAGAATTTGAATTATTGAATTTGATATTTGATCAGAGTCATATGTCTCAAATACTTTGGGTCGATTATGACAATGATGAAGATCTTGATTTAAATTTTAATTCGAGAAGCGGTATGAAGCTGTATGAGAATATTGGGGATCTAGAAATGATTGATATTACTTCTCAGTTTGAACTCGAAGAATTTTCATGTGAAAGGTATACTATGGTCTGGGCAGATTTTGATAAAGACGGGCACTTAGATTTTATTACAACAGTCTTTTGCCTTGAAGGAGATCCAATTTTTTACTTCGAAAATAACGGAGATAAAACCTTTTCACTCGCCACAGAAGAAGTTGGAATAAATACAGAATGGTACAAAAGACCTTTAGCAATTGCTGTTATTGATTATAATAGTGATGGTTGGGAAGATATTTATTTCGCCAATGATTTTGGAGAAGGAAATGTGCTCTTAAAAAATAATTGTGATGGAAGTTTTTCAAATGTTTCTGAGGAAGCAGGGGCATATATTGAGATGGACGCGATGTCAGTTACTGAAGGTGATATTGATCTTGACGGAGATATGGATATTTTAATTACTGATATTAATTCTTCATTTTCTAATGAACCACATGATAAGTTATTGGTAAACAATGGTGATGGGACTTTTACCGAAGATGCTTTATCTTGGAAAGTAGGAGGACTAAATTGGGCTTGGGGAGCACAATTTGTTGATCTTGATTGTGACTTTGATCTTGACTTAATGGTCAATGTAAAATATTATAATGATAGACCGGCTAATTTATTTTTGAACGATTATCCAAGTAAGATTTTTGCATTAGACTCATTGATAGTTGACTATAAAACAACTGAAAGAGCGTATGGCTATGCAATGGCTGCAGGTGATTTTAATGGCGATGGTTATCCCGACCTTTTATCGACTACAAGTGAGCAGGAGTTAATTCTTTTAAAAAACGAATGGAATGATAAAAATTGGTTGAAGACAAGTTTGAAAGGAAAAGAGTCAAATACTTTTGGTATTGGTACTCGAATAGAATGTTATGTGGCTGGAAAGAAATTATTAAGACATGTTATATGTGGTGAGGGATTTGAAGCACAAAGCTCTAATACTCAATTCTTTGGTCTAAACGATGAAATTAAAGTTGATTCCATTATTTTAAAATGGCCCTTAGGGCAAGTGGATAGATATTATAATCTAGATGTAAACAATGTTGTCGAATTTATTGAAGGGGAAGGATTTAATATTGATATAGCCTATAATGGTAGTTGGCAAAATGGAAATTGTACAAGCCTTTCTGCTGATTTGGTTGTTGCATATCAAGGAGGAGTCTCACCTTATACGTATGAAATATCTAATGAAAATGATGAAGTGGTAGGACAAGGTGATTTAGATTCTGCCACGGAAAAGGATACTTTAAATATACCATTTGGAATTTATGAAATAGTGATGATGGATGCAGATTCTACAACCTTAAGTACATCCATTAGTCAACGACCATCTTATGAATTGCCAGAGGTCATTGATATTATAGGTGAATCAAGATGTGATATAGCATATGGAAGAGTGTCAGCAGAAATCATTGGTGGGGCAAAGCCATATAATTATTTATGGAGTACTGGGGAAACTGCAGCATCCTTTAGAATATCAACTTCATTTGGACTTTACAGTCTTACAGTTACTGATGACATAGGTTGTACTTCTTTCTTAAATGGTGAATTAGTTCAATTAGATACAAGTATGTTATTAAAAGCTGAATATACCATTGAGGATTCTAGCTCTGAACTCATAGGTGATGGTAGTATAAATATAGAGGCCTCAGGAGGTTATCCTGAATTGTCTTGTGCTTTTTCTTCTGATGAATCTGGATTTTTAGGATTTGATAAAAGTTATGAAAACCTTTTACCGGGAGATTATACTTTATCGATTAGAGATTAGAGTTTTTGTTTCGTTAGTTATGACCTTACTATTGATCTAATTAGTTCAACTAAAAACCTTTTTGAAGAGCGTGTAAAGTTATATCCCAACCCAATAAAGGACTTATTAAATATCAGTCTACCTGAATTAATAAAGGGTGTGATTTATATTGAAAATGCTCACGGCAAATATGTGCAGTCAATTGAAGTTAGCGAAACAAATCTTTCAATCGATTTGTCAAACTTGAGTAGTGAAGTTTATTATTTGGTTTTCAAGGACTTTTCGGGTAAGGTGTTATTTAATAAGAAGTTTGTCAAACTGTAAGATTGACTAATTTTATTCTGATCACTATTAAGCTATCACATTTTATTCTTTAAAGCTTTCTAACTCCTCTGTCATAACAGCTTTTCGCTGCATCCATACACTATATACCTTCTATATTATCTTTTAAAAGACAAATTCCTCCTTTTTAAGCCTAGGAAGTATAAAAAAAACCAAGCTTTAGCGAACGCCAAGGCTCACAATCCAAACAATAGCTTATTTTCACAGCTTAATAGATATCTATAACAACCACTATAATGAATTATACATTGAAAGTGTTTCTTACCCTAATATGTTTTTTATTTGCAAGTCAAATGCTATTTGCGCAAAGCGAAATAGTTATCAACGAGTTGATGGCAAGAAATACTACTTATGCTCAAGATGAGGCAGATCAGTTTGATGATTACATTGAGCTGCGAAATAATAGTGCTACCAATTTTCAAAATCTAAAAGATTGGCACCTAACAGATACACTTGGTATCATCGACAAATGGAAATTCCCCGATGAAGCAACACTTGCACCACATGGATATCTTATCATATGGGCCGACGAAGATGGTGGTCAAGGTGATCTTCATTGTAATTTCAAATTGAGTGGGAATGGAGAAGAATTGTATTTAAGCAATCCCGCCGGAGAAATTGTTGATCAGGTTATTTTTGGTGAACAGACAGAGGATATGAGTTATTCAAGAATTCCAAATGGAACAGGTGATTTTGTGATTAAAGATGGTACAATCGGATTCAATAATGAAAATACTTCTTCAGTCGATGCAGAATTTGCAACATCATTTAATATTTATCCCAATCCTGCGCAAGATATATTGTATGTCGATAACATAGAATCAAAATCTGCAGTGGTCGAAATATTTGATATAATGGGAAATCGTATTTTATTACAGGACGTCTCCGCAGGAAATTCTACTTGTAATTTGTCTAATATGGTATCCGGAATGTATAATATTACCATTAATGGCACTTTCATCGACAGATTGGTCAAGTTATAGTTAACTTTATTAGTTCTAAAAAATAAGAAAGCCGATGTTTGATATACAAACATTACAAACAAATTCAGAAAATCCAACATTCATTGCAATACTCATCTCAGTAGTATTGACAATCATATTATCGTCATTGATAGTTATCACCTATGATTTGACCACCCGTTCCCTAGATCGTAATCATCATTTTTTACAAGCTATGGCTATGATTTCAATTGTTGCAACGATGGTGATGCAAGCAGTGGGTGATAGTCTCGCTAGAGGATTGGGCATGTTGGGAGCATTGGCTATTATCAGATTTCGTACAACTTTGAGAGATCCACGTAACATGACTTTCATGTTTGCATCTTTGGCAGTTGGTATTTCTTGTGGAGCTTTTGGTTATACAATTGCCATAGTTGGTACAATAGCTTTTTGTACGATGGCCTTTGTGATGCGTCTCTCGCCTTTCGGCAAATCAGAATCGTTGACCGGAGATTTGCGTATTGTCGCATTCGCGCGTCCAGGTCTGACTGCAGATATTGAAGCAATTCTAAAAACATATGTTACTTCATTCACCATGAAGGAGTATCGAACCAGAGATAAACAAGTAGCACTGGAAACAGAATACCAATATGGAAAAAAGATTGTTACTGAAAGCGAGCAACAAAGACTCAAGGAATTATCTTATGATATAAAAATCCGTAAGGACAAAGATGATTTGTCTCTCATGAGTCGTTTATCAGAAGAAGAATATATAAAACAAGTGAAGCTGAAGTTTACTAAAATTGATCGTGCATTGTAATGGAGACTTTAAAAAAAATATTTAATCCGCTTTATCTAGTCGCCTTCCTTCTAGGATTGTTTCTATTTAATTATTCTCAAAAGTCATCGGAGTCAAGCGAATTATTTTTTGGTTTCGCCGAAAACAAAGAAACCGAAATCAATCTCGATTATCCAGTGAAAGTTGATAAGATCATGGTCAAGCCTGGAGATTTTATAGAGGCAGGCACACAACTTGCTGAGCTTACACAAATCAACTTGAGCAAAGATATAAATGACGAGCAACTTCGTATCAACGAATTGACCTCTGAGTTTATGACCAGAAAAAATGATATCGAAAGTGAAATTTCTGTTCTTGAATCCGAAAGATCACAGGACCTAAAAGAGCTTGAAGATGAAATACAAAAACTAATAGCAGAAAGAAAATTCACTCAATCGCTTTCTAGTGGTTTAAAAACTTTGGAGATTGAACCAAGTAAGGATTCTCAATCATTATATGAGTCAGAACTTGCCGCGCTAAATGATAGAAAAGCATTGATCAACAGTAACTACGATGCAAGAATTAGTTCAAAAAACCTACGTATTGATGACGAAAAAGGTATTTATAATTCTGCAGTAAAAAGACATAAAAGTGATGTTGGGTTTGCAGAAGAGAAAATAAAAAAATTGGATTTAAAAAGTCCTTCTAACGCATTAGTAGGAAATGTACATATCAAAGAAGGTGAATACATCCAATCATTTAAAACAATGGTAACCCTTTACGAACCAAACCCAACTTTAGTTGCGGGATTCGTACATGAGAGTATGATTGTTGATGTAAAGGTTGGTGATAAATTCTATGTAAGGTCAGCACTCAATCTTAAAAATGGTTGTACTGGTGTAGTGACAGGAATGGGTTCTAGGATTGTTGAGATCCCCGAACGTCTCAGAAAAATGGCCGAGCTAAAAACTTATGGAAGAGAAGTTCTAATCTCAATTCCAGCGGAAAATAAATTTCTGCAAAAGGAAAAAGTTGTTATCTCTCTGAATAAGCCTGGAAAAGATCAAAAATCTTCTACAGCTCAAACTACAAGTAAGTAGAACGATGAACCGGCTTCTGCTCATAACATTTTTATATTTTATAGCTTCTCCGATTTCGGCTCAGGTTCAAATTGTTTCTTTTGAAGAGTTTTCTAATACACAACTGACAAGCATAGATGTCCCAGTAGGAAAAAAACAAGCGCTCTATCCAATATATTTCAAATCAGCCCTGATCAATGAAGCAGAACTGAGGACTGAAACAGATGAGTTTGATTTGTCTAGACAAGAATACACCTTAAGGCTTTCACCTAATTCGAAAGATATAATAAAGTACCAGAATAAAATATATCAAAACTTAAGGCAGGAATATTTATTCGAACTTAGACTGACTCAAGAAGACCAGCTAGAAGATTTATACAAGGAATATCTAGATTATTATTTTGATGCACAAGAGCTCAATTTGCGGAAGCAAATCTTACCTATCTATGAAGACATCATGACCATCTTATCCAAAGAAGATAAAAGTGGAGAAGTAAGTATGATAGATATTATCAACGCTTCAAAAAGTAAAGATAAATTGGAGCTTAGAATCGAAAGGGATCAAAATAAATTGGAAGCACAAAGCGTCTTGAGTTCAGACCAACCAATGTCAATTGTTTCAATTGATAAAATGGGAACATTTTTAGCTTCATTTATTGCAATCCAGAACCCAACTGCGATGGATGATTATCGTTTTAAACTTAACCAGATTGAAAACAAATATCAATTGGAAAAAGCTGAGCGAGATCAACGATTGGATTTTGCTCAAATCAGATACAAGGGAAACCCAACCGATGAATGGCAAGAGAAAGTTAGCCTTGGATTTGGTTTTAGGTTTCCGCATTCTTCTAACAATGACCTTGATATGGTTGAACTCCAAATCGAAAGATTAATTGAGGAAGAAAAATTTGAAAGAAGGAAAAAAGAAATGGTTGAAGACATCGATGCCAGCTATCTTAGTTTCAACGAACAATTTGAAAATTACCTTGCAGCTGAAAAAGTTGTCGAAAAGCTCAAAAAATATGATGAGCTCACAAAAAGTATTAAGCCTCAATCAAAAAGAGAAATAATTGAAATATTAGAGCTTAACATTGATTCGATAGAGGAGCAACTCGACCTGATCAATGCCAAAAAGGATCTATACGACAGTTATATAGAGCTTTCTAAAACAATTGGCTTCCTCCAAATGAGCCAAAATGATTTAAACCTCAAGCTACTATCACCAGATTTATTGGATAATCTAAAATAAAGAGCAAGTTATTTAAACATTAATTATTTTCCGTTAAACAGACAAACTTGTAACTCAGCATGAATCATTTCACGGTTACTCGTTTCAACGGATGGGCTTTAAGGAAAGAAGGTAATCTTCACGCTACAAAAATTGTTGATACACAACAAAAAGCTATTGCGATCGCAAAACTTTTATTAAAAGATGGTGAAGTAAGTGCGATTATTGTCCATAGTAAAAATGGAAACTTCAGAGCAACAAGATAATGCCATTTAGCACCAATATTTTTATTAATTGTCCATTCGACAATGATTATTATTCTTTACTAAAACCTCTTCATTTTACCGTAATTTTTTGTGGGCTAAAACCTAAATTATCAGAGACTAAAGATGGTGATGATATTAGGATACGTCAAATTCAAGAATTAATTAAAATTTCAAAATTTAGCATTCACGACCTTTCAAGAGTTATTTCAAAAGATCCTGATGATTTGCCTAGATTTAATATGCCTTTTGAACTAGGTCTTGATCTAGGATGTAAGATGTATGCAAACAATAAAAAAAGGTGCTTAATATTAGAAAAAGAATCATATCGATATAAAGAAATAATTTCTGATATATCTGGTCAAGATATAAGTAGTCACTCAAATGATCCAATGCTAATTGTAAAATCTGTAAGGAATTGGATTTACAAGAATCGACCTACAAAAAAACCTTTGGCCTATACAACAATTTGGGATTTATACAATGAATTCATATATGATTTTGACAACGATATGAAAGCAGAAGGTCTAGATCCAAATAAAATGTGGGAAATTCCTTTTTCAGAACTTATAGATCTTATATCAAAATGGGTGAAAACTAAGACTGCAAACTCAAAATAAGTCTAATCAGAAATTTGCCATACGAAGGTAATTGAAGTACCTTCTAGTATCTAAATAAAGTTATTTCAAACAAATTATGAGCTAGACGTTCTTTTAAAAATTCTTACCTTGGAATCCTATGAGAGTAGCTACCACCATAATCATATTATTATGGGCACATTGCCTCTTAGCCGAATGCAATCCCTACCTAACAAAAGCCCAAAGTCAGCGTCTTGCTAACTATAAGATTGACGTGATACTAGATAATTCTACAAAATGTTTAGAGGCAGAACAAACGCTAACTTGGATCAATCATTCCACAACTGATACAGTTTTCGAACTAAGATTTTATATGTATCAAAATGCGTTTAAAAACACTGAAAGTACTTTTATGAAAAGTGCAGAAGGTGATGTTTTTGGTGACGATCCCTATCATCGACCTTTAGAGGATTGGGGGTGGATTGATGTTTTGTCTGCTATGCATGATGGAACAGAACTAATGGACAATGCAAAGTATGTTCATCCTGATGATGATAACATTGACGACCAAACAGTTTTAGAAATTCCTCTTACAAATCCTGTACTTCCTGGTGATACAATCATTTTAGAAATGTTGTGGGCAGAAAAGATACCTAAGATTTTTGCTCGTTCAGGATATGAAAGAGAAGATTTTTATAATATGGTACATTGGTTTCCTCAAGTAGGAGTATGGGAGCAATCTCCTGAAGGAAATTGGCGATGGAATTGCCATCAATTCCATAGACGCACAGAATTTTTTGCAGAATTTGGAAATTATGAGGTAAGTCTGCGTCTTCCAGAAAATTTTCAAGTAGGTGCATCTGGCTGCGAGACCAATAATGTAAACCATGGCGATGGAACGAAAACAGTAAGCTATCGCTGTGAAGATGTCATTGATTTTGCCTGGTGTGCATATCCCCATTTTGAAGTTGTTGAAGATCAGTGGGAGCATGTCTATATCAAATTGATGGTTGCACCAGAACATAAACATCTATCAGATAGATTGATCGGAGCTGCTAAGAATTCCTTGATATATATGGATAAAAATGTCGGCCCTTATCCTTATACAAGCTTGACAATCTTAGATCCGCCTATGCTAGGGCTCAAATCTGGCTTTATGGAATATCCTACCTACATAACAGGAGGGTCATTTGCTATTTTCCCCAAAGGTGTCAGAACATTAGAATCCTTAATTGCACACGAATTTTGCCACCAATACTTTATGGCCATCATAGCCACCAATGAAAAAGAAGAGCCTTGGTTGGATGAAGGTTTTGTAACTTTTCATGAAGATAAAATCATGGAGACCATGTATGGTACAGATGGTTCCTTATTTAATATACTTGGTTACAAAGTAAACAACTCATCTTTTTCCAGACACGAATATGTTTCTTTGGATAATCCTTCTTGTGGAAGCATATCGCGCACAGGTTGGGAGATAAATGATGGTTTCAAAGGAATTACTTATAGTAAGACAGCCACCATGCTGCGGACCATGGAAGCCATGATGGGTGAGGAAGAGTTTGTCAAATGGATGAAAAGTTATTTTGCTGAATTTAGTTTTGATCACCCACGAGGCACTCAGATGATCAACCATGTAAAAGAATTTTTGTCTAATTCAAAAAACCCAAATGCACTTGGGGATGCAGATGCATTTTTCCAGCAATTGGTCTATGGGGTGGATGTGCTTGATTATTCAGTCAATGGTATTTCTTTTTATAATTTGACTTCAGGGAGAGGAATTAAAGATGTGGGTGGAAAGAAAGAGTTTGCAGAAGGAATGAAGGCATCTCAGATTTCTTCAAAGGTACAAGTTTACCGGAAGGGTGGAGTGGTGTTACCTGTCCAACTTAGAGTAACTTTTGAAGACGGCACTCAAGAAAGTGTAGAGTGGTCTGGTGAGGAAAACACTGAGTTTTTCACTTTTGTAAATGACTACCCAGTCGTAACTGCTGAAATTGACCCAGACTTTAAATTGTACTTGGATATAAATCTTAATAACAATAGTTATACTGTTTTTCCTAGCAAAACTCCATCACTGAAGATAGGTTCTAAGATGCTTTATTGGGTTCATAATTTAATTCAATCCGTTGGAATATTTATATGAGTTTAATAAGTAATTCCATAGCAGGCTTCAAGCAAGGATTTAAATTTAGAAGGGTAGCGGGCTACATATTTCTGATCCAATTATTCTTAGGACTACTTATAGGATTCTTAGGAATTAACTATGTCAATAGTTCAATTGGCTCATCCACCAATCTGATGAAAATAATTGGGGGTTATAATCATGACGTATTTCAAGATCTTCTTCGATTTGAAAGTACAGGTTGGTCCATGATAAAAACCTTTATTTGGTTGGTCCTACTTATTTATTTTTTTATTGGTCCATTTATCATGGGTGGTTTGTTGTCTTCATATCATTCTGGGATCGACCAATGGAATATTTTTTGGAGAGGTGGCAGTCAGTGGTATTTTCCTTTTCTGAAACTGAATCTACTTATCTTTCTTTGTTTAATAATGGTGCTTGCTATTCTAGGAGTAATAGGTTTTTTCTTCACCAGCTATTCCCTTGAAAACATGCTGACCGAAATTCCTGCCTTGATAGTAATCTTTGGTTTAATTTTTCTATTTATACTTTACATTATTCATATCGTAACCATTTCTACCAAGACAAAATGGGCAATGATTGCAAATGCTGATACCTCAGTTTGGCGACTTTTTCGAACTTCTGCAAAAGAGGTAAGAGGTCGTTTTGCTTATTTTATTGTTTTAGGTCTTCTATTTTTAATATTGACTCTTATTTTTGGATTGCTAGCCAACAGTCTAATCAACTATGTCCCTGAGTCAAGTTTTATTTTGATTTTGCTTGCCTTTCTGATGCAACTGCTCGTTCTACTTTTTAGAGTATTCTTACGGAATGCTTACTACGCGACCATGCTTGCAGAAAATTAATCACTGAAATATACTTGCAGTCCAATTTTGTTGGAGGTTAAAATCAGGTTAAAATTTATTTTGCTTGTCTTTCGAATTTAATTCAGAGTTACTGATTTATTTGGGCAGAAAGTCGCATGTCGCCTTCGATGATTAGTCCTGCTCTTTTTTCAGCTAGCAATAATCAATCAAGTTTATGGTTTTGTTGATATCTTTATTTAAAATCAAATAAGATGAACAACTTCGCAATATCAATTATTCTTACCATTTTATGCTTTACATTACAAGCACAATCTTCGAAGGTTTCTACGGTTTTTAAGAAAGAATGGAATTCAAATCCAGAATTAAATTATCATCATTTGCATTCCTTTGGTGTAAGTATAGTAAATCAGTCAAATCCTCTTGAATTTAATTATGAGTTTCATATTTTGGATAGATTGAGTTTGCGTGTTGGTGTACAGCCAATTAATTTAATCAAAAAAGACTTCTTCGAAATTGCATCAACAGCAGGCATGCGTTATAGTTTGGTAAGAAGAGGGAATTACGAATTCTCAACGGGACTTGATTATTACTACTCTCATTTCGATGGCGATGATTCTAGTTGGAGAGGTGATTTAGAAATAACCAGCCATACACTTGAAGTTCCTCTCCAAATAAAATACCACGCAAGCAGTAACTATACATTTAACTTGAGTATGTCACCTGGCTACTTAATGGCTCAAGAGAGATCAGATTTGAAACCAATTGAAGATTTTGAACGATTCAACAAATTTGGAAGATTTAGATTTGGAATGCAGAAAAAGTTTGGCCACAGATAAATCAAAAGTGTAGTTGAAAAAGGACGACATAGACTAACACGGGGCATTCAAAGAAGCTGTAAAAACGTAGTTGAGAAAGGATGACATATGTTTTCATCCTTTATAACGAAGATATATATTCCTATTATATTTAAATTATCATTATGAAAAAGAACACACTCGCAATTTTATTACTCTTAGTAAGCTTCGGATTAAATGCACAATCTGTAAAAGCTACGGAGGCTGAAAGTATTAAAAAATCAAAAAGTAATTCATCACAATCTCATTCAATAGGTTTGGCATTTACCATTATAGGGCCATTAGAAGTTAACTACGAATATAGATTTGCAAACAGATTTAGTCTTAGAGCTGGATTGATACCACTCTCTTCCGAATACCTAAGCTTTCAAGCAGTTGTTGGACTCAGAGCGTCTCTTTTGTCAAAGAATAAATTTGAATTATACAGTGGCTTAGATTATAATCATGTACATATAAACTTGGATTTAGATGATTTAGTTGGAATAGATAATGAATATAGAGCTCATCTACTTGAAATTCCTTTAGGAATAAAATATCACTTTAATGAAAGATTCTCTATTGATCTCAGTCAATCTGCAGGATATAGACTAGGTGGAAAATCTAAAAAGGATGGGATTGAATTACCTCTGAATCAAAATAATAATTTTCAACTATTCAGTAGGGCACGAATAGGTTTAAGATATACATTCTGAGATTGCAAATAAAAAAGACAATGCCCTCTATGCGTAGAACCTGCAATAATATCAGACGAAAAGGTAGGATATAACTGCAAAAGGCTTTAATCCTATATAAATATGAAAATCATTTACAGCTCTGTTCCTTTCGACAAAGCTATAAAAGCGTAGTTGAAAAGGGACAACATATTTTAACCCGATACTAAAAGCAAAGACATATTCTTATCGCTCTCCTGAATGAAGAGATATGTTTTTTAATATTTAAAATTATCATCATGAAAAAGACACATTCGCATTTTTAATAGTCCTAGTAGGCTTCGGTTTAAATGCACAAAGTTTAAAAACTACGGAGATTGATAGTGTAGAAAAATCAGAATATGATTTTAATCATTTACACTCCTTAGGTGTATCGTACACAAACTATAATGGCATTCTTGAACTGAATTATGAATTTCATATTTTCGATAAATTTAGTTTACGTTTGGGCGCCGAGCCAAATTCAATTCTAACTAATAAGTTTCAAGAATTTGGGGCAACTGCAGGTTTTCGATATAGCTTTGCCACAAAACGAAGAATGGAATTTCTAGTTGGGCTTGATTATTATTACTGGACATATGATGGAGGCGATAATGTAGATAGCTATTTAGGCGATATAGAAATAACCAGACAGGTAATTGAAGTTCCACTTGAAATGAAATATCATGCAAGCGATAAGTTTTCATTTAATTTGAGCGCATCACCTGGTTTTTTAATTGATTTAGATCGATCCGATTTAAGTACAATAGAAGAAGTTGATAGACTCAATGAAGTTGGTAGGATTAGATTTGGAGTGCAGTATAATTTTGGATCTAGATAGAACATTCGTTAAAACTCACTGCGGGACCGTTCGTAAACTCACTGCGGGAACAATCGCTGGCGCTTGCCTAACGGCAGACCGGCTCATTGTGAGACTTGGCTTGTTGGTTATAAAATAGCTGCTCTTTTCTAAACGTAGTCCAATCTCAAAACGCAGTTGTCACGCAACGCAGTGGTCTCACTTTATCAACCTCACATAAGCCTTCTTCAATACATCGGGATTGTGTCCGAGTTTGAAACGTGTCAATATGTAAAAGTTGACCATATTAATCCAGAAGTAGTTTGATTTCTGATATTTTCTATCTGAAATAATCACTGGGTTATGAATAATCTCAAACTTTCTATTTGCTTTTTTCAAACGGCGATGCATATCAAAATCTTCACATAATTGAAGGTTTGAATCAAAACCATTCATAGTATCAAACAAGCTTTTATTGATAAAAAAAGTTTGATCTCCTCCACCAGTATAAAATCCATTGAACTTAGAGAAGTAGGTGTTTATTTTAAGAAAAATATTACTAGAATCAAATTGATAACTGAAGTAACCAAATTCATTTCCTTTGCTCAGTGAGTTATTGATATCCTGGTAAAAACCCTTTGGGGGTAGTGCATCAGCATGCACAAAGTAAAGTATGTCATATTTTGCATGCTTGGCCCCCTCGTTCATTTGCTTGGCTCTAGAGGTATGTTGAGATGAGATTACTTCAACTGGAAAAGAAGATATTGCTGTTGAAAGATTATCATTAGAGTTTTTGGCATCTACTACTATGACTTGAATTTTTTTATCATCTTCAAGTTCTAATATTTGCTCAAGCAAAACATTTATAGTCCCAGCTTCATTATACGTAGGAATTATGATGCTTATGCCTTGATTTAATTTCATAGAATTCGAAAATACTTTTAAATACTAAATTGTGAAACCCAAATTGATTTTATTTATATTATTAACTTCTTTTTCAGTCAGTTCTTTTGGTCAAAGTAAAAGTGACAATGAATATGTTGCTTTATCACAGGATTTCCTTGAAAGTAATATACGAAGACAATCAGCAGATCGGTTTGCTGAGCAGTACAAAAATCTAGATTTAGAAGGGTTATCTCAATCTTTAGATACTTATGAGAAGCAGTTGGCTTTTTGGATCAATACTTATAATGCCTTTATTCAGTATCAATTATTGAAAGACCCAAGCGCCTTTGAGGATAGATCTGCCTTTTATTCCAGCGAAAACATCAATATTGGCGGTACTATGGTCAATTTTGATCTTATAGAACATGGAGTTATACGTAATTCAAGATTAAAACTTGGTTTGGGTTATATTAGAAAGTTATGTGCTTCTAAGTTTGAAAGAATGCTTAGACTCAAAGGCAAGGATGGAAGAGTGCATTTTGCATTAAATTGTGGAGCTATTTCTTGTCCACCAGTGGCAGTTTATGGGGACAAAAACTTGGATGCTGAAATGACAGAAGTCATCAAATTTTATCTACCAAAAGTAACAGCGCATGATTCGGAAAAAGTCAAAACATCACCACTTTTTTCATGGTTTAGAGGAGATTTTGGAGGAAAATCCGGAATCAAAGATTTTCTTTCAGAATATGATATTATAGAAGTAGGCAAACTCGAATTGGAATTTGGTGATTATGATTGGACTTTAGATTTAGAAAACTTCTATACCTTCAAATAAGTAAGTGAGTATAGAATGTAGCTTGATTTTGGCTGATTATTTGAAGAGAATATAAACCGTTATTTAGGTGCAAAACTTTCTACCATTAGAAAGGCCTTCATATCTATAGGAAACTCCTAATTATAAGAAATTTATCATTAGATTAAAATGCTTCATTCACAGTAACATAGATTGCGATTTCATCACTACCAAAAGCTAAGTCAGCTCTTAGATTGGTTTTGTTTTCTTTGTCCAAAACAAACCTTAAGCCTGCGCCGTAGTTTAATTTCCAACTTTCAGAAAAAATATCTTCGTAGGAAGATCCTACATTTCCATAGGATAAAAAGGCTGCCCCTAGAAATCTTTTCCAAATGGGAAACCTATATTCACCCTGCATCAATGCAATCGTTTTTTCTCTATATCGGCCTTTTATAATCCCTCGTCCTTGTGACGACCCTCCTAGTAATAATAAATTTTGAAAAGGCACATCTCCAAATTGTTTAGCAGTCCAAATATTGAGGGCAAGGACTTGTTTTTTAAAAGATAGGTAGTGGCTCATATCAAAACTCAAGGCTTGATAATTACTAGTTGCTCCCAAGGCCTCTGTGTTAAAAGCAAAGTCTATAGTAGCAAAACTACCTCTGGTAGGATAATATATTTGATCTCGGCTATCATATCTTAGAAGTAAACCAGGCCGTGAAATTGTACTTCCGTCTCGTCCAATTACATTTGAGTTATCCAATAATCCATCCGCTGGAATTTCTGATATATTGTAATAATCAAAATGGTAATATCCACCAACAAATATTTTTGACTTTAAGCGGTGTAAATAATTAATTTGAAGCCTTGGGAAATTTGCTGCATATATTTCCTCATTGGCAAAAAAGGTACTGCTGCCAATTCCAAAATACTGGTAGAAGTAATCATAGTATCCAATTTCCCCGAATATATTGTGCTTATCATTTTCTAGAAAAATATTGAAAAATGCAAAACTCAATAATTGCTTATTCAAGGTGTATGCGCCGCCCAATTGCCATTGTGATGGTCTCTTACTTTTTCGCTTGCCTGGAAAATGGTTGTAGATACATGCTGCCCCAAAACCCCATCTGGTTTCTGGAGTATAGAAAACCAAAGGATAGCCACCCAAAAAGTTTTTACGTTCTATACTATCTTTTTGGCTTTCTTGTGCCGAACCTACATTTACGGAAGTGAAAAACATAAAAACAAGAATACAAAAACACGAAAAAGTGGACTTAAGAAATGGTATATCAATCATGCTGTAAATTAACTTCTTCTTATCAATTGTATACTAATGGACAGTAATTTAAATACTAATTTATATGCGCTAGGACTTTTGATAAATACTTTCCACTGTATCATTTGGTTCTAGAAATCAAGAATATGTGGAATATTTATTGCTTTCACATTTATCTTATTAGGTCAATAAATACTATGTATCAAAGTTCTATCATGCTTCTAGCAGTTTTGATATGTTTATCAACCACTGCATTTTCATTAAGTGTAACTGCAAATACTACAACTTTGGACTGCGGTATAAACAATGTGAGTTTTACTTTTGATTGCTCATTTACAGACCAACCAACTTCATGATAAGAATATAGTTTTGAAGTTTGTGATTACAATGGATCAATCAACGAATGGATCCTTTTTGATGAAAGTTACACGTATCAAATTGATAGTCCCTTTACGGGAATATGTGTCACATTTACAGTCACTCCATTTGCCCAAGGCGATACCAATCCTATTACTTATGGAGTTGAAGCAGTCAATTTAAATTCTGCGTGCTCGGAAAACGATTTGATAATTATTGATCCACCTCCAGTGCCAGATATGCCTTTCACTTATCAAGCCTGTGCTGGTGAGGCTGTGAATTTGGAAATTAGTAATGCTACTGATTTTGTATCAATTAATTGGAATGATGGAGTATCAGCTGGAGCTACCTATACTACAATCATAACTGAAGAAGAAATATGATTTGTAACACTAGTAGGTGATTTTGGATGTGAATTGGTATACGAAATTTTATTAGAACTTACGGAAGAAATTGTTACTGAAATTTCTGGTTCAATTTCCATTTGTGTTGGAAGTTCAACTACCTTATGCGCAACTCAAGGCTATGAATATCTATGGTCAACCAATGAATCAACCGAATGTATAACAGTATCTGGCGCAGACATGTATTCGGTTGAGATTATGCTAGGAGAATGCATGACAGTAGAAAGTTTTGATGTTACCTTGGGTGCAAATCTAAAAGATGCATGAGCCGCTCTTACTTAAAAAGATAATACACATAATCGTCAGGAGTATCAATCAAAAAGAAATCTTCTGCTGAGTATAAATAACTTTGTCCCGATTTACTCGGAAAAGAAACGCAACCCTGATAATCATTATTCGATGTGTTCTTTTTTTGCTTTACTAAATAATATTCTCCATCATCATCGCTGATCTTGAACGCCGTTGAGTTTGGCAATGACCAATAGCTAAATTCTGATCCCCAATATTCCATCGTACTCAGGTTGCTAGGAATTGAAGAGTGTAATTCCATTTTATCTATCAAGGGGCTCAAATCCGAACTGCAAACAAAATTTGAGTTTGTATCTTGAGATTCTCCAAGGTTAAGCTGAATAAATCGCAATAGGTGATCTGGGCATTTGCTTTTCAAAGACTCTAACTGTTTTATTCCGTCTTCTTGAGAAGTATTTAACAAAGCAATTCCATATGTAATCTCTACCGTCGTTTTTTGCTCTTTAGAATTTATACTTGATAAATAGTTCTCGTATCCATGATATAATACTATTGCTTGTCTGCTTTCTCCTCTGATGATATGAGCCAGCATTTTGTTATTCATAGCAACCAAGTCCTTCGGGTTTCTTCTAAGAACTTGATCCAATACATTGATGGAATGCGTACACAGTTCTTGACGTCTTTGGAATTCTTCTGGCTCTAAGTCTTTAGTGCCTCTTGTTTTTACTGCTTTATGAAGTCTCGTCTGAAAATTTATTTCAATTGGATAATAATATTTGTCGACATTATATTTTGAAATATTTACTGCTTGCAAAAGTGAATTGCTAGCAATACTATTTAATACTTCGGTGCCGCCATAATACTTTTGCATAAGCTCATATGCATTCGAAGCCTCATCATACTTTCCAGCCATCGATAACACATTTGCAACTTCATATAAGTTTACCAAAGAGTCTAATGTGTTCATCAATAAAGTTGCTGTTTCTGATCTGAACTTTTGGGATGGATATTGTGGTAATAATTTATCACTCAGGCCATATGCTTCATAAAGCTCTGAGATTAATTTCTCCATGATGGGTTTGATGTTGTATCCGGCTATGAAGGCACCAAATGCACCAAAGTTGTCCGCTTCTGTTTCCTTCTTCTTAGGGTCAAAGCCCTCTTTTGGAAGTGCTTTATGATAGGCTAGAAAGCTAGTGTGATCGTGATCATGTAATTCTTCTTGAAAAGCATGTCCCAACTCGTGGCCAATAATAAATGCCAAAGCTGCCTGCGGATCATTTGTGTTATTGCAAGCATCTAGTGCCGCAGATTCTATGCTGATTTGATTTGATCCAAATTTATAAGATGCCACATATTCTTTGGTTTCTTGGAGTTTTATACTTGGGATCTCTATGCGGGTATCACCATATGCATTGTAAAGTTCATTTAGGATTTTATCCAAATCAAATTCATTCACAGCTCCACCAAAAGTATTGGATGTAGTAAAGATGAGAATGAATATGATTTGAATGTATTTCATGTTTTTATTTTAAACCTTCTAAAATTCCTTTAGCATCTTGCATGTTAGGGTGGCCATTGTCTCCAGCAATATCTTCAAAATATTTTATTGCTTGTGATTTGTCAACCATAATGTATGTGCTTGCTAGGTCATATTTTGCAGCATTTAGTAAATCTTTGTCATTAGGATTTGAAACAACAACTTTACCAATGTAATCCGCCGCTACTGCATAGTCACTCATATTTAAGCAACTCTTGCCAAAAAAGTACTGAGCCACCTGCTGATCATCAATAGGTTCAGGGTATGTATCCATGTAGGTATTTAGAGATTTTCTTGCTTCAGCCCAATTCCCTTTTTTGAATTTATTCAAAGAATTTACCAATTGATTTTGTCTTGCTTCCTCCTTTGCCATCGCTTCCAATGCTAGGGGGTCAATGATGCTTTCTGCAGAAGCAGTATCAGCTGGATTGCCAGAAGCAAAACCACTTGTAGCAATTTCATCCATATACTTTGCAGTCAAATTTGATTCTGCTTTGTAATTATTGGCAAATAGCTCTTCAGGGTTTGTGGAATTTGTTTGTGTCATGAACCATGCCCCTGCTGCTAACAATATTGCGAAGCCCGCTGCGATTCCTATCCAGCTTTTTGATTGTTTTTTTTGTTGATCTTTCATGGTAGTTATTTTTATTGTTTTAGTGTGTTCAGATTGATTGATGTTATCACCAATGGAGTTTATTTTTTCAAGAAGTTTTTTACGACCCTCTAATTTAACAGCATTTCTCGCTAGAATGTATGAATCATAGCTGCCTTTAAAATCTTCATTTTTCAATTGTTCTTCAAAAGCCAGCTTGTCTTCGTCGTTTAGACGACTTTCAAAGTATGCGTCAAATTTTTCAATATATTTATTCTTGTCTTCCATTTTTAGGAATTTAATTTCTTTTTTAATGTATTCATACATCTATTTTTTTTCACTCGGATAAAGGCATAACTGTAGTCCATAGCTTCGGCGAGCTCCTTCATGTCTTTGTTCAGGTAGTAGTTTTCTACTAGTAGTTTTCTGCATTCTTCTGATAGTTCTGACATCGCAACCTTCAGTTTGGTCAATGTCTTTTCATCATAACTACTTTCAATAATTTCTTCACTAGCCTCCCAATTCTTGCTTTCTTTCATCAGATCTAGGGACACATTTTTATTTTTCTTATTTAAGTTGTACCATTTATACTTAGATATTGAAAACAAATAGGTGCTTACCTTAGAATCACCTTTAAACTTATTCTCCCTCAAATTTTCAATGAGGACGACGAATGCCTCCTGAAAGATATCTTTTGCATCATCAGTCTTACCTCCATTTTTCAAGAGCATCTGCTCAACTTTAGGATAAACCTCTGCATACAACTGAGCTAAAATCTTTTCATCTTCTTTTTTAACTCCAAATCTGATTTCATTTTCTGAATACATATTGTCCATCTCTTTGTATTAAAGTCGTATTGTTTGTTATCACTAAGAAAATACATTTTTAACTCAGTTTACCCGAAATTGGGAATAGAATGATGCCAATAGTAAAAAATCATTTATTCTTTTTTAGAAATAAGCTTACCTTATTATATAATACTCTCAAATGACTTTATTTGGAAGCACAGCTTTATTGGGGGCAAATTAGACCAATATCAATCAGTTGATGAAGATTTTATTGACCGAAATGCCGTTATCAAAATTTTTCTGAATCAAACAAATTGATAATTCTAGGATAAAACGATTTTGTTTGCGATCCTAGAATCGATGGTTCAATTATTTATAATAACCTTGAAACTCAGTCAATCCATAAGCATTTGCATTTTGGTTCTGTCCGGGATTATGAATCCATCGCTTAATAATGGCAACTAGTAAACATCTTATTTTAAGCTAGCTAATAGAACTAAAACTGAAGGAATTTTATAGATTTCGATCTAATAAGTTTTTTGTAAATTTAATTTTTATCATAATGGAATAACTACATGATAAAAAACCCCCTACTTCTAGGGGGTTTTAACTTTTTAATAAACTTACTACAGTTTATGCATATTATATAGACACTTTAACTCTTGTTTGATTATTGATTATAGTATAATCATTTGTTTCATCTAGTTGATTTACCTCGCCTTCAAATCCATAGCAGCTTATAGCTTTCGGTGCACATGAACTTAATAGAAGCATTTGGCTGGCTATAAAAAAGAATAACATAATCTTCTTGTTTTTCATGATTTATCGTTTTATACCCCTTAGTGTGCTCTGTAAAGTGATTGTTACCACCTAATAGCAAATTTTCTTTATAATCTCATCATTATTAAAACTCAATTAAATACACCACCCATTAATAAAATGAATTATTATATTTGCGGTCTTTAAAATCTTAATTTATTAAGGTTTGGTCTCATAGCTCAGTTGGTTAGAGCATCTGACTCATAATCAGAGGGTCCAAGGTTCGAGCCCTTGTGGGACCACAGATAAATAAAGGATCCCGAACTTGTTCGAGATCCTTTATTTTAATTAACAATCTTATAGACTTAAGGAACAAATCGTTCAAGTCACCCATTAAATTGTCATGTAGATGTAGAATATGTATTTCACTGGTTACTATATCATTCAGATTGACACAACCATATTCTTACAAAAGTGATCCTTCAATAAATTTTTAGGCTATAGTTGCCAGTACCTAAAAACGCAGGTAGGCAATATTTACCTCTAATGTTCTTCCAAAATTTGGCCCATAGCTATTTACAGAAGGGTTGTAAGCAATACCAAATTTGAAAGCGTTGTCATAAAGTCCTATTTTTTCTCCTAAAAAGAATCCAAATTCTAATTGAGCAATTTGAGAGTTATTAATGCCAATCCCAAGCCACATAAAATCAACAAACCTATATCTCATTACAAGGTCAAAATTTACAGGGACATTTTTAACTTTTTTTATCCATGTAGAAAACTCAAGGTGGGTACCTTGAGTCAGCGTTTTAAAATAAGAGCCCGTTAGATAAAAGTGTTGAATTCTATTGATGTAAAAACTATTGTCCTCAGTACCATATTCAACGTTTAAACCTAGAAGTTGAGGTACAGAAAGTCCAGCTACAACATAGTCATTCTTAAAAAACCCATTACGTCCAAATTGCTTATGATATGTAAGTCCTATTCCAACATCAGGGCGAATGACATTGTCGGCTATTTGTTCACCAATTAAAGGGTCATTTCCAAATTTACTGAAAAGGCTATTGATGTCAACTTTATATTGGACTATCCCAGCCATTAAGCCCAAAGAAAGACCGCCTTCTTTTGGGTTTTTCCCTCCTGTAACAATACCTGCAATTCTTCCATAGGCTCCTGTTGAACTAATATCTCCTGTTTGGTCATTGATTAAAAATCCACCATACAACATAGAAACAGCATTTCTTCGTTCTTGTACATATTCTCCTTTTGCCACAAAAGTGATAGGACTAGAAGGTACATCCCGCCATTGTCTTCTTGCTGATATCCCAAAGGTGGTTGGATAATCACTCAAAAGGTAATCGTAGCTAATGGCTGAAGGATTAATTAGACCTTGATATTCACTGTATTGGCTAAACAAAGGCAATTGCTGAGCTTCCACTTTTAAGCTGGCAACCAGTAAAAGAATTGCTGTAACTATATATTTTTTCATCAGAAAAGGATTTTTTAAAAACAAAAACCTACTTCTAAGGTTTTTATTCACTTTTTCAAATTTTTTTTAAGTTTCAAAACTATAACTGTTGTATAGTTAAATTACATTGACCATCTCATCGTATTAGAGTTATTGAACCTAATCTTAATGAATGGGTAATACCTTCTGGTTTATCAACAAAATCAAATTGATAATAATAAGTTCCTTGAGGTACAAGTCTGCCACTTTCACCATTATAGTCTCCCTCCCAATCGTTATCATAAGGTGAAGCTTCATATATTGCTTGACCCCACCGATTGAAGATTATTATTTTATTTTTTGGATGATTGATAGCTAGATTGTCCTCAAATCCATTGATTTCAAAGTTGTCATTAAAACCATCATCATTAGGAGAAAGAATATCATCAACTATTATCTCATCTCCAGACTCTTGTCCTAAACCAGAAACAAGTAGGCAATCCACAGCCTCACAACCTAATGTGTCAATAACTGAAACACAGAATTCGGTTTCAAGCATAGGGACCACAATACCATAATCTAAGCATTCAATTATATTATTAGAACATATAACTTCCCCATTCGCTGTCCAAGTTATTTCATCTATCAAATCCAAGTTTGCTAAATTTACACTCAAAGTTATTTCTTCACCTACTTCATCTTCGATATCTGGCCCAACTTCAGCTGTAAAAAATTCCGATTCTGATATTTGAATCTCACTGACATTTACTTCACACATGTTTGAATCAATAATAATTAAATCGTAGAAGCCAGCGGATAGATTTTCAAATGATTCTACTTCATTGAAGTTATTCCCGTCTATTGAAAGTTGATAAGGAGCAAGACCGCCAATTATTGAATCGATTAAAATCACTCCATCTGAATCACCAAAACAACTAACATTAATAGTGGAATAAAAAATATTTGGTGTATTCATGTCAACCGTAATTTCAATTTCATCAGAGCTAGAACACCCTAAAGTGTTATCCATTACTATCAAAGTATAGGTGCCTGCAGAATTTGCTTCATAATTCAACTCTGAGCCTTGATATATTATTTCTCCTAAATCGTTTTCCCAGGTGTATTCATAATTCCCGCCTTGACTACTATCGGATCCACCAATGGTGACTGAGCTAACTCCACAAAAAATCACTGCATCAGCACCTGCATCAGCAATAGGATTATCTTCAATAATAATTGTGACGATAGCTGCGACATCCATACAAACGACACTAGCTTCTATGATATATTCAAAACTATATTCACCTGGTATTTGATTGCTTGGGTCAAATGTTTGGTTGGATTGATTAAATGCACTACCAGTAGAAGGCACATTACTTATTTCTTGAAAAAAACCACCTTCATCTGCTGAAGTCAATTCATCAAATAAATCAATTGTTTCTTCATCAAATTCGCAAACAATATATTCTGAAAACTGTTCCCCAGCGTTCGATTGTAATATTACTTCAATATCCATGGAAATAATATCTGGGCAACCAACAAGCGGATTTGTCAATTCATAATCAAAGGTATATATTTCTGCATCTAGGCCTTGGGGATTAAAAATACTTCCCGATAGGCCCGAAGGCGCAGAAGTTGACCATACTCCGTCATCAGTACCATCAGCCAATAAATCATTAAGGTCAATAGCGCCATCAGTCTCGCATAAAGATTCAATTGAAGAATTGAAAGCCAAAGTAGGGCAATCACAATCTACTACCATTATTTCTATCTCAACATTTTGATTATCGCATGGAGCTTCAGCATCTGTCGTTATGAAAGTAAATAAGTACTGACCTGGAACAAAGCCATCAACATCAAGTAAAGTTGAAGTCAACAACATTGAGTTTTCATCAAACCAGTCCCCATCTCCATTATAGTCAATTAAAGTTTGAATGTCTATTGTTGTTTCTTCACCACTTGCGCTTGAATTACAAATCGGACCACCATTCATCCCACTTAAGGTGGGTGCATCAAAGATTTCGATTATAGCATTTGCTGTCGAAATACAACCTATTGGAATATTCTGAAGATCATAATTGACAGTATAAATCCCAGCTTCTGTACCCTCTTCTATGACCAAAGTATTGTTATTGTCAGTTTGAAAAGTGGCCATGTTTCCTTCACTATTAAGAACCACAAATTCACCGTTGGTAGCAGTAAATTGTCCTAAAAAATTATTAAGTTCAATTAAGTTTTCTTGATCATTACAAAAATCAGGAATAGCATTTAATTCTACTTCTGGGCAACCACAATCAACAACTTCAACAATTAAAATAAAAGGAACATCAGGACATGGTTCGGTTCCCTCTACAACAACTGTGTAGTTTATAGTGCCTGCTGATACACCTTCAAAATCAATAATAATAGGATTAACAGTTGCACCATTTTGGTCTTGAATTGTAAAGGCCCCATTTACGGAAGTGATCAAACTCTCTAAGTCTAATATAGTTTCATCGCCTGAATCGCCTGAATTACAAATAGAACCAGATGTAAGTTGTGCAGTAGCTTCCATTGATTCATTAACTAAGAACATTGTTATACCATCACAAGAACCATCTGAAACTTCCACAGTATACTCACCTGCAACACCAACTTCAATTTCCCACGGGGAAGTTGGATTGATGGGTTGGACTATGTTTCCATCAGAATCAGTCCACTCATAAGAAGTAAAATTATTTCCCGTACTCAACAGCACAGATTGTCCAGAACAAAAATCACCCCCATTGATTATTGGGTTTAAGTTTGCACCAACTGAAATGTCAACATTTGCGGAAGCGGAACAATTATCATTACTTATATCAACGCTATAATTTCCAGCGTCACTTACATCGATACACTCGGATGTTTCTCCTGTTGACCAAATGTAAGAATAGCTTGGATCAGAATTGGCACATAAGGTAGTATTTGATCCAGCGCAAAAGGAAGTAGATCCTGTAATTTCAGCATCAATTGATTCAAAAACTTCAATTATTATTTCATAAGTCAATTCACAATTACTATTATCTGTCACTGAGAAAACACACAGTTCATCTTCTTCAAAAGTGATACTGAAATTTACTTCATCTGAAACTCCATCACACCAAGTCCAAGAAGTAAATTCCTCAGAATTACCCAAAGTTATAGTTGTCGTTTCACCTGCACAACCCTCTAGTGATAAAGGAATGTCGGGCAAAATTGGGGCAGGAATTGTAATTGAAGAATTTGTAGTACAATTGGTGCTTGTGTTTATTAGTTGCACACAAAAAATTGCAGGTAGAACATCACCGGACTCAAATGGCTGCACAGTAAATGTTTCACAAGAAGAATTAAGAGGGCCATCCAATTGAGTACCACAATTTTCATCAAATAAATACCATTCTACACCACTATTAATGTCACTACAAACTTCAAATGAATAAAGTACTTCATTATTCGAATTGGTTGAACAAATTACTGGGTTGAAATCTATTAGTAGATCATCTTCAACAGTAAAAACAACTGGCCCTTCTGCGTAAACGCACCCAAATTGATCTTCGACTTCTAAAAATATATCATACTCACCGGGAGCAGAGTTTTCTTCATTTATTATGATACAATCTTCATCGATAGTAGCCATTAAATTTGAATCAAAGTTATATGAATAAGTAAATGGACCATTAGAAGCTCCAGCTACTATTTCTGCACATATTTCTTCATTGTCATTGATGCCATTCACACAAGCAGCAGATGAAGTAGTATTAAGTGTGAGAATGACCTGGTCTCTAATTGTATAATCAACGGTGGCCTCAGCGGTACATCCAGTATCATCTGATACAGTCAAAGCATATTGATAATCACCCGGGGAATCTCCAGGGTTTTCGGGCGCAATGGTAGAAGGCCCAATATCTCCATTTGACCAATTATAATCAGAGTAAATACCTGAGCCTCCAGATATGGTAGGAACAATTTCTTCTTGTCCATCCCAACACAATGTATATGGTTCATCAAACTCTATTTGGATAGTGGGATTGACTGTTATTTGCGAAGTAAACATTTGCCCATTGCAAATAGAATTTAGGTTTGGGTGGGTAGCATAAAACTCATAAGTTATTATTTCAGGACTTGTACCGGTATTTATTAAAACATCCGAAATCGTTACTACACCATTTGGAAAAGTATCATTGATTGTTGCTCCTAAAATATTAGGATTGTTTTCAGATTGTACAACTATTGAATAATTTGTATCATTGGTTTCTAATTCCAAATTAGTAGTGGCTCCATTACAAATTTCCGTATCAGATGATACGATATCTACAGTAACAAATGATGAACAATCCAAAACTCCGTCAAAAGTAGCATGCATAACATTATCGTTGCATACCTCACCACCATAACAACCTGTTTCATTATCAGAAAAAGTAAAGATATCTACTTTTAAATCAGAATTACAAGCATCACAATCAGCAAGAATTGTATGATTTTTTACTGTTAGATTAAAGCAATGAGATAAAAAAAGAATTTCGCCACAAGGAAATTCATAGCCCCATGAATTGTCAGGATCACCATCATTTGTACAAGAATCAATTCCATTTGAAATAAACCAAAATCCACCAGGCAATAAGTCTCCTTCACTTAGAGTACCCATATTCACATTCGCACTCGGATATTCAAGGCTAAGTTTTCCACAGCAATCAAATGCATGATCCACGTCCAAATTATCAATATTGTAATCTACAGATCCTTCCGGCCACCATTCAGAATCCTCAGGCACCTGATCTGCAATATCATTAATCGTTAAATCCCATCCGCAACCCAAGACTGGAACTATACCATGTAACCAAGAGCATGAATTTCCTGTGCCTTGGGGATCTACATTATATTCCAAATCATAACAAAAAGTGACAGTTTCTCCTGGGCAATATGGTCCAGCTGGATCTGCTGAAGGGTATTCTGAACGAAAAGAGCTAAGAACACCAACAGAAGAGCACTCTTGTGAAATTCCGTTACTCACAAGAAAACAAAGTATAACAACAAGGATGTCAATTTTTTTCATCTTGAAATAATTTCGATTAAATCAGAAATATCTTCTTACAAAATTTAAAGGAGCCATCTTTGTCAACTTTACTTTAAAAAATTACTATCCTTTTTGTAATAGAGTTAGGTTGTTATTGAGACAAAGTTGAAGAACGAATTGTCATCTAAAGAATGATCAATTAGATCAGGTCCTTTCTACGTAAGAAAATTTAAAATAATAAAACATCGTCGTAAAATAAATTGCAGAAGATCATAAATCTATTTTTAATGCTATTCAACTAGTTGTTTTCATTAGTTTAAAAGCGAAATGAATGAAGTTATTATGTTATAACTATATAAGGACATCTACTTAAATTTATTTGATGGAAAAGATTGGAATCGATTTTGGTTAAATCGTTACACTGGTAGCCGTTACGCAATTGTCGGTATTTGGTAAAATACAAGTATGTGTAAATCCTTCTGCAGCTTTGTTATTTGCAGAAGCGCATTCCGTCTAAGGACAACACATCAAAAGAAAATATTAAAGCTTGAAGGAGCAGAACGAGAAATTTCTATATCAAATGGAATTGTACCATTTCTTACTGGTTCAAAATGTGGAGGACCACTAAGTGTTGCAAAAAGTTGTGGTCCCACAAGGGCTCGAACCTTGGACCCTCTGATTATGAGTCAGATGCTCTAACCAACTGAGCTATGAGACCAAAAGCTTAATAAATTAAGACTTAGAAGTTTGCAAATATAATAATTCATTTTATTAAAGGGAGGCTGTAATTATGTTTTAATGTAATGAAGAAAAATTATTGACAAATTAAACACAGATCAAAATGCATCTGTAATCATTACAATTATTACCTCATCGCATAACAATAATTAAATTTCTTTTCATTATTATTTGCTTTTGTATTCTTAATAGGATTTTCCCAAATCTAGTAAATGCTATAAATACTGATAAAAAAAAAGGGAAGCAGTCAAAAGCTACTTCCCTCATTTTATTATTGCATTTATCAATTACTCAGCTATTAATACTGAATATCAAAAACGTAGTTATCAGCATTGCTATCTGGTGTTTCATTGATTTCTCTTACAACAAATATGTAGTAAGTTCCATCTCTCTCTGCAGCATAAACATCACCAACTTCCATGAGGAAACTTTCAGGAAGTCCATCACTGTCAGTATTTAATTCAATACCAAAAGCAAATATTTCTTCGATTTGTTCTTTTACTTCTACAGATTCAAATGTGAATGTTTCAGAAAGTCCACCGTTACCAGGTGACAAGAAAACCATTCTTGTTCCATTGATTGCAGCAATTCTCTTAATCCAATTTTGATCGTTTGGTACGCTTTGATCAATACCTTGATCTCTTATTTCTGATAAGATATCAGATGATCCAGTTCCATTACCAGTATCCAAATCTAATCCTCCTGTTCCAGCTGGACCTGCTGCATTAAATAAAACACCTTGCAACAAAGTCGTTGGTGTTCCAGAAATTCCTGTAGTAACTTCAAATGAAGATTCAGTAATATTACCAGCATCATCTGCTAGTTGTACAGAGTATGTGCTCGTACCAGCATCATTACCTGCTCTTATGAATATTGTTCTTTGGAATCCATTAACGTCTGATGATGGAATCGGATATGGGTTACTTGTAAATGCATTACTCAAATCATCATAGAATAATCTAGTTGCAAAATCACTAATTGGTACACCGTTTTCCAATACTGTAATTGATGCAAGTGGGAATGTTCCCTGACCAACAGTTACTGGTAAAGAAATAAGCGCACCGGGATCTACATCAATCATTCCTGAAGTTGTAATTTCCACTAATGGCGGTGTCCCTCCATCTGTAGAAATATTTAAGCTTTGGCTACTAGTTTCACCTGCCTCGTCTTCTACTATAAATCTATAATTTCTTGTTCCTGTGTCATGAGCTCTGATCGTCAATTCCCATGTCAAACCTTCTTTGTCTGATCCAAAGATTAATTTTGGATTTGCACCAGAAATTTCATTGTTTACTAAAAATCTCTCCGAAGGAACTTCAATTCCATCCTCCTGAAGATAAAAAGCATTTAATGGAGAATCGCCTCTTGTAGCCGTAATTTTTACTCTAAAATCCGTGTCTGGGGATACAGTTTCATCAAAAGCGATGAATCCTGCTTCATCCACAATTGACAATTCTGGAGAAGTAGAAAATATTGGTCCAGGATCTGTTACTGGGTCTGTTTCACAAGCATTGAACATCATTACTAATAATGCTAGTCCAAGCACATGAAAAATGGATAATTTTTTCATAATAAAATATGTGTTTGTTTATAATTGTTAAATGCTTAAAAGCGCATAAAGTTACTGATATAATTATTAAAGTAATGTTAAAGGATAGAATTGCTAGTTGGATTTTGACGAAATTGTAACTAAACCAAGGAAAGAGTGGCTTATTTAATCATTACAACTACATAACGATATGAATATCAATATATGTTGGCTAATTGGGTTATTTTTTTTATCCGCTCCTACTAGTGCACAGGCCCAAAATGAATCTAGTAATATTTCGTCTGATTTTCTCAAAGATTACGTCCCTCCGAATTATAAAAATCATCGAATTTCTATTTATCCTCAACTTCGTGAATCCATCGTAAGGTCTGATAATTTGGATAGAAATAGATTGACTGGATCTCTTTATTCGACTTATATTTTTAACATGCAAAAAGATAGGTCTGATACAGAAGTAATCGTTGTTTTGGATACTGATTTTATTTCAGATAAAGTCAATGATGTAAGGGTGGATAACAGCAATTTATTTCAAGCAAATTTAAATGGAAGTTATAATAGGTATCATTATATAAGCGGCAAAGCTTTTGTTTCAACTGGTGCAGAACTTTTTGCTGGAAATCAATTTTATTATTTGTCAGATGATAAAAATATCTATAATCAGAGTTTTTCAATTCCTATCTCGATTGGTTTTGGAAGGCCATTCGTAGTCAATGATGCATGGCAAGCTATGAGCCTATTCAATGATCTGGAATGTTATGGTATTTCTGCTGACAGAAATAGAACAAAAGAAGTTGCAGATTTAATAAGCACCCAAAGGAATATACAATTCCTTGATGGACGCTTAGGGCGAATCCAGAATCGTGCTGAATTGTTGAATTATTTAAACGATAATAACATTGTGAGTCTATCAGGACTAAGTTCAGCAGTCCTTCATGATAACTACAGATTCGAAAATTTTCAGTTCAGGTTATCAGGTTTTAGAATCAGAGGTGGAGTCATTCCAAGTTTGGTAAGTTTCAATAATGGTGATAATAGTGCAATCCCAGGAAATGACACAGATCTAACGCTTGATCCATTTGCTAGTTTAGAATACTACCTTCCAATTTCTGAAGATTTTCAATTAGATATTAATTCATTTTTTAGATATCGAGATCAACCTTATTTAGAAGGGAATGAAGAAAACATTTTCTCTACTAGCAATCAAGTAACTTTTAGTTGGCTGCCAAATCGTAGAACAAAAGCAGGTACCAGTGTTAATTTTACTACAACTGGAAACGATTTTACTTATTCGTTTCAAGCTATACAGCTCAATCTTACCTTTGATTATTATATAAGTCCTGCGGTTCAATGGAACACAAGGGTTTACTTTTATAAAGAATGGAAGGAATTATTTGGTACAGAAACAACACTTTTCGACCAATCCATTAGTATAGGCTTTTCCTATTTTATTATTTAGCATAACTTTGTACAAATTCAAACTATTATAATTATGAAGAATATTCAAAAAGTCGTATTCCTCTCTTTGATTGCTGCATTTTGCTTAAGCACAAACATATTTGCGCAAGCTGAATCAAAAACAAAAAGGGAAACGGAAATTGAAATTATCAAAACGATAATTGATGAGAATGGAGTTGAGTCAAAAGAAAAGATTGTATTGAAAGGAGAAGACGCAGAGAATTATATTAAAGAACAAGGAATCAAGATCACGGAAAAGCCAACTGGCAAAGACGGTGAGGTGGAGATGACAGTAGAGCTAACGTCAGAAGGTGATGCCAATGAGGTGATTACTGTCGATGTGAGAGGTGTAGAAACAGAAACCGAAGAGATGAATATCTGGATCAGTGAAGAAGGTGAAGAACATCAACTGGATGGAAATAAAATGATCTTCTTAGATTCTAATGGAGAAGAACTTCCTGAAGACATCAAGAAAATGCTTGAGGAAAAAGGCATAGATATCAATGAGTTGTTAAAGAACAGTGGTAATGGAAAATCTACCCAAACAAAAAAATACAAAGTGGTAGAGATGGATGATGATGGAAATAAAAAAGTGATGGAGTGGGATGGAGAAGGTGAGATGCCTGCCGAAATGGAAAAACTGATGGATGAACATGGACTCGAAGAGGATACAAAAGTCATCAAGAAAAAAATAATGATTGATAAAGATGTTGAGATAAATGAAAAAGGAACAAAGAAGACCATCAAAATAAAGAAGATTGAAAATGGGAAAGAGTCAGTTCAAGTCATTGAGTTAAATGATGGAGAAGTAATGCCGCAGGATGTTCAAGATATTTTAGACGAGCACGATATAGACCTAGAATCAGTTCAAGAAGATGGAAAAGTCAGAATAAGAATCGAAAAGGAAGGTGATATAGAAGAACATGAAGCACATGAAGCACATTCTCATAAGAAAAAAGCTGTGTTGGGCGTGATGATTGATGATAATAACTTAGGAATTGTTGTAACTGATTTGGTGAAGGGTGGTGCAGCAGAAGCCGGCGGCGTTCTGGTTGATGACATCATAGTCAAAGTAGATAAAATAAGTGTAAAGAGTTATGAAAATTTGCTCAATGCTCTGTCAGATAAAGAGCCGGGAGATAAGGTAAAGTTGACGATATTTAGAGACGGTAAATTGAAGAAATTGAAATTCAATATGCTAGCTCCTCAAGAACTTAAAGTAACAGAAAAGTCGCAAGGGACTTTAGAAAATTATAGAACAGAGCATAAAGTTTTGAAAATTAAGGGAGGTGATATTGTTGAATGCAAAAAGGAAGTCGAGGTAGAAGTGGATACAAGGACTGAGGATCTTACTGAAACAGAATTAGAAATGATTGAAGAACAGATTATTGAACAATCCGGTCAACAAGTTCAAATCAGTTCTGGTCCAAATACACTTAAAATTTCTCAACTGGATTTATTTCCAAACCCTACAGATGGAAATATCCGCATAAGATTTGTAGTAGAAAATGAATTGGAAACCAATGTCAAGATTATTGATATTGCTGGACGTACCATCTATGAAAAGAACATGACAAATTTTGATGGCAATTTTGATCAGCAGATTGACTTACCAAGAAATCAACTGGGTACTTTGGTCCTCGTCATTGCTCAAGGCAAAAATGTATTTACTGAAAAAATTATCCTGAATTAAATTAAGCTCAGAGTTTGATACAAAAAAAGGAGGCATTAGTAATAAAGCCTCCTTTTTTAATGAGAATATTTCAATTCCAGCGGAAAGGAGTACAGGTTGTCCTGAGCCCCCTTCCATTTTGGAATTGATCTACACCATTGTTTCAAATAATGTAGGATCATCATTCAAGTGTCGAAAATTAATACTTTCTGCGTTCATTTTTAGAACAAGCTCATCAAAATCTTCCACTTTTGTCAGCTCAATTCCAACCAAGGCAGGCCCATTCTCCTTATTATTCTTTTTAGTGTACTGAAAATGGGTTATATCGTCTGTAGGGCCCAAAACGTTGAGGAAATCACGAAGAGCTCCCGCTCTCTGGGGGAATTTGATGATAAAATAATGTTTTAGCCCTTCGTATAACATCGAGCGTTCTTGGATCTCTTGTGTCCTATTAATATCATTGTTTCCACCACAAACAATAATTCCTACGTTTTTTCCTTCTATTTCTTTTCGTAAAAGACCCAAAGCTGCAACGGAAACAGCTCCAGCCGGCTCCACTACGATTGCTTCCTCATTGTATAAATCTAGTATGCTTGTCGCTATTTTTCCTTCTGGCACTGTGACGCTTTGATCTACAGTTTGTTGGCAGATAAAAAAGTTTCTTGCGCCCATTTCTTTCACAGAAATACCATCAGCAAAATTATCTACACCTTGTAGTCGAACATTTTTTCCAGCTTTAAGCGACGCTGATAATTTGGAAGCTCCTGCTGCTTCGACTGCAATTATTTTTGTATTGGGGCTTAGCTTATTAAAATATGAGGATACTCCTGCGATTAACCCACCTCCTCCAACAGCTACCAATAAATAATCAAGGTCACCATCCATTTGGGCTATGATTTCTAATCCAATTGTTCCTTGGCCAGCCGCTACTTCTTCGTCATCAAATGGATGTATAAATACTTTGTTTGATTTTTTCGCTTCCGCAAATGCCTGCTCTTGTGCTTCATCAAAGTTGTCACCATTCATGATGATCTCTATCCATTCGCCTCCAAACTGTTTTACTTTTTTTATCTTCTGGTCAGGAGTAGGATTTGGCATCACGATGGTCCCTTTTACTTTCAATTGGCTACAGGCAAAGGCGACACCTTGAGCATGGTTGCCTGCGCTTGCACAAATGACTCCTTTAGAAAGTTCTGACTCAGAAAGACAAAGCATCTTATTGTAGGCTCCACGAATCTTGAAAGACCTAACGGTTTGCAGGTCTTCTCTCTTCAGAAATATATTACAGTTGTATTTTTCTGAAAGACCTGCATTTCGCTGTAGAGGTGATTCGAGGACTACCTTAGACAATCTTTTGGCAGCATCTTCTATTTTGGAAATAGGGATTAATATTTTATGATCCGGAGCCTTATTCATTTTTTGGTCGGAGTTTTCTCACGGTTGCACCTGCTCTCCACATTTCAGAATTTTTAAGCTCATTGAGTTCTACTTCTAGCTTTTCTCTATAATCACTTTGGCTATTGCTGTCAATACTAAGTTTTGCTTCATGGCCAGATTCTACACTGTCATACAACTCCTCAAAAACTGGTTTGACCGCATCTCTAAATTTCTTCCACCAGTCCAAGGCTCCTCTTTGAGCAGTTGTCGAACAATTGGCGTACATCCAGTCCATTCCGTTTTCGGCAACCAAAGGATATAGAGATTCAGTAGCTTCCTCCACTGTTTCATTAAATGCTTCAGAAGGGGAGTGACCTCTAGATCGAAGCAAATCATATTGTGCAGCAAACAATCCTTGGATTGCACCCATCAATGTTCCTCTCTCTCCTGTCAAGTCAGAATAAACTTCTCTTTTGAAGGTTGTTTCAAATAAATAACCCGATCCGATACCTATTCCTAAAGCGATGATTCTATCTCTTGCTCTGCCCGTTGAGTCTTGATGCACTGCAAAGCTAGAGTTGAGTCCTTTTCCCGCAAGAAACAATCTTCTCAAACTTGTACCACTTCCTTTCGGAGCAGCCAATATGACATCTACATTTTCTGGAGGAATAATACCTGTCTGATCTTTGTAAGTAATTCCAAACCCATGAGAAAAATACAATGCCTTGCCCTCTGTCAGATACGGCTTAAGTGTAGGCCATACAGAAATCTGTGCCGCATCTGACAATAGGTATTGCAAGATGGTACCCTTTTCAGCGGCTTCTTCTATTGAAAATAACGTTTTCCCCGGCACAAAACCATCTGCAACAGCTTTGTCATATGATTTAGATGGACTTCTCTGTCCGACTATAACATTGAAGCCATTATCTTTTAAGTTTAATGCTTGCCCAGGACCTTGGACACCATAACCAATAATTGCGATGGTTTCATCTTTTAAAACTTCTCTTGCTTTTTCTAAAGGAAATTCGTCTCGGGTAACAACGGTCTCCATTTGACCGCCAAAATCTAACTGTGCCATATTTATTATTTTAAATTTTTTGAACGTAAGTAATTATTGAGTTGCTCTAGTGGTCGCGAGATGGCAATTCTACCAGATCTCACAAATTCAAATATTCCATATTCTCGCAGCTCTTCAAGGAGTGCTTCGGTTTCGTGATGTAATCCTGTTTTTTCAAGTACAATAAATTCTTCTTCTACTTCTAGGATACGAGCATTGTGCTTTCTTGTAAGTTTTTCTACAATGCTGCCATTCATAAAAGCCTTTGTCGGGACTTTGTACATGGCAATTTCTTGGAAGACCATTTCTTCATTTGTATAATAAAATGCCTTGATTACATCAATCTGTTTGTCAAGTTGAGCGACCAATTTTTCAATGGCATCCTTGGTGACAGTAACCACAATAATCAGTCGATATATTCCATCCATTGACGAGGTAGAAGCATTGATGCTCTCTATATTTATATGTCTCTTGGTGAAGTTGGAAATCACTCTTGCCAAGACACCAGTTTTATCTTCTGTAAAAACAGATATTGTAAATTCTTGATTCATGATTAACTAAGTTGAATTTGTGAAACAGATTTACCTGTTGCGATCATTGGAAATACATTTTCTTCTTTCTGCACTTTCACATGAAGTAGGTATGGACCTTTGTGGTCTAGCATTCTTTTGATGCCACCTTCCAATTCTTCAGCTTTGGTAATTTTACTTGCTTCGACACCAAAACCTTTGCTGATCATTACAAAGTTTGGATTTTGTAACTCTACAGAAGAATATCTTCTTTCAAAAAATAATTCTTGCCATTGTCTGACCATTCCAAGATATTCATTGTCTAGGATTATTATTTTGACTGGGATATTCCATTGAGAGCAAACACCTAATTCTTGAAGCGTCATCTGAAATCCACCATCTCCAATAATAGCTAGTGTCGTGCTTTTGGGCCTACCCATTTGAGCACCAATTGCTGCGGGCAATCCATAACCCATCGTTCCTGCTCCGCCAGAAGATACCCACTGATCTTTTCCTAAGTAATCGTAATATCTGGCAGCAAGCATTTGATGTTGACCGACATCTGTACATACAATTGCTTTTCCTTTTGTTTGTCTCGATGCTTCTTTGATAACTCTACCCATCGTCATTTCTTTTGGAGTCGAGCTCAAATCTTTTTTGATGACCTTATTAAATTCCTTTTTATAAAGTAGGTGGAAGCCTTCAACCCATTTTTTGTGTGTTCTATTTTTAACTTTAGGAAGAAGGGCGCTAAGAGCTTCTTTTGCATCGCCCAGAATAGGGAAGTCTATTTTTACATTTTTATTAATTTCTGAAGGGTCAATTTCTATATGAATCTTTTTAGCCTGTGGCGCATAGGCATCTAATTTTCCTGTGACCCGATCATCAAACCTCATGCCGATGGCAATCAATAAATCACATTCATTTGTTTTGATGTTTGGAGCATAATTTCCATGCATTCCTAGCATCCCCATGTGCAATGGATGGTCATCATTTAAGGTTGACAATCCATGTATGGTTGCCCCGATAGGTATTCCTGTCTTCTCAACAAATTTCTTAAATAGGTTTTGAGCTTTAGCAATATGAATACCATGACCCGCTAAGATGAATGGTTTTTTTGCTTTATTAATGGCCGTTGCTGCCTCTTCTATCTGTAAAATATTAATCTTTGATTTCGGAATATAACTTCTGATGTTAGGCTTTGGGCTGTAACTATAATTTAGTCGGTCTATCTGAGCATTTTTGGTGATGTCTATTAAGACAGGCCCAGGTCTTCCTGAGTTGGCTATATAAAAAGCTTTCGCTAAAATCCTCGGAATTTCTTCAGCTTTTGTTATTTGATAATTCCATTTAGTCACTGGTGTGGAACATCCAATTACATCTACTTCTTGAAATGCATCTGATCCCAGAAGATGTGCATACACTTGCCCCGTGATACAAACCAATGGAGTTGAATCAAGCATCGCATCTCCTAAACCTGTGATGAGATTTGTTGCCCCCGGACCTGATGTTGCAAACACAACTCCTGTTTGTCGTGTAACCCTCGCAAATCCTTGGGCGGCATGTATTGCTCCTTGTTCGTGTCGTGTCAGAATATGCTGGATCCTGTCTTCATAATGATACAAAGCATCATAGACTGGCATAATGGCTCCTCCTGGATATCCAAAAATGAGTTTTACATTTTCTTCTAGTAGACATCGCAGAATTGCATCTGCTCCTGAGGTTTTAACGGCATTTTTGTTTTTTGTTTTTCTTTTTGCTGAAGCTTCCATTTATAAAGTTGTTACACATCCAAGACTTGCTGAGGAGACAGTCTTTCTGAATTTTTTTAGGAAAAATTTTTCTTCTTTTTGTGGAACTGCAAATTCCGCTGTTCGTTTTTCTATTTCTTCTTTTGATAGGTCTGCATCGATGCTATTTTTATTTGCATCAATAGTAATCATATCTCCGTCTTTTAGTAGACCAATCAATCCACCTTCATATGCCTCTGGAGCAATGTGACCTACCACAAAACCATGTGTTCCTCCACTAAATCTTCCATCAGTAATTAGCGCCACCTTTCCTCCAAGCCCAACTCCCATGATTGCTGAAGTGGGTTTGAGCATTTCTGGCATACCAGGTCCGCCCTTGGGTCCACAGAATCTAATAACGATTACTTCTCCTTCTAATATCTTATTATCTGATATGGCCTGGTTGGCCTCTTCTTCTGAATTAAAAACTTTTGCTGGGCCATAAAATTTTTCTCCTTCTTTCCCAGTAATTTTTGATACGCCACCTTCCAAAGCAAGATTTCCATAAAGTATTTGAATGTGACCAGTTTTCTTAATTGGATTGCTGATTGGATATAAAATTGGATGATCTATTGGTTTGACTTCTTCAAGGTTTTCTTCAATGGATTTACCTGTAATCGTTTTAGCTGATCCATCAAACAGGTCTTCTTTGATCATCATCTTGATGACTGCGGGAACACCACCATGTTCGTATAAATCTTCCATGACATATTTGCCGGAAGGCTTGAGATCTGCAAGAAAAGGAGTCTGGTTACTTATGTATTGAAAATCATCAATGCTAAATTGGATACCTGCTTCTGATGCAATAGCAAGTAAATGCAACACTGCGTTTGTAGAACCTCCTAGTACTGTAATGAGTCTCACCGCATTTTCAAAAGACTTTTTAGTAAGCACATCCAAGGGTTTTAGATCTTGATCGATGCAATATTTGATGGCAGATGCGATCTTCTGCATCTCATTACTTTTGTCGGGATGTTCTGCAGGAATTGAGCTGTTATATGGGATGCTCAGACCTAATGCCTCAATTGAGGAGGACATGGTATTTGCAGTGTACATTCCTCCACAAGCGCCTGCACCAGGAACAGCATTTTTTATAATGTTTTGATATGTTTCTTCATCTATTTTTCCAGCAATTTTTTCACCAAGAGCTTCAAATGCGGAAACAATGTCAAGTTTCTTCCCTTTATAGAAACCTGCTTTTATTGTACCTCCAAAAACCACAACAGCGGGTCTGTTTAATCTACAGATACCCATCATGGCTCCAGGCATATTTTTATCGCAACCGACTATTGGGACTAGACCATCATACCATTGTGCAGAGGCCACTGTTTCTATTGAGTCAGCAATTATTTCCCTAGAGGGCAAAGAGTATCTCATCCCAGAAGTCCCCATGGAAATTCCATCACTGACTCCAATGGTATGGAAAATCAAGCCAACTAAATCCTGTTTATTGATTTCTTGTTTAACATCTGTTGCGATATCGTTGATATGCATGTTGCAAGTATTACCTTCCCAGCCAGTACTCACAATTCCAATTTGTGGTTTTCGCATATCGTCTTCACTCAATCCAACTCCATATAGCATAGCTTGCGCTGCAGGCTGTGATGGATTTTGAGTAACATTTTTGCTGTATTTGTTTTTTGTCATAGTGCTAAATAAAAAAGCCATCCTCAAGAGAGAATGGCTTTATATTATATGTTATATACGATCTCTCTTGTCTTACATGTGCATGACAATAATTATAATATTAATAATGCTGATAATCGTATTTAAATTTCTATTCACCTTTATATGATGTTTTTATCTAGTGCAAATATAATTGAAAATTTAAAAATGGCAAGTGCAAAATTCAATAGGAATACAATTGCAAAAAAGCTTCATAATTTGTAACCTGTTGGCTATCAACAGATAATGTCTGTGCTAATTACAGATTCCAAACTCTATTTTTACAACACATTTTTATTTTCTGATATGTTGTTTCAATTTTTATTCAACGAAGTCTCTCTTAGACTTTGATTCTCAAATAAAAAATAGATACCTTTATTTTTAATGATGACAAATAAAAATACATATTCATTTTTTTATTTCTGGTTTTACTTTAAAAGTGATACCAGGGTCTAATGAATTTGTACTAATAGAATATAAATTGTTAAGGTCCTGTTTACAGGGCTTTTTTTTTTGAGTAAAATAGAATTCGTGAATAACAAGTGTCTAATACAAGGTTACCCAGGTTCTTACCATGAAGCGGCTTTGAGAGCCTACTTTGGAGAAGATGCATTGGAACCTGTTGCATGTGACAGTTTTGATATCTTGGCCAAATCACTGGATAAAGAAGTTGCTCCAATAGCAATGATGGCTATTGAAAATTCTATTGCAGGCAGTATTTTACAAAATTACCGTATTCTCCGTGAGCATAAACTAGAAATTGTCGGCGAGCAATATCTTCAGATACAGCATCAATTAATGGCATTGCCGGGCCACCGAATCGAAGATATCCATACAGTGATATCACATCCCATGGCTTTAAATCAATGTCTTGAGTTTTTAGATGCTTATCCAACGATAGAAAGGAAAGAATTTTCAGATACTGCATTGGCTGCAAAAGAAATTTCTGAAAATCAGAAACTAGGTGTAGCAGCAATTGCGAGCAGCTTGGCTGCAGATATCTACCAGTTAAATGTACTTGCAGGAAATATCGAGACAGTTGAATCAAATTATACAAGATTCTTTGTTGTCCAAAAACATAAGAATGAATCAATTGATACTGCCGCTGATAAGGCAAGTATTTATTTAAAATTGAAACACCACAGAGGAAGCTTGCTTGAAGTTCTTAATATTGTAAATGAAAACTTTATAAACCTTAGTAAACTTCAATCTTTTCCAGTCCTCGGTGCTGTACAAGAATATTATTTCTACTTAGATTTAGAATTCGATGATGTAAAAAATTTTAATCGTTGCATTGACACATTGAAAATTAAATGTCTCAATTGTGAAACTATGGGCTTATATAAAAAAGCAGCAATCAAAAAACTTGAACCCTTAAACATAGTTGATTAATGAAAATAGGTATTATAGGAATTGGGTTAATAGGTGGAAGTATTGCCAAAGAGATCAAGACAAAGAGTCTAGGGACAGTACAAGTCTATGGAGTTGAAAGTAATCGTCTTCATGCTGAAAAAGTAAAGCAGCTAAACTTAGTCGATGAGTTACTATCAGCAGAACAACTGTTTGAAAAGGTAGATGTGATTATTTTAGCAACACCAGTCAATGTAATTAAAGATCAAATTGTTGATCTTCTAAATAAAGTAAAGGCTGATCAAGTAATCATCGACACTGGTTCCACAAAGCGATTTATTTGCAGAGCTATTGAGACTCACAAGAATCGCTCAAATTTTGTTGCAGCACATCCTCTTGCTGGTACTGAATTTTCAGGACCAGAAGCTGCAGTTTTGGATTTATTTCGAGGAAAGAAGAATATTATTTGCGAAAAAGAGAAGAGTAGTGATAAAGCAATTCAAATTGCTCTAAAGATTTTTGATTTTTTAGGAATGAGCACGTATTATTTGCAGGCAGAAGATCATGACAGACATCTTGCATACGTATCTCATCTTTCGCACATCAGCTCATTTACCTTGAGTCTAACGGTACAAGAAATTGAAAAAAATCAGAAGCAAATTTTTAATCTCGCAAGCACAGGATTTGAAAGTACGGCAAGATTGGCAAAGAGCAATGCAGAGACTTGGGGTCCAATTTTTGATGCAAATGGAGAGTACCTGACTGAAGCAATTGATCTCTACATCAATTACCTGAATAAATTTAAAGCTAATATTGAAAATCGAAATATAGAATCTTCAAAAAATTTAATGCTTAAAGCAAATCAAATCTCTTCTGTGTTGGAGGGAATTGTTCCTAACAAAATAATACCAAAATCATGAAAGCGACTAAAACTCAAAGAGCAGCTACTTGGCTAACAAAAGAAAAAAGACCAATTGTAATCGCAGGACCATGCAGCGCAGAAACGGAAGAGCAAGTTCTGGAAACTGCCAAAAGATTAAAAGCGACCAACAAGATGGATATCTATCGAGCTGGAATTTGGAAACCAAGAACCAGACCCAATAGTTTTGAAGGGGTAGGAGTAACAGGTTTGCCTTGGCTCAAAAGAGTAAAAGAAGAAGTAGGGCTGCCAACTACCGTTGAAGTTGCCAATGCAAAACATGTTGAATTGTGTTTGGCATTTGGTATTGACATTCTTTGGATAGGTGCAAGGACAACAGTAAATCCTTTTGCTGTACAAGAAATTGCGGAAGCTTTGAGAGGTGTCGATATTCCAGTCTTGGTAAAAAATCCAATCAATCCCGATCTAGCACTTTGGATAGGAGGAATGGAAAGATTGAGTGCTGTGGGAGTAAAAGAAATTGGAGCCATCCATAGAGGCTTTTCTAACCTAGGAGAGAAATTTTATAGGAATAGACCTCAATGGCAAATTGCACTTGAGTTTATCAGAAAAATGCCTGAGATCCCAATACTTTGTGATCCAAGTCATATTTGTGGAAGAAGAGATATTTTGCAAGAAGTCGGACAAAAAGCAATGGATCTTGATTTTGATGGTTTGATGATAGAGACTCATATTGATCCAGACAATGCATGGAGTGATGCCAAACAACAGATTACCCCTGAAGTATTCGGAACGATGATAACTGATATGGTGCTTAGGGAAGATTATGAGGATAACCCTGTTTTGCAAAGTAAATTGGACTATATGAGAGACGAAATTGACCATATTGACGACGAACTTATGAACCTACTTTCTAACAGAATGAAGGTAGCAAGGGACATTGGAGATTATAAAAAGGACAATAATATGACCATATTACAAGCCAAGCGTTGGAATGAAATTTTGGAAAAAGCTAAGAAAGTGTCTTCTGAAAGAGGGTTGAGCATGGAATTTGTAACTAAATTTATCAATGCTGTACATGAAGAAAGCATTAATCAGCAAGAAGATATTTTTAAAAGAAAATAAAACAGAATGGATTTACCTAAAGTTTATGCAAAAGTGCCTATTGCAGTAGAGTTAAAAGAAGGACATAAATATGCATGGTGTTCATGTGGTCTTTCAGAAAATCAACCATGGTGCAATGGTGCTCATAAAGGAACAGACTTTACTCCTAAAGTTTTTGTGGCAGAAGAGACAAAAACAGCATACATGTGTCAATGTAAGGCAGCTAAAAATCCTTGCTTTTGTGATGGAACTCATAAGACCCTAGAGTAGATACTCTCGCAGTAATACAATGCCTCATACACTTAATAGGTGAGATGATGGTTTATGATTCCCTACATCTGTATTTGTACAGTTGTAGGGAATTTTATATAGAATGTAATTCAATTTTTATAGGATCACTACTACTCTTTGTTGATCTCAACTTATTCTAAAACTTTTCCTTACCTATAGATAATACCTCTTCAATAGCCAGGCCTTCACATTATCATCTTGTAAAATCTAGAATCTTATGGTTGATTTTTTGTAATCTATGGTCTGTTTAGCCTTACAAATGCAAGCAAGGCGCTTTTATTATCCCATTATACCAGAATTTTTGACAACTAATTGACAAACAAAGCTATAGAGAAGCAATTGAAAGATACTCGCGTTAAATTTGTGTCTTACTTACTAATTAGAGTAGGTGTTAAGAAAAACAAGATTGAATCAACACCCTTTTGTACATAAAGGAACCGGAATTGAAGAATCTCGGTTCCTTCTTTTTTACCCCTTCAGATAATCTTCAAGTATAAACTGTTTCTTTAAAACTTCTCCATCTCTTAGTACCTCTAAGCTGATATTTTTACCTGGCTTTTTACTTAATTTATTATCTAAATTGAATAGCGTATATCTTTCTGCATTCCAGATACCAACTTTCGTTACCACATCTCCGATTTTGATATCGACCTCTTCAGCAGGTGATCCTGGAATAACATCAAAAACAATATAGCTACTTAATCCAGGACCAAAGGCAATCAACTCCATACCACTCAGGTTGTACTTAAACTCGTCGTCGATTTTTGATGTTGGCTTGAGGTATATTTCTCCTTTAAGATAATTGATAATAATATTGAATCTCGATAAAAGGGCTGTGCCTATAAGTCCATTTCTTTCATTATAATATGTGGGGTTAACTTCAATATCTACTTCTTGAAAGTGAGTCAAAATATTAGTGAAATTATATTCACCAAATTCTAAGGACTTCATTTTACCTTTGTAACCACTGATGAATCCTCCTATCCCTTTGCCTAACTTTCCAGGAGTTGTTATTTCTGGTGGGGTAAGCTGTGTAGCTGAGTTGGTATTTATAAGGTAAGCAAGTGAAGCTCCTGTGTCGATTAGTAATTTTAATTCGAATTCCTGAGAATTTGGTTTTTGAGTTTTACAAACTATATAGGGCTTGTTGTCAATAATTTGAACAGGGTGCGTAGAATATCCGCTAAGATTTTTATTGAATTCATTTGGATGCCAAAGAATCAATTTTTCTTTTTTGAAATTGATTTCCATGATTAAATTTCTAAAAAAGCTTCCTCCAAGGATACCATCAATCTGAACACCCGTCATTTCTTGAAGATTAAGGAAGTTCTCATCAAGTACGACAATGTCTCTAGTAACCTCCGGTGCTCTTTCTAGCCCCAGGTTGATACCTCTAGATATGTATGCAAGAATTGGAGTATTAATATCAGATCCTCTTATTTGAACAGGGTCTTCGTATTCAAAACCAAGAAGATTAGTTATGTGTTTTTCGAATATGATGGTATGCTCAGCGCCTGTATCATAAATAAAATATAAAGGTAAAACTCCTTCTATATTCACTTCCAAGATTATGTAACCAGCGTAATAGTGAAAAGGAATTTCAATCTTGTTTTTTCCTTCTAATAAATCAAGGCCTGGTAGCGGTGTTTGGCAATAAGCCGGGCTTGTTGTAAAAAGACCAAATAATATTATTAATGCACTGAAGGTTATTTTTTGTATTGCCATCTATAACTAATATACCTAAAAAAAAATAAAGCCTAGCCTGGAATAAAAAAAGCTGGTCTCAATAAAGAGACCAGCTATAAATTCTATTTTATCTGTAGCAATTGAGGCTACTTCATAATCTTCATTTCTATTCTTCTATTTTGCTTTCGTCCTTCTGGAGTTGAGTTATCACCAACAGGATTATCTGAGCCTAAACCGTTTACAGTAATTCTACTAGCAGCGATTCCACCTTTTGATACCAATCTAGCCTTTACAGATTGAGCTCTAGCTTTTGACAGTTGAATATTTTTTGCAGCATCACCAGTGTTATCAGTATAACCTGTAACAGCAACTTTTACATCTGGGTATGCTTTTAAAATAGCAGCAACGTTATCAACTTCAGAAGCAGTTGCTCCAGAAATATTAGCTGAGCCAGTGTCAAAAGTCAAATCTTTAAAAGTAAAGTTTGCATCACCTTTGAAACCACCATCGATGAATTCCATCATTTGGTTTCCTGCCGAACCTGCAGTAAAAGTAATTTTGTCCAATGCGCCTTTTGCAGCTTCGTTGATGTTTCCAAAAACTCCACCAATTGCATCGCCCATTTTACCAGCAGCATCACCCACTGCACCGGCAGCATCTCCAACCATATCTCCAGCTTTTCCAGCAACATCACCCACTGCACCGGCAGCATCACCAGCCATTTCTCCAGCTTTTCCAGCAACATCACCCACTGCACCGGCAGCATCACCAGCCATTTCTCCAGCTTTATCAGCTGCATTTCCTACGGCATCTTTTGCATCACCAAAAAATTTAGGAGCAAAAAACGCAAGAGCGGCACCAATAATTACAATAGGCAATAGAAACCTTAAAATCCCTCCTCCAGCTTTTGCGGTAGATTCTACAGCATCGCCAGTTTTACTAGCAACATTGCCAGCAACATTTGTAGCTCCGCTAACCACTTTCTTACCTGCATCAGCAGCACCACCTACAACTTTATTACCAGCTTCAGTTGCTCCTTTTGCAGCTCCAGTTATTTTATCTCCAGCATCAGCAAATAAGTTTAATCCTGATAAACCAGCAGGCATAGCAGATTTTACTGAGCTCTTTTGGCTTCCTAAAAAGTCCATTAGACCAGAAGCGCCCAATTTGTTTTTCATTACCTGACTACCAATCATTTTCATCAAGAAAGGTGCAGCCATTTTTATAAGAGATGAAGCAGAACTTCCTCTTAATCCAGCAAATTTTGCAATAGAGTCTATCATACCTCCTGACTTGTTTCCAAGCAAAAGATTTAATGCACCAGATCCCTGATTCATTAACTTCGATACTCCACTAGCTCCACCACCAAAAATTCCCGCGATGTTATCCATGCCCCCAGTGTCCATTCCTTTAAGAAGATCCAATACTTTGCCTGCACCGGCTTCGTCATTAGCAGCTCCAATCGTAGAGCCTAATAGTGCTGGAAAAATACCTCCTAGTGCCTTACCAACACTACTTTCGGATTCCCCTAAAAACTTACTTGCTTGTCCAGCTAGTGGTCCCGAGACTTGGTCCTTAAGCATTCCTAATAAATCCATAGTTTCAATTAGTTATTTGTTAAAATTAAATTAGTAAAAGTTAGTCTTTGTCAAATAGGAAACATATCAGGTCACAATATGAAATCCACAATATTGTCTAAGAAGTTTCTTCTTAAGAAAATATTAACAAAAATAGGGAAATATAATACATAAGTACTATAATTTCAGGGCTTTATATAATCAAAAAAATAATTGTATGTAAATAAGGCTTATGGGATTCGTATTTTTGCAAAGAAATCTATTTACCATCGCTGCGAAAATCTCACTATAAAATGTGCAGTTATATTTTCTCATCAATAGAAGTAACAAAATTTGAATAACCAACAAAAAACACCTTATGATTAGTCCCAAGCACGATACTGGGACTTTCTTCATGAAAAAATTGGAAGCCTTATACCTTTCTGAAGTAGAGCCTATTCAGAAAGCAAAAATCATGTTCCGATTGTTTACCTTGTTTTGGGAAGAGCTGACAGATGACGAAAATATCCAATTCACTAGTTTGTTCTCTAGGCTTGCATTCTCCGCCTCCAAATTTAAAATACCGGGTAAGACCTTATTCCTTGCTCACCGGTTTCGAAGACTCATTGAATCAAGGCAATTAAAAGAAGAAAATGCGGGTCAGATTTTCCAACTTGGGGCAGTGGCTTTAAAGGAAATTATTCTCGAGTTGTTTTCCATCGTTTCAAAAAATCAAAAACTCAGTAGATTATTAGCACCGACAAACTTAGTTGAAAAAGAATATAAGCTTGAGAAATTTTATCCATTCATCAGGATTGCAATCATGCAGGTCGATGTCGAAAATTTATCCATTGATTTTGTATCAGATGATGAGGCACATAAAGTAAAAAAAGCTTTTTTCGATATTCAAGATAAAAATGAGTTATTCAATTCTACAATACAGCGGATTGATCGATTCTTTGATTTACCGCTTACCGCAAATTTGGTCGATGTAGAACTTGATGATGCGGGTCGATACCTCCCTGGTGCCATAGTTTTAAGACCGGACTTTTTAGTGGATGCTACCTCTGTAGCCAAAATGTGGCAAAAACATGGTCCTCTACCTATTGGCTATTTGATTTCAAAGTTTATTCCTATTGACCCAAACCCTTCCATCCTAATGGGAAATATTGCCAATGGCCTCCTAGACATTTTGGTGTATCAACCTGATATTAGTTGGAATGAAATAAGAAAAAACATATTTGCGATAAGCCCACTTCAGATTGCTCAATATGATAACAATGAAGTTATGGATCTCTTGAGAGATGCACATCTACATTACAAAAATATAAGAGAGGTTATCAAAAGAGAAATGGTTGAGCAAAATATAGAAAAGGATTTTGCCTATGTCGAACCAAGTTTTTTATCAAGTCAGTATGGTTTCCAAGGACGACTTGATTTATTGCATCAACCCGACTCAGGAGATGCAGTAGATATCATCGAGTTGAAGAGCGGAAAGCCATTTATGGCAAATAGCAATGGAATAAGTGAGGCACATTACAGACAATTGATGATCTATGATATGATGATCAAAGGTACACTTGATAAAAGAATCCAACCCAAAAATTTTATTTTATACTCAAGATTGAAAGAGCAACGTCTAAGGTATGCAGGGTACAGTAGAACACATCAATACGAAATAATCCACATCAGAAATGGCTGCATGATTTCAGAGCAGTTGATGCTTGATGCAAAGAGTGAGATAAGTGATATTTTCGACAAATTTAATCCAAACAAAATTCCAGATCAATTTCGATTTGAAAAAAGGGATGCGCAAAAACTATATATTGCTTACAAAAAACTAGATGGTCTAGAAAAGAAATACATTAGACACTTTACTTCGTTTATTACCAGAGAATATCATCTGACAAAAACTGGGGAGCACGGCATCGATAGATCCAACGGTATGGCTGGTCTGTGGCTTGATCCTGAAGCTGAAAAAATAGAGCAATTTAGAATGCTTTGTAAATTAAGGATTGCTGAAAACCTATCGGGTAAAAAAGACCCTTTTATCAAATTGGAATTTACGGAAAAGTCTAATCGTCTTTCCAGATTTAGAGTAGGAGATATAGTCATTTTGTACCCCAATGAAGAAAACGAGAAAACAGCCAACAATTATCAATTGTTTAAAGGCAGTATTATCGAAATGGACGAAGATCATGTTTTAATTAGATTGAGAGCCCAACAAATGAATGACTCCATCTTTGATAAGTATGAATTGTGGAATGTAGAACCTGACTTTCTCGATGGAGGTAATCGAAGGATGTTTGAAAGCTTATATCGTTTCATGCATGTTGATCGAGAAAAAAGAGAAACTTGGCTATGCAGAAAAACACCAACCAAGCCATCTACAGAGATGAAACTAGAATTTGATGGCGCAACATCCCAACAAGCTTCCATCTTAAATGAAATTATCTGCGCCAAGGATTATTATCTATTATGGGGCCCGCCAGGTACAGGAAAAACAAGTGTGATGCTGAGGCATTTGGTGGATTATCATTTTCATCAAACCGAACAAAATGTTTTATTGCTCGCCTATACAAACAGAGCAGTAGATGAAATTTGTGAAGCGATTGAAAGCATCAATCCAGAAATGAACAAACAATATCTGAGGATTGGATCTAGATATTCTACAAAAGATAAGTTTGTCGATAAAATGTTGACATCCAAATTAGAAGATATAAACAGTAGGCAAGATCTTCTAGAGCTATTACAAGCAACAAGAATATTTACATCCACAGTCTCGTCAATGCTTGGTAAAATGAATCTTTTATCATTAAAGAAATTTGACCTAGTTGTTATAGATGAAGCATCTCAATTATTAGAGCCCATGTTATTAGGCTTAGTAAGTCAGTTTACAAAAGTTGTACTGATCGGAGATCACAAACAATTACCTGCAGTCGTTACGCAATCTTCATCTTATTCTGAGGTAAAAGATAAAGAGCTTCAATCAATAGGATTAGAAGATATGTCTGAGTCGCTTTTTCAAAGAATGTATAATCAGGCTTTGACGAACAATTGGACTTGGGTAATGGGTGTGCTTACTCAGCAGGGTAGAATGCACAAAGATATTATGAAATTTGCTGCTGCAAATTTCTATGATGGCCAACTCGAAATTCTTGAAAAAGTAAAAAGGCTTTCAAGTCCTTTGAATATTAAAGGAGCCGATGAGTCATTCAAGTTCTTAGAATCAGAAAGGATGATTTTTATTGATACTCCTATTGATGATGTCCTCACCCAAAAGATAAATCAATTTGAATCTGATTATGTTGTCAAAATCATCAAGCAACTAAGCAATATTTACGGAAGTGAAAATAAAGAGATAACTGTAAATACGATTGGTGTTATAACCCCATTCCGTGCACAAATTGCACAAATCGCCAAAGACTTCCAACAAAATAATCTTGACAATAAATTGATTACAATCGATACGGTGGAGAGATACCAGGGTGGTGCCAGAGATCATATTATTATCAGCTTGGTTACAAACGACCGGAATGTGCTCAACATGATAAGTAAAAAATCCCACGAAGGAATCGATCGAAAATTGAACGTTGCGATTACGCGTGCAAGAGAACAACTTATCATTTTAGGCAACAAGGAGATTCTTGAGAAAGATCCTAGTTATAAAGAATTGATTGATTGCTGTATAGTAATTTCTTTGTAGCAGAAATAATTGATGGGCTCCGAAGAGGGCAATGCCACCCTGCCAGAGGCAGGCAAGCCTGCTTCTAATACCATCTTTCTCCCCTCCATAGGGGGGCAAGGCTAAAGTCGAAAGTTGGTTTATAATCTTCCCTCCTTCAGCTGGCGGAAGGGATTGGCCCTCGAAAAACATCAATTGTAGATGAAGACTAGTTAATTCGTGCGGTCAATGCCTCCCTGCTTCTAATACCAACTTTCTCCTAAAGTCGAAAGTTGGTTTATAAGCTTCCCTCCTTCCTAAGGTCAGGAGCGGAAATTACTTCAAAAAACTAAGCATGTCAAGTTCTAACTTTTACTATGAGCGAACAACGAATGCTATTGGTATGTAAATACTTTGTCGTGTACAAACTTCCGCTCCTGACGAAGGAAGGAGGGACAGATTATTTTAATCGTTCATCCGATTAAAATAATCAGGGAGGCGTCTTAAGAAGCAATGCCTCCCTGCTTCTAATACCAACTTTCTCCTAAAGTCGAAAGTTGGTTTATAAGCTTCCCTCCTTCCTAAGGT